>ENA-OWPM01000003-OWPM01000003.1-human-gut-metagenome-genome-assembly--contig:-NODE-3-length-353933-cov-7.501599_pt1 | contig 353933 bp, 283 predicted proteins | sample MGYA00248267_ERZ651852 | MGnify/ENA primary metagenome ERZ651852 (study PRJEB26924, sample SAMEA4378228) | human gut metagenome | biome: human gut; feature: human-associated habitat; material: faeces... | reverse complement strand
TGACGTACAAAACGCCTTTTCTTCTTACAATCTTGCAATCGTCATTACGTTTCTTAATGGACGCTCTTACCTTCATGGTTTTTCAATTTATTTTAGATTTCAGATTTTAAATCATCAGACACTTTCCCTGTCACAGGTGAAGTATCTACAATTTAAAATTTACAATTAAATCCTTAGTTTTTATATCTAAACGTGATCCTTCCTTTTGTCAGGTCGTACGGAGACATATCCACCCGAACCCGATCCCCGGGGAGTATCTTTATATAATGCATCCGCATTTTTCCGGATATATGAGCTGTAATAATATGCCCATTTTCTAGTTCAACACGAAACATTGCATTCGACAATGCTTCCGTTATTACTCCATCCTGCTCTATTGACGGCTGTTTTGCCATACTTTATTTTAATTTTAGATTTCAGATTTTAAATTGCTTTTCTCATCGGATGAGAAGAATTTACAATCTAAAATCTACAGTTTACAATCTGCTTAGTTCTTTCTCTACAAACTCAAACGAGGATAAGATATCTGCCCCGTGTTTCCCCACTGCTACTGTATGCTCGAAATGAGCAGACGGCATCCGGTCGCGGGTACGGACGGTCCAACCGTCGGAATCCTGAAAAACATAACGTTTTCCTAAATTAATCATCGGCTCTATAGCGATAACCATCCCCTCTGCCAACTTCACCCCCTGGCCTCTTCTTCCATAATTGGGCACCTGAGGTTCTTCGTGCATATCCCGTCCGACGCCATGCCCTACCAACTCCCGCACCACAGAGTAGCCGTTTTCTTCACAATAACTTTGAACGGCATAACCGATATCTCCGATACGCAGGCCGGCAACAGCCTTTTCAATCCCCTTATACAAAGCTTCCTTGGTAACCCGTAAAAGTTTGCGTACTTCTTCTTTCACTTCTCCTACTTCAAAGGTATAAGCACTATCTCCGTAGTATCCGTTCATCAAAGTTCCACAATCTATCGATACGACATCTCCCTCTTTTAAGAAACAATCTGCAGCCGGAATTCCATGAACGACCGCGTCGTTTACAGAAATACAAAGCGTATTCGGGAAACCACCGTATCCTAGAAAACCAGGGACAGCTCCATGATCCCGGATAAACTCTTCTGCAATACGGTCGAGTTCTAACGTTGAAATCCCCGGACGAATATGCTTAGCCATCTCGCCCAGAGTCTTTCCTACCAAAAGATTGCTTTCCCGAAGCAGCTCAATTTCTTCTGCGTTTTTCAAAAAAATCATGCCGCAAAATTACAAAAAAAATACCAACCCACAAATCCTCTGTTTAATTTGTAAATTTGAAAATTTGAAGACTTGAAAGGATAGTCCAAATCTTCAAATTTCCGAATCTTCAAATATTTTATCAGTAAGCAGCAGGACCTCCCGGTGTCTTACCTTTTATCCGTCCGGTCTTCATCAATCCGTCATAATGACGCATCAACAAATGCGATTCGATCTGTTGCAAAGTATCCAATACGACACCTACCAGAATCAACAGGGAAGTACCGCCATAGAATTGAGCGAATTGATTATTAATTCCTGCGATTACAGCAAATGCGGGCAAAATAGCCACAATGCCCAGGAAGATAGATCCCGGTAATGTAATCCGGGACATAATCGTATCCAGGAATTCCATCGTTTTACGACCCGGTTTTACTCCCGGAATGAAACCACCGTTTTTCTTCATATCCTCGGACATTTGCATCGGATTAACAGTGATAGCCGTATAGAAATAGGTAAATGCAACAATCAAAACAAAGAACGTAAAATTATACCAGAATCCGGTAAAGTTAGAAAATGCAGCAGCAAACCCAGACATAGAATCAGCGGCAGCATAATTCACAAAGGAAATCGGCAACAACATAATCGCCTGGGCGAAAATGATAGGCATTACACCGGCAGCATTGATCTTCAACGGAATATACTGACGTACACCTCCGTATTGCTTGTTTCCGACAACACGTTTTGCATACTGTACAGGTACTTTACGTGTACCTTGTACCAACATGATCGTACCGCAGAATACCAGGAACAAAACGACCAACTCCACCAATAAAGCGACCATACCACCACCCTGCTGTGTTACTCTGGAAGAACCTTCAGCAACAAATGCAAAAGGCAAGCGGGCAATAATACCGATCATAATGATGATAGAAACACCGTTTCCAATACCTTTATCTGTAATCTTTTCACCCAGCCACAAAACAAACATTGAGCCGGCAGCCAGGATAAGAACAGAAGAAATTGTAAAGAAAGCCCCTTTCATCACAAATGCCCATTCCGGAATTTGTGCATGTAAGTTGGTAAGATACGCTGAACCTTGTAATACAAGAATAATCAAAGTCAGATAACGAGTAATTTGATTGATTTTACGCCGTCCGCTCTCCCCTTCACGTTGCATTCGTTGAAAATAAGGTACTGCAATACCCAACAACTGAACAACAATAGAAGCAGAGATATAAGGCATAATACCCAATGCAAATACAGAAGCATTCGAAAACGCTCCTCCGGAAAACATATCCAACAAGCCGAGCACCCCGGTTGATGTCTGTGCTTTTAAGGCAGCAAGTCCGGCCGGATCGATACCCGGCAATACAACTTCTGTACCCAATCTATATACAGCGATCAGTCCCAAAGTCATGAGAATCCGGGTTCTCAGTTCTTCAATTTTCCAAATGTTCTTTAATGTATCAAATAACTTCATAAGTTCTTTCTTATTAATAGTTCATAAAGTTTATAAAGTTTGTAAAGTTTATAAAGTTAAAATCCACAACCTTATGAACTTTATGAACCTTATGAACTTTATAAACTCCGTTTTGTATTACAAAACGACTGCTGATCCGCCTGCTGCTTCAATGGCTTCTTTCGCTTTCTGAGAAAAAGCATCTGCTTTTACTTCCAGTTTAGCTTTCAGCACCCCGTCACCCAGGACCTTCAACAAATCATTTTTGGATATCAATCCAGCCTTAACCAGCAGATCCTTATCGATAGCAGTCAGATTATCTCTTTCTGCCAATTCCTGAAGCATGCTGACATTAATGGCTTTGAATTCAATCCTATTTATATTTTTAAAACCGAATTTCGGTACTCTTCTCTGCAAAGGCATCTGACCACCTTCAAAACCGATCTTGGTTTTGTAACCAGATCTTGATTTGGCACCTTTATGCCCTCTTGTAGAAGTACCTCCTTTTCCGGAACCTTGTCCGCGACCGATTCTCTTTTCGTGATGAGTGGATCCGCAGGCCGGTTTTAAGTTACTTAAATCCATTTTATCTTCGTTAAAATAGTTTGACAATTACTTTACTTCCTCCACTTTCACCAGGTGGGCCACTTTAGCGACCATTCCCAATATCTGCGGAGTAGCTTCATGCACAGCACTGCTGCTGATTTTATTCAATCCAAGTGCGGTTAAAGTGCCAACTTGACGTTTATCGCTACCGATTTTACTTTTTACCAATGTAACCTTAATCTTTGCCATAACTCTCATCAAATTAACCATTAAACACTTTATCCATGCTGACATTTCTCTGCCGGGCAACAGCACGCGCATCTCTCATTTCTTTCAATGCAGCAATTGTTGCTTTCACCAGGTTGTGCGGGTTCGATGAACCTTTACTTTTTGCCAGCACATCCCGAACACCGACACTTTCCAGAACGGCACGCATAGCACCTCCGGCCACAAGACCGGTACCGGAAGAAGCCGGTTTCATAAATACTTCGGCTCCGCCAAAACGAGCCACTTGCTCATGAGGAATCGTACCTTTTAAAACAGGCACTTTTATCAGATTTTTCTTAGCAGCTTCAACGCCTTTTGCAATAGCGGTAGTTACTTCATTGGCCTTTCCCAAGCCCCAGCCGACAATACCGTTTTCGTTTCCGACAACAACAATCGCAGCAAAGCTGAAGGTTCTACCTCCCTTAGTAACTTTAGTCACACGGTTAATAGCTACCAATCTGTCTTTCAATTCCAGGTCTGTATTATTTATTTTCTGTTCCATTCCTGCTTACTTTTAAAAATTAAGACCTCCGTTACGGGCAGCATCAGCCAAAGCTTTCACTCTTCCGTGGTATAAATAACCGTTTCTATCGAAAACGACATTTACAATTCCGGCAGTTTTTGCTTTTTCAGCAACAGCAGCACCAACATTGGCAGCTTGTTCCATTTTCGTTCCTTTTTTCTCGGCAATATCCTTACTCAATGAAGACACAGCTAAAATAGTTTTACCTGCGATATCGTCGATCAGCTGAACAGAAATCTGCGCATTTGAACGAAAAACGCTCATACGCGGTCTTTCAGCTGTTCCGGAGACAATCTTACGAATTCTCCTTTTTATTCTTAATCTTCTTTCTTCCTTAGTTAAAGCCATAACTTTTACTTACTTTAGGTGATTAAACTTTAGCTGATTTACCTGCTTTCCGGCGTACTTGTTCACCTACGAAGCGGATACCTTTACCCTTGTAAGGTTCCGGCTTACGGAATGAGCGGATTTTTGCAGCTACCTGACCGATTAATTGTTTATTACAACTTTCCAGTGTAATAATCGGGTTAGCACGTTTCTCTGTTACTGCAGATACTTTTACTTCTTCCGGCAACTGTAAGAATATGGAGTGAGAATATCCCAGTCCCAATTCCAATACATTACCTTCAGCGTTTGCTCTGTAACCGACACCGACTAATTCCTGTTTAATCGTATAACCTTCAGAAACACCTACTACCATATTGTGAATCAAAGCACGATACAATCCATGCATTGATTTATGTTCCTTATCTTCAGTATGACGTGCTACATGCACATTGTTATCCTCTACTGTTACAGTAAGGTCTGTACTTACCTTCTGAGAAAGTTCTCCTTTCGGGCCCTTTACTGTGACGGTGTTATCCGGGCTTACGGCTACCGTAACCCCTTGTGGTATATGAATGGGTAATTTTCCTATTCGTGACATCTCTTCTTCTCTTTTAAATTAATACACATAACACAATACTTCACCGCCGACATTTTTCTGGCGAGCTTCTTTGTCAGTCATCAATCCCATAGAAGTAGACAAGATGGCTATACCCAAACCGTTCAATACACGAGGCATTTCCTCAACGTTGGTGTAGCGTCTTAAACCCGGTTTAGATACACGTACCAAAGACTTGATCGCTGATACTTTTGTTTCCGGGTTATATTTAAGAGCAATCTTGATATTGCTTTTAGCTCCGTCTTCTTCGAACTTGTAATTTAAAATATATCCTTTTTCTTTCAGGATTTTGGTCATTTCCCGTTTCATCTTGGAACCGGGAACATCTACTACTTTATGACCGGCACTTATCGCATTTCTCAAACGCGTAAGATAATCTGCTATTGGATCTGTCATCTTCGTTTCAATTTTTAATATTACCAACTAGCTTTTTTCACTCCCGGTATCAAACCTGCAGAAGCCATTTCACGGAACTGGATTCTACTGATACCAAATTGTCTCATGTAACCTTTCGGTCTGCCGGTCAACTTGCATCTGTTGTGCAAACGGATAGGATTGGAATTCTTCGGGAGAAGACTCAATCCGGCATAATCACCTTCCGCTTTTAATTTTGCTCGTTTTGCTGCGTACTTTTCTACCAATTTTGCACGCTTCACTTCACGAGCCTTCATTGATTCTTTTGCCATTTTCTCTGGTTTTAGTTCTTTTTAAATGGTAATCCAAATTCTCTCAGAAGAGCAAAACCTTCTTCGTCGGTATTAGCCGAAGTCACAAATGTTATATTCATACCCATGATTTTGTGTACGTTGTCGAGCACAATTTCAGGGAATATGATCTGCTCATCGAGACCTAATGTATAGTTGCCTCTTCCGTCCAGTTTACTGTTGATTCCTTTGAAGTCGCGGATACGCGGCAGAGCTGAAGTAATCAGTCTTTCCAGGAATTCATACATACGTTCTTGACGCAATGTAACCCGAACGCCGATCGGCATGCCTTTACGCAATTTAAAATTAGATACGTCTTTCACTGATTTACAGGTAACCGGTTTCTGTCCGGTAATCGCTGCAATTTCGTTCACCGAAAATTCAAGGATTTTCTTATCCTGGATCGAGGAACCTACGCCCTGATTGATTACTATCTTCTCCAACCGGGGTGCCTGCATAACTGACTTGTATCCGAACTCTTTCATCAAAGTCGGTACAATTTCTTCGTTATACTTTGTTTTTAAACTTGGTACGTATTTCATCTATTTAATCATTGTTTTGCTGTAATCGCACAGCGTTTGCACTTTGCGGCGGCAAAGCTACAAATTTAATTTTTAAGTTGCAAGCTACAGGTTAACAAGTTACAAGTTTCCATCTGCAAACCTGCAACCTGCACCTGTTCATGCCAACATTATTCTTATTTCAAGATTTCTCCTGATTTTTTAGCAAATCTAACCATGTTGCCTTTTTCGTCTTTCTTCCGTCCGATCTTGGTCGGTTTGCCGGTAGAAGGATCTACTACGTTCAGATTTGAAATATGAATCGGAGCTTCTTTCTTAATGATACCTCCCTGCGGATTTTTCGCATTCGGTTTCGTGTGTTTGCTTACCATATTGATGCCTTCGACAATTGCCCGTTCCTCTTCCGGCAGTACTTCGAGTACTTTACCCTGTTTCCCTTTGTCAACACCGGCATTTACGTAAACTAAATCACCTTTCTTTATATGAAACTTTCTGTTCATTACCTATAAAATTTTAGATTTTAGATTTTAGATTTCAGATTGATGAGCATAGAGCAATGTAATCATAAATCATAAATCTAAAACCGTAAATAATTAAAGAACTTCCGGGGCTAACGAAACAATTTTCGTATAACCTTCACGAACTTCACGGGCAACCGGTCCGAAAATACGGGTACCTCTCATTTCTCCGGCATTATTCAACAATACGCAAGCATTGTCATCAAAGCGGATATAAGAGCCGTCCGGACGACGATATTCCTTGGATGTACGCACAACGACTGCCTTACTAACCGTTCCTTTTTTCAAATCACCGCCAGGCAGTGCGCTTTTTACAGACACAACGATCTTATCGCCTACGCGTGCGTATCTTTTCCGGGTTCCTCCCAGAACGCGGATACAAAGCACCTCTTTAGCACCGCTGTTATCTGCTACTGTTAATCTACTTTCCTGTTGTATCATGATTACTTCGCTCTTTCAATGATTTCAACTAATCTCCATCTCTTCATTTTACTCAAGGGACGGGTTTCCATAATTCTCACTTTATCTCCGACGTTACATTCGTTCTTTTCGTCGTGAGCGGTGAACTTCTTGGTCTTGCTTACGAATTTTCCGTAAATCGGGTGTTTTTCTTTAAAATGAACGGCAACCGTGATGGATTTTTCCATCTTATTGCTCACCACGAGACCGATACGTTCTTTTCTAAGATTTCTTTCTTCCATTACTTTACTTCTTTACCGTTAATTCTCTCTTACGTAATTCCGTCATCATGCGAGCAATATCCTTTCTCTTGGCACGAATCTGCATTGTGTTTTCGAGCGGGGTAATCGTATGATTCATGGTCATCTTATTGAGGGCAGCTTTTTCTGCAGCTACTTTTTCTTTAAGATCCTCTGTGGTCATTTCTATAACTTCTGAATTTTTCATCTTTCTGTCAAATTAATTTGGTTTAACAATCAACAGTCGGACGACTATTCGGCATAGTCACGTCTAACCACAAACTTCGTCGTAATAGGTAATTTCTGAGCAGCAAGACGCAAAGCTTCTTTTGCAATTGCATACGGCACACCGTCTGCTTCGAAAAGAATACGTCCCGGAGTAACCGGAGCTACGAAACCTTCGGGAGAACCTTTACCTTTACCCATACGCACTTCAGCAGGCTTTTTGGTAATAGGTTTATCCGGAAATATACGTATCCATATCTGACCCTGACGTTGCATATAACGGGTAACGGCAACACGGGCTGCTTCAATCTGGCGTCCTTCGATCCATTTTTCTTCCAACGCCTTAATTCCAAAAGATCCGAATGCCAGTTGATGCCCTCTCTGAGCATTACCCTTCATTCTTCCTTTCTGACTTCTTCTGTATTTAGTCCTTTTTGGCTGTAACATAACTCACTACTTTTTTCTTTTTTTGAAATTCTTCTTGCCGGCGTTAGCATTGGCAGCGCTACGTGATTCATGTGAACCGAGTACTGAATTCGGTACTAATTCACGTTTTCCGTAAACTTCACCTTTGCAAATCCACACCTTAATACCCAGCAGACCGTAAGTCGTCAGGGCTTCTGCCTGTGCATAGTCAATATCTGCGCGGAAAGTGTGCAACGGAATCCGACCTTCCTTGAAGATTTCTGCACGTGCCATTTCAGCACCGTTCAAACGACCTGATATCAACACTTTGATACCTTCAGCACCCATTCTCATGGTAGACTGAACAGCCATTTTGATCGCCCGGCGATATGCAACACGTCCTTCCAGCTGACGAGCTATGTTATTACCTACGATAACAGCATCCAATTCCGGACGTTTGATTTCGAAGATATTGATCTGAACTTCTTTATCGGTGATTTTCTTAAGCTCTTCCTTCAATTTATCCACTTCCTGACCACCTTTTCCGATGATAATTCCCGGACGGGCAGTATTGATGGTGATGGTAATCAGCTTAAGGGTCCTCTCGATAACAATTTTCGCGATTCCGGCTTTGGCCAAACGGGCGTTCAGGTATTTTCTGATCTTATAATCTTCTACCAGTTTATCGCCATAGTTTTTGCCGCCGAACCAGTTAGAATCCCATCCACGGATGATTCCTAATCTATTGCTTATTGGATTAACTTTTTGTCCCATGCTAATTATTCTTTTACATTTTCAACTGCAGTCTTGCTACCTAAGACGATAGTCACGTGATTTGATCTTTTGCGGATCCGGTGAGCCCGTCCCTGGGGAGCCGGTCTCAGACGCTTCAAAATACCGGCACCGTCAACGAAAATTTCCTTAACGAATAAAGAAGCATCTTCGATACGTTTACCGTCATTTTTAGCACTCCAGTTAGCAATAGCCGAAAGCAAAAGTTTTTCCACTTTACGGGCAGCTTCACGAGGACAAAATTTCAGTATATCCAAAGCTCTCTGTACGTCTTTTCCACGTACCAGGTCTGCCACCAATCTCATTTTCTGAGGTGACGAAGGACAACCGCGCAGGCTGGCAAAAGCCTTCTCCTTTTTGGCTTCCTTTATCTGATTTGCTCTTAATCTTTTTCTTGCACCCATTTTAATACATCTTCATTGGTTCAACTTTAATCACGCTTATTTCTTGTTAGCGTGACCTCTAAAGGTACGTGTCGGTGCAAATTCTCCCAGCTTATGTCCCACCATATTCTCGGTGATGTATACCGGGATAAATTTATTACCGTTATGTACTGCTACAGTATGGCCTACAAAATCCGGAGAGATCATAGAGTAGCGAGCCCAGGTTTTAACAACCGATTTTTTATTGGACTCATTCATCGCCAACACTTTTTTCTCCAGCTTCACATCTATAAAAGGGCCTTTTTTTAACGAACGACTCATAACATTAAACTATTAATCGGTTATTACTTCCTTCTTTCAACAATATACTTACTTGAAGCTTTCTTCGGAGCTCTTGTTTTATAGCCCTTAGCCAACAAGCCCTTGCGTGATCTCGGGTGACCTCCTGAAGCACGGCCTTCACCACCACCCATCGGGTGATCAACCGGGTTCATTACAACACCACGAACTCTCGGGCGACGGCCTAACCAACGAGAACGACCGGCTTTACCGGAACGTTCCAGTGCATGATCGGTATTAGATACCGTTCCTACTGTAGCTTTACAAGTTACCAATACCATCCGGATTTCTCCTGAAGGTAATTTGATGGAAGCATATTTGCCATCTCTGGCCACCAATTGAGCATAAGAACCAGCACTACGGGCCATTACAGCTCCTTGTCCCGGTCTCAGTTCAATGTTATGTATGATTGTACCTAATGGAATCTCAGATAAGAAAAGAGCATTTCCAATTTCCGGAGCTACGCCTTGTCCGCTCATTACAGTCTGACCTGCCGTCAGTCCGATAGGAGCGATAATATAACGTTTCTCTCCGTCTGCATACACTAACAAAGCAATACGAGCTGTTCTATTCGGATCGTATTCAATAGAGGCTACTTTAGCCGGAATACTGTCTTTGTTCCGTTTAAAATCAATTACTCTGTATTTTTGCTTATGACCTCCACCTATATATCTCATTGTCATTTTACCGGCATTGTTACGGCCACCGGTTCTTTTGATAGGTCTCAACAATGATTTCTCAGGTCTATCTGTAGTCACCTGTTCAAAAGTATTTACTACTTTATGTCTTTGACCAGGAGTTACAGGATTTAATTTTCTTACAGCCATGTTATTTAAATATTGCTAAAAAAATCAATACTATCACCTTCTGCTAAAGTTACAATTGCTTTCTTGAACGAAGCGGTACGTCCGGTAATTACACCGGCCTTGGTATAACGGGATTTTACCGTTCCCTGGTAACGCTGCGTATTTACAGCCAATACCTTCACTCCGTACATTTCTTCAACTGCTTTCTTTATCTCTATCTTATTCGCATCTTTTGCTACAACAAAGGCCACCTTGTGTTCTTTGTCGGTCAACGCTGACATCTTTTCAGTCAGGACGGGCTTTAAAATAATTTCCATCTCTTCTTTAATTAGTTAAGATTGAACATTTCATTCAGGCCCTTCACAGAACTTTCAACAAGTACAAGATTTCTAGCCTTCATAATGTTGTAAGTTGCCAAATCATTGACTCTCATAATTTCAACATTCTGTAAGTTGCGAGCCGATAACACTATATTTTCGTTTACGTCACTCAAAACTACCAACAAATTGCCCTGATTAACTTTCAAATTATTAATCAATTCTACAAACTGTTTTGTTTTCGGTGCTTCAAAGCTGAAATCTTCAACTACCGTAACCGCATTTGCACTTGCTTTCACAGCCAGAGCCGATTTACGAGCCAGCCTTTTCAGTTTTTTATTCAATTTAAAACTGTAATCTCTGGGAACGGGACCAAATACACGGCCACCGCCTCTGAACAACGGGTTCTTGATACCACCGGCACGTGCACCTCCGGTACCTTTTTGCTTTTTCAGCTTTACAGTACTACCTGACACTTCGTTTCTCTGCTTTGACTTGTGCGTTCCCTGCCGGTTGTTGGCAAGATACTGCTTTACGTCAAGGTAGATTGCGTGTTCGTTAGGCTGAATTCCAAAGATAGCGTCATTTAACTCTATCTTTCTGCCTGTTTCTTTTCCGGCAATGTTTAATACACTTAACTCCATTACTTCTCAATAATTAAGTATGAACCTTTAGTTCCGGGAACAGATCCCTTCACCAACAACAAATTATTTTCAGGAATTACTTTCAAAACCTGCAAGTTAGCAACAGTAATCCTGTCTCCTCCCATTCTTCCGGCCATTCTCATACCTTTAAATACACGAGAAGGGGTAGAACAAGCTCCAATAGAACCCGGAGCTCTCTGGCGGTCATCCTGACCGTGAGTAGCTTCACCGACTCCACCGAATCCGTGACGTTTCACAACGCCCTGAAATCCTTTACCCTTGCTGGTTCCAACTACATCCACAAATGCAGTTCCTTCAAACAAGGTAACATCGATTACATCACCTAACTTGTGCTCGGTCTCAAATCCTGAAAACTCTACGAGTTTCCGTTTCGGAGTTGTGCCTGCCTTTTTAAAGTGTCCACTTAGCGGCTTCGTTGTGTGTTTTTCTTTCTTGTCATCAAAACCCAACTGAAGTGCTGCGTAACCATCGGTCTCATTCGTTTTAACCTGGGTTACAACACATGGACCGCACTCAATCACAGTGCATGGGATACTTTTCCCCTCGGCACTGAATACGGAAGTCATTCCGACTTTTTTTCCAATTAAACCTGGCATTTTCTTTTACTTTTTTTTAATAGGTTTACATTCTTAATAACGACATAAGGTTGTTCGCCGTTATCACACCTTAATCTCTACTTCAACACCACTCGGTAGCTCAAGCTTCATCAGAGCGTCGATAGTTCCAGCCGTTGAGCTGTAGATATCAATCAATCTTTTGAAGGTGCATACCAAAAATTGTTCACGACTCTTCTTGTTTACGAAAGTAGAGCGGTTCACAGTAAAAATTCCTTTGTGGGTCGGAAGCGGAATCGGACCGCTCACTACTGCACCGGTAGCTTTTACCGTTTTAACAATCTTCTCTGCCGACTTGTCTACTAAGTTGTGATCGTAAGATTTCAACTTAATTCTGATTTTTTGGCTCATGTTTTTTGATTATTGTAGATTGTAAATTGTAAATTTTAAATTGATTTCCCAACTTAAAATTTACAATCTAAAATTTTTAAATTAAATCTGCTCTTCCGTTTGCTTTTTCAACAACGTCCTTGGCAATATTCTTCGGAACCTCGGCATAGTGAGAGAATTCCATTGAAGAACTTGCACGTCCGGAAGATAATGTACGCAATACGGTTACATAACCGAACTGCTCAGACAAAGGTACCTTGGCCGTGATTACACGAGCTCCCGTACGAGAGTCCATGCTTTCAACCTGTCCGCGACGACGGTTCAAGTCAGCGATAATATCTCCCATGAAATCTTCCGGAGTAACAACTTCCAATTTCATAATCGGCTCAAGCAACACCGGTTTAGCTTTCTGTGCAGCTTCCTTATAACCGATTTTGGCAGCCATTTCGAAAGACAAAGCATCTGAGTCAACCGGGTGGAAAGAACCGTCAAGCAAAGTTATTTTCAAAGATTCCAATCCGTAACCGGCCAAAACACCGTTCTCCATGGCTTCTTTGAAACCTTTCTCAACAGAAGGAATAAATTCCTTCGGGATATTACCACCTTTCACTTCGTTTACAAAAGTCAGGCCTTCCTTACCTTCTTCTGCAGGTTCCATACGGAAAATAATATCAGCGAATTTACCGCGGCCACCGGTCTGTTTCTTAAATACATGACGATGTTCCACAGTTGCAGTAATAGCTTCTTTGTAAGAAACCTGAGGAGCGCCCTGATTACATTCTACCTTGAATTCACGACGCAGACGGTCGAGGATAATATCCAGGTGAAGTTCACCCATACCACTGATAACAGTCTGGCCGGAATCTTCATCTGTTTTCACACGGAAAGTCGGGTCTTCTTCCGCCAACTTAGCCAAAGCCATACCTAACTTATCAGTATCTTTCTGAGTCAGCGGTTCAACGGCAATACCGATTACCGGTTCCGGGAAAGTCATACTTTCCAGTACGATCGGTTTGTCTTCAGAACATAATGTATCTCCGGTACGGATATCTTTGAAACCTACGCAAGCGCAGATATCTCCGGCTTCCAGAACATCTTTCGGCTGCTGCTTGTTAGAATGCATCTGGAACAAACGGGAAATACGTTCTTTTTTATCGGTACGCGGGTTGTAAACATACGAACCGGCTTCGATTTTACCGGAATAAATACGGGTGTAGCACAAACGTCCTACAAACGGGTCGGTAGCGATCTTAAATGCCAAAGCCGACAGCGGTGCTTCCGGATCAACCGGGAAAAGAATTTCTTCTCCGCTTCTCGGGTCAGTACCTTTGCTGTTCGGAATATCCAATGGATTCGGCAAATAAGCAATAACAGCATCCAACAAATTCTGTACACCTTTATTCTTAAAGGAAGAGCCGCACATCACCGGACAGAAATCCATAGCAATCACAGCCTTACGGATAACAGCTTTCAATTCTTCAGCCGTAATGGAATCCGGATCTTCAAAGAAACGCTCCATCAAAGCTTCATCCTGAACAGCAGCAGCTTCCACTAATTTTTCCCTCCATTCCTGAGCTTCAGCCATCAAATCAGCCGGAATTTCCTTTACAGTTCCTTCCATCGCCCCGTTTTCCCATACATAAGCTTTCATTTCTACCAGGTCAATAACACCCTGATAGTTTTCTTCAGCTCCGATCGGTAATACAAGAGGTACAGGATTAGCACCTAGTTTTTCCTTGATTTCACGAACTGCTTTGAAAAAGTCTGCACCAGAACGGTCCATTTTATTCACAAAAGCAATTCTCGGCACACCGTATTTATTTGCCTGACGCCATACGGTTTCAGACTGGGCTTCAACACCACCTACAGCACAAAACAGTGCAACAGCACCGTCCAATACACGCAAAGAACGCTCTACTTCAACCGTGAAGTCAACGTGTCCCGGGGTGTCAATAATATTAATTTTATACTCCTGATCCTGATACTTCCAGAAACAGGTGGTAGCAGCAGAAGTAATGGTAATACCTCTTTCCTGCTCCTGTACCATCCAGTCCATCGTAGCAGTACCATCATGGGTTTCACCGATCTTATGGTTTACTCCGGTAAAATACAGGATACGTTCAGTCGTCGTAGTTTTACCGGCATCGATGTGAGCCATGATACCGATATTTCGCGTATAGTGTAAATCTCTCTTTGCCATTTATCTATCTCTCCTAGTTAAAATCTGAAATGTGCAAAAGCACGGTTGGCTTCAGCCATACGGTGCGTATCTTCTTTCTTTTTGAAGGCAGCACCTTCTTCTTTGTATGCAGCCATAATTTCAGCCGCTAATTTTTCAGCCATGCTATGTCCGCTTCTCTTACGGGAAAACAGAATCATATTTTTTACAGAAATCGCTCTTTTCCGATTCGGATTGATCTCCATCGGTACCTGGAAAGTAGCACCACCTACACGGCGACTCTTTACTTCCACCTGGGGAGTAATGTTCTCCAATGCTTGTTTCCAAATGTCCAAAGCGTTTTTCTCTTCTTTTTTAGCCAATTTTTCATCAACGATGTCTAATGCATCATAAAAAATTTTGAACGCGATAGTTTTCTTTCCGTCAACCATCAGGTCATTCACAAATCTAGTCACCAGTACATCATTGAACTTCGGATCCGGTAACAGGATTCTCTTTTTCGGTTTAGTCTTTCTCATCTCTCTTAGTTTACGAATTGGTTCGATCAGCTGTCCTTTTTTGTCTTCAACGGTTTCACAACCATTTACTCAACTTTCGGGGAACGCTTCATAAACAATTCCTGTTAATCACTTTTTACTTTTTGCCTTTTGCTGCAGCCTGGCCCGGCTTCGGTCTTTTAGTACCGTACTTAGAACGACTTTGTTTCCGTTCTGCAACCCCGGCAGCATCCAATGTTCCGCGAACAAGGTGATAACGTACACCCGGAAGGTCTTTCACACGACCACCGCGAATCATTACGATTGAGTGTTCCTGCAAATTGTGACCCTCTCCCGGAATGTAAGCATTCACTTCTTTTCCGTTGGTCAATCTTACACGAGCTACCTTTCTCATTGCTGAGTTCGGTTTTTTCGGAGTCGTTGTGTAAACACGTACACAAACCCCACGTCTTTGCGGACATGCATCCAAAGCCGGAGCCTTGCTCTTGTCCACAATTTTCGTTCTTCCTTTTCTTACTAACTGTTGAATAGTAGGCATTACAATAGTTTTAATTAGTATACTTTTATTCAAATTGGAGTGCAAATGTACGCACCTTTTTCCTAACTACCAAACCTTTATATCTTTTTTTCCAAAAAAAGCATAGATTTTCAAGCGATTATGAAATATACGGCTTCATCGCCCGGCTACGACAATATTTACCCCGTCCAAGCAAAAAGCCAGAATCGGAATCTTTCGTATAAATTGTAAATTTCAGATTGTAAATTTTAAATTATCCGGCAATCTGATTCGTTATCGGATGCTTTTCACCTAAAATTGTAAAAACACAACCCGGAATTCATATACATATTTAAAAGCCAACAATTACCCGGTACCTTGAAACCGAATCGTAAATCTAAAATCATAAATCTAAAATTCATTTTATACCTATATATATTAGGTCACATATTTATAAAAACGCCACCACCATCCAATCGGAAAACAATCCCACTTTTTCGACTATATTTCATAATATTAATGGCAAATTGTCAGGAGAAACTGCTATTTTTGCAGAAAGGAATATTCAACTGGTCGAAAAGATGGAGGAATTACAGGCGATCAAGCAAAGATTCGAGATTATCGGGAATAATGAAGGCTTAAACCGGGCTATCGATGTCGCCCGACAAGTAGCACCGACAGATTTATCCGTGTTAATTACCGGCGAAAGCGGTGTTGGAAAAGAAATTTTTCCCCGCATCATTCACAGCTACAGTTCCCGGAAACATGCCCCATACATTGCCGTAAACTGCGGGGCTATTCCGGAGGGTACAATTGATTCCGAATTATTCGGACACGAAAAAGGAGCATTTACAGGAGCATTATCCGACCGGAAAGGCTATTTTGAAGTAACGGACGGGGGCACCCTGTTTTTGGATGAAGTGGGAGAACTCCCGCTCTCTACACAAGCCCGTCTGTTACGGATTCTGGAAACCGGTGAATTTATCCGGGTAGGCTCATCCAAAGTGCAGAAAACAAATGTACGGGTTATTGCAGCCACGAACCTCGATATGTCTACCGCCATTAAAAACGGAAAATTCCGGGAAGACCTTTATTACAGACTGAATACAATTCCGATCTCTATCCCTCCTTTGCGGGAACGGGACGGAGATATTCAACTGTTATTCCGGAAATTCGCGGCTGACTTTGCTGAAAAATACAGAATGCCGGCGATCCGGTTGACAGAAGACGCAATCCGGCTATTAGAAACCTATCGTTGGCCGGGAAATATCCGGCAATTGAAAAACATCACCGAACAAATATCCATTATTGAGCAAGAACGACTTGTCGATGCCATAACATTGAAAAAATATATTCCGGCAGATACTCCGATACTACCGGCGCTCACAGGTACACACGACAATTCTGAAAATAATTTCGCGTCAGAAAGGGAAATTCTATACAAAATTCTTTTTGACATGAAAAAAGACATGAACGACTTGAAACGGCTGGTGTACGGCATTATTGAAAAAGAGGATCTGCCGGAAACACCCGCAACTACCAATACATCTCTAATATTAAGAAATCAATATCCTCCTCAAACATCAGAACTGCTAAAGCATTCGGCCGTTCCGGTCAACACCAAACAAGCCGAAGATCAGATACAGGACACGGAAGCTTTTATCGAAGAGTCTTTTTCTATTGAAGAGAAAGAAAAGGAACTCATCAAAAAAGCATTGGAAAAAAACCACGGAAAGCGCAAACTGGCAGCCAAAGACCTGGGTATATCAGAACGTACACTCTACCGAAAGTTAAAAGAATACGACATCGAAAATTTCTAAAACTAATATTACTATATTTGTCAGAATAATCTCAATACACATGAAATACTTTAAGCCTCTCGTTTTCACGCTATTTATTGTCCTCTGTTGCGATTCATGCAAATTAGCAAAGGTGAGTTACAACATGACAGGCGGTTCATTGAACCCTGATATCAAAACATTCTCCGTAGACTATTTCCCCAATAAAGCATTACTCGTAGTACCTTACCTGAGTACCCTATTTACGGAGAAACTACAAACTTACATGCGTACCAAAACGAGTCTCAAAGAGGTCACAGACAACAACGGCGACATCCGCTTTGAAGGTCAGATTGTCGGATATAACCAACGTCCTATAGACATCCAACGGGACGAGGTAGCAACCAACAACCGCCTGACTATTGAAATACAGGTAAAATATACCAATACGAAAGACGATAAATTCGACTTCAATACCCGCTTTTCCAATTACAAGGATTATGGTATTGACGAAGACTTCAATTCCATAGAAGAAAGTCTGATCAATGAAATCCTTGATAAAATCATTGACGATATATATAATAAAGCCATCGTAAACTGGTAACCTCCGGAAAAACATGAAAGCAGACAGGTTGATAGAACTGACATGCCACCCTGAAAAAATGGGGAGCGATGATTTACGGGAATTAGATACTCTCGTGAACCGCTATCCCTATTTCCAGGCCGGCAGAGTACTCTATCTCAAAGCCCTGCACATCTTTGCCAGTGTACGATTCCGCAATGAACTAAAAGCAGGGACCATTCACATTGCCGATCATAAGCAATTATACAAATACCTGAATAATTTATTAGAATTCGATTATCTACAACCGGAAAACAAAAAAGAAAACTCTTCTTTAAGTGATATCGTCACCGACCGGATAAAAGAGATCAACGGTTACATTCCGGTCAACACGGTCGGGATTCCGGCGCAAAAAACACCTCCGGATCGTCTCCAACAAACCGAAGACGAAACGTTGATTGATATCAATTATCAAGCGCAGCAAACGGTTTCACCTCCTGTCAGTACAGTATCCGGCAAGCCGGATACGGAAACCGTCTCAAATCCGATCCTGCTGGATGGAATACCGGGGATTGTCAATGATTATGCCCAACCGGAAATTGTCGGACAAAACAAACCGGTATTTGAAAAAGTTGAGTCCCATGAGTATGAAGGTTATATTATCGAAGCCGTTCATCCCGATAAGCCGGTCCAACCGGAGACAAGTCCGGAGTCTGCCACTGATTCCGAAGCCGGAAAAATCACATACTCTCCGATAGAATTGATCGAAGAAGAATTTTTCATCCCCGAAAAAGAAGAGCCGGTTGAAAAGGAAACGGTAAAAAACATAGAGAAACACCGGCAACCGGCTATTACGCCGAAAGAATTACCGGAAATAATGGGAGCTTATCTTCTATCTGACGACACAGAGGAACAAGAAATTCCACTCGGGGAACTGGCAGGAGAATTAAAAAAGAAAAGGAAAAAACAGGAAAAAGAAAATCTGATTGACAAATTTATCAATGAAGAACCTTCCATTCCCAAAGGGCAATTGGATAGTGTAGACGACAAAGATCTATCGGAGGAAAGCAGCGCAGAAAAAGAAGATCTTTTCTCTGAAACACTTGCCAAAATATACATCAAACAAAAGCTATACGAAAAAGCCATAGCAACTTATATAAAATTAAGTTTGAAATTTCCGGAAAAAAGTGTTTACTTTGCAAACCGAATTGAGAAAATAAGGGAAAATATTAATAACAACGAATAATCATGTATACTGCAATTTCAGTTTTAATCGTAATAGTCTGCATTTTACTAATTTTAATCGTATTAGTACAAAATTCAAAAGGCGGTGGTTTAGCCTCTTCTTTTGCTGCCTCCAATCAAATTATGGGTGTAAGAAAAACAACCGATTTTTTGGAAAAGGCAACCTGGACATTAGCTGGTGCGATGTTGCTATTATGTGTAATAGCCGCTTTAGCTATTCCGAGAGACGAAGTAGGAGGTAAATCCGCTATTCAGGAACAAGTTCAAAATGCTCCGGCAAATCAGGTAATTCCTTCTTTTACCACTCAACCGCAAAACAATGATAACGGTACGACTTCCGGAGGTGAAACGACACCGACCGAAGAACCGCAACAATAATTTATAGTTGTCAATGAAAAAATAAAAAATGTCAGTATGTCAGTCATACTGACATTTTTTATTTCCTCTCTGTCAGCCTTCTTCAAACCCCACTCCAACTCCATTATTACTCTCATATTAATTTTCAATAAGTTACATTTTTTATTTATTAATCATCCTCTCCTTTCTATTTTTTGGCACAGAATATGATTTAGAAGAGACAGTTGTAACATTACAGACGTTACAACCGTTTCAACGAATATTGGTGTTGGAACCTCTCAAAGAATTTTATATAATTTATAAACTAAAAAAATAGAATCATGACACTGAAGACTGTACTTAACAAAGTAATTGTTGAGCCTGCTGAAGCAGAAACGGTAACCAAAGGGGGAATCATCATTCCCGATACCGCATTGGAAAAACCACAAAAAGGTACGATTATCGCAACCGGCCAGGGTAAAGCAGACGAGCCGATGGAGCTAAAAGCAGGTGACACGGTATTATTCGGAAAATATTCCGGAACGGAAATTCATATCGATGACAAGAAATACCTGGTCATGAACCAATCTGACATCCTGGTAGTTCTATAAGTATAAATTGTAGATTGTAACTGTAAGTTAATCCAAAATTAAAATACATTGAACTCTATAATTTAAAATCTAAAATTTAAAATCTATAATTAAATTGTTATGGCAAAAGAAATAAAATTCAATATCGAAGCCCGGGACCTGATGAAAAAAGGTGTCGACGAATTAGCAGATGCAGTAAAAGTAACTCTCGGCCCGAAAGGACGCAACGTTGTGATTGAAAAAAAATTCGGAGCTCCGCATATCACTAAAGACGGCGTGACTGTTGCCAAAGAAATCGAGTTAGCTGATCCGTATGCAAATATCGGAGCCCAAATGGTAAAAGAAGTTGCCTCCAAAACCGGTGACGATGCCGGAGACGGTACGACAACAGCTACCATCCTGGCTCAATCCATCATCAATGTAGGATTGAAAAACGTTACAGCCGGAGCCAATCCGATGGAATTGAAAAGAGGTATAGAAAAAGCGGTTGCTGCTGTAGTTAAGCATTTGGAAAGCCAAAAAGAAGTTGTAGGCAACAATTTTGAGAAAATCCGTCAGGTAGGCCGTATTTCAGCCAATGGGGACGAAACCATCGGTAATTTAATCGCTGAAGCGATGGAAAAAGTAGGCATCGAAGGTGTTATCACCGTAGAGGAAGCCAAAGGTACCGAGACTGAAGTAAAAACCGTAGGGGGTATGCAATTCGACCGGGGCTATATTTCTCCGTATTTCGTAACCGACAGTGAAAAAATGACGGTTGAATTTGAAAATCCGTATATTTTACTTTACGATAAGAAAATCTCTTCCATGAAGGAATTGCTTCCTGTTCTGGAACCCGTTGCTCAATCCGGCCGTGCTTTATTGATCATCGCTGAAGATGTTGAAAGCGAAGCATTGGCAACCCTGGTTGTCAACCGTTTGAGAGGTTCTTTGAAAATCGCCGCAGTAAAAGCACCGGGATTCGGTGACCGCCGGAAAGAAATGCTGGAAGACATCGCTATTTTAACCGGTGGCGTTGTAACCTCTGAAGACAAAGGTTTAAAGCTGGAAAACCTGACAATAGACATGTTAGGACGTGCCGACAAAATTACAATCGACAAAGAAAATACGACTATCGTAAAAGGGGCCGGTAAAAAAGAATTCATTCAGGAAAGAATTGAACAAATCAAAAAATTGATTGAAAATTCAACTTCTGACTACGATAAAGAAAAACTGAAAGAACGTTTGGCTAAATTGTCAGGAGGTGTAGCCGTACTGTATGTAGGAGCTGCTTCTGAAGTGGAAATGAAAGAAAAGAAAGACCGCATTGACGATGCTTTACATGCCACCCGTGCTGCCAGCGAAGAAGGTATCGTACCGGGAGGTGGTGTAGCTTACATCCGCGCACAGGCTACTTTGGATGGTTTGAAAGGAGAAACGGAAGACGAGCAAACCGGTATCGAAATCATCAAACGTGCTATCGAAGAACCGTTACGCCAGATTGCTTACAATGCCGGAGTAGAAGGTGCTGTTGTCGTACAAAAAGTACGTGAAGGCAAAGGCGATTTCGGATACAACGCCCGCAAGGATGTATACGAAGATCTGAAAAAAGCCGGTGTGATCGATCCGAAGAAAGTAACCCGTGTGGCTTTGGAAAACGCTGCTTCTATCGCCGGAATGTTCCTGACAACGGAATGTGTACTGGTTGAAGAGAAAAAAGACGAACCCGCAGCACCTGCAATGGGTGGCGGAATGCCGGGGATGATGTAATCCTGAATTTTCTATAAATAAAGAGAGCCTCCGAAAAACGGAGGCTTTTTTTATTCCCGAAATTTTTTTAAAGCCGCCTGCCGTAATTCCTGTATCTCAAACGGAATATGTTAAAAACATTTGATTTTTATATCAAAAAGTTTATGGTAATATTTTCGTAATTAAATCGAGTTATTTACTTTTACGTCGCGAAAAATCAAATCTAAAAACAGCTCCAATGGATTATGGAATCTTCGAATTGCTGAAGCTGATCGGATCATTAGCATTGTTCCTTTATGGAATGAAGTTGTTGAGCGAATCTCTCCAAAAGCTGGCTGGTAATAAAATGCGCCAGATTTTGACAGCAATGACTTCTAACCGTGTCACAGGTGTCCTTACCGGCTTAATTATCACGGCTCTTATCCAAAGTTCTTCGGCGACCACCGTAATGGTTGTCAGTTTTGTAAATGCCGGCTTGCTTGATTTAGTCGGTTCTATTGGTGTAATTTTAGGTGCGAATGTAGGGACGACCGTAACGAGCTGGATGGTAGCTATCCTGGGGTTGGGCAAATTCAGCATGAGTGATCTGGCATTACCGATTATCGGCTGTACACTGCCGCTGCTGTTTTCAAAGAAGCGCTCCCGAAAAAACTGGGGGGAAATGTTTATCGGCTTCGGTCTGTTATTTCTAGCTCTGCGCTTTTTACAGGAAAGTATGCCGTCGAATATCCACGATTATCCGGGTGTCGGTGAGTTTATCCAACAGATCAGTTTTCTGGGATTCCGGTCGTGGATGATCTTTCTGTTTATCGGAGCCGCCTTAACAACACTTTTCCAGTCCTCCTCTGCAACGGTTGCACTGACACTGGTTATCTGTTCCAAAGGGTGGATCGGGTACGAAGATGCTGCAGCCATGATTATGGGAGAAAATATCGGGACGACAATTACAGCCAATCTGGCGGCAACAGTGGCCAACGTCCAGGCTAAACGGGCAGCCCTCGCTCATTTTATAATCAATGTATTCGGAGTTGTCTGGCTCTTTGTCATTTTCACTCCTTTTCTCCACTTTATCGGCGATTTATGCGTTACCCTCCATATCTCAAAATACAACCCCATCTATTCCGATCCCCGGCTGCTGACTGAAGCATTCTCACCGGAAGCCCGAGCCGGAGTCACCGCCTCCATCAACATGGCTATGCCGCTTGTCCTCTCCCTTTTCAACACATTAGCCAAAGGAATCAATGTCGCTCTGTTAATCTGGTTCACCAAGTTCATCGCCCGCCTGGTAAGCCGTATCATACCACCGAAGACAGGAGAAGATACATTCAAGCTCAAACATATTAAAATCGGAATGCTTTCGACACCGGATGCGTCGTTATTCCAAGCCAAGCAGGAAATATGCCATTACGGACAAAACACCCTGGAAATGTTTCACAAAATGGTACGGGCATTCAGTATGTCCCGTAACGAATATGAAAAAGAATTCAATCAGTTGCTAAAACTGGAAGATGAAAGCGACCAGGTCGAGATCGAAATTGCCGATTACCTGACGATGGTATCGGAATCCAAGCTTTCGACAGAAAACTCACAACGTGTCCGGGCCATGTTCAAAATCGTATCCGAAATCGAAAGTGTGGCCGACTCTATATTAAATGTATCTAAAGCCATATACCGCCGCAATGAGCAAGGCGTTGTCTTTCCGGAGGACTTAAGCAACAAACTGAAGCATATGTTCTCCCTGGTCGATGAATCGATCGTTATCATGTGTCAGAATCTAACGACAGAATATACCCAGGTAAATGCCAAAAAAGCGTATGAAATTGAAGACGCGATCAATAGTTACCGCACAATTCTGAAACAGGAACATTTATTGGCCATCGAAGAAAAACGATACGATTACTCAACGGGTATCTTATATAATGACATGTTTTCCGAATGTGAAAAAATCGGGGATTACACAATAAATGTAACACAATCAATCAAAGAAATTGGGCACGAAGATTAAATCCCAATCTCCTAATTTTTAAATTTTCAAATAAATTATTTATGGATTACGGACTTTTCGATTTTTTAAAGCTAATTGGTTCACTGGGGGTATTCCTCTTTGGAATGAAATTGATGAGTGAGGCCCTACAGAAAGTAGCCGGTAATAAAATGCGCCAAATTCTATCGGCTATGACCTCTAACCGGGTAAAAGGAGTAATCACCGGTATACTGATTACAGCTATTATCCAGAGTAGCTCGGCCACCACTGTTATGGTTGTCAGCTTTGTAAATGCCGGATTATTGAGTTTGATCGAATCGATCGGAGTAATCATGGGAGCCAACGTAGGTACAACTGTAACGGCCTGGCTGATCTCCATTTTAGGTTTTAAAATCAGCATGGCAGAAATATCTTTACCCCTGATCGGTCTTTGCCTGCCTCTTTTATTCTCCGGAAAGCGTTCCCGGAAAAGCTGGGGAGAGTTGATTATCGGCTTCGGCTTGCTATTCATCGGCTTGGAATTTTTAAAAAATGCCATGCCCGATCTGCATAAAAATCCGGAAATATTCACATTCTTAAAGGAATATACGGACATGGGCTACGCCTCTTATATTCTTTTCATGTTAATCGGTACGGTACTGACAATCCTGATACAATCTTCTTCCGCAACAATGGCACTGACTTTGGTGATGTGTGCCAATGGCTGGATCAGCTTTGAAATCGCAGCTTCGATGGTATTGGGAGAAAACATCGGTACCACAGTAACAGCTAATCTGGCAGCCGTCGTCGCCAATACGACGGCCAAACGGGCGGCACTTGCCCATTTTGTATTCAATTTCTTCGGAGTCCTTTGGGTATTGGCTATATTCCCCATTTTTTTGAATTGGATCGAACAATTGTGTATATTTCTGGGTATCGGTAACCCGGCCACGAATGCCAGTTCCGTCCCGATGGCACTCTCCCTGTTCCACACCGTATTCAACATCACCAATGTTTTGATTTTAATCTGGTTTACCCGATTCATCGCACGGATCGTAACCAAATTGATTCCCATACGGGAAACCACAGAAGATGCTTTCAGTCTGAAACACATCAAAATCGGATTACTTTCTACCCCGGATGCCTCTTTATTCCAGGCTAAAGAAGAAATCACACTTTACGGTAAAAACACCTTATCCATGTTTCGTAAAGTAATAGAATGTCTCGATCTTCCCGCCAAGGATTTCGCTAAACCATTCGAATATTTGGTAAAACTGGAAGACGAGAGCGATAACATTGAAGTTGAAATTGCCAATTATTTGACAAAAGTTTCCGAATCCAAGCTGACAACCGAAAACTCACAGCGTGTCCGGGCCATGTTTAAAATCGTATCCGAAATCGAAAGCATTGCCGACTCTTCTCTGAACGTAGCCAAAGCCATCAACCGCCGGAATGACCAAAAAGTGACTTTCCCGGAAGAACTGACAGTAAAACTGAAACACATGTTCAGCCTGGTAGATGAAACATTGGTAACCATGTGTAAAAACCTGGCGACGGAATACAGGGACGTAAATGCTAAAAAGGCTTACGAACTGGAACATGCCATCAATGACTACCGGACGATACTGCAACAGGAACATTTGCTTGCAATTGAAGAAAAACGCTACGATTATCCGACAGGGATACTTTACAATGACATTTTCGCCGAATGTGAAAAAATCGGGGATTATGCAATCAATGTTACCCAGGCAATCAAAGAAATCGGACATGAATAAATGGTAACCGAGGATTCAATGAATCTTCGATCGCATGCTTATTTCAGGTAATTATTTCTACTTTTGTAATTCAATTATATAGACTCATAATATTATGGCACAAGAAGACGTTTTTAAAAAATTAGTAGCCCACTGCAAGGAATATGGATTTGTATTTCCGTCATCGGATATTTACGACGGGCTGGGTGCTGTGTATGACTATGGCCAGTACGGTGTGGAACTGAAAAACAATATCAAACGGTATTGGTGGGAATCCATGGTCCGGTTACACGAAAACATTGTAGGAATCGATTCTGCCATTTTTATGCATCCGACAATCTGGAAAGCATCCGGACACGTAGATGCTTTTAATGATCCGTTGATCGACAATAAAGATTCGAAGAAAAGATACCGGGCCGATGTATTGATAGAAGATCAGATAGCCAAATACGAGGATAAAATTGAAAAAGACGTCGAAAAAGCACGGAAACGCTTCGGAGAAAAATTCGACGAAACATTATTCCGCCAAACCAATCCGCAAATATTGGAACATGCAAGGAAAAAAGAGGCACTACACGAGCGGATGGCTGATGCTTTAAATGCGAATGATTTGAATGAACTACGGCAGATCATCCTCGATGAAAAAATTGTCTGCCCGATTTCAGGCACCTGTAACTGGACGGAAGTACGCCAGTTCAACCTGATGTTCTCCACCGAAATGGGTTCGACAGCAGACGGTGCCAGCAAAATATATCTACGTCCGGAAACAGCACAGGGTATTTTTGTAAATTTCCTGAATGTTCAGAAAACCGGCCGTATGAAAATACCTTTCGGTATTGCACAAATCGGTAAGGCTTTCCGGAATGAAATCGTCGCCCGTCAATTTATATTCCGGATGCGGGAATTCGAACAAATGGAAATGCAATTTTTCGTACGTCCGGGCTCAGAACTCGAATGGTTCAAAAAATGGAAGGAAACACGTATGAAATGGCACCAGCTACTCGGTTTCGGTGCAGAAAACTATCGTTTTCACGACCACGAAAAATTGGCACATTACGCTAATGCGGCTTCGGATATCGAATACCGTTTCCCGTTCGGATTCAAGGAAGTAGAGGGTATCCATTCCCGTACCGATTTCGACTTGTCCCAACATCAAAAATTTTCCGGTAAAAAGATTCAATACTTCGATACCGAACTGAATGAATCTTATGTACCTTACGTTGTCGAAACCTCCATCGGAGTAGACCGTATGTTCTTGCAAATTGTTTCTGCTGCATATTGCGAAGAAGACTTAAGCAAAGACGGCAAACAGGATTCGCGGGTCGTTATGCGCCTTCCGGCAGCTTTGGCACCGGTAAAAATGGCCATCATGCCATTGGTCAAAAAAGACGGTCTGCCGGAAAAGGCACAGCAAATCATGGACTTGTTGAAATACGACTTCAACTGCCAATACGATGAAAAAGACTCCATCGGCAAACGCTACCGCCGTCAGGATGCTATCGGTACGCCATTTTGTATTACCATCGACTACCAAACCGTAGAAGACAATACAGTAACCATCCGCAACCGCGATACCATGGAACAAGATCGTGTAACCATCGACAGCCTATTCGGTATTCTCAAAGAAAAATGCGACATCCAAACGCTGCTGCGTAAAATCACAGACTAAACCAAACGACATACAAAACCCAAAGAGCCTGTCTAAATAATAATCTATAGACAGGCTCTTTTCATTCTGATTTTCTTTTCTTTCAAAGTCATCTTTTTCCCATCCACTGCAATAAAGATAGTCCGGGAGATATTTATCCCAGAGGAAAGCCGGAGAGGCTACGTATGAATATGACCATTCCGGCCATCTGTTAAAAGATTCCCGCAGGGCTTTGAAATTTAAGTATAATCTTTTAAATTTGACAGAACGGGCGGAGGATTTGTCGGGATTGGAGGTGGTCCGCTACGTATATGGCTACGACGGGCTGAAGAATAGAGCGATAAGCGGAGCCGGTATAGAATACGTCTATCTGGGTTCTTTGACATATATGGGCTTCGCGCAATCTCTGAATCCGGAAAGCATTGTTTTTCCGGAGGGTCGTATTACTTTTTCCGGTCAGGTTCCGCAAACTTATTACCACCTGACGGACCATCTGGGGAGTGTGCGGGCGATTCTGTCTTCCGATGGCAGTGTCAGGGAACGAAACGACTACTACCCCTTCGGTGCCCGTCATTCCCGCAGCGACTATCCCCAACTGGCACAAAACCGCTACAAATACAACGGCAAAGAATCGCAGCAAAACTGGAAACGACAACAAAGAACCGTTGGTGCAATTTTAAGGATTGAGAAGAAGCGAACAGTGTAATATCAACAGTGAGACCCATATTTAATATTGAAAAAAGTACTAAACAATCCCCAAAGGTAAAAACTTGGTGGAATAAGATTCGCATAGAAAATTTTCGAACATTTAATGTAGCAGAAATAACACAATTTGATTAAAGAATTAATTAATCAGAAGTGAAATAATTAGAAAATATACAAGAGAACGAATTTGGTAAATTTTTATCTTAAAAGAGCAATGAAAGGATTAATATTAACAGCAGTAGCAATTTTAGGAGTTTTAGTAGCCTTTAAATTCAAAGGATTGTTTCATAAAATAATTTCCATTGGACTGGCAATTTCTTTTTTATTTAGTTGGTCAAGAAACAAGTATATGATTACAGGCAGCTTTATTGTATTTACTCTTCTATCTATTATAACTTTTATTTACGGACAGACAGTTAAAGAAATTGATATTTTGAAAAAAATTAGCATTATTACAATGGGATTCTTTTTGACTATTAGTTCAATTTCTAAACTGTTTCACTTTCCAGCAACAGAAGTAATAAAGTTTTCAATGATAATTCCAATTATTATTACACTCGTAGTTTTTATTAGAGAAAGACAATTAACAAAAGAAATGAGTTTTATGATACTTTTTTCAATTTATGCTGTGTCAGAACTTTTATCACTATGGATTTAACAAGACAAAACGGATTAAGGATGAGTTTTAAATCTCAAGTAAATTTTCAGGCAAGAAAATCGTGATAAAACATATTTTTATTGTAATTTTCTTTTAAATTTTTCTGCAGCTTCTTTGTATTTAAAAAATTGTCATCTTGTAGCTTCACCACTAAAAAATTTAAACGTATCTGGGGTGAATCATTGAATATTAAATCGTATTGCAAGTTTTTTCAGCCTATCAGAAATTTTTGAATAATCGTATGTATATAACAATAGAGCTATAACGACAAAAGAAGATGTAATGCGGACTATTAAGTTAAGAAAAAACATACCCAGATTTTAAAAATTTTACAAGATAAACAGCCGGTATACCCTGAAAAACGGATCGATGAGTCCGGACAATTATTTCTGTGAAAAAATCTCACCTTATGATTTAAAGTGTCAGACAGGTCTTCTTTATTTCCCATTATTTTTAAACGATAACAAAAACGGGAATATAACATTCAACGAATTTATTTAACACCTCACATCCAATCTTTTAAGTAGACCGACCGTATAACAGCTTGTAATAAATAAAAACACACAAGCTATGAGAAAAATTTTTGCACTGATTTTACTGACATTTATCGCTGTTGCTCTCTGCCGTCCGGTAAAAGCGCAGAAAATAAATGTAGCATCTATCTCTGAAAAAAAGGATCTGCATAATTTTTACAAAATGATGAAAGAAGCTTTTCCTTTAGCCTATAATGATCCGGCAGCTCCCCGTTTTATCTTTTTTGACAACGACAGACGTTTTGTTTTCGGTATCGGAGGTTATGTACAGGCAACCGGAGTATATGATTTCAACGGAGTGGAAGACTACAACTTTTTCACAACTTCGGCCATTGCCCCCAAAGGCCATCAGGCCGGTTCCAGTTTCGGCATGACCGTCAATCAATCCCGGATTTTCTTCAAATTAGTCGGCGATACAGACCGGGGACGTTTGGTGTCTTACATCGAAATGCAGTTTGAAGGACCGTCAAATACACCCAAATTAAACCAGGCCTTCGTTCAGTTTAAAGGTTTTTTGGTAGGGCAAGCCTGGAGTACTTTCTGTGACATGCCCGCCGTTCCGACCACGATCGATCAGGAAGGTCCCTCAAGCAGCATAGAAGTCAGACAACCCCAGGTCCGGTATACTCACAAATTCAACGATAAATGGCAGGCATCCCTGGCTCTGGAATACGCTGTCCCGGATTATACAAATCAGGCAGATAATTATACAGCCAATATACGCCAACGAATTCCGGATATCCCATTGGTAGCCAAATATACCTTCAAAAACGGAGGACATTTACAGGGAGGTGCTATTCTACGGAATATCTACTACAAAGACAATGTCCGGGACAAAGACAAAGTTGTCACCGGATGGGGTACAACTTTAAGCGGAGTCATTCCGATGTGCCAAAAAACAAGTTTTATGTTCCAGGGGGTATACGGTAAAGCCATAGCCAATTACATACAGGACATCAGCGACCTCGGTTACGACCTGATCCCGAATCCGGATAAAAACGGACGTCTGAAAGCGTCCGCCATGTGGGGATTTTTTGCCGCTGTACAACAAAACTGGACACCGGATTTATATTCGACATTGACCTACAGTTATGCACGCATGGAAAACATTGGCGACCTGGCTTCTACCAATTACAAATATGCCCAATATGCCGGCGTGAATTTACTTTGGAATTTTACAGAATACGGAACAACCGGTATCGAATATGTTTTCGGCCGCCGCAACAATTTCGACAAGAACTACGGTAATGCCAATCGTATCAATGCCATGTTGCAATACCGGTTCTAATAGATTCCATTCATAAAAAAGAAAGTCCATAAAACCGAATAGCCGGTCATATTTATACGGCCCCTTCAATTTTAGATTTATGATTCTTCCTTTTTACCGGAGAGGATTGTGTATTCAATCTAAAACCGTAAATCTAAAATCTACAATACAGATGAAAGATTTATTCGGTTTTATGGACTTTCAACCCTCATTTTTCAGCCTTAAAACGGCTTCTTTGTCTTTCTGCAACTGAAGTTGTAACTCGCCGGTATTTTCGAATTTCCGCTCTCCCCGGATCCGTTCCAATACAGTCACCGTAATATCGGCTCCGTAAATATCCCGGTCAAAATCAAAAATATGCACTTCCAGGCGGACAATACCCGAGGTGCTGACTGTCGGGCGGACACCGACATTAAGCATTCCTTCGTATGTTTCCCCGTCTATGTATACATGAGCCGCATATACACCTGCTGCGGGCAATAGTTTCCGATGGTCACTTACATTTATATTCGCTGTGGGAAAGCCCATCTGCCGTCCGATTTTATCACCGTGTACGACAATCCCGCTGATAGGATAGTCATAACCAAGCAAAGCCTTCACCAAACCGACATCCCCCAATTCCAAAGCCGTCCGGATCTTGGTGGAACTGATATTGACTTCCCGGGTAACACAAACCTCTTCCTGTTCTATGTGAAAATGATATTTTCCGGCTAAAATCTTCAATGCCTCAAAATCACCTTCCCGGTCCTTTCCGAAACGATGGTCGTATCCCACAACCAAACCGGCGATACCGATCTTATCCACCAATATATGTTTGACAAAATCATCATACGTCAAATTAGCCAGTTCTTCCGTGAATTTTAAAACGATCAAATGCTGAATGCCGTATTCGGACAATATCTTTATCTTTTCATCCAAGGTCGTCAAAATACCGGGACGCTTTTCTAAAGGGTAAAGAACTTCCCGGGGATGGGGATCAAAACTGATGATTACCGATTCACCCTGCAACTTCCGGGCACAACGTCTCAAACCCTCAATCACCTGCACATGCCCTTTATGTACCCCATCGAAACTTCCGATCGTCACAACCGGTTTCTCGATACGTATATTTTCTAATCCGTAATGAACTTGCATTCTATCCAAATAAAAATGAAAAGTGAAAATAGCTTTTCGGTTGAGGATACAAAAATACGAAATTGTTACAAGTTAACAAGTTGCCAAAGGACAAAGAAAAGAGGGATTTCACATTTCAGATTTATGATTTCTGATTTTCGATTCCTTCTTAATCCGACAGACAACCGTTTATTTAACTATGCATATCATATCCTGCAATTTACAGATCGTATTTCATAAAATTATACCTAAAACATACCCCCGAAGTCGGATAAAACTTCGGGGGTATTTCAGTTTTCATGAGTTGTTATACCTGTTACCCGCATTTAGAAGTTCCGCAGGTTTTACAAATCAGGCAACCTTCCTGATAAACAACAGGAGAGCCGCAATTCTCACAAACCTCTCCGGCAGCCTCCGTGCCATCCGGAACATATTTTTTCAAGGCTCTTTCAACACCGTTTTTCCAGGTATTGATATTCTCATTATCGAATTCCATTGTACCGATCAGTGCAATAATCTGGTGTATCGGCATTCCATAACGCAATACCCCGGAAATCAATTTTGCATAATTCCAGTATTCTTTATTGAACTTATAAGAAAGTCCTTCAACGGTTGTCTTAAAACCTCTTTTGTTACAGAACTGGAAGTCGTAGCGGGAATTGCCTTCTTCGTCATAATGTTTCACGATTTTTCCGGTTACAACAGACTTCGGCAGCATAATGCCTTCCTCGTCATCAGCAATACCCGTAAATATTTCATAAGGACGTCCCTGATACAAACCGACAAAAGCAATCCATTTCTCTTTATTGTTCTGAAAACGTACCACCTCTGCATCCAATTCGGCCGGTCGTTTGGAAGGCATTTTGAATTCATCCGGTCCTTTTTTCTCTTTTGCAGAAACCAATACGCCGGAACGGGAACCGTCGCGATACACGGTACATCCTTTGCAACCGCTTTTCCAGGCTTCGATATACAACTGTCCGACCAGTTCTTCGGTTACATCAGACGGTAAATTTACAGTCACACTGATAGAATGGTCTACCCATTTTTGAATCATTCCCTGCATTCTGACTTTAGCCACCCAGTCAATATCATTGGAAGTCGCTTTATAATAAGGCGATTCAGCTACCAAACGGTCTATTTCCTCATCCGAATAATGCTTGGTCATATCATAACCGTTAACCTTCATCCACTCGGCAAATTTATGATGAAACACGATAAATTCCTCAAAAGAATCTCCGGATTCATCCACAAAATCCACATGCACATTCACATCATTCGGATTCACCTTTCTTCTTCTCTTATACACCGGCATAAATACAGGCTCTATTCCGGAAGTCGTCTGGGTCATCAAACTGGTCGTGCCCGTAGGTGCAATTGTCAGACAGGCTATATTACGACGTCCGTATTTCACCATCTCTTCGTACATATCCGGAGCAGCTTCCCGTAAACGTTGAATATACGGATTATTCTCTTCCCGCTTGGCATTGAAAATCTTAAAACTACCTCTGTCCTTAGCCAGATTTACCGACGAACGGTAAGCTTCTACAGCCAGGGTTTTCTGGATTTCTACCGCAAAATCAGTAGCTTCGTCACTACCGTAACGCAAACCCAAAGCTGCCAGCATGTCTCCTTCTGCCGTAATGCCGACTCCCGTACGTCTTCCCTCTTTAGCTTTCCGGCGGATTTTCTGCCACAAACGGATCTCGACACCTTTTACTTCCTCATCTTCCGGATCGGTGTCAATCTTTTCCAGAATTGTATCGATCTTCTCTAACTCCAGGTCGATAATATCATCCATGATCCGTTGTGCTATGGCTACATGCTTTTTAAACAAATCAAAGTCAAAGCTGGCATTCTTCGTAAACGGATTCTGCACGTAAGAATACAAATTGATGGCTAACAAACGACAGGAATCATAAGGACACAAAGGAATTTCTCCGCAAGGATTTGTCGATACAGTACGATATCCCAGATCCGCATAACAGTCGGGAACACTTTCCCGGATAATCGTATCCCAGAACAATATGCCCGGTTCTGCCGATTTCCATGCGTTATGGACAATTTTATTCCACAATTGCCGCGCATTGATGTCTTTTACATTTTTAGGCGTATCGGAATAGATCGGATATTTCTGCGTATACTCGTGATCATCAACCACTGCCTGCATAAACTTGTCATCAATTTTTACCGATACATTCGCTCCCGTCACTTTTCCTTCCGTCATCTTTGCATCAATAAAGCTTTCTGAATCCGGATGGTTAATAGACACACTCAGCATCAATGCTCCCCGGCGTCCATCCTGAGCAACTTCGCGGGTAGAATTGGAATAACGTTCCATAAAAGGTACAATACCCGTTGACGTCAAAGCTGAATTCTTTACAGGAGACCCTTTGGGCCGGATATGAGACAAATCATGACCGACTCCCCCCCGGCGTTTCATCAACTGTACCTGTTCCTGATCGATCTTCATAACACCGCCGTAAGAATCCGAAGGTCCGTCATGACCGATGACAAAACAATTGGATAAAGAGGCGATCTGAAAGTCATTACCGATTCCGGTCATCGGCCCCCCTTGCGGTACGATGTATTTAAAATCCCGCAAAACCTCAAAAATCTCATCTTCAGACATCGGATTTTCGTATGTCTTCTCAATACGAGAAATTTCTTTGGCCAATCTCCGATGCATATCATCCGGATTCTTTTCAAAAATATTACCAAAAGAATCTTTCAATGCATACTTATTTACCCAAACCCGAGCCGCAAGCTCGTCTCCTTTAAAGTATTCCAATGAACTTTGAAACGCCTCTTCCTGGGTGTAAGTCCCTTCTTTTACTGATACCTGCTCATTCATTTCTATATATTTTATCGTACTATTTTTTATTGAACTGAATGAAGCAAAGATATGGAAAAAAATCAAAAAAGGCACAACAAAACAGGTATCATTTTTTCAAAAGTTTTCCAATTAAAATACTTAAATAGTTATATATCAAATACATACTAATTTTCAAACACCAAAAAGTTTTCCAAAAAATATTTTATCACCAGAGAAACAATATCAAAAATATTATTTAAGACATTCTTAAAATAACTATAACCTGAAATCGTAGATCAGTCAATTCCAACGACCTATTCCAAGTTTCAGTAAACAATAAAGAAGATGATTTAATAAAGATCGATAATATCCCGGGGGATAGAAGTAATTATTTTTTTATCATCCCAACTTACCTCTTTTATATAATTTTCGGAAAGCGGTAAAAGGATTTCTTTTCCAAAAATATCGATCGAAAAGACAACATTACCGGAATAATCTGCGACATCGGTTATTTTCCCTGTTTCACCCGAAAGCACATCCTCCACGTCGAAACCGTTCAAATCAAAAATATCAAATTCTCCTTCCTCTTCTTCCTCCTCTTTCAATAATTTCTTTTCGAGCAGTATATCATTTCCAAGCAATCGCTCCGCCAAAACCAGGCTATCTACATAATCGAATTTCACGATATAAGAAGTATGATTTCTCGTGACCAATCCGTCCGGTGCTATAAAAAAAGGAACCGGTGCTCCGTCCAAAAGAACGAATACCGGTTCACTTACATACTTTTCAAGAAGATCATTATCGGTCGTTACGACAACCTGCCCATCTAAACTATGGGTTTTTGTTATTGTGCCGATTTTAATACAATCTTCTTTCGCTATCATTTCTGACTTATTCTGCGGCAGGTGTTTCTTCAACAGCAGGAGCAGCTTCTTCTGCAACCGGAGCTTCAGCAGCGGCAGCAGCTTCTTCTTCAGCTTTCTTCGCAGCTTCGGCAGCTTCTAATTCTGCACGTTTTTTAGCCACGATTTCTTCTTTTGCAGCCCGTACTTTTGCTTCAGCCTCTAAACGTGCTTTAGCAGCCTCATCACCTTCCTGAGCCAACTTGCCAATCTTCTCCTGAATCTTAGCATCTTTGGATTTCAACCAGGCTTCGAATTTGCTTTCAGCAGCAGCTTCGTCAAAAGCTCCCTTTTTAACACCTTCCAAAAGATGCTTTTTCAACAATACACCTTTGTAAGACAGGATTCTCTTAGCCGTATCCGTAGGCTGCGCCCCGGTCATCAACCAATACAATGCTCTGTCAAAATTGAGATTGATAGTAGCAGGATTCGTATTCGGATCATACGTACCTACTTTTTCAATAAACCGACCATCACGTGGTGCTCTACTATCTGCTATCACTACATGATAGAATGGACGACCCTTGCGTCCGTGTCTCGCTAATCTGATTTTTGTAGCCATTCTTTTAATTTAAAAGATTAATATTTTCCTATACCCGATAGGAGCCGCAAAGATAGAAAAAGAATACGAGAAACAAAAAAAGAAAACACAAGAAATGAGTGAATTATAACAGCTTCCTTTAAAAGTTCCAGATCATGCTTCCCAACAGCATCAGATTCAATACCGTTACAATAATCCCCAAAGTATATAATATCCATTTCGTCGAAAGACGATTCTTGTATTTTCCCATCACTTTTTCAGAAGACGTAAGGTAAACTTGCAGGAAAATCGTAATCGGCAATTGAATACTCAGTATCATTTGAGAATAAATCAATCCCATGAAAGGATTGGATATTAACATAATAATCACCAATGCAATAATCAGGGACAACAAAACTCCCCAACGCGAATGGCTGTCTTTAATATCGTAAGGTTCTTTATAAATACCGGCAAAAATAGAACCGGCAGCCATACCGGAAGTGATGGTAGAAGCAATACCGGCAAACAACAAAGCTACAGCAAAAACGATAGCTGCATTATTGCCCAAAAGCGGATGCAATAAAGCACTGGCATCCTGTAACTCATTTACCGAAGTACCGCTTTTAAAAAAAGTAGCAGCTGCCAGCAAAATCATAGCACTATTGATCGCCCAGCCGATCATCATAGAAAGAAAAGTATCCCAGAATTCATAACGCAATTGCTTACGGATCACTTTATCATCTTCAAGATTCCATTGACGGCTCTGGATCACTTCTGAATGCAAAAAAAGATTATGAGGCATAACGACAGCTCCCAGCACACTCATAATCACCACCATCGAACCGCGGGGAAAAGAAGGGGTAATCCATGCACGCACAGCCTCTCCCCATTCGATATGCACCAACGACAATTCATAAATAAACGAAAGTCCGATAATCGATACAAAAGCGATAATCCAGCGTTCGATCACCCGATAGGAATTCGTAAAAAGCATAATAACGACAAAAACAGTCACCAGGACAGCCCCAATCCGGACCGGTACATCGAACAACATCTCCAAAGCAATAGCACCTCCGAGAATTTCAGCAAGAGAAGTCGACACGGAAGCCCCCATCGCGCTCCAAAGCATCGTTCTGGCATAAGGAGGCTTCAAATAAGTCATTGCTGCTTCCGACAAACAAAGTCCTGTTGCAATACCGAGGTGGGCGACGTTATGCTGCAATACGATCAGCATAACCGTAGATAACGACACCATCCACAAAAGAGCATAACCATAGTCGGCACCGGCAGCAAGATTCGAAGCCCAGTTTCCCGGATCGATAAAACCGACAGTAACCAGTAAGCCGGGACCTATATATTTTAATATTTCCAAACCACCTAATTTCGGATGATGTTTGGCTGTTCTCAATGATTTACGAATAAAATCAAACATACCTTACAAATTGCAGATTTACAACTTTAGATTGAACCGACACGCCCTGGCCTGCAAAACTGGCAGTCATCAGTATCCGGGACATGTCTCAATTATTTTACAAAGATAAGTATTACTATCGAATTAAAGACAATAATACCCCACCACCACGAGAGCAACAGTTAAAAAGGTAACACCTTGATTTATTTTTACCGCCCGGCGATAATCACGGTGATTCAAATTCCGGTCATTATTCCCGATATAAGGCTTCTTAACTGATATCCCGTGGTAAATATGTGTTCCTCCGAAACGGCAATTCAAAATGCCGGCCATAGCAGCTTCCGGATAACCGGCATTAGGGCTGGCATGTTTCTGTCCGTATTTCCACACGAAACGCAGTAACCCCCGGCGATAACCGACAAAAACCATCAACAAGGCCGTCAGCCGAGCCGGAATATAATTCAATACATCATCCAGACGGGCAGCGCAACACCCGAAATCCCGGTAACGCTCATCCCGGTACCCGATCATAGAATCGAGTGTATTCACCATTTTATATACCATCATAGCCGGAAATCCTCCCAAAGCATAATAAAACAAAGGCGCAACAACCCCATCACTCAAATTCTCCGCCATAGTTTCCAGCACGGCTGTATAAATCTGCTTCGGGCTCAAACGGGAAGTATCCCGTCCCACGATCCAGGACAACCGCCGTCGCCCCGCTTCCAATCCCTTTTCATCCAAAGTTCGGATAACAGCCCCTCCCTCCTGAATCAAACTACGGTTTGCCAAGCCGTAAAACACAAAAAGGGTCGCAATCATTCCATAACACCAATTCCCAAGCTCCAAAGCCCAATAAGCCATACCCCGGAAAAAAATGCCCGTCAATACCGCCAATCCGACAGCAACGGCACACCCTTTTAATTTACGATGTTTTCCCCGGTTCAATCGTTTTTCCGCAAAAGCAATACTTTTTCCAAAAATGACGACCGGGTGAGGAATCCCTCTCGGATCTCCGAAAAGCCAATCCAAAAGATATCCGCCCGCCAGAGGCAAAGCTATCAAATAAAATTTATCCGGCATAACTCTTCAACGCATCGGTCAACAATCTATTTTTCGCCCCGGTAAGCGTATTAACCCGGAAATAAACAGGCTCAAGTCCCCTGAAATTAGAAGCATCCCGGATAAGAATACCATGCCGCTCCAATAAATAGCATTTCAAAGCACCTACCGGATAATCCGTTTTGACCAGAAAAAAAGAAGTTCCCGACAGTTGGGGATAATAACCAGCCACACGCGATAACTCCATCGAAAAACACCGCTGCCTTTCCAGTAAAGACATCGCATCCGGCAAGAGCTTTTCTCCATGCTCCAAAAGATATTTCCCGATTTCTATCGCCAAAGCATTTACCGTCCAGGGTTGTTTAAAACGGACAATCTTTCTTATCAGTTCAGGCTCTCCCAGCATGTACCCCAAGCGGAGTCCGGGGATGGCATAACTTTTCGTCATAGACCGGATTACCAGCAAATTAGAAAATTTCCCCAACCAGGAACAAACCGTTCGGGCAGCCGGAGCAAAATGAATAAAAGATTCATCCACAACCAAGATCATATCCGGATTAGCAGTCAACAGATTATTAATTTCCTTCTCCGTCCAGATTCTCCCATCCGGATTATTCGGATTACAGATAAACATCAGACGGGAACCTTCCGGAATAGCCGAAACTTCAGAATGTCCGGGGAATGTCAACCGATGCCCATACAAAGCACATGCATCCTCATATTCGGTAAAAGAAGGAACCGGGATCACCGTAGATACTCCGGCAAAAGCATGGGCCACCAGATAAAACAATTCGGTAGCACCGTTTCCGACAACGACATGTTCCGGCGAAAGTCCGTGATAAGCCGCAACGACTTTCCGAAAAGAAGCCGCATCCGGTTCCGGATAATGCAAAACAACTTCCGCTTTTTCTTCCAACAGTTTCCGCAAAAGCCTTTCATCGGCTCCATACCATACATTAGTAGAAAAATTGGCTATTACCTTTGCCGTTAAATTGTATATATCATCTCCGTGTCCGTAAATCATAATAAAGGATCAAAACATTAAAACCACACCGGTTCAGACAACAATCGTTGAATAGATATAATCCATATCGACAGCCTTACGTACATGGCCGGCCAACAAATCGTATTGCTGCTGTTTAAACTCCGAAAAATTAAAACCAGATTTTTCCGGATTTCCGCAAGCGGCGGCCAAATCGTTTAACACCACCGGATTATCGAGGATTCCATGCATATATGTTCCCCAACAATAGTCATTCAACCGGCAACCCTCCGTCGTACCGTCGACAAGCACATTCAATCCGGGGAAAAGTGCAGGCCCTTCAGGCCTGGTCTGTCCCATGTGAATCTGATATCCCTCACATATATCATCGTAATCTTTGTACCGGAAGCGGCTCTGACAAACAACTTTTTTATCCTGTATCACCGAAGCCAAAGGCAGCAGTCCCAAACCCGCCATCTTTTCCTGTCTCCCTTCAATCCGACCGGGGTCCTCAACCCTTATCCCCAACATTTGATATCCCCCGCATATACCGATCACCCTTTTACCATTCCGATATGCCCGAACCACGGCCTCCGCAATACCGTTGGAATGAAGAATTTGTAAATCTTCGACGGTATTTTTAGTTCCGGGTAAAATAATAATATCCGCCCGCTGTATTTCCGACAGGCTGTCTGTAAAATACAAATGAAAACGCTCGTCATGTTCGAGCACATCAAAATCTGTAAAATTAGACATCCGCCGGAGTAATACCACAGCTACATTTATTTTACCTTCCACTGCAGTAGTAGCCCTTGTTTCCAATGCTACCGAATCTTCTTTTTCAATAAAAATATCCCTGAAATAAGGTATAACTCCGACGACCGGAACTCCGGTAAGTTTCCGGATCAGCTCTTTTCCATCCTCAAACAGAGAAGCATCTCCTCTGAACTTATTAATAATAATCCCTTTCAACAATTTTCGTTCATCTTCCGGCAAAAGCATCACCGAACCGTAAACCGAACCGAATACTCCACCCCGGTCGATATCAGCCACCAAATAAGTTGCAGCTCCGGCCTCCTGTGCCATCCGCATATTTGTTATATCCCGGTCTCTTAAATTCAATTCAGAAATACTTCCGGCACCCTCCAGAACAATCGGTTCATACCGGGCTTCCAAACGCCGGAAAGCACGTACTACATCTCCCCATAATTCCCGCGTATTTCCCGTGCGGAAATATTCACGGGCAGACATACTCCCGACAGGCTTTCCATTGAGAATTACCTGGGACGTCTGATCGGAAGAAGGCTTCAGCAACACCGGATTCATATCCGTATGAGGCAATAAGCCACATGCTTCTGCTTGTACAGCCTGTGCCCGGCCAATCTCTCCCCCCTCGGGTGTCGCATACGAATTCAATGACATATTTTGAGCCTTAAAAGGAGCAGGCCGGTAACCGTCTTGCCGGAATATCCGGCAAAAAGCCGTATTTAACACACTTTTCCCGGCATCTGAACAGGTACCCACAAACATAATCGGACGAAGAGACATGATTTCAAATTAAATCCTTTAGACAAACTTTTACAATTGCAATCGGATAACCGAAGTATTCTTCATAATCGGCATATCCATCATTTCCGTTACTGTTTTCCCTTCCAGATAAGCAACAATAGCCCGGTCTATCGCCCCATGACCGACAGCCAGAACAACCTGATCCCGGTATTCGGCACACAGCCAGTCGATAAAAGCCCTGGCCCGCACCATCAAACTCTCCAGACTCTCACAGCCTTCCGGCAGATGTTTCCAATCGATAGAAGACAAATGTCCCCCGGTATGTTTTCCCCAATCGATCTCCCGTAACAATATTGTTTGCCGGGGCTCCAATCCTTTCCGTTCGCCGACAATCTTTGCCGTATCGTAACTACGGGCCAAATCACTGGAGACAATCGCATCCACCTTCTCGTCTTCCAGCATACCGGCCAACTGTTCGGCCTGACGGATACCCAAAGGAGATAAGGTCCCGGGCATATGCCCCTGCATGATGTCCCTTTTATTTTCCAGCGTCTCACCGTGACGCGTCAATAACAATTCAATCATTTTTCTTCATTCTTAACGCCTGCAAAGTTAACAGAAAATGAATATACCCCGAATATTTCTTATTTCCCATTTCCCTTTCTATCTTTACCCATCGAAAAAACCGATTATGGAAAAAAGAATTATTCTGATCACCGGAGGACAACGTTCCGGTAAGAGTAGTTACGCACAAAGTCTGGCATTGCAATTATCAGACCATCCGGTATACCTGGCCACCTCCCGGATCTGGGACGAAGAATACCGGGAGCGTATCCGCCGCCACCAGCAAGACCGGGGGCCTCAATGGACAAATATCGAAGAAGAAAAACAACTGAGCCGTCATGCGTTGCAAGGCCGGGTTATTGTAATCGACTGCCTGACCCTATGGGCCACTAATTTCTTTTTTGACAACAACTCCGATGTCGGGCAATCATTACAGGAATTAAAACAGGAATTCGATAAATTTACCGCTCCAAAAGCTACGTTTATTTTTGTGACCAATGAAATCGGTCTGGGAGGAGTATCCGAAAATCTTATTCAACGACGCTTTACCGACTTGCAAGGATGGATGAACCAATATGTTGCCGGGAAAGCAGATGAAGTCGTATTAATGGTATCGGGAATTGCAACGAAAATCAAACCGGTACAATTTTAAAACAGAAAACGTCCGAAAAGACAGAATGAAAGATAAAAATCAAACTTTTTAAAATAACAGCAACACCCCAGCATATCGGTTTATAACATAATAAAACATGTATACATTCAACATTAAAACTCCGGATAAAAAAATTATTCCGGCTTTGCAGGATAAAATCGACAACCTGACCAAACCCAAAGGCTCTTTAGGGCGCCTGGAGGAACTTGCCGTACAAATCGGCACCATCCAACAAACTCTCTGTCCGGTTTTGAAAAATCCCCAGAATATTGTTTTTGCCGCCGACCATGGCGTCATTGTCGAAGGGGTCAGCTTTTCCGCCCCGGAAGTAACGGCCCAACAAATCTATAATTTTCTGAAAGGCGGAGCCGGCATCAACATGTTCGCCCGGCAGCATCATTTCATGTTGAAAGTGGTCGACTGCGGGGTAAACGCAGATTTCGGACATTTACCCGGCCTTTTCGACCGGAAAATCCGGAAAAGTACGACCAATTATCTCCACCAGGCAGCCATGACAAAGGCTGAGATGAACCGGGCCATCGAAATCGGAATAGAAATGGTGGATTTAGCCTGGCAAGACGGCACCAATATTATCAGCTTCGGCGAACTGGGCATGGCGAACACCTCTGCCTCTTCGATCTGGATGTCTTACTTTACAGAAATACCTTTAAAAGAATGCGTCGGTGCAGGCAGCGGCCTCGACAACAAAGGAATTGCTCACAAATACAATGTCCTGCGTCAGGCTATGGCAAACTACAAAGGAGACGGCAGCACGGAAGATATCTTACGCTGGTTCGGCGGTTTCGAAATGGTAGCGGCAGTAGGAGGCATGCTACGGGCAGCGGAACGGGGCATGATCATCATCATCGACGGTTTTATCATGACAAACTGTGTTTTAGCTGCCAGCAAACTATATCCGGAGGTTCTGGAATACTGCATTTTCGGACACCAAGGAGATGAAGCCGGTCATAAACTGGTTCTGGATGTATTGCAAGCCCGGCCTTTACTGAACTTAGGACTGCGGCTGGGCGAAGGCACCGGTGCCATTTGTGCTTATCCCATTATCGAATCGGCCGTACACATGATCAACGAAATCAACTCATTTCAAAAAGCGGCTATCACCAAATATTTCTAAATAAAACACAATGAGAGGATTCCTTGCTGCACTCATGACGCTGACCCGTCTTCCCTTATGGCGTGTCATCACCTTAGACAAAAAATACTTCTGTGATACGTTGCTATATTGGCCCTTAGTCGGCTTCATCACGGGCGGGACAACGGCAGGCGTATTTTGGGCTGCCTCCTATTTTATGCCGGGACTGCCGGCCTGCATACTCGCCATAATAGCCCGGCTTTTATTAACCGGTGCTATGCACGAAGACGGTTTAGCGGATTTTTTCGACGGATTCGGCGGAGGTAGCACAAAAGAAAAAATACTGGCGATCATGAAAGATTCACACATCGGCAGTTACGGAACAATCGGATTGATCGTCTATTTCCTGCTTTACGCCTCCTTTCTTTACAACATAGATCGTACAACCCTGCTACCGCTTATATTCCTGGCCGATGTATCTTCCAAGCTGTGCAGCTCTATTCTTATCAACAGCCTGCCTTATGCAAGAAAAGAAGAAGAAAGTAAAACAAAGTTGGTTTACAGGAAAAATCATTTTTTCAAAATTCTCACGATAAGCATTATCGCCCTTGTTCCCTTTTTGCATATTACAGAAATCATATATATTTTAGCCATCATTCCGGCAATATTGACCGCCATCCTACTCCGGTATTATTTAAAAAAGAAAATAGGCGGATATACCGGAGATTGCTGCGGCGCCTGCGTTCTAATCATCGAGCAGGTTATTTACTGCGGATACTGTATCATTTATTTTTTACCTTAGACGACGAAATACAATGGAGATTACGCTCATTCGCCATACCCGTGTCGCTATTCCGCCGGGTATCGTTTACGGGGCGACGGATGTCAACGTCGCTTCAACTTTTGAGGAAGAAGCACAAATCGTCGCTTCGCATATAAGAGACAAAAAATTCGATGCTGTATTCTGTAGTCCACTTACACGCTGCCGGAAATTAGCCGCATTTTGTGGCTATCCCGCCCCCATCATCGACGAGCGGCTTAAAGAATTAAATTTCGGGAAATGGGAAATGCAAGCCTGGAATAAAATAGAAGATCCGCTCATTGAGAAATGGTATGCCGACTGGGTTAATATCCCCGCCGGCGGGGGAGAATCTTTTCATCAGCAATATCTGCGTGTTGCCGGCTTTTTAAGCGAAATCAAACGGGAAACATTCGACAAGGTATGCCTGTTCGCTCACAGTGGAACAATCCGTTGTGCAAGGATCTATATCGGGAAAACCGATTTCAAAAGCGCCTTTTCCGACGAGATTCCTTTCGGCGATATATTGACAATACATATATAATCGCAGATTTACGATTTTAAATCAGGGGCACAATCACATCTCCCGCAAAAGAGAGAAGTCTAAAATCGTAAATATTAAGATTCCATAGCAGGCAGGACGAAAGACAGCCATTTTTCGATACGGGCATCCGTTTTACCCGTCTCGTTATCTTCATCCAGCGGTAATCCGGCAAACACCCCGTCTTTCACCGCCCTCGACATATTAAAAATATAACCGTCGGCCTCCGTTTTTCCGATTAAAACCCCGCCAAGTTCTTCTATCAAATCCGCCAAATCCGCCAAGCCGTCGACAAAATTATTCGGATATAACACATGATTTCCCAAACCTACTAATGCAACACGCCTGCCGTCTAAATCCAATTTTCTCAACTCAGGCAGAAAAGCAGCCCATTCATCCGTTTCATTATTATTCCATGCATCTTTCCCCAACGTAGAAGACACCAATATAATATTCCGGTAATTTAAAAACTGCTGTGGCCGGATATTCCGGATATACAACATATCAATTTTACGACCTTTCACCTTTTGTTTTATCCGTTTAGCAACTTTATGCACACTTCCCCCCGAAGGAGCATAAAACAATCCGATCGCTCTTTCTCCGACACTTTCCTTATCAATCAGATAATTACCTTCCAAATCTGCCGTAAGCTGAGGTTGTTCCTTATTTTCCATAAACCGTATTTTTTATATTGTATACCTCATTCATACGGCAAATAAAAGAAAAAGTTAAAGAAGGAAATATAAAAAGGATATCCATATCAAAACGGATAATCTGACAATACCGGCTTTTTTACGACCCGGTATTTTTTTCACCCATCCGGGCCCCGACCGCCAACAATACCCCCAACACCACTCCGAGTAAAGCGGCAAACAACACCCGCATATTTCCAGGCAGCAGGAAAGTAATCGTATGGGCAGGATACCAAAACAAAGGAATCGTCTTTTTAAAAACAAATCCCCACAATACCCCCCAATTCAGATTTATTAATATCTCACGTATATGTATCGGAGTAAAAAAACCGCGAAGAGTACCCCCCTGCGTTAAAATATGGATATCCGTTACCTTGTGTAAAGTCATAAATACCGGAGCAAACAGAGTGTTCATACTGACCGATACGGCGAAGGCAACACCGGCCTTTTTCCAGGATAGCATTTCATGCATAACCTGTACCGCATCCTGCATTCCCAAATATTGCAACACCACCGGAGTACCGTTGGAAAAGATAATCATAGCGATATTGATTCCCATTCCCAAAACACCCCACACCAACATCCGGGGCAAAATACCGAACCCCCGGCGATTATATACCCCGGAACTGATACGCAATCCGATCATTTCTCCCAACGTTGACAAAACGGCAAATTTCAGAAAACTCATTATCATGCCATGGGAAGCATTAAAAGCATAATACCATTCGGACACCGGCTTGCAGATGAAGAAAGGGAGCAACAAAACGGTTACTCCCAAAATAAAAATCAAATCCTGTTTTTTCATTCGTACCAGTCTGAATTATTTCTCCTGAACGGTATCCGCCGGGGTGGAAAAGAAATGACTGAAACCATTGCGTACACCTTGATTAACCCGGCCAAAAGTCAATACAATCAATATGACCAAGACCCCGAGAACAATAATCATTCGTTTTTCCGAACCACTAAACTCATTCCATTTCTTCATAAACAAACATGAAATTAATTTCAGATTTACGATTTTAGATTTTAGATTGAACCAACGCTCCTCCCCTGTAAAAAAGAAAAATCGTAAATCTACAATTCAAAATCTTTCCAGCCCTTATTTTTCTATTCTGATACGGGCATCCACAGCGACCACATTTTCCTTATTTCCCAACAAGGGATTGAGGTCCATCTCAAAAATTTCCGGAGCAACTTTAACTAAAACAGATACCCGGGCAACAGCCTCCGCAAATTTAATTTCATTTACAGGTTCCTGTCCTCTTACACCCTGAATAATTTTATACGATTTCAAACCCTTTATCATGTCCAGAGCTTCATGACAGGACACAGGAGCCAATCCGGCTTTTACATCCTTCAACACTTCGATAAAAATACCGCCTAAACCGCACAGCACCATATGCCCGAATTTATCTTCCCGTTTAGCTCCGATAAATACTTCAGTTCCTTTTAACTGCTGAGCCAACATGACGGCATAGGTATCTTTGATTTGCATCATTCTGCGGAATTCCTTACGCACAGTTTCTTCGTCCGATACATTCAACACTACGCCCCCGACATCTGATTTATGAACAGGACCGACGACTTTCATAACCAAGGGATAGCCGATTTCATTTGCCAGAGACACGATCTGGTCCTCTGTATCTGCAACGCCTTCCTTAGCACGGGCAATTCCTGCAGCATCCAGCAATTCATGAATCTGTACAGGTGTCAGATAACCGTTCTCTGCTCCGTCAATAACTTTCCGGATCCGGGCCTCATCCACCGCAGGCAATTCCGGTTTTTCCGGCTGAGGCTGCGGTGTACTGCAAACCTTAACCAGTGCATTTCCGAAAATCACTTCATCCGGAAAATATACCCGCCCTTTGTTTACGAAATCAGCAATTTCCTCTTTAACAATCGTATAAGAAGGGAAGATCGGGAAAATCGGCTTATGCACTTCCCGCATTTTACGATCCAGCATGTCATAAACATCGAAAACGGGGAATAATCCGGGATTTCCAAAAATCACAGCAATACCGTCGATTTTATCGAAATCTTTATCACAAGCATCCAAAATGAACCCCAAATGTTCAGCCGTACCGGTAGCCAGAAAATCAATCGGATTTCCGACCGATGAACCGTTGAACAGTTTCGCCAACAACTCCTCTGCCTTCGGTCCCTCCAAATGAGGTACTTCCATTCCCCCGTTTGACAACGCATCCGTCAGCATAACGGCAGGTCCGCCGGCATGAGTTACTACCGCCATATTTTTGCCTTTTAAAGCCGGATACATAAAAATACCGGCAACCGTCGCTAATTCATCCCGTCCATGACATCTTACTATACCCGCCTTCCGAAACAAAGCTTCCACTGCAATGTCGGGACTTGCCAAAGCTCCGGTATGCGAAGAAGCAGCCCGGCTTCCTGCCGCAGAACCTCCCGATTTGATCGCAGCAATCCGGCAACCTTTGCGGATCAAAGAAGAAGCATGCTTCAATAATTTCGCCGGCTTCGCTATACTCTCTACATACAATAATTTCACCCGGGAACTTTTTTCGGGATCGAAAGATTCGTCCAAATATTCCAACACTTCTTCCACGCCCAATTGAGCCGAATTACCGACAGAAAAAACACTGGAAAATTTCACCCCCTTCTGCATGCCGGTATCCATAATAAACAAGGCCGTAGCCCCCGATCCGGAAATCAAATCCACCCCGTGAGCATCCAACTCGGGTATCGGTGTCGTAAACACACCCTGATAATGAGTCGTCAACACGCCGATGCAATTCGGTCCGATCAATGCCCCGCCCACTTCATTCACGACATCTACAATCTGTTTCTCCAAAGCAGCCCCTTCCGCATTTTCTTCACTGAATCCAGCCGAAAGGATAATAAAAGCACGGGTTCCTTTCTGCCGTGCCAACACCTCTACTGCTGCCGGACAATATTTAGCCGCAATTGCCAAAATAGCACAATCAACTTGAGGCAATTGCTCTACCTGTTGAAAAGTTTTCACCCCCTGAACAGCCTCTGCTTTCGGATTTACAACATATAAATTCCCGGAAAACCGACCGTCAATCAGATTTTTCAACACCTTCCCTCCCGGTTTCTGAATATCGTCCGAACCTCCGACAACCACAATGCCGGATGGATTCAATAATTGATCGTTAATCATATTCTTGTTAGATAAGGTTTTATTTTATTAGAAAAAGCAAATATATAATTACGAATTATAATCTGCAAACGTTTGTTACTAAAAGAATGATAGATTTACTTGTAGCTTTACGAATTTTAATTTACACATTTACCGTTCCCCGAAAGAAAAGCACTTACCTGTCAGATAAATCTAACATAAAAAATATCCGTAAAGACGGATCAAGAGGCAAAATACAACGTCTAAAATAATTTCCGTCGTTACTCCTTTCATCTGAAAAATACAATCGTCCGGTCGAATATACCCATTTTCCTTCCGGCTTATATCAGAATTTAAAAACTACGATCTGAAATTTACAATTTAATCCTTATTTTTGTCGGCAAATTTTGAACAATATGAACATTTTCAAGTTCGGTGGTGCTTCTGTATGTAATGCGGAAAGCATCAGAAATTTACTTAAGATTCTCAATACACAAAAGACGAATCTGATCATTGTCGTTTCCGCCATGGGAAAAATGACCGATGCACTGGAGCAGGTGTGCAATGATTATTTCCACAAAACCGAAAGTTTCGGACAGTCATTCGACAAGGTCAGAGTATTTCACCAAAACATCGTACACGATCTGTTCGGAGACAACGATGAGGAAGTAAACGGCAAAATCAATGCTCTATTCGAAGAATTGCAGGAAATTCTGGACAGCGAACCGTCTTTGTGTTACGATTATGAATACGACCGTATTGTATCTTTCGGAGAATTGCTTTCCACAACGATTGTATCCGCTTATCTGAATAAGCAAGGACGTAAAATTAAACTGATCGACATCCGGAAATGTCTGAAAACCGACGAAACCTACCGGGATGCCAACATAGATGTGGATTTATCGACACAACTGTGCCGGAAAATTTTCACGTTCCAGGATACATTTATGTATCTTACACAAGGCTTTATAGCCGGAACCCCGACCAACCAAACCACGACATTAGGCCGGGAAGGCTCGGATTATACGGCGGCAATCCTTGCTAATTTACTGGAAGCCGAAAATGTAACGATCTGGAAAGACGTTCCCGGTATTATGAGCGCCGATCCGAAATTATACGACGATCTGGAGATCATACCCAAACTATCCTATCGGGAAGCGATCGAATTATCGAATTTCGGGGCGAAAGTCATTCATCCCAAAACAATAAAACCGTTACAAAATAAAAGAATACCTTTATTTGTCAAGTCGTTCCTCCATCCGGAAGAACACGGGTCGGTCATCCGGGATCTGGAAGAAAAACTGAAACTACCGCCGATATACATCAATAAAGACAATCAGTTATTACTGACCCTGACACCCAGGGACTTCTCGTTTATTGCAGAAGCCAAGCTAAGCCAGATTTTCGGAACTTTGGCCAAATACCGCCTACGCCTCAATCTCATGCAGAATTCGGCAATCAGCTTTTCATTCTGTATCGACAACAACGAAGCGGTTTTTGACAGCTTCATTCTCGAAATGAAAGACGATTTCGAGGTATTATATAATAAAGATGTCCGTTTGATTACGATCCGTCATTATACGGAAGCAATCATCGACAAACTGATCGGAGACACCGAAGCTTTGGTCGAACAACGTAGCCGGCTAACGGCCAGGTTTGTCGTAAGAAAAAGCTAAGTCGTTATCTATCTTCAATTAAAAATCATATATTTGCACCTTAGTTTTTGAAAATAAAATATAACTTAGGTTTTAATTTTAGATTTACGATTTTAGATTTTAGATTGAAAGGATCTGATAACGAAGCAGATTGCCAAACAATTTAAAATTTAAAATCTAAAATTTACAATTTTAAAGTATTATAACAATGGACAAAAAATTCCCTGAATACAAAGGTTTAAATCTTTCACAAGTAAACAAAGACATTTTAAAAATCTGGGAAGAAAATAATACATTCGAGATGAGTCTGAAAACACGGGAAGGCCATCCTTCTTTTGTTTTTTATGAAGGCCCTCCCTCTGCCAATGGTATGCCTGGTATTCACCATGTCATGGCCAGAACTCTTAAAGATGTCATCTGCCGGTACAAAACGCTTCAGGGATTTTATGTCGAACGTAAAGCCGGTTGGGATACCCACGGACTTCCTGTCGAACTGGGTGTTGAAAAAAAATTAGGAATAACCAAAGAAGCCATCGGTAAAACAATCAGTGTTGTCGATTATAACAAAGAATGCCGGGCTGATGTGATGAAATTCACAAAAGAATGGGAAGACCTGACAAAAAAAATGGGGTATTGGGTGGATATGGAAAACCCATATATCACCTATGACAACCGTTATATCGAAACGTTATGGTATTTATTGAAAAAATTATACGATAAAGGTTTTTTATACAAGGGATATACGATTCAGCCGTATTCTCCTGCTGCCGGAACCGGACTGAGTACCCACGAGCTGAATCAGCCGGGATGCTACCGGGACGTAAAAGACACGACTTGTGTGGCGCAATTTAAAGTTATCCGGGACGAAAAATCGGAAAAACTATTTGCAAACAACGATGTCGTTTATTTCCTGGCCTGGACCACAACACCGTGGACATTGCCCTCGAATACGGCTTTAGCAGTCGGTCCCAACATATCTTATTATGTGGTTAAAACCTATAACCCTTATACCTATTTGCCGATAACCGTTGTATTGGCAAAGGACCGTTTCAACGCTTATTTCAATCCGAAAGCCGAAGGCCTGGCTTTAGAAGATTACAAAGAAGGCGATAAACTGATTCCTTACCAAAAGGTAGGTGAATTTAAAGGCGCCGAATTGGAAGGTATCCGTTACGAACAACTGATGCCCTGGATGCGCCCCGAAGGTGATGCTTTCCGGGTAATCACCGGTGATTTTGTAACGACCGAAGATGGTACCGGCATCGTGCATATCGCCCCGACCTTCGGTGCTGACGACGACCGGGTAGCCAAAACAGCGGGCATAGCACCGATGTTGCTTGTCGATAAGGACGGCAACAAACAGCCGATGGTCGACAAACGCGGCCGGCTTTTCGTGATCGGAGAAATCGATCCGCAATTTGTAGAAAACAATGTAAATACAGAATTATACGGCGAATATGCCGGCCGTTTTGTAAAAAACGCCTATGATCCGAGCCTAACCGAAAACGATGCGACACTGGACATTGACATTGCCGTCATGTTGAAAAAAGAAAACAAAGCGTTTAAAGTTGAAAAGCACGAACACAGTTACCCGCATTGCTGGCGCACCGACAAACCGGTATTGTACTATCCGCTGGATTCCTGGTTTATCAAGACAACAGCCGTACGCGAACGCATGATCGAACTGAATAAAACGATCAACTGGAAACCGGCCAGCACCGGAGAAGGACGTTTCGGAAAATGGTTGGAAAATCTGGTAGATTGGAACCTGTCCCGTTCCCGTTATTGGGGAACTCCGCTACCGATCTGGATCAGCGAAGACGGCAATGAACAAAAATGCATCGGTTCTGTCGAAGAATTAATCCAAGAGATCGAAGCTTCCATCAAAGCCGGATTCATGACTGAAAATCCCTACGCAGGATTCGTTGCAGGAGATAATTCCAAGGCAAACTATGACAAAATAGATTTACATCGTCCCTATGTAGACGACATTATCCTGGTGTCTTCCAGCGGTCAAAAAATGTTCCGTGAAAAAGACCTGATCGACGTATGGTTTGACTCGGGTGCCATGCCTTATGCTCAACTGCATTATCCGTTCGAACACAAAGAGGATATCGACAAGCATTTGCGCTTTCCGGCAGATTTCATTGCAGAAGGAGTCGATCAAACACGCGGCTGGTTTTTCACATTACATGCCATCGCTACAATGGCTTTCGACTCCGTTGCCTTTAAAAATATCATCTCGAACGGTTTGGTGCTGGATGCCAAAGGCAACAAAATGTCTAAACGTCTGGGGAATGCAGTCGATCCGTTCGAAACCATCGAAACATTCGGTTCCGACCCATTGCGCTGGTATATGATCACAAACGCTCAGCCCTGGGATAATCTGAAATTTGATATAGCGGGAGTCGACGAAGTAAAACGTAAATTTTTCGGAACATTATACAACACCTACGGGTTCTTTGCTTTATACGCAAATGTCGATAAATTTTCATACAACGAACCGGGAGTACCGGTACAGGAACGACCGGAAATCGACCGGTGGATACTTTCTCTGCTCAATTCTTTGATAAAAGAAGTAACAGAAGCTTATGAGAAATATGAACCCACACGAGCAGGCCGGGCCATACAAGATTTCGTAATTGAAAATCTGTCTAACTGGTATGTACGGTTATCCCGAAAAAGATATTGGGGCGGAGAATATTCCACCGACAAAATCTCTGCTTATCAGACATTGTACACATGTCTTGAAACAGTAGCACTTTTGGCCGCTCCGATCGCTCCGTTTTATACGGAACAAATATTCCACGATTTAAATACCGTTACCGGAAGATTTGCTGGCAGCGTACATTTAGCCCAATTCCCGACAGCAGATGAAACACTGATCAACAAGCAGCTGGAAGAACGTATGCAATTGGCTCAACAAATTTCATCCATGGTGTTGGGATTGAGACGCAAAGTGCAGATCAGGGTTCGCCAACCGTTATCTAAACTGATGATTCCGATCCTGAACGAAGACATGAAACTCCAACTGGAAGCGGTAAAAAATATCATATTATCGGAAGTCAATGTCAAAGAGATCGAATACATCACCGATACCACAGGCGTATTGATCAAAAAAATCAAGCCGAATTTCAAAACCCTGGGACCGAAATACGGTAAATACATGAAACAGATTTCAGCAACTGTCGCAGCAATGACTCAAAGCGATATCTTTGAATTTGAGAAAAAAAGCGAATATCGGTTGCAAATCGGCGACGAAATACTAACTTTGGGATTGGAAGATGTGGAAATTCTTTCAGAAGATATTCCCGGCTGGCTGGTGGCCAACGAAGGACGTGTTACAGTCGCTTTGGATATCAACATCACCAAAGAACTGAAAGAAGAAGGTATAGCACGTGAATTTATCAACCGGATCCAAAACTTACGCAAAGAGAGCGATTTCGATGTCACTGATAAAATCCGTTTATACATAAAGAAAAACGAACAGATCAACGAGGCTGTAGAAAATTTTTCAACTTATATTGCCAGTCAGGTTCTGGCCGAAAGCATTGAATTGGTTGATTCTATCCCGGGTGAAGCAAAAGAAGTTGAAATCGACGACATGAGCACAAGTATTAAGATCGAAAAAAATGTAACCTCCGAATAATAAGAAAAGTATAAGATCACATTTTAGACTACTTTTTTATTATCTTGGATAAAAATTAAAAGCTATGGCAGAAAAAACCAGATATTCGGACGCGGAGCTACAGGAATTCAAAGAAATTATTCTTGAAAAGCTCGAAAAAGCAAAGAGAGATTATGAGACTTTAAAAGCCGTTATCTCGGGAAGTGACGGGAATGATATTGCAGACACCTCACCTACGTTCAAAGTACTTGAGGAAGGGGCTTCTGTATTATCCAAAGAAGAAGCAGGCAGACTGGCGCAAAGACAGGCCAAATTTATTGCACACCTGGAAGCAGCCCTAATCAGAATTGAGAACAAGACATACGGCATTTGCCGGGTTACGGGCAAGTTGATTTCCAAGGAAAGACTGCGTGCCGTACCTCATGCCACTTTAAGTATTGAAGCAAAAGAAGGACAGGAGTCCTGATAAAAACGAAAAACTAAGGACCTGTAAAAACGGTTCTTAGTTTTATTTTTCGATAATATACATGAGTCTGAAAAATAAGCTTTTCATTTTTGTAATCGCTTTGCTGGTCATAGATCAGGCCGCAAAAATATGGATAAAAACCCATTTTATGATCGGGGATGAATTCAATGTGCTGGGTGACTGGTTCAAAATTCATTTCATCGAAAATAACGGTATGGCTTTCGGCATGGCATCGGAAAGCGGGAAAACCGGCAAAACCATCCTCAGCCTTTTCCGCATTGTCGCTGTCGTTGGAATTGCCTGGTATACGTTGAGATTACTCAAAGAAAAAGCCCCCATAGGCGTTATCTTTTCTTTCGGGATGATTTTTTGCGGAGCTTTGGGAAACATCATCGACAGTATGTTTTACGGACTCATTTTCAACGATAGTTATAGCCAGGTGGCCACATTTTTACCGGAAAGCGGAGGTTATGCTCCGTTTCTACACGGGCGGGTGGTAGACATGCTCTACTTCCCTATTTATGAAGATTTCCTACCTTCCTGGATTCCGATCTGGGGCGGAGATTATCTGGTCTTCTTCCGGCCTGTATTCAATCTGGCGGATTCCTATATTACAATAGGAGTTTTAATATTGATCCTGTTCCACCGAAAATTTTTTTCCGGGAAAAACAACAAGAAAAATGAGGTAAAAACAGATAAAGGCAACACAGCTAAAGTATAAAACTTTTTATTTTCAAAATTCTACTTTCAATTTTCCATTATTTTTTCGTAGGTTTGCAGCCGAATTAAAATTTATAACTTCGGCACAGTCCATATGCAATTATTTTAAGTCCATCGACTTATTTAATGTTAGTTTCTTTTAGAGACTAGCAAAGTTTTTGTGTCATTAATTATTTTAGATTAGGTATATAAGGCATGATTGAGAATTTGGTTATAGTGGAGTCCCCGGCAAAAGCCAAAACCATAGAACGATTTTTAGGTAGTAATTATACGGTAAAATCCAGCTTCGGTCACATTAGAGACCTAGAGAAAAAAGATCTCGGAATTGACATTGAGCACAATTTCCAACCGAAATACGAAATATCAGCAGATAAAAAAGCTGTTGTAAAAGAATTAAAGGCATTGGCCAAAGAAGCGAAAACGGTATGGCTCGCTTCCGATGAGGACCGTGAAGGAGAAGCAATTGCCTGGCATCTTTTCGAAGTGTTGAAATTAAAACCGGAAAATACCAAGCGGATTGTTTTCCATGAAATTACAAAAGATGCCATTTTACATGCCATTCAAAATCCGCGGGATATAGACCGCAACCTGGTAAATGCCCAGCAAGCCAGAAGGGTATTGGATCGTTTAGTCGGTTTCGAGGTATCTCCTGTATTATGGAAAAAAGTAAAACCTTCACTTTCTGCCGGACGTGTACAATCTGTTGCAGTCAAACTGATCGTTGAACGGGAAAGGGAAATAAATGCCTTCCGGGAACAACGGTATTTCAAAATCACCGGAACCTTTGAAACCACAGAAAAAGCTGAACTGAAAGCTGAAGTATCGGAACGCTTTGAAACGCCCGAACTCACGGTTCAGTTTCTGGAAGCCTGCAAACAATCGGTATTTAAGGTCTCCGACATAGAAACCAAACCTTCTATCCGGAAGCCCGCACCTCCTTTCACGACATCGACATTGCAACAGGAAGCCTCCCGTAAACTCGGTTTCTCTGTTTCACAAACCATGGCCGTAGCCCAAAAGCTTTATGAACACGGATGGATCACCTATATGAGAACAGACTCGGTCAACCTATCCAATCTTGCCATTCGTAGTGCAAAAGCCGTCATTTGTCAAACTTTAGGAGAACGGTATTCCCACAGTAGAAAATACACCACCCACAGCAAAGGAGCACAGGAAGCGCATGAGGCTATTCGCCCGACCTATATGGACAAACCCCATATCGAGGGAGATCATAACGAGCAATCTCTATACGAATTGATATATAAAAGAACGATTGCTTCACAGATGGCTGACGCCGAACTGGAAAAAACCAATATTACGATCGAAGCTTCAGAAAGCAAAATTCCCTTTGTAGCTTCCGGGGAAGTCATCATATTCGACGGTTTTCTACGTGTTTACCGGGAGTCCAATGACGATGAACACGATGACGAAAAATCGGCACTCTTACCTCCGATTAACGAAGGTGACAAACTCGGCCGGAAACAAATTATCGCTACGGAACAATATACATTACATCCGCCCCGTTACACGGAAGCCAGCCTTGTAAAAAAGATGGAGGCTCTGGGAATCGGACGCCCGTCAACCTATGCACCGACCATAACAACCATACAAAACAGGGGATATATCATCAAAGAATCCCGGGAAGGAGCTGAAAGAGAAATTATCCAGTATGAGCTGAAAAAAGACGATATCACAACGACGAAATCCAAAAAGAATTTCGGGGCGGAAAAGAAAAAACTCTTTCCTTCCGACATGGGAATGGTGGTAACGGATTTTCTGGCTGCCAATTTCCCCAATATTATGAATTACAACTTCACCGCCCAGGCAGAAGAAGCCTTGGATAATATTGCAGAAGGAGATATTGAATGGCAAAAAATGATCGGACAATTTTACAGTCCTTTTCACGAAAATGTCGAAAAAACACTTAAAAATTCCGAACGGAACACCGGGGCCAGAGTATTGGGCAGCGACCCCACTACAGGGGAAACGGTCAGTGTGAGGATCGGCAGATTCGGACCGATGGCACAAATCGGAGAAGGTGATACAGTTCGTTATGCCGGTCTGCGCAAAGGACAGTTGATGGAAACCATTTCACTGGAAGAAGCCTTGGAACTTTTCAAATTTCCAAGGAAGCTCGGCAACTTTGAAGACAAAGAAATCAGTATCGGCATCGGCAGATTCGGACCCTATATCAAACACAACAACAACTTTGTATCCCTGAAAAAAGGAGAAGACGATCCCGGAACCATCACATTGGATACGGCTATTCAACGCATCCTGGAAAAACGGGAGAGTGACAAAAACAAACAAATCAAGGTATTTGATAACGGTGTGATGATATTAAACGGCAGATTCGGACCCTATATCAACTACGAAAAGAAAAATTTCAAGATTCCCAAAAGTCGGAATGCGGCCGAATTAACACTGGAGGAATGTATGGAAATCATTGAAAAAGAAGGTTCAAAAAAAGCAACCGGAAAAAAGAGCACTGCAAAAAAAACTTCCGGAAGTACGAAAAAAACAAAGAAGTAACGACAAAATCATCACAAAATAAGCCGGAAGAGAGAGGGATACAAAAATCCGCCGGCACAGAGAATTTGGATTAAATATTTGCACAACAGTAGGCTTTTATCTATATTCGTAGCTTCAAAAAAACGAGATAAACGATAAGAAAATTTAAAAATTCGAAAATAAATGGCAACATTACAAAACATCAGAAATCGTGGTGGACTCCTTGTAAGTATTATCATCGGTCTGGCACTCGTTGCATTCATCGTCGGTGATGCTTTAAGCTCGGGCGCAAGTGTGTTCAACCGTTCCCGCAACCAAATCGGAGAAATTGCAGGAAAAGGTATTTCCATTCAGGAATACCAAAACAAAGTAACAAAGAATGAAGAGGTAGTGAAAATGATGAACGGTCTTACCGCTTTAAATGATGAACAACAAACCATGTTACGGGAAAATACCTGGCAACAGATGGTGATGCAGGACATCATGAACCGGGAATATGAAGAACTGGGAATCAATGTAAGCGGAGACGAACTGTACGACATGCTGTTGGGTGAAAATATTAGTCCGATCATCCGTCAGATGTTTACTGATCCGAATACCGGGATACTGGATTTAAATCAAGCCCGCACAGTCATTAAAAATTTGATTGATTCTCCGGGAAATTCACAACAGAAAGCGTATTGGCTGAACATAGAAGAACAAGTTTCAGATACCCGTAAACAATCAAAATACAACAATCTCCTGGCGAAAGCATTGTTTACAACAGATGCTCAGGCAGAGGAAGCAGTTGAAGGCAATGCCGTAAAATCGGACATCAGTTACATCGTAAAAAATTATTCCAGCATTGACGATTCCACAATACAGGTTTCTGACAGTGAAATCAAAGCTTATTACGATTCCAGAAAGAAACTGTTCGAACAGCCGGAATCCCGGAAAATCGTATATGTAAATTTTGATATCGAAGCTTCTTCTGACGACTATAATGAAACAGAAAAATTGGTTGCCGATCTCGTTGATGAATTTACAGAAGCTCAAAATCCGGCTGAATTCGTTAGCTTATCTTCCGATAAAAAGTTCGACGGAACCTATTACAAAAAAAGCGAAATCACCAATGATAGTCTGGCCGAATTCCTTTTCAAGAATCCGAAAGCCGTTTTCGGCCCCTATCTGGAAAACAATTCATTCCGGATCAGCCGCGTAGCAGACCGCCGGATGCTTCCGGACTCTGTCAGAGCACGCCACATCCTGATCACTCCCCAGAACAATGATTATGCTCATGCGAAGAATATGGCAGACAGCTTGGCTAATGTATTGAAAAAAGGAGGAGATTTTGAAACAATAGCACGCCAATATTCGACAGATCAGAATTCTGCAGTAAACGGAGGAGATTTGGGATGGTTTGGACAGAAAGATATGATACAGCCTTTCAGCGATACCGTATTTTTCGCTAAACCGAAAGATATAAAAGTCGTACTGACACAATACGGTGCTCATATCGTACAAGTTACAGCTCAAGCGAAGCCGGTGGAAAAAATCCAGATTGCAACTGTAGAAAAAGAAATTGTAGCTTCACCTAAAACAACGAACAAAATTTATAACGAAGCACGTAACTTTGCCAATGCTGTCAACACACTGGAAGACTTCAACAAAAAAGTAGAAGAAACAGGAATGACTAAACGTATCGCAACTTTGAGCAAAAATGACAAAGGCATTGCAGGTATGGAAAATGCCAGAGACCTGGTACGTCAGAGTTATTTGTCCGACAAATTAAACGGAGTTGTACTCACCGGAGAAGGTGCCAATATTTTCGAGTCGGACAATAAATTTACAATTGCTATTCTGACCGAAATCAATGAAGAAGGCATTGCTCCTCTTCAATCCGTTGCTTCTAATATAAAAAGAGAATTGATCCGCAAAAAGAAAGCGGAAATATTGTCAAAAGAATTAGCAAATGCGACCAGCGGAAGTGAAAGTTTATTGTCTGTAGCACAAAAAGCCGGACTTGAAGTAAAAGAGGCTCCGGAAGTTACTTTCAATTCATTCCAAATCGCGGGAGCCGGCATTGAACCCAAGGTTATCGCAACGGCAACCTTATTGGAACAAGGAAAAATCTCCGCTCCGATTGAAGGAAACCAGGGCGTATACGTAATCATGGTAAACAACCGCACCGAGGAAGAAGTAACTCCGGATATGGTTGAACAAACCAAAAACGGTTTGACACAGTCCAACATGTACCGTGCCAACTACCAGGCCATGCAGGCTTTGATCAAAAACGCTGAAGTAAAAGACACTCGTTACAAATTTTACTAATATCCCAACCCACAAACTTATGTTTGAACAGGAGGGTTAATTCCCTCCTGTTTTTTTTAACATAATCCTTGTGTAATTTGTATATCTAGTAATTTTGTAATACGTTTGTACAATCATTTGTTTGCCAAGGGCAAAAGCATCAAGGGGAAGATGAATTTTGTATGAAAAAACGTATTTTAGTTACAGGCGGTGCCGGATTTATAGGCTCTCATTTATGTAAAAGGCTTTTAGCTGAAAACAACAGAGTCATATGTCTGGACAATTTTTTTACGGGAAATAAAACGAACATCTCTCCGTTTTTATCCAATCCTGATTTCCAATTAATTGAACACGATATTACGGTTCCTTTCGAAGTCGAAGTCGACGAGATATACAATCTAGCCTGCCCAGCCTCTCCCATTCATTACCAATACGATCCGGTCAAGACCATAAAAGCTTCCGTTTTGGGAGCAAACAATGTACTGGAATTGGCCCAGCGTACCAAAGCAAAAGTACTCCAGGCTTCAACGAGTGAAGTTTACGGCGACCCCATCATACATCCGCAACAGGAAAATTATTGGGGTAATGTCAATCCCATCGGCCTCCGCTCATGCTATGACGAAGGAAAAAGATGTGCGGAGACCCTATTTATGGATTTTCACCGATATTACGGCGTAAATATTAAAATCATCCGCATTTTCAATACATACGGTCCCAACATGCAAAAACACGACGGACGCGTAATTTCGAACTTTATCGTACAGGCATTACAAGGCAGAGACATCACGATTTACGGTGTCGGAGGACAAACACGAAGCTTTCAATACATCAGCGATCTGCTAGACGGAATGATTAAAATGATGGCAACGGAATCTTCTTTTACCGGTCCGATAAATCTGGGAAACCCCTGTGAGATAACCATAACGGATATTGCCAAAACAATACTGAAACTCACCGGCTCTCAATCCCAGCTTATACATGCAGCGCTACCTCCCGATGATCCGGCACAACGGCGACCGGATATCTCTCTGGCCAAAACAAAATTGAATTGGGAACCCCACATTTCATTAGAAGAGGGCCTGAAGGAAACAATTGCCTATTTCCGGACAATTCTATAAATCGTCACTGATCAGCCAAAAACTGGAGGTACAAAAAAAGTTTCTCAAATAAGGGATAGCCACAATTACCTTTGATAACTTACGCGGTTTGAGCTTGAATTTCACTTCATAATGAGGATTTATAAAATAAAATTCCCGTTTATGAATCTTATAATTAAAACGGTTAATATACTTTTTACAGCCTTCAATCGTAAGTCCGCAATCTTTTATAGACAGTAATTCGTCTATTGTATTTTCAGCTTCGCCGAAAAGCTTCAACATCCCTTTATACATAAAACGAGGCAACAAATGATAAAAAGGCAGATGTGACAAAAATTTACTCTTACAAATCTGTTGGTGTCCGCCAAAAGGCATTTGCCAGGCCGGAAAAGCTAAAAATACCAATCCCTGCGGACGAAGAAATTCCCGGATCAACCGGAAAAACCGGACTTTATCCGGAATATGCTCAATGACATCATGCACAATAATCAAATCGAAACAGCCTTTCAAATGTTCTACGGTAAAAATATCCGCGCTGATCAGCTCAATACCGGGCCGGTGAGCGGCGTCCAACATGCGGGCAGCATTCTCTATACGGTCTTGGCCCAGATCGACTCCGGTCACCCGGCATCCTCTCTGTACAAAAGGCTGTAAATTTCCTCCCATTCCACATCCGATTTCCAATACCTGCATACCAGAAGTCACCTCCTTCACCGATTCAATAAAAGGAAGCAAATATTTTTCAGAAGTATATGCCAATTCATTGAAATAGCGTTCCCCGTCGGCATGTCTTTCTTGCATATTCTCAATTATTTTTCAATTCGTCATAAATTTCAAAAATATTCCGGGTCAAATTCGTCCAGGAAAATTTCTGTTTCAACTTCCGGGTCTCCGTACGATAACTCTCTGCCCGTTCATTCACATAAAAATCGATAATCGCATCGGCAATCGCCCGGCTTTGCGGCTCCACGACATATCCGGATTTTCCATCCGCGACAATCTCTGCCAGTCCACCCACATTACTGACCAACATCGGTTTATCAAAATGATAACCGACTTGAGTCACGCCGCTCTGAGTCGCAGAGCGATAAGGCTGTACAACCAGGTCTGCCCCACAAAAATAATCATTCATTACCTCGGATGGAATATAATCGGTATGCATAACCAACAAATCTTCTATCCCGTATTGTTCAATCAGCTTCTGATAAAAATCGGCATTTCCATAAAATTCTCCCGCCACAATCAATCTGATATGCTGCTCTCTGATCCGCTGATCCGCCATCGCCTCCAATAAAATATCCAGCCCTTTATATTCCCGGATGAAACCGAAAAACAATAAATAGCGGAATTTTGCATCCAGCTTGAGATGCGCCAGAGCAACCTCCCGGGGAATGATCTCGCCATAATGATCGTAAACCGGATGGGGGGCAAAACGCCGGACCGGATGAGGCACAAATTTTTCCAAATCTTTAAACACTTCCTGTGACATGGCGATAAATCCGTCAACTCCTTTCACAAAGTAAGAGGTAAAAGGGACGTCCCCGATCCGCTTTTCATGAGGAATGATATTGTCTGCAATACAGATAACTTTGGTATACTTATTCCGGCGGGCAATCCGGCAAACCGTTCCCAAAGCCGGTCCCATAAAAGGCAACCAAAAACGGACGATAATCAACTCCGGGCGTAAACGCCGCAATTCCCGCCCGACTTTCCACCAGTTAAGAGGGTTTACCGCATTGACCTTGCGAAGAATAGTAACATTTCGGGGAGCCGGATCATCCGTATACTGCGTTTTACCGGGAAAAAGGAACTTCGGATACTGCAAACTGAAATTGAATACCGTCACCTCATGCCCCTCTTTTATTAACTCTACTGCCAGACGATCATTCAAAGCTGCAATTCCTCCCCGATAAGGATGTGCCGGACCTAAAATTACAATTTTCATAAAATAGTCGATAAATCTTTCAAAATTATGAAATAATCCGGATTATCCATACCAAACCAGTCCTTAAGAATGCTATTTTTGTAAAGATAAAATATGCTGGAAATGAAAACACAAATTTCAATCATCGTCTGTACTTATAACCGGGACAAATACATATATAAAACCCTGGAACATATTGCACAAAATGATTTTCCCAAACAGCATTATGAAATCATTCTGGTCGATAACAACAGCACAGACCGGACCGTTCCGGAGTGTGCACGATTTCGCCAAAATTATCCGGACATTCCTTTTTTCTATTTTCTTGAAGCCAATCAAGGGCTTTCCTTTGCACGTAACCGGGGAATTGCAGAAGCCCGAGGGGATATTCTGGTCTTTTTAGACGACGATGCTTTTATGCATAAAAACTATTTACACAACCTGAAAAACAACCTGAAAAATCATCCGGCTTCGGCTTTCGGAGGAAAAATCATCCCGGAATACGAAACCGGACAACCACCCGTCTGGATGAGTAAATGGAGTTACATCTGGGTATCGGCTCTCGATAAAGGAGATAAAATATGTCTGTTCGAAGGCAAATCTTTCCCCATCGGTGCCAATATGGGATTCCGACGGACAGAAATACCTGCCGACGGATTTAACACCACCTTAGGGAGAAAAAAAGGCAATCTGATGGGAGGGGAAGAAAAAGATATTTTCAACCGGATGAAAGCCCGGGAAGCCAAAATATATTATTTTCCCGATGTCGAGGTACGGCATATTATCCCGGAAAAACGTACAACCCGGGCATACATCCGTCAGCTCGCTCTGGGAGTCGGCATGAGCGAACGCCTCAGAACCCGGAAAATATCCGGAACGGCTTACCTGAAACGTATCCTGTCTGAAATCATCAAATGGGGTGCTTCCTGTACATTATGCTTAGGCTATCTGTTAAAATGCACTCCGCAAAAAGGGACCATCCTGATTTATTTCCGGTGGTACGTCACCCGCGGACTATTATCTGCCGACAGTAAAATTCCCCGTTAAATCCGGTATCCGGATATATCTTTCCTTATTTTACAGTCGTTTTCTTCCAATAACCGAAATAAAAGGCAACTCCCGCCAACAAAATCAACAGCACGGAAGAAATCAGGGAGACCATCATGGATGTCGATACCACCGAAGGCTCGAAACGGAACTCAACTTCATACCGGCCGGCCTTCAACGGCATGGCACGCAACAGATAGTTCGCCCGGAAATAGGGTACTTTCTGCCCGTTCACATAAGCATTCCAACCATCCTTATAATAAATTTCCGAAAATACGGCAACCTGATCACTTTGAGTATTTACATCATATACCAACCGGTTCGGGGCATAACTTTTTAAAAGAATCGTAGCTGTCGTATCCCGGTCCTGAATCGACGGGATTTCTGCAGCAAATTGCTTATCGGCAACAAATTCACGTTTAGTGTCGATCTCTCCCAACACTTGTATCTCCTCATCGGCATTATCGGCCAAACGATAGCTATCCACAAACCAGGCATTCCCATTCGCCTCAGGATTGACCAAAGGCTGGGCATTGGGATTGTAAATCAGATATTTCATATTCAGCATATCCAAAACCCCCAACTGCTTCATCAAAGCAGGAAATTCCTCAAACTTTCCGTTTTTCAGACTTGCCAGCAACATCTGAATTTCCCCCTCCAGATGATAATCGATCAGCTCCTGATAACGGCTCAATTTAGCCGCATGATATCCCCCGATGCTTTTATGAAAATAAGCAGGACGGGCATCATTGAAAATATTCACGGTCGCATCCAATACCCGGTAATACGATTTATCGTTTAAAATATACTGATCGGCAGCAGAAGGCTGAACCTGTTGCCGGGTCTTTTTTTGTATTGTAAAATCCTTATCACTCAAATAACGTTTATTGATCGCCCACATATCCGCCAAAACCAAAACAAAGAGCAAAGCATAAACCATATTCAGTTTCAGTTTCGAAACCAGATACATCCAGAGTACACCGAATGTCAAAACGATAAAAATCAAAGAACGTAAGGCATCATGCCGCAACAAAGCCATACGGTCAGCCGGCAATGTATCCCTCAAAAAACTATACTCTCCTCCCAACTGACGATCGCTCTGCGCGACGAAACTACCGGATAAGGAAGGTACAATCCAAAACAACAAAGCCAGACCACCCGTAATATACAAAGCATACTTCAAACTCCTCTTCGCCTTCTCCCGACTCAATTCCGGATCGAAAAAAGCTTTCAACCCCAGCATTCCCAATAATCCCATACACAAACAGGTAGCCACTAAAATCATAGATACCGTCCGGAATTTATTGTACATCGGTACATAATCGATAAAGAAATCCGTCAAAGGCATAAAATTATGTCCCCAAGCCAGCATCAATGTCAAAACGGTAACCGACACCAACCACCATTTCGTCCGTTTCTCCACCAAAAACAGGCCCAGCACAAAAAGGAAACAGACAATAGCCCCCAAATATACCGGTCCCGAAGTAAACGGTTGGGTACCCCAATATAATGGCAATTGAAAATCTTTCATCGTCTCCTCAATGTTGGGAACCCCCATCGCTTTCAATTTTTGCGCCGTCTCGCTATTTGCCGATAGAGTACCGCCACTGGCACCGCCCTTAAAATCGGGAACCAAGAGGGTCATCGACTCGTCCACCCCATAACTCCAGGCCGTAATATAATCTTTATCCAAACCGTGTCCGGCTGCACTCTTATTTTCGTTTGACAAACCGTTGGATTCTCCGCGCATCGTCGCTTTACTGTACTGATACGTCGATACCAGCCCCGGAGCATTCAATCCTACTGCAATCAATAGAGCACATATCCCCAGTCCCACCGAAGTCATATAATTCCGCAATTGTTTTCCCCGGATGGCATAAACCAATTCGATAAGGCCGAATATCAATACGATAAAAAGCGTATAATACAAAATCTGAACATGGTTGGCCATAATAGCCAACGCCAGAAAAAGAGCCGTCAGTATAGCACCGGCCCATTTATTGCCCCGGAAAAGCAAATATACACTCCCCACCAAAGGCATCATATAACCGATAACATTTGCTTTTGTGACATGCCCTGCCACCAGAATAATAAAATTATAAGACACGAAACCCAAAGCAACTGCCCCGATAGCCGCAATCCATTTATTGATCCGGAAACAAAGCAACAGGATGTAAGCACCCAGCAAATACATGAAAATCGTACTTACAGGAAAAGGGAAGGCCCCCAAAGCATTCCGCACATACGACAACACATTGTATTGTCCCATCGGAGCCGCAATCTGATAATTAGGCATTCCACCGAACATGCTGTTGGTCCAAAAAGTCTGACCTTCTCCCCTGGCATTATAATCCATGGTCTCTTTAGCCATATAATTCCAACTTTCCAGGTCATGGCCTAACAAAGTCTTGCCTTGCATAACCGGAGCACAATAGATAAATGCCAAAGCTAAAAAAGACAATACAATTATCACCTGTACACCGACAGCACGTTTATTCATCTTCATTTCCATAAAATACGTTGTGTTCTCATTTAACCTTGCAAAAATAATGTATTTTTGTGAAATTAAAGGCTGAAAGTCAAAACAAAACGGAATACAGTCAAAACCACTCAAATATATATTATGCAAGCAATCATATTGGCGGCAGGTATGGGAAAACGCCTGAAAGAACTCACCCGTGATAATACAAAGTGTATGATTAAAGTGAACGGTGTCACTCTGATCGAAAGGATGTTGCAACAAATCGACACCCATCACCTGGAACGCATTATCATTGTTGTCGGATATGAAGGAGAAAAATTAAAAGAATACATAAATACCTTATCCATAACCACTCCGATTGTATTTGTAGAGAACCCGTATTTTGACCAAACCAACAATATCTATTCGTTATATTTAGCCAAAGACTATCTGACAGAAAAAGACACACTTCTATTCGAATCCGATTTGATTTTTGAAGATGCCGTTATCGACAGGCTGATCGAAAACCCTTACCCCAGTCTGGCGCTGGTTGCTAAATTCGAAAGCTGGATGGACGGAACTGTCGTTACATTGGATGAAAATAACAACATCAAACGTTTCATCTCACCGAAACAATTCTCGTTTGAAGAAATTCCGGGTTATTACAAAACAGTAAACATTTACAAATTCAGTAAAAAATTTTCTTCTTCACATTACGTTCCCTTCCTGGAAGCCTACTGCAAAGCATTGGGAAATAATGAATACTACGAACAGGTACTGCGTGTCATTACCTTATTGGAAAAACCGGAATTAAAGGCCCTGCCTCTCCATCACGAGTTGTGGTACGAAATCGACGACATCCAGGACCTTGACATTGCAGAATCCATTTTTGCAGAAGACACAATAACCCCCATTGCTTCCCGCTATGGCGGTTATTGGCGTTACCCTCATATTTTGGATTATTGTTATCTGGTAAACCCTTACTTTCCTAATTCAAGACTATTAGCGGAAATAAAAGCCAACTTCGAACGTTTGATCTGTCAGTATCCTTCAGGGGTAAGGGTAAACAGCCTGCTGGCCGGAAAAAATTTCAATATAAAACCGGAATACGTTGTCGTGGGAAACGGTGCCGCCGAATTGATTAAAAGCATCATGGAAAATATGGAAGGAAAGCTAGGCATTACCTTACCGACCTTCGAGGAATACCCCAATCGCCGGGACAAAACAACTGTCGTCTCATTTATCCCTTCCAATCCCGATTTTTCATACACGGCACAGGATTTAAAAACACATTTTGCCGATAAGGACATTTCCGCCTTATTACTGATCAATCCTGATAATCCTTCGGGAAATTTTATCGGTTTCAACGAGGTTCTGGATCTATGTGAATGGACACAAAAAAAAGGTATCCGGTTTATATTAGACGAATCATTCGTTGATTTTACAGATGAATCCGTCCACAACACGTTGTTAAGAAACGACATTTTGGAAAAATACAACCACCTGATCATTCTAAAGTCCATTTCCAAATCGTATGGTGTTCCGGGACTACGTTTAGGCATTCTGGCCACATCCGACCCGCTTGTTATCGGCCGGACAAAACAGGACATCGCCATCTGGAATATCAATTCCTTTGCTGAATTTTATATGCAGATATACGGTAAATACGAAACCGATTACCAAAAAGCATGTCTGCGTTTTATCGAAGAAAGGGACTATTTAAAAAAACAATTAGAAGCGATTCCATGGCTTCGGGTAATCCCTTCTCAAGCCAATTACTTCCTGTGCGAGATAACCTCAAAATATACGGCTACAGAATTAACGCAGGCCTTATTGAAACACAATATCTTAATCAAAGACTGTTCCCGTAAAGCAGCATTTAAAGGCAGAAACTACATCCGGATTGCCATACGGGATACGGCAGACAACAATCAACTCGTTCAAACCCTGAAACAATTATGAATACCTCCCCTCTGACCATTTGCATCTGCGGAGGCGGCAATCTCGGCCATACGGTTGCAGGATATGTCGCTGCCAAAAAACAATTTTCGGTGAATTTGCTGACCAGCCACCCCGAAAGATGGCAACGGGAAATCACCGTAAAAGATGGCAACGGACATACTTTTTGCGGGGAACTGGCCGTCGTATCCAATCAAGCGGAACTGACCGTTCCTCAAAGTGATATTATTTTACTTTGTTTACCCGGCTTTGCCATACAGGATGAATTATTAAAAATCAAACCTTTTTTAAAAGAAGGACAGATTATCGGTTCTATTGTTTCAAGTACCGGTTTTTTCTTTATTGCCAAACAACTTCTTTCACCCGGGATAGGCTTATTCGGATTCCAGCGGGTTCCTTTTATCTCCCGGATAAATGAATACGGCCGGTCGGCCTCACTTCTGGGATATAAGAAACAATTGAAAATTGCCATTGAAAATTATCCGGAAAAAGAAAAATTGCAACAGATGCTGTTTCAATTATTGGATACTCCTATCGAGGTTGTGCCCCATTACCTTGAAGTGTCTTTATCCAATAGCAACCCACTATTACACACCAGCCGTCTATATAATTTATTTCAAAATTACCGGGAAGGGATTTATTACGAAAAAGTACCTCTTTTCTATGAAGACTGGACAGACGAAGATGCAGAATTACTTATCCGGTGCGACAATGAATTTTTCCGGATACTGGATCGATTACCGGTCTATATCCGGGAAATACAGCCCATACTCAAATATTATGAGAGCCGGGATGCCCACTCTCTGGCATTGAAAATCCGCAGTATAGAAGCCTTCAAAGGCCTGCCCAGCCCTATGAAAAAAATAGCAGAAAACAAATATATACCTGATTTTACAAACCGGTATTTTCAGGAGGATTTCTCATTCGGATTGTCGTTTATCAAAAATATCGGAGATCAATTGGAAGTCGACATGCCCCATATCACGAAAATTTACAACTGGGCTTCCCGGTTTATATCGATAAAACAACCCGATTTTAAAATCGAATTCTAAATCCTTAAACATGGTCAGACAATTTTTTATCTTATCGGCCGGCATCCTGCTGTTCCCTTTTGTCTTTCTACTTTACATCCTCATAGGCAGAAAGAAAAAATTGTGGATTTTCGGATCGTGGAGAGGACAAAAATATTCGGACAACAGCAAAGCCCTGTTTGAATATGTATTGCAAAACGAAAAAGATATAAAAGCAGTCTGGATAACGAAAAACAAAACGGTCTATCATGAATTAAAATCCAAACAGTTCCCGGTGGTGATGAATCATTCTCCCAAGGCCGTGTACTACATGCTCCGGGCAGGATTCTCCACAGGTTCGTTAAGTGCCACAACAGATACCTTTGGATCCAAATGGTTTCTCGCTTATAAAATCACTTGCCTGTATCTCACACATGGCATGCCATCTAAATACGCCGGATATGATGAACCCAAACTGGCACATAAAAAGAAACTCATCACAGAGAAAAAATCCATAGGACTCAAACTCTATTTTTCCGTATTTCCTCAAAAAAATCCCCGCAATCTATATTCTGTCAGTACATCCGATTTTTTTGTACCCTTTTTGGAATCTGCTTTACTGATTCCTTCAAACCGGATATTCGTTACAGGCACTCCCCGGTTAGACACATTATTCTCAACAAAAAAGAACGATTATATCACCGATATCCGGAAAAAATTTCCGACAGCCAAAATTATTATTTATATGCCCACCTTCCGGGCTTCCTTTGACGGCGGACCTTCATTCAAACCATTCGGGCAATTCGGATTCAATGCTGAAAAATTCATCCGGATTCTGGAAAAACACGACTATGTTTTCCTGAACAAAGGCCATTTTTGGGATGGAAGACTGTCAGAACGGGAATTTTCCGAACGTTTCATTAATGTCATCGATAACCCGCTGCTGGATGTCTATGATTTAATCAAAGACACAGACATACTCATGACAGATTATTCCAGTATTTATTTTGACTTCCTGCCCCTTTTGAAACCGGTTATCCTAACTCCTTTTGATTTTGATTCCTATACTCAAAATTACCGGGGACAATATTATGACTACCGGCAAGAACTACCCAGTATCAAAGCCTTCAACTGGAATGAAGTCTGTGATATACTGGAGAAAAAAAGCTATTTCCCCCTCACCGAAGCACAGACCCTAAAATACCACAAATACATCGACGGTAACAGTTCCGCCAGATTGACTGAAGAAATCCGGAAAATCCTGTCTATCTGACTTTATTCCGGGGCATATAAAACCAACGGAGAAAAAGAAAGAAACACCTCATCGGAAAAGAAATCCCGGACTTATGTTTCTGAAAATTCTGTAAAGCCTTTTGTAAGACGGTGCTATGTTTTATTCCACCCAAAATCCGGCAGGCATAACACAAAGATTTATAACGAATCTCCGGTAAAAAACTATAATACAATCTTTTTACAACCTCCCGGCTATAATCCGCCTCATACTTATCTGCATATTCAGGATATTGTTCAAAAAAACGAGCGACATACTCCAAATGGCCGATCATCGGTTGTAAACTTTTAAATTCATAACTGTGCTGTGTACTTCCGGGATATAATACATGGTACAAATAGACACCGGAAGAATAAACGACTTTCCGGGCATAATGATATGCATAAAGATTAAAACCCCGATCCTCCAAACTGATTTTCCGGGTATCCGCAAAAACCAGCCGATACGTCATCAAAAACTCCCGCCTGTACAAATGATTTAAAACAGAAAAATAAAAACCTTCTCCTTTCAAAAGCCCCGATAACATGGAATCCCGGGCCGATTTTACTGCCGTAGGAAAATAATTCTTCCTTTTCAACTCTCCATTGAAGGCCACCTGATACATATCGGAAAATACGATATCGGCATCGTTCCCGACAGCTATGTTATACAAAGCTTCATACATATTCTCCTCACAATAATCGTCGTGATCAGCAAAAGCGACATACTCCCCGCCGGCCACCGACAATCCGGCATTACGGCTCTCTCCCACATGACAATTTTCTTTATTGCGGATAATCATTATACGCCCGTCGGCCGCAGCATATTTCTCAGCCAATTGCCCGCTTCCGTCCGTCGGACAATCCAATACCAGAATAATCTCGATATCGGACAGCGTCTGGGCAATCAAAGATTCCATACGTTTTTCAAAATACGGACCGGCATTATAAACCGGGACAATAACAGACACCTTGGCCATAACCTATAATTATTTAATAATCAACCATTTTTAAGACAGAATAAACGTCCTTTAAAATTAGCCACTCCGTGATCTCCGGTTTTCGAAAACCGGAAAAGGTAATATTTTGAGACAGAATATTTTGTATATATAAATGATTGGCTACTTTTGCAGAAAAGAACAAAATAATACACTTAATTTTAAGGGACGATTTAATTGTAGATTTACAATTTTAGATTAAATGAATCTGCCAACCGCCAGCTTGTTAAATAATTTAAAATTTACGTAAACGATCAATTCACAGTTACCGCAAATTTTATTCAGTACCGCAATATGAATATCCTATATTTTGCAGACTCGGATATCACAATTAACAAGGGAGGAGTCAACCGGGTAACTCATTTTCTATCCAGAGAATTTATGAACATGCCCGGTTGGAAATGTTACCTGGCTTATCTCAACGAAAGCAAAGTGTTACCAGTAAGTGAATTTAATGGGAAAATACACGTCTCCGCCGATAAAGCAAACGAACAAATCAAGGAATTCATTGAAACCCGGCAAATCACGCAAATCATTGTCAATCTGACCACTAAAAAAAATATCTATTTTTCGCTCCCGATTCTTTATGCATTAAAATCAGAATTTCCCAACCTGCATATCATTTTTTGTTATCACACCTATCCGGGATGTGAGCTTTTTGGCATTCCCCCCGGGATCGGCTTACGACGCCTGCTTCACCTACCGGACCGGATGAACACCCTAAAGTCTATAATACAGTATATCGTCGGTAAAACACCGTTCAGCGGCATATCGAAAGCCTGCATACGACACAAATACCGCTTTATATACGATCATTGTGACCGCCTTGTCCTTTTATCTCCCCATTATATTCCCCGTTATGCCGAACTGGCGGATATTAAAGGTGCCAACCACATCATTGCCATTCCCAACCCATTGTCGCTGCCTGAAATTCTCTCCCCGGATCAACTAATCCGGAAACACAAAGAAGTACTGATCGTCGCACGCCTTACAGAGCCGGTCAAACGCCTCTCATTGGCCCTTAAAATCTGGCAGATCATTGAAAAAACAGAATCATACAACGACTGGAAATTGGTTATCTTAGGGAATGGTGAAGACGAGCTATATTATAAAACTCTGGCCCATAAGCTGGGTTTAAAAAATATTTCGTTCGAAGGCAGAAAGGAACCCTTGGAATACTACCGCCGCGCATCCATTTTTATGATGACTTCTCTTTATGAAGGTTGGGGACTGACCTTAGTCGAAGCACAGCAAATGGGGGTAGTCCCGATTGCTTTTGAATCTTACGAAGCTCTACAGGACATGATCCGGAATCACGACAACGGCATCCTGATTCCCGACCGGCATATCCACGAATATGCCGCCCAATTAAAAGAACTTATGACAGACTTCTGCAAACGGGAGGAAATAGCCGTAAATGCTTTAGCCAGTTGCCGGCAATTCAGCATCGGTCACATTGTTCAAAAGTGGTGCCGTTTATTTAGTAATCTCTAAAAGTTCCGGTATCCGGATTTGGAAATGACGATTCAAATAAATATCTTTTTTATATATATATTTGTCGGCACAATATATAAACAAAAAGATATCCTTATAAAATGCATACACCTAAAATCAGTGTTATTATACCGGTTTATAATGCAGGTATCTATCTTCCCGAAAGAATAGAATCCATATTAAATCAAACGTTAAAGGATATTGAAATTATCATCGTACTGGACTGTCCGACGGACGGAAGCGATAAAGTAGCAGAATCCTATTCCCGGAAAGATGAACGGATCAAGCTGATTTATAACCCTGCCAATTTACACATCGGACTCAGCCGGAATCAAGGCTTGAAAGCAGCCACCGGAGAATACATCAGCCTGGTGGACCACGACGACTATTGTACTCCGGATATGTACGAAAAAATGTACTCCAAAGCACAGCAAAACCAGGCTGACATCGTTGTCAGCAATTTTTACGGTATAACAAGCACAGGAAAAACCCAGCGTTTCGGTTTCCCTCAAAACTATTCCGACGAAGCATTTCAAAAAGAATCATTCGCATTTTTAATCAGCGGCCCCTGTAATCACAATCCGGCCTGCTCCATTACATCGAATTTCAGTGTCTGGACACAACTCTTCAAACGACAATTTCTCGAAAAGCATCACATCGTTTTTCAGGATAACCGGGAAATAACATTCGAAGATCGTTTGTTTTTGATAGAGGCTTATTTCTTCGCACAAAAGGTAAATGTCATTCACGAAGCTTTCACCTATCATCGCTATCACCAGAGTAATTCCGGCTCAAATTACAGTTACAGATCCATCGAACTGATCACCAATTACCTGATGTACGTCCACGACTTCTTAAACAGGCAGCATATTTTGAAAAAAGAGTACATCCATTTTGCAGACAACATTCTCCTCTCACTGTACTCGGGTTTCCGCAATGAAGTGAAACACAAATCGCTGTTCAAAGCCTTACGGACTTTAACACCCATTCGCAAAAAACCGGCCTTCCAGCAGGCTCTCCGGTATCTGTACAAAAAAGAGAACCTGAAATACCTGAAAAAATACCCGGTAACCAAACTCTCATTCTTACTGCTGATAACACTATTCGGAAAAAAGACAGATTAATTTTTGATTTACGATTTATGATTTACGATTCTTCTTTGAGGGTGGGGAGGATTACGGATATTATCTAAAATCATAAACCTACAATTTTAAATCCAGATTAATCCGACGCCAAATCCCTTGGTCAACCAATCTAAAATCTAAAATTTAAAATCTACAATCTACAATTTATACGTAGCATGCAACAGCCCTTTCCGGAAATCATAGGGTGGTTGTGCCTGGTAGCCCTCTGTTAAAAACAGCATATATCCCTGTGAAAAAGCGATTGTGTAATTGAAGCATTCCAATTTTGCAGACAGACGTTCAGGATCTCCTTTTTTGTGATAGTACATACCAACAAATCAGAAATACGTCCCTCCTTCAAAAAAGCTGCCGCACCTTCCAGAACAGCAACTTCCGCACCCTCCACATCCAATTTCAAGATGTGGGGAACACTTTTATCTCTGAAAAAATCGTCCAATCGGACTGTATCGGACGAAGTCGTATCCGAAACGAAACGATTGACAATATGCACTTTATCCTTCCAGGGCTCAAAAGTGGCCTCCAAAGCCTCGATCCATCCGGCATCACATTCGAACAAATACAACTCCTTAACCCGGTCCACAATCTTCAATCCGAAATTTCCTTCCGCCACACCGATATCGGCAACGACACTATTTTCGGAAAGAGTCAGCCCATCGAAAAAATAATAATGCGGAGAATGCAAATCCTGCTCCTCTTCCAGAGAACGATAAGTCCGGACGGCTTCCTTACGGCTCATTCCTCTTTTGAAATACAATTTCTTTCCTTCCGGGGTATATACAAACCACAAATCCTTTTCCCGGTCCCGCAACACATTATACCCTCTGAAATTATACAAATGCACGAACGGATCATTAAAAACACCGACCAAATTCCAGCGAAGAAATTTCCGGATTCTTTCTGCCTCACCGACAGGCATATTCAAATCTCTACCCTGTTCCAGAAATAATCTCACACGTTGTGTCAACAAATACCTCGGACTACGCATGATTCTTTGCTTATTGTATTTACAAAAGCTCAACCATTTTCCTTTTATCTTTCTCAAACATTGACACGCCATTACTTCTCGTTTTTATTTCCAAAAAAATGAAACACATATTTATCCGCCAATGCACAAAACTCTGCGGATATTTTAAAATAATAAGTCAGGAAAAACCAAACGGAAACGATAATGACCGTCCGATACACTCCGTCTGCATAAGGATTACCGGCATACGGCAGCAACTCATTCAATCCCCACAAAAACAGAATCAAGCCTATCTGCTTAAAGATACCTGCCGAATAGGGATTCCCTTTTATTTTTTTCAAAACAATCCATTGCTGAAATGAATAACTCAACAAACAAGTAATCAAAGTTGCCATAGCAGCTCCGTTTATACCAAAATGAGGGATCAATAAATAATTAAAACCGATCGTCAGGGCCGTCAGGAAAAAAGTAAAATACAACCCCCAGTAATAATAACGCGAAAATGAAATCAATGAACCTCCGAAACTCAATGTCAAACTCACCAAACGGGACATTGCCAGAAAAAAAACGACCCATTTACCCGCCCGATAAACCTCTCCGTTCGGAATAACAGAAAAAATAGTATCGATATTGATCCAAATCAGTAAAAACAACGTACTTCCGGCGATAAACTGATGCAAAGCCACTTTTTTATACAATAGGTTCGCTTCATTCAGATGCCCGTCTTTCAATGCGGAAGCAGCTAAAGGAGAAGCGATAGCCGTAATCGAACGCGCCGGTATTTCAATCACCGTCGCCATATAAAAAGAAATGGTATATATACCGGCATAATTCAATCCCAATTCTGAACTCACCATAAAAAGATCCAACTGACCTATTATATTCCCACTTAAGGCAGCCGCCACCAGAAACAACGTGTATTTGCCGATCTTAACCAATAAATCCCTATCAATGTATGTCGTATCGTGCTTCAAAGAAACAGAAGCAATACGGGAAACATAAACGAGACTTGCTACCATAGCCATGCCGTAAGCCAGGACAACACCGGTTACCAAACCGTTCAAATTCAAAAATTGAAAAGCATAGAGCAAATACACAGTCAGTAAAACGACACGTACTCCGATTTCCCGGATAAATTTAGGAATGACGATACGCAACAAAACATTGGCGTAAGTTTCCAGAACCGCCCAAAACACCAGAAAAATAACCAAAGGAATAATCCAATTGTAATAATCCACCAGTAGGGCAGATTTACTCTCGAAAAACTCAATCACCGGTGCTTTAAGAAGCCAAAACAGCGTAACAAATATCAAAGAACCGATGCAGGGCATAAGCATCAGATAAAAGAAAAAACCATTGTGATTTTTCTCCGGATTTTTGAAATAAGGGAAAAAACGCATCGCAGAAGCCGATGTCCCCAATTGCGCAAACCCTGCCACAAGAGCCGCAACCTCATAAATGACCTTCGTCAAGCCTATTTCTTCCGGTTTCAAAAAACGTGTCATGACAAACACTGTCGTTACAAACCCCAAAAAAGCCCCGACATAATTTACAATAGTCGCTTTTATACTCTGTCGGATAACAATACCCATAAGTTATCTCTTATTGCATCAAATCAGGTGTAGTTTCAACCCATTTATAGATTTTATCTCCTCTCCGGACTTTTTCCGGTACCGGCATCGAAAAAAGAATACCCTTTTTAACCTTCTCCACAGGCTGCAAATCGACCCGGATTTCCGGCACCCTCATTTCAATAACACCCGTCGTCTCCCCGACAATCAATACTTCATCTCCTACAGAAAGATCGAAAGATTCCAGCTTAAATTCCCCGACCTGAAGATTCGAAAAATAGTTCGTCACCTTGCCCAATGCTATCTTCTTCCGGGTCGCTTTCGAACCGTACACTTCACTCCACTCTCCCAAACGCTGTCCCAGGTAATAACCGTCCCAAAAGCCCCGGTTAAACACTGTCGCTAACCGTTGTTTCCAAATTTCAATTTTTTCAGCAGAATACGTACGATCCAAAATGGCTTTTAAAGCCTCATCGTAACAACGACAGACAGTCAATACATATTCAGCGGGACGGGCACGTCCTTCCAATTTAAACACCCTCACTCCGGCATCGATCATCTTATTCAGAAAACCGATCGTACAAAGATCTTTGGGAGACATGATATATTCGTTTTCAATATCCAGTTCGACCTCACCTTCCCGGTCCTTTACCGTATAGGCCCGCCGGCAGATCTGAAAGCAGGCTCCCCGGTTAGCCGACGCATTTTTTTCATGTAAACTAAGATAGCATTTCCCCGACACAGCCATACACAAAGCTCCGTGGGCAAACATTTCAATACGTATCAATTCTCCTTTCGGTCCACGTAATTGCTCTTCCTGTATCCGGCGGTAAATATCAGCCACCTGATTCATATCCATTTCCCTGGCCAATACCATCACATCCGCGTATTGGGCATAAAAACGTACCGTCTCGTAATTCGTAATATTACACTGCGTACTGATATGTATCTCAACTCCCCGGGAATGTGCATACAGAATAGCAGCCAAATCAGATGCAATAATGGCGGATACCCCGGCTTCTTTCGCACAATCGATCACCTCATGCATCTTCTGTAACTCATTGTTGTAAATAATGGTATTTACAGTCAAATAAGTCTTTACTCCTTTTTCCTCACAAATCCCCACTATATTTCTAAGATCGTCCAAAGTAAAATTAGCCGACGAACGGGCCCGCATATTTAAACCCTCCACGCCGAAATACACCGAATCCGCTCCCCCTTGCAAGGCCGCCGACAAAGATTCGTAAGACCCGACCGGTGCCATTATTTCAAAATCTTTTCTCTCCATACCGTAAATCAATTCATTTCCTGTTTTATCCTTCCCTTAAACCCAAAGAATTAAAACCTCCAATGCATCTTTAACTATTTCAAATTACATATTTCAGAACCCTGATTATTTTACTGACCTACAAAGGTATACTTTAATCGGTAATAAAAAAACAACTTCAAATTTTGAACCTGTACTTCCTATTTATCAATCCGGTAAATACAACTATAATAATGTATCTGTTTTATCATTATCAATGGAAAAAATTAGACAACAACAATTCGTTTTATTCAAATTCCGATTTTAAACGACTATTTTTTACTAAATTAGGCTCGCTAAAAAGCATTGTAAGTTTTAACCTTAACACAAAATAGCTTTCTTTGGAGGCGTCGGTCCCGCCAAAAATCAGTCCAAACAATAAAACTATTTCTGAAAACGGACAACACAAGTTCATTGATATGCTGAAAACAAACACCTTAACCCAAGTCGTCAAAGGTCAGGGAAAATAAAAGAACGAAAGGTCGACTGCAAACAATCCTAAAAAACAAAATATATACAACCAATAAATATCTATATATCATATATATACCACAAACCACTTAACGGATTTTAATAGAACTGGTGTAGAATTGAAATTTGCTTTTGTCCCATGCCGGACTCCGGAAGGCAGAAATTTTAATAGAACTGGTGTAGAATTGAAATGGTGTTACACCATCCTGTTGGGCCCGTTTTATAGCTATTTTAATAGAACTGGTGTAGAATTGAAATTTCATTAAGCCTCTGCTTAGTATAAAGCCATACGCTTATTTTAATAGAACTGGAATAGAATTGAAATCAGATAGCTGTGGGGATTTTATTCAGGTCAATTTGTTTTTTAATAGAACTAAATAGAATTTCCGTCCGTTTTTATAGACAGCCGGAGAAAATCCATACCCGGGAATCCATTTTCCGGTCTGACGATTTTTAAACAAATACTAAAAAATACACAATCCGGGAAATCTGTATATTTTTGATTATCGAATCATTAGCGTTAGTATTTCTTTTATTTTTGTATCCTCATTGAGTCGAAACGACAAAAGCTGTAAGTAAAACACATCGGTCTGGCAACTCCAGACTCAAACAAAAATAAATAACGACAGCAGCCGGAGGATTGATGTAGAAAAACATATCCCGGTAAACTTTCGGCTAGATTTATCGGTACAATAATGTTATAATTTAATTTGTTTATCCATGACTGAAAGTAAAAGCCCTTCGTTTATACAATCCCTGCTTCCCGTGCTGATTTTGATTGTTCTGCTATTTCTTAATGTAAAATACTTTGAAGATCCGATCGGTGGAGCCAACCAGATTGCCTTGTTTATTGCAGCTATAATAGGAGGACTGATCGGATGGCACAATAAAGTGAAATGGGAAAACATGCAGCGCAAAATCGTTCAGACCATTCATTCGGCTATGACATCTATTCTGATCCTGCTGCTGATCGGGGCATTAAGCGGTGCCTGGATGATCAGTGGAGTGATCCCGATGATGATATATTATGGCGTCGATATTATGCATCCTTCCTACTTTCTATTGGCAACAGTCATCCTATGCAGCATTGTTTCTCTGGCAACGGGAAGTTCCTGGTCTACGATTGCAACCGTCGGGGTCGCCATCATCGGTATCGGGAATGCTTTCGGGCTCAATCCGGGACTAGTTGCCGGAGCGATCATATCCGGCGCATATTTCGGAGACAAAATGTCTCCGCTTTCCGACACCACCAACCTGGCTCCGGCAATCGCCGGTACCGATCTGTTCACGCACATCCGCTATATGATCTACACGACCGGTCCTACTATGATTCTGACCCTCGTTATTTTTGCCGTCATCGGCCTCTTTCATTGGAGCGACAACACAACCGTCAGCACAGAATTTATTAAGGAAGGAATAGCTCAAACCTTCCACATTTCGCCTTTCCTGCTTATCGTTCCCCTGGCTTTAATCATCATCATCATCAAAAAAGTACCCCCCATTCCGGCAATGATCTGTGGAACGACATTCGGCATACTCTTTGCCCTTCTGTTTCAAGGCGAACTACTGAACCAACTGATCACGGCGGAAGGATTAGAAAACAAATATCAACTATTGACCCAATCGGTATTTCAGGGAGTCTCGTTAACGACAGGAGTCACCGAAGTGGACAACCTCCTGACGACAAACGGGATGGCAGGCATGCTGAACACCGTATGGCTGATTATGGCAGCCCTTACATTCGGAGGAGTTATGGAAGCCTGCGGTTTTTTGAAAAAAGTAACCCAAACCTTCCTTCTATTCATTACCAACCAAACTTCACTGGTCGGTACAACTATCGGCACGTGCATATTTTTCAATATCACGGCCTGTGACCAATATTTGGCTATTGTCATTCCCGGAAAAATGCTTCAAAAATCTTATCAGGAAAAAAAGCTGAAACCCGAAGTACTCAGCCGGGCCCTCGAAGATTCGGCTACCATGACTTCGGTGCTCGTTCCCTGGAATAGTTGCGGAGCAACACACTCCAAAGTATTGGGAGTCGCCACGCTGGAATACCTCCCTTTTTGTTTTTTCAACCTGATTTCTCCGCTCATGAATATCTTTATCACCGCTATCAATTATAAAATCCGGAAATTAAAATAAAAAACGTCAGTAAAGATTAACGTCAGTAAAGATTAACATCCCTAATACCGGGACGAAAAGTGGAAAATAGAGCCTGGAAATAAAAAAAACTAAGGAATTAGTTTTGTAACTAAAAAATTAGTTATATATTTGTCCTATAAATAAGGGAGAAAATGAAAGAACTGACAAAAGCTGAAGAACAAATCATGCAAGTGCTATGGGAACTGAACCGGGCATTCGTAAAAGAAATTGTAGACAAGCTACCGGAACCCAAACCGGCTTATAACACGGTTTCAACAATTGTGCGCATATTACAGGACAAAGGGTTCGTAAGTCACGAAAGTTTTGGCAAAAGCCATTGTTACTATCCTTTAATGGATAAAGAAACATATACCCGTAAATTTCTCCGGCATTTTATTGGCAATTATTTCAATAATTCATTTCCGCAAATGGTATCTTTTTTTGCCCGCCAGGAAAAAATCGACATTCGGGAACTGGAAGAAATTCTCAAACAACTGAAAGCCAACCAAAACTAAAACGATATGTTATTTTTGACCTACATATTGAAATCCGCAACCATTTTAGGAATAATGCTTTTGTATTATCAAATGGTATTGAAAAAACAAACTTTTTTCAACCTCAACCGGATTTATTTGTTGGGATCAGTCATTTTTGCGGTTTGCATACCCTTTATACAAATTACTTTAACGGTGAACGAAAACGTTTCCCCACTTCCGGTATTACCGGCAAACTTCTTACAGGAAATCGAAACCGCCTCCCAACCGGAGCATATCCAGGCCCATGGAAATAGTCTTTACGACTATCTAAAATACATCTATTGGGCGGGCGTATTTTTATTCGGTTTACATTATCTGTCTTTTTGGAATAAATTATTCTGGTTAAGTCACGAACACCCGCATAAAAAATTCAGAGGCTTGTATTTTATATTATTACAAAACAAAAACCATTCAACCTTCTCGGTATTCAACCGTCTTTATATAAACACCCAAGGACTTGACAAAGAAAACAAACACAAGATATTCGAACACGAAAAGATTCATATCCGGCAATTACACAGTCTGGATCTTCATCTTCTCAGTATCCTTTGTATTTTCAATTGGTTCAATCCTCTCATCTGGATATTCAAAAAGGCTATAGTCCAAAACCATGAATATATAGCAGATCGGCAAGTTGTCAGGAGATTTCAAACCGGTAGTTATCTTCGGCTGCTCGTCAATCAGACACTGAAAGGAGACCTTTCTTTCAGCAATGGTTTTTCATGTTCAAATCTTAAAAAACGTATGATTATGATGACACAAAAACAAACACCCAGGTATAGGATATGGTATTACATTCCTGCTTTTATTCTTAGCGGAGTATTATTCCTATCTTTCAGTTGCATCGTTACCGGTAAACCGGCAATTGCCAAACCGGCAGAATTTTTTTCCGAAACAATTAAAACTCTGGCTGTCCAATCCCAGGATACGGCAAAATCAGAAGTTTTCCAAGTGGTAGAAGAGATGCCTCAATTCAGCGAAGGCAGCCCCACAGCATGGATAAACAAACATATTAAATACCCGGTCGAAGCTATCGAAAAAGGTATCGGTGGTAAAGTTTATGTCAGCTTTATTATCACCAAAACCGGAAAAATCAGGGATGCGAAAATAGCCAAAGGTGCTAATCCGCTATTGGATGCAGAAGCGCTTCGGGTAATCAGATCTATGCCAGCGTGGACTCCCGGAAAGCAAAAAGGACAAGCGGTAGATGTCCAGTATACATTACCAATCAATTTTGGAATAAGCAAACCGGCAGCACCCAAGCAGCAAACGGATACACCGGCTCCGAAAGCGGATGACATTTTTCAGGTAGTAGAAACAATGCCCCGGTTTAACGGCAATCAAAAAGCATGGTTGCAGGAAAACCTCCGGATTCCGGCAGGAGTAGATGTAAAAGCGCCAGTCAGAACTTACGTGCAATACGTTATTTTTGAAGACGGAACAATCCACAATGCAAAAATTTCCAAAAGCAGCGGCAATACGGCTCTTGATAACGAAGCTTTACGGGTCATCAACGCCATGCCGGCATGGACACCCGGAAAACAAAGGGGACAAGCTGTAAAAGTAGCTTATACGCTTCCAATCGTATTCGAGCCGACAACAGCAAAATAAGTCAACATATAAATTGCAGATTTTTGATTTACGAATTTTTAATTATACGCACAAATCAATCCCATCTTTGGGGGAAAATCAAAAATTAATGCAGGTTCAGGTATTTTTATCCGAATAATATAATACCGTATAATTATCCACAGCACTTACGATTGCAAAGTGCTGTGGATTTTTTAAATCCTGAAAAATTTTTCTACCTTTGTTTTATCCGATATTCGATACTGTTCTATTTAACTGTTACAGATGTAATTTATTTAAAGGCAGTGACAATATAGAGGAGGTCCGTTTAAATCATTCAAAAAATAAAATATGAACGAGGAAGTAAAATTATTTATGGACGATGCTAAAGAGCAAATGCAAAATGCCCTGACCCATCTCGAAAATGAACTGGCAAAAATCAGAGCCGGGAGAGCCAATCCTAAAATTTTAAACGATGTACTGGTAGATTACTACGGTACACCGACCCCGTTATCTCAGGTGGCCAATATCACAGCTCCCGATCCCCGTACAATTGCAGTACAGCCGTGGGAAAAAAATATGCTGGCCCCCATTCAAAAAGCAATCATGAACGCCAACTTAGGTTTCAATCCGGACAACAACGGAGAAATCATCCGCATTAACGTACCGCCTTTGACAGAAGAACGCAGAAAAGAATTGGTGAAACAAGCAAAAGGCATAGGAGAAACAGCAAAGATCAGTATCCGGAATGCACGCCGCGATGCAATCGATGAATTCAAAAAACTGGTCAAGGAAGGCCTGCCGGAAGATGTAGCCAAAGATGCCGAAACCGAAGCTCAGAAAATGACAGATACCTTCAGCAAAAAAATAGAAGACATGCTGATCGCCAAAGAAAAAGATATTATGACGATATAAGAAAAGCCGCAAATGCGGCTTTCTTTATATCAATGCATTGGCTCTTTCCAAATCCTCGGGCGTATCGATACCAATAGATTCGTGATCGGTGATACGAACAGCTATTTGATAGCCGTTTTCCAACCACCTCAATTGCTCCAACGACTCTGCTCTTTCCAAGCTGCCTTGAGACAAGGCCGTAATCTCTTTCAGTACTTCCGGACGATAAGCATACATCCCGATATGTTTATAAAAAACCGCTGTTTTTATCCATTCTTCCTGATCGACACCTCTGCAAAAAGGCATCGGAGAACGGGAAAAATAAAGAGCTTGTCCCAAAGCGGAAAAAACCACTTTTACTTTATTCGGATCAAAAACATCCGCATTACACTCGAACCTTTTAGCCAAAGTTGCAATTTGAACCGCCGGATTTTCAAAACAGGCAGCCAAAGCACGAATCTGTTCCGGAATTATAAAAGGCTCGTCCCCCTGAATATTCACGACGACATCGTATTCTTCCTGCCGTAAAGCCATCACATTACAATAAGCCTCATAACACCTGTCCGTACCGCTGCAATGTGTCGCAGCCGTCATGACGGCTTTTCCTCCGAATGCCACGACCCGGTCATAAATCCGCCGATCATCCGTAGCCACATAAACACAATCGGAAACAGCTACGGCCTTTTCCACCACATGCTGTATCACCGGTTTTCCGCCGATTTCCGCTAACGGCTTGCCGGGAAAACGGGTAGAAGCATAACGCGCCGGAATAAGAATCAATACTCGCATCCGGAACCTATTTAATGACTTCCTTTGTTTCCTTCGGTTCCTTCTTGATCATCTGGCAATTTCCATTGAAGAATACCCCCTGATCTATCGACAACACCGAAGACACGATATTTCCGATCACCTTGGCCGGAGCTTTTAAAGAAACCGTATTACTGGCTGTTATATTGCCGAGTATCACTCCCATCACATCGACATTTACACAGTCGATATCCCCTTCAATCTTGGCCGTATTTCCGACAACAAGCCGTCCTGAAGTGACAATCTTACCTTTGATGATGCCATCTATCCGGATATCATTCTTTGTTTTTATATCTCCGACAATAACAGTTCCTTCACACAACAAATTGACAGCATTACTATTCGTTTCTTTGCCCATACGCTTATTTATTTATTTTATCTTGCAATCTTAATCCTTTCTCTATCACTGACGATGTATACAACTTCAGACAGGAGGTAATCAGATGCCCCTTTATTACGGCATGTTCTTCTAAAAAAGCTTTATGTACAACCTCCACATTTCCTTTTATCACACCGCTGATATATAAATTATCACAATACACATCTCCGTCAACTTCTGCACCCTCCGCAAGTATCAAATCCGATTTACAATGGATATCGCCCGATACCCGTCCCTCCAGATAAATACTGTTCTCCGAGCGGATATTCCCATTTACCACAGTATCTTTCAATACCCGTGACCCTTTATTATTTACATCCCAATTATAAGACTCCATATTCACATGTAAAATCAAAGACGAATATAGATAAAAATGTTGGTCGAGCCAAATAAAAAACTGGTGACATCCTTCCGGATATCACCAGTTTTCCCCTTGGAATCACATTCCTACTATTTCGTATCGTATGCCCATTTTAAATAAACAGATCCCCATGTAAAACCGGCCCCAAAAGCCGAAAGAATCAGATTATCTCCTTTGTGCAATTGTTTTTCCCATTCATAAAGGCAAAGCGGAATTGTCGCAGAAGTGGTATTCCCGTACCTTTGAATATTGATCATCACTTTAGAGGGATCGAGTCCCATCCGATGACCTGTCGCATCGATAATTCGCAGATTAGCCTGGTGAGGCACCAACCAAGCGACATCTTCTGCCTTCAGATTATTTCTTTCCATAATCTCAACGGATACGTCCGCCATCTTGGATACCGCATGTTTAAATACATATTGCCCATCCTGAATGATATAATGTTCGCGGTTCGTTACTGTCTCTAATGAAGGCGGATTTAAAGAGCCGCCGGATTTCATATATAAATGAGACCGTCCACTTCCGTCAGAACGTAAAATATGATCGATCACACCCAAATTCTCCGTCGTCGGTTCAAGCAAAACAGCGGCAGATGCATCCCCAAACAACGGACAGGTTTTCCGATCCGTATAATCGGTAATAACAGACATTTTTTCTGCTCCGACAAAAACAACCTTTTTATAGCGACCGCTCTCCACATATTGTGTAGCCGTCACCAATCCGTATATAAATCCGGAACAACCGGCATTCAAATCAAATCCGAAAGCATTTCGGATTCCGACCATGTCTGCGATAATCTGGGCGTTAGCCGGAAAATGCATATCCGGAGTAACTGTCGCACAAATCAATAAATCCACCTCATCCGGACTTGTTCCTGTCTTTTTCAATAAATCTTCTACGGCCCGGGCTCCCAGATAAGCACTTCCTTTGTCTTTATCCTTCAGGATATGCCGTTCTTTGATACCGACTCTGGTCATAATCCATTCGTCAGTAGTATCTACCATCCGACTCAATTCCTCATTATTCAGAATATAATCGGGAATATAGGCTCCAACTCCTGTTATTATTGCTTTTGGTCTTTCCATAACATGTATTTAATATACTTTGATTTATTTCTTCCCTGGCTTTTGTTCGAAAATTCCGGTCATCTGACAACAATTTCCGACATAAAAAGTCAGAAGTACACTAACGGGATTTAAATAAACAGGCATAGCCCCCTATACTATAGGAGGCTGTGTATGATAAGAACAATCCCGTATAGTATAAATCAGGCAACTACTGTTTTCTCAATAGCTAATTTTCCCCTGTAATATCCACATTCAGGACATACGGTATGATACTGTACAGCAGCACCACAATTAGAACACTTTGCAATTGCCTTCACGGTAAGTGCATCGTGAGTTCTTCTTTTATTCCTTCTCTGCTTAGAGATTTTGTGTTTAGGATGTGCCATTTCTCTTTACTTTATTTAGTTATTAATTAATTTTTTCAATTCATCCCATCTGGGATCCGTAGGTTTATCTTTTTCTTCCTTTAAATACTTACCCAACATTTCCTCCATCTCACCGTCACACTCACCGTCTTCATGCACAACCCGAATCGGATAATTCAACATATAGACCTCATACAAGCAAGTGCTCAAATCCAGGAAGTCATCTTCCGGTGCCAAAACGATAAAATCGTCATCATTTCCGGACTCCCGCTCACTCTGTTTTACATACATCTCCATTTCTCCCTCCACCTTCAAATCCAATTCTCCCAAGCAACGATCGCATGCCGATTTTACAGAGCCGTCAATTTTTATTCTTACTTCCATAAGTAACGAACTCTTCAAAATCTCGACCCTCGCATTCACAGCACCCTGGGTTCCTTTTGTCGCATCAAAACAATTAAAAAAATTGTCATCCAAAACAAAATCGAACACGTGACGTCCCTCTCCCAAACCCCGGTGAGCTATTTTATATTCTGCCAGTCTGTCCACAATTCTAGAAGTAAAACGGCGCAAAGATAGAACAAAAAGTAAAAAGTAAAAAACAAACAATGAAAAAAATGATTAATGCCAGACGATTTACCTTCGTTTCCTTTAGCAACTTAAATCCGCAGAACAACAACAGAGCTTATTTCCGGCCAAGTTCCGGATTCAAAAAACTGACGTTTTAATTTTAGATTTCAGATTGACGATTTTCGATTATACCCACAGTCCTTCCTTGCAAAATGAAGAATCGTAAATCAAAAATAAACGGATGATTTATCACCGGGCGGCATCCGGAAGGCAATGAACCGCCCGGTTCCCGGAAGCATCGGCTACGATTCTTAAGGACCAAATCCTTTGATTATAAGAATATTTTATATACCTTTGTCCCTCATTTTGAAGTGGTCTGTGCTTTAAACTGTAAGGCTGAACCTTAGCCATTTACCTTACAGGCACATTCTGGGATAAAGGATTTATCAGTCTGCCCGGCTGTCGCGTTTCCCTTAATCCAAAGAACTGCAAGCACTTATCTTTTCAAAATACAAACAGATGTTTAATATTAAATTAAAAACAAGTGGATCAAATTAGTTACAAAACGACTTACGTCAACAAAGCCACGGTAAAAAAAGAATGGCTCTTGATTGACGCAGAAAACGAAGTTTTGGGACGTCTTGCCGCTAAAGTTGCGAAACTCCTGAGAGGCAAATACAAACCGTCCTACACTCCTCACGTAGACTGCGGTGATAACATCGTTATCATCAATGCCGAAAAAATCGTGTTAACCGGAAATAAGTTAACCGAAAAACAGTATACCCGTCACACCGGTTATCCGGGTGGACAGAGACACACCAATCCGGCCGCCGTATTAGCGACACATCCGGAAAGAGTTATCGAACATGCTGTTAAAGGAATGCTTCCCAAAAGCCGTCTTGGAAGAGCCGTGCTGAAAAACCTTTTTGTATATGCCGGTTCAGAGCACAAACAAGAGGCTCAACAACCGAAAAAAATCGATTTAAATTTATTTAAATAATAAGGTATGGAAGTAATTAACGCTATCGGTAGAAGAAAAGCAGCAGTAGCTCGCGTTTATGTAAACGAAGGAAAAGGTAATATCACGATCAATAAAAAGAATCTGGAAGAATACTTCACATTACCGACACTTCAGTATGTTGTAAAACAACCTCTTGAATTATTAGGCGTAACCGGTCAGTACGATATCCGGGTAAACCTTGACGGAGGTGGTTTCAAAGGGCAGGCAGAAGCATTACGCTTAGGTATTGCCAGAGCCTTGGTAGAAATTAATGCAGAGAACAAACCTCAGTTGAAAGCCGCCGGCTTCCTGACCCGTGACCCACGTGAAGTTGAACGTAAAAAACCGGGTCAACCGAAAGCTCGTAAGAGATTCCAGTTCTCTAAACGTTAATAGCAGTTTAGTATCTAAATTGACGGGACTTCTGATCAGGACTACCCGACAATTGCTTAAATTAAGAATGTAAACTTTTAGAAAAATTATTTATGTCTGTAAATTTTGACGAATTATTAAATGCAGGTTGTCACTTCGGACACCTCACCCGTAAATGGAATCCTAAAATGGCTCCGTATATTTTCATGGAGCGTAATGATATCCACATCATCGACCTGAACAAAACAGCTATCCAGTTAGACAAAGCTACTGCAGCTTTAAAACAGATCGCTAAATCAGGACGGAAAATTCTGTTTGTTGCAACAAAGAAACAGGCTAAGGACATTGTTGCAGAAAAAATTTCTAATATCAATATGCCGTATGTAACGGAAAGATGGCCGGGCGGTATGCTTACCAACTTCCCGACAATCCGTAAGGCTGTTAAAAAAATGACTACCATCGATAAGATGGAAAAAGACGGTACATTCGATCACCTTTCTAAGAGAGAAAAACTCCAGATTGCCCGCCAACGTGCAAAACTGGACAAGAACTTAGGAAGTATCGCTGATTTGACCCGTCTTCCTGCAGCCCTTTTCATTGTTGATGTTATGAAAGAATACATCGCAGTAAAAGAAGCCCGGGCATTGGGAATTCCGGTGTTTGCTATGGTTGATACCAACTCTGATCCGGACACGGTAGATTTCGTTATTCCGTGCAACGACGATGCATCTACTTCTATCTCTTTGATTATGGACACGGTTTGTGACGCTATCAAAGAAGGCTTGAACGAAAGAAAAGCTGAAAAAGATAAAGAAGGAGACAAAAAGCCTGTCGGCAAAAAAGCTGAAAAGGTAAACGCCGAAGCAGGAGCCGAAGAAGCCGTTGAAGTAGAAGAGGTTGAAGAAACCCAAGAAGCAACAGAAGAATAAATCGATTTCAGATTTACGATTTCAGATTTACGATTATAATACTCTGAGTAAAACAATCTGAATCCGGAATCGTAAATCGCAAATCTTAAATCAAAAATCAAGTTATGGAAATAAAAGCAGCTGAAGTAATGAAGTTGCGTCATGCAACGAATGCAGGGATGATGGACTGTAAAAATGCGCTTATCGAAGCCGAAGGAGACTTTGATAAAGCAGTAGACATTATCCGTAAAAAAGGTCTTGTAGTTGCCAGCAAACGTGCCGACAGAGAAGCCAAAGAAGGCTGTGTATTGGCTGTTGCCGAAGGCAAAAAAGGCGTTATGGTTAGCTTGAATTGCGAAACCGACTTCGTAGCTAAAAATGAAAACTTTATCAACTTCACCCGTCAAATCCTCGACTGTGCATTAGCAAATATGCCGGCTGATAAAGAAGCTCTGCTGGCTTTGAATATCGAAGGTCGTTCTATCGCTGATCAGATTGCAGAACAGACCGGTGTTATCGGTGAAAAACTGGAGTTGGCATACTACGGCAAAGTAGAAGCTGAAGCTACAGTCGCTTATATCCACCCGGGTAATAAACTGGCCACGGTCATCGGATTCAATAAAGAAGCCGACAACCAGGTCAAGAGAGATGTTGCTATGCAAGCAGCAGCTATGGCTCCGGTATCAATCGATAAAGACGATGTTCCGGCAGATATCGTAGCTCACGAGTTGGAAATCGGTAAAGAAAAAGCCCGCGAAGAAGGTAAACCTGAAAACATGCTTGAGAAAATTGCTCAAGGACGTTTGAACAAATTCTTCCAGGAAGCAACTTTATTGAACCAGGCATTCGTAAAAGAACCGAAAGAAACAGTTAAAACTTACATACAAAGTCATGATAAGGATTTAACCGTTACCTCTTTCATCAGATTTACACTGAATGACTAAAAATAAAAGCGCCTTTCGGGGCGCTTTTTTTATAATCAGACCAACTTATCTCTCTTTCTCTTTTACCAATGTCACGTATTTGATAAAAATATCGGAATACCAGCGGGAACCTTTAGGACGATGATTATCATCATATACATCTATCAACTCCAATTCCACTTTATCCAGAACACTTTCCGGTAATGTCTCCTCCGCATTCCGGGTGGAAACCAATACAAAAGGCAATCCAGCGGGTAAAGAATCTTTCTGCATATCCCAGGGCAATATTCTGCGCCCGGCCTCATACACCAATTCAATACGCAAATTTTCCCCTTCGGGATAATAAAACGGGACCCCTGACAATTTTTCTATTTTCCGGACACCGTGTATGCTTTTCCATTCCACATTATTGAATAAATTAGCCACAGAGGGCATCAGGAATATCTCAACAATAAAAAACAGGAATACCACTCCCCAAAGCATTAAATAAGGCCGGATTCTGACAATAGAACGAACCAGCAACCAGAATACAAGCAAAAATAAACAGGCAATAAAAATAAAACGCCCCAATCCCATCTTATCTTCTGCATAGAAAAGTACATACACAGCCACCGGTAAAACCAATCCCACCAAAGCAATTACCCCGGCATTGATACGGAATATAATTTTATCCGGATTCAGCAAACCTTTTCTACGGATCTGATGTGACCAATAAACAAACAAATGAGCGACAACCAAAGCTGCCGGAATCAGTATCGGCAATAAATAACGCGTTTTTTTCTCCGGAAGCAGAGACAACAGGATCAGGACGGCAAAAGTCCAGGCTACAGTCAGCAAATATTCCTTTTTTAAAGTCACCCTCTTTTTCCAGTAAGGCCAGATCAAAGCTGTAATCAGAAATAGCGACCAGATACCTGACTCCAGGAAAAATTTCCAATAATAATACCAGGGCCGGACATTATGTGACAACCAGGCCGTAGATTCCTTATCAGCCGCAAAAAGTGCCATATCCCGATGATACAAAAGAAGGTATACGGGCCACCAGCAACTGATAGCCAGGCAAATCAACACCATGACCAGCAAAGGAAAACCTTTCTTTTTAAACGACGGCCGGTAAAGGATAAAATAAGACAACAGGAAAGGCAACAATAAAGCATAAAAGGATACAGGACCTTTCCCTAAAAAAGAAAGGCCCATCAAGATCCCGGCCATACCGAAATTCTTCCACTGCCGGCCCTCCTGTTCAAAAGCTTTATAAAAGAAATAAATGGCCCCGAGCATAAAACTGTGGCAATAAATATCCCAGGTCGCCGTTCGTCCCATCAATATAATATTGAAGGAAGTACACAACACCAGGGCCGCAACCAAACCGTAACGCCGGTTATTCGTCAGTCTGGAGGCAAAAGCATATAAAAAAAACACCAGCAATGTCGCTGCAATCCCGGCAACAGCCCTTTGCAGGGAAAGATTATCCGGAGATATCAACTCAACTCCGGCCGCCAGCCAGGTGGGGAGAGGCGGTTTTTCCAGGCGAAGCACACCATTCATTGTCGGCACCAGCCAATTGTCGTATTCAACCATTTCATGGGCCGTAATCAGGTTACGGGACTCCATTATATCCGGATAAACTACCTTATTATGAATAAAAAAGGTAAAAAAGCAGACAATCCCTAACAATAAAAAATGGAAATTCTTTTTGTCATACATAGCCGAAAAATTAGAATTTATCACCAATCATCAGACAAATGTAATATTTTAATTGTAGGATTTAAATTTTAGATTTTAGATTTACAGACCGAATAAGTGATCACGTATCAGCTTGAGACAGCATCCAAAATCGTAAATACATAAAAATCAATAAGGCGAATTGTATCCGTCTTTAACACATCTTACACTTCGGGGAATTTCCAAATTGGCATGTTCTGAACTCAAACTGGAAGCATTGATCAGCCAAATCGACGCCGTACCGTCGCCATTTACCGGAGAACCGGACCACCATCCACCTCCCACAGAAGCCGATCCGAATGCAGAAACATCGAAATTATCGTTCAGATTACTCCAATCCTCGTTTGTAGGAATACGCCATCCCTGGGGACATATATTCGTCAATTCATTGTAAGTATACCCGTTTGCTTTCGTATATTTCAGATCTTCCGTCATCCACAATTTATTATCGAAACGATAAATCGTATACGTACGCTCATCCCGGGTGTCAACAAACGGATCTCCCAAAACCCAAGTCGTCTCTACCGTCAGAGAAGAAGTCCACACCCGTCCTTTTTGATCTGTCAATAACAGCACAACTTTATTATGATCCCATGCCCCGGGCGCTTGAATCGTCAACGTACCGGAACCAACGGCTTCGTCATAATACTGCAATACCTTCCAATTACCACCGACAATTGTCGTCAATGATAAATTCTTAGCATAGGAACCACTGACCGAAAAATTGACATTTTCACTGGAATTCTTCCGTACGGAAAGTGTACCGCTGACATTAAACGCAATAGTTATCTCTATGTATTTGGCTACTTTGAAAGTAGTGCCGTCAGCCATGCTAAACAGGACATATTCATCAGAAGATACGGCATCCACGCTTTCAATCAGAGAATCCCCTTTATCGCCCTTTTCTCCGCTCACCTTATACCACAATGTCCCTCCATCGACAGACAAATAATACGCAGACATAACAATCGCATTCCCTGCAGCATCTTGAGTTACCGTTACCGGTAATGTCGCACCGGCAGCAACCTGAGGCGTCGGAGCATCTTTTCCGGATACCGGAACATAACTACCGTCCGGAGTTGTCATAAACGCATCGTTCACCGTCCAATATAAGGTTTCATCTCCAGGTGTCGCGGGGTCTTTTTTCATTCCGATCACCGGAGAACTGCCTTCCGGGCCTTCCGCTCCGGGATCGCCTTTTTGCCCGTCCACTCCGTTATAAATCTTGTACGAAGGAGATATTTCCTGTCCGGCAATATCCATCAGCTTAATCTCCCAGCCGGTTTTTCCCCCCTCAGCAACCGGATCCAAAACGTCGATGCTCTTGATATATTTCGTTTTATCCAATACGTTTTTTAAAGCTTCAAAATTAGTATTCAAAGCATCCAGTTTATCTTTAATCTCCGTTACCCATTTTTTCGTCGGCACATCCACGACAGTACCATCCGTAAACGTAAAACGGATCCAATATTCATCGGGTTTTACCAACTCTGCTGTAAAACCGGCATCGGCAGGGTCCCCCGGTTTACCATCCTCACCCGGCGTACCCTTCTCACCGGATACCCGTACCCATGCAATACCTCCATCCACCGACAGATAAACCGCCGCAATATCGATGGCATTTCCGGAAGCGTCTTGAGTAATGTGCAAATCATTCTGCAACTCTTGTCCGCTCTTCAATTGCGGCAGAGGCGCATCCTTACCGTCCTGTCCCGGATCTCCCGGAGTCCCGCTGTCGCCTTTATCCCCCTTGGCCGGGAAACGGTTCCCCCCTTCATCCATGATATATTCCCCATCCTTCGTCCAATAATAACCGCCGTCCGCCGGATCCTGCTTTATGGAAATTACCGGAGTTGCAGCATTTTGCCCATTGTAAATCTTTATCGTTTCACGAACACCGTTTTTCGTATAAATCAATTCATAACCGCTTTTTCCATCCTCATCGAAAGGAGTTACAGAGGTTATGATAATCCCGTTATTGAGAATCTGATCGATAGCATCGATACGGTCATTCATATCCTGAATAGTCTGCTGAATCGTATTCATCCATTTTTGAGTCGGGACAACAACAGGATCCGCCACATTTTTCAACGTAAGGGTCAACCAATATCCGTCCGCCGATAAAGACACATTTTCAAAAAAGGAATCGCCGGTATTACCATCTTCTCCCGGTTTTCCGGGTTGACCTTCCGGACCGGACACTTTTGCCCATGTCACACCGTCATCGACAGAAAGGTAAAAGGCAAAACCGTCGATCGGATTGCCCTCCATATCGGTAGCGACAGACAACATACTCCCTAGTTTCAACTGCGGAGCCGGTGCACTCTGTCCGGGAACACCGGCCTCTCCCTGCTGACCGTTGACCGGAATCGGATTGCCGGATGCATCTTTCAAAAGCTCGCCGTTGACGACCCAATAATAATTTTTATCGTCGCCCGTACCTGCCTGAACGCTAATTGTCGGAGCCAATCCTGCCAATCCGTCTGCACCGTCCCGGATGATAATCGTCCGGTCTCTTCCGCCGAATGTGCGGCATAACAATTCATAAACCTTCTTTCCGTTCTCCGTTTTTTCCGTTACACTCCTTATAATCATTCCCCCTTGTAAAAACTCTTTGACGGCGAGTACGTCCGCACTTAAACGAGTCAATTGCTCGGCCATATTATCGATATACAACTTCGTCGGGACAACAATATCCTCACTTCCGTCACCTAATTTAAACGTCACATAAAAACCGTCGGGATCTCTCACAACTTCTACAATCAGCCCACTTTGCCCCGGATCTCCCTGTTCCCCTTTATCCCCGGGGATACCCTGATCTCCGGTAAGCCTTACCCATTGAGAACCGCCGTCCACAGAAAGGTAATTGGCAGCCGGAATAATATTCTCTCCACCGATTGCCGTTGAAATGCCGGCATTTATCAGCTCCGTACCGGTTTTTATCTGCGGAGCTCCCAGTGCATCCTGCGCATTCGCTTTAATCGGCTGCCCGTTATACAATAAATCGACACCGTTGATCGTCCAGTAAAGATCGGACTGGTCCCCTCCATCTGCCGGGGTTGCGCTCCGTATACCAATCACCGTATTACCGAGCAATATTTCTGTACCGTCACTAAATGCAATTTTATATTGCTGCACATATCTGCCGTCCTCACTCCGTATTTCCGTTACTGCAGTTATATATTTGCGGTCCGCAACCTGATTCAGTAAATTCCACACATCCGTAAACTCCGTATTGATCTCATCAAACTTCGACTTTACCCAATCATACAAAGCGACCTTTATTTCTGTACCATCGCTCAATGTAAAAATCACCCAACCGTTCGTCGCATCTATCTCAGGCGCCTTTTTAAAAAAAGCATCTCCGGTATCTCCCTTATCTCCGCTATCGCCTTTCTCTCCCGAAACCCGGGCCCACGTCACTCCGTCCACAGACAAATACCACACCCCGGCAACAACAGGTTGCCCCTGAACATCCGCCGGCACCGACAATGCTTCCCCCAATTGCAACTGAGGCGTAATTGCACTCGCTTTTACAGGTTGTCCGTCAATCAATAACTTCTCTCCGTCGACTGTCCAATAATAATCATCGCCTTCTTTTACCACACGTATCTCCGGAGTAGCTCCGGCAGGACCGGTAACCCCATCCTTACCGTTATAAACATCGGAATAAGTCGCATCATTATAACTGATCCGCCAGCCGATCTCCTTTCCCTCTGCATCTTTCAAAGGAGCAACGTCCGTAATGTATTTGGCATTCGTAATCCAGGTATTCAATGTGATAGCTAAATCATTTACCTGCTGCACCAAAGTTTCCGCCCAAGCCCAGCTCGGCACCCGGATCTCCTGACCGTTAGACAACAGAATAATCACCGTCATTCCATCCGCAGATAAGCTTATCGATTCGATCAGACAGCCGTCTCCTCCGGTATTTCCACCACTTCCTCCCGTATTCGCTCCATCTTTCCCCGATACACGTACCCATGTCTGACCTCCATCAACCGACAGATACCATGCAGTATTCACAATCGTTGCTCCGGTCTTATCCTGCAAAACAGCATTATCGATCAAATCGGCCCCTATCTTCAGAGCAGGCTCTGTCACAGAAGCCTTTATCGCCGTAACCTCCCCGTTAATAACCCAATATCCGTCAGCATTGATCTCGACAGTAGGTGTAGAGCCGGATGCTTTTATATTCGTCACAACCCCATCGATTACCCAATACCCATCGGCATTGATCGTAGGAGTTATACCGTCTTTTCCATTCATCCGGAGCGGATTTCCTGCTGCATCCGTTAACTTCTCTCCATTCAAAGTCCAGTACCATTCTTCATTCTCCTGTACGACACTGATGACGGGAGTCTCCCCGTCTTTTCCATTATATACCCGGAAAGAGGTATTATCCGTAAAAACAATTTCCCAACCGGATGCCCCGGTCTCTGCATCTTCGAAAGGACGGGTCTCCTTAATCATCGAACCGTTGATCAAGGTCTGCAACAACTCAACCGTCTTATTGATCTGTTCACATCGCTCCTGCAACTCCAAAATCATCGCCTCTAATTTCGTCTGTTCGGAATATAAGCGATCGATATCTTCCTTATAGCATCCGGCAAAAAATAAAACCGACAACAATAACACACAAAGCTTCTTCATAACCTTCTCTTTTGAACACACTATCTTTTCTCAACCTTAGCAGGATTTGCCGAATAATCCAATATCAAGGCGTTCTTTATCATGTAATCGTCAAATTCACGAATAAAAGCATCCCAATATTTTTTCTGTACTTCCGGCAAAAAAGCCCGCGCTTCTTCCTTACTGTCGTAAACGGCATACAGGTAACGGTAGAGCCTGTCCTTCACCAAACGCACCACCCGGATGCCGGGTGTATCTTTGAAGAAAGCAACAGGAAAAGGATTCGTCATGGCATAAATCTGTATCGCATACTTAGGCGTTGCATTTTGCCGAATTTCCGCCGGGACATTATCATCCGTAAAATATCCGGCATATTCCTCCCGGGCCTGAATAGCCTGACGTACCAGCGTATCGAACCCTACTTCCTCGATAATATCGGGTTGCTCCGTACGGATCTTATTCATCAGGCGCATCACCCATTCTTCATGGTCATCCGGACTGCCGGCGGGCAGCACCGGAGGGGCTTCTTTCTGTACAATATACAATGTATCGACAACCCGCTCGACTTTGACAACCGTCGTCGTGTCCCGGTTTTGTTTCTCCAGCAGAACAATCAACCGGGCCATCAATTCCTTCTCATTCTTTTCCCGTTCTTCTGCTTTTGCCAACAACGCGGAAAGCTCTGCCGAAGCAACAGCAGAACGACGAACCGGAGCATAAAGAATATTATCTTTTTCCCGTTTCGACTTCCGGTTGATTTTATAAATCAATGAAATTTTCGTACTCCATAAGAAATCATCTTTGGCCTTCGACAGATTATCGACACCGTCAAAAGTATTGTTCGTCGTCCAGATAATACCTGAACTCAACTGCATATCGAAACGGGAATTGATCCGTCCCCGCAAAGCCAAATCCGCTCCCAAACCAAAATCCGGACCTCCGTTCAAAGAACCGTCGGTTACTTTTCGTTTCTGCTGATTGTAAACCGTCGCACGAAAATGCTGCATATAAACAGCCGGCTGCAACAATACTGTAAACCGTTGTGGATTCTCCGGCTGAAAAAGGATACGATTCAAATTAAAAGCCGTCTGGATTCCGATATTGAAAAAACGAACCTGAGAATAAATTTCCGAAAAAGGCGTCCCGGGTAACGTCGGCAAATAATAGGTCGTACCGTCCGGTCCCAATTTACGGTCCAAGGCGTAAGAATGAGCCCCCGCTTTATTCATACCGTAATCTAAAGAAAGAGAAATTCCCAAAACCGGATTGAACTGGTAACCGCCGAATGCTCCGAAAGAAACGCCCCAATAGGTTTTACGGGCTGCAAATGAAGTTAAATTACAAAATACAAAAGGCTCTCCTATAGAAATCCCTGCAGTCCAGTGTGAATATTTATCGGCACCATCTTCTTCTCCGGATTTCTCAACAGACTGAGCATAACCGACAGAACACACCTCTAGCAGTACCCAAAAAAGGATTAATACATACTTGCACATTACAACTTACAACTATTGAGAGTTTTAATAGTGCAAGTTTTATAAAATTATAATCATTTGCAAATTTTAATTAATTTTATTTACAATTCAACAATAAAACACCTGTATTCCGAATGCTTCGCCCATACTTCCCACATACAGAAATATCCCCCATCTTACCATCCGAATGATAAGAAACAGATCATAAAAAGGTGTAACTCATCCCTGCGGATTTCGTTAAGATTCAATAAAACAAAACCGAATTACGATGAAAGCCTGGAAATACGTTCTGCTCCTCATTGCTTTTATACCTCTCCTCTATTTCAGGGATTTCACCCCGAACAACGAACTAAAATACCTGAGTATTGCCGACGAAGCAATCCAAAACAAAACCTTTCTGACATTTTACAACCACGGACAGATCTATGCGGATAAACCACCCTTGTATTTTTGGATCATCATGGCAGGCAAATCACTACTCGGTTTTCACAGTATGTTATTCATCAGTCTATTCTCCCTGCTTCCCGCATTGTTAATCCTTTATATACTCAACCGGTGGCTCTCACCGTATACCGATAAAAAAAATTTACAGACATGCAATCTCATGCTGATCACCTCCGGCCTTTTCATGGGATCGGCCATGGTATTACGTATGGATATGCTGATGTGCCTTTTTATATTGCTCGCACTCCATACATTCTACAAAATTTACATCGGCCAGGCATCCCCCCGGGATAAGACGCTATTACCCGTATACATATTCATGGCCTTATTTACGAAAGGCCCTGTCGGTTTATTGCTGCCTCTGGTTTCCATATCAGTCTTTTTACTTTTACAAAAAAAAATCGGCACATTCGGACATTATCTGGGCTGGAAACAATGGGGTATATTATGTATGCTATGTCTGATCTGGTTTTTAGGGATATACGCCGAAGGAGGAAAAACCTATTTGAATAACCTTCTGTTCAGGCAAACCGTCCACCGCGCAGTCGATGCCTTTCATCACAAACAACCTTTCTGGTATTATTTCAAAACCATCTGGCATTCGCTGGCCCCTTGGGTACTATTTTACCTCACGGTTATTCTGATCGGTTTCCGGGATAAGCTATACCGCAGAGACATCGAAAAATTTTTTCTCACAGTTATCGTTTCTGCATTCATCATGCTATCGCTGTTCAGCAGTAAACTGGATATCTATCTGCTTCCGGTATTTCCCTTAATTGCCGGACTCTCTTTCTTACTATTACCACGCATTCCGCTGAAAACAATCAATTTCAGCATCATCGTACCGGCCATTCTGCTGATACTGGCTTTTCCAGCCTCCTACCTTCTTTCCGATAAAACCGGCTATACCTACCCTTTCCTGCTTCAATGCAGTTTATTTCTTTTTGCCGGTGGAGCCGCATTTTGCCTTTATGCCTTGCATCAAAAAAAATTCTACCAAGCCGTAAACGGCTTGGCCGTCGGTTTGCTCTGCGGCCTATTTGTCATGGGATTTGCCATTCCTCAACTTAACAAACACATCGGATTCAGGGAATTATGCGAAAAAGCGGTACAAATTGCCAGTGATCAACACATCTGTCAATACTACTATTACAACATCAGAAGCGGGGAAAACATGGATATTTACCTGCAACAGAAAATCCGGAAAATAGATATAAAACAACTCGAACAATCAGACGGACAAGAAGACTTCGTATTATTTATCCGCCGAAAAGACATACTGCGGACACCCGGACTAAAAGAACTGATCAGTAATAAAATCAGATATCCGTTCACAAAATACGACATCGTCATCTTCCAAAGAAAATGACGATGTCCCGATAGCTCTTGCAGTAAAACAAGGAAATCTCAATACATATCCGTAATGTCCCAGACAAAAGCACGGATACCGTTTTCTTTATTTACCTCATCTAACTTTTTAACGTATTTCAGGATCAAAGGAACCATCTCTTCTTCTACGATTGTAATCGTAGCAGAATTCATTTCCGGCCAGGTATGGGATCCCATTCTGGGCTCTCCGCCCTCTGTCCCGGCGCCGTTTACCATAGGCCATTGGGTAAAGCCTTTTATCCGTAATTGCTCCAGGATATACGCGACACGCTCGGTCAAAGCCTGATTGTATGTAATAAATACCGCTTTCTTCATCTGATTCTTGATTTTAGATTTACAATTTGCGATTTCGGTTACCTACTGTAATCCAAAACCGCAAATCCAAATCGTACATTATTTTTTAGGTAAATCTCTTTCGGGATCGAAATCACTCATAAACTTAAACTGTTTGCTAAGCATCTTTTTCTTGTCCCGGCTACCGCTCTTATCCATAGAAGCATATACCGCCGGAACGATAATCATTGTGATAATGGTCGAAAAAACCATACCACCGATAACCGCAACACCCATCGGACGCCATGTTTCAGACCCCTCACCGATACTCATTGCCATCGGCACCATACCCAGAATTGTCGTCAACGAAGTCATCAACACCGGGCGTAAACGTGAACGGCAAGCCAACGCAATAGCATCGTACAGGCGAATACCGCGCTCCCGCATCAAATTGATAAAGTCGATCAACACAATACCGTTTTTGGTTACGATACCCACCAACATAATAGCACCCAAGGCCGCTACGATACTTAACGTCGTATTGGTTATCAACAAGGCTAAAATTACACCGGTAAAAGCAAACGGAATAGCAAGCATGATAATGAAAGGCATCTTAAACGATTCAAACTGTGCCGCCATCACAATATATACCAACATCAACGACAACAACAACAACAATATCAACGAACTGAAAGATTCCTGCTGATCTTCATAGCTACCCCCGATATACATGGACACATCCTGAGGGATATTTTCCAGATTGTCAATAATTTGTTGTGAAGCCAAAGCAATATCTCCTAAAGCGACTCCGGCAGCCGGCGTAATGGATACCTTCAGAATACGCTGTTTACTCTTACGTTCGATATTCGGCGGAGAGAAATACTCTTTAATTTCCCCTAATTCTTTCAACCGGACTCTTTCTCCGTGTCCGTCCGTAATCAATATATTCTCTATTTCCGTAATGGAAGAGCGATATTTCTCATCAAGACGTACAATAATATCGTATTCTTCTCCGTTTTCTTTGAATTTACTGTTCCTAAAACCATAAACACGGTTACGTAAAAAAGAACCGACCTCGGAAGTTGTCAACCCATGACGGGCCAGCTTATCCTGGTCCAGAATCACCTGTAACTCGGATTTGTCATCGTCACGGCTGATCTTGATATCCTCTGCTCCCGGAATCTGACGGGCTTTCACTGCAATCTCATTTGCCAGTCTGGTAGTGGTATTAAAATCATGTCCCATAATTTCGATATCCACAGAGTTACCCCCCATTGAACCACCGCTACTTGAGGTACTTACCGTATATTGCAACACATCCGGGAATCGCTTCAAAATATTACGGACCTGATCGGCAATAACAAAAATATCCCGGTCTCTGTCCTTAATGTCCACCGTACGCAAACGCATATTCAGGATATTGTTACCGGTACTGTTCATCATGGAGGCAAACGAAGCTTCTTCCTCGCTACCGTAAGATAAGTTGATAATTGTTATCTCCGGTATTTCCGCACGAATGACAGAGTCGATCTGTAAAGCCACTTCCTTGGTAACCTCTACCCGCTGCCCGGACTGCATCTTCACATATACACTCATCGAACTTTGGTCATTCTGCGGCATAAAGTCGGTTTTAATAAAACGTGTTAAACTACACGAACCGAGGAAAATAGCAAACATCGATGAAATAATAAAGGTCTTATGACAAAGCACCCACCGTATGAGTTTCTCATAGCCGGCATCCAACCGGTCCAACTGCTTAGAAACGAAATGATAGAAACTAAAGCGGCTTTTTTCCGTTTTATCCTGTATCTTCATCAACTGGGAACAAAGCATCGGCGTCAAGGAGATTGCCGTAACAGTAGAAGTACATACCGTAATACAAACGATCCATCCCAATTGCTTGAATAAGATACCGGTCATACCGCTTACCAATGTCAAAGGGAAGAACACGGCTACCGTTACCAGAGTTGTCACGATGACCGACAGCCACACCTCATTCGTCCCGTATTTAGCAGCTTCACGCGGACGGCTCCCCCTGTCGATGTGCTTTGTTACATTTTCCAATACCACAATCGCATCATCCACAACCATACCGATGGCGATCGAAAGCGAAGACAGGGAAATGACATTCAAAGACTCTCCGGTGGCAAACAAATAGATAAAAGCAACAATCAATGAAATAGGGATGGTCAATGCAATGATAAAAGTCGCCCGCCACCGGCCCAAAAACAAGAACACCACCAAAACCACAAAAATCAATGCATACATCAACGAACTCTGCAAATTGTTGATCGATTTTACAATGAAATCCGAGTTATCCGAAATAATCTGGAACTTGATATCGGAAGGCAATTCCTTTTGTGCTATCTCCAATTGCTTTTTAGCTTCCTTTGCAACCGCCACGGCATTTGCATCCGTCTGTTTCGTTATCAGCAAAACACCGCCCCGTCCCCGGTTAATCGTCTGCTCCAGGGTAATATCCTTAATCGTATCCCGAACAGAAGCCACGTCGTGCATATAAATGGTCTTATCGTTTTGGGTACCCAAAACAATATTCTTGATTTGATCGCTTTCTTCAAACTCCCCTTCAACGCGCAACGTATAATCCATATCCCCCATCTTCACATTTCCCGAAGAAATATCTTTATTTTCCGCCAGAATCTTATTAGCAATCTGTTCCAGTGTCAGATTATAGGCTTCCAACTGATTGGGATTGAGATCGACATAAACGACACGTTCAGGAGCACCGGCAACGATAACCGAAGCCACTCCATCCACCCGGTTTAAACGGGTAATCAATTTATCATCCAAAATTTTGTCGATACCCGGATAAGATTCATTTGCCGTAACAGCATAAATCAAAATCGGCATCATAGATGTATTGAATCGCATAATTGTCGGACGGTCGATATCATCGGGCAGATTCTGCATCGATTTATCCACTGCATCACGCACATCGTTTGACGCTTCATCCAGATTCACTTCCCACTCAAACTCCAATGAAATAACAGCCAGGTTATCATACGAAGTAGAAGTCATCTCTTTCAGATTATCTACCGAGTTCAACTGGTCCTCCAAAATCTTAGTTACATTTTCCTCAATATCCGAGGCATTAGCTCCCGGATAAGTCGCCATAACCGTAATATAGGGTGGATCCATCTTCGGATACTGATCTACAGGCAACTGTATATAAGAGGCAATACCCAACACCATAATAGCCACAAAAACCATCAAGGTAGAAATAGGTTTATTTACCGCTGAATTATATATACTCATCTTCTTAAAATTTAATACTTAAAATTTAGCGTAAAGTCAAAGGTCAAACCGTCGAAAGTCTGTACACAAAAAGACCTCTGACTTTAAACATGCTATCTTATGGCTATTATTTTGCAACATTCAAAGGCGAGCCGTCTACAAGACGTCCCTGGCCCACAATGATGATTTCATCCCCCTCATGGATTTCACTACTGATGATTTCCAGCTGATCCTCAAAACGGCGTCCCATCCGGACATCCACCCGTTTGGCTTTTCCATCCTTATTCAAAAAAACGTAGCGGTCGTTTGCTCCCTGCAACTTCAATACGGCAATAGCCGGAACAACCAAAGTTTCGGTTTCACCGATAAAGAAATTAACCGTTCCGTACATACCGGGACGCAAGGCCTCGTCCTGATTCGGAATACGCAACTCCACGGTAAATGTACGTGAAGCCGGATCTATCGTCGGATATACTATATTTACAGTACCTTCAAATACTCTGTCCGGGAAAATATTGCTTCTAAGTTCCACTTTCGTACCTTTTTTCACAGACAAGAAATACTGCTCCGAAAGATTTACATAGGCTTTTAAAGGATTGATCTTTTCGATGGCGATAACCGAAGGTTTTGAAGCGCCCCCCATTGCAGCTCCGGTATAAACCTCTCCGTTTTCAAAAAACTTTCCGGTCACAATACCGTCGAAAGGAGCCAGCATTTTCGTATTTTCATTCAAAAAATCATAATTCGACTTCGCAACCTCATAATTCGTAACCGCTGCATCATAAGCCTGTTTCGAAATACTTCCCGTTTCATTCAATTTTACAGCCCGGTTATACTCCGTTTCCAAATTCTTCAACTGAACCTCTGCCTGCCGCAAATTTGTCGGATCCATTTCCACCAACAACTGTCCCTTTTTAATGCGATCTCCGACTTCCACATATATTTTACCGATACGACCGGTTGCCGCCGGAGCATAATACACTTGCTCATCAGCCTGTAACGTAGCCGTATAGTCCAATGTTTTGGCAATATTCTGCTTCTGCAGTTTCAATACCTTCACCGGAATAGCTTCAGTCTCCGTACTTTTAGTATCTTCTTTTTTCGACGAACAACCGATAAGAAGAGCGATTGTCAGCACCGTTAAAACGATATTCTTTATCATAACTGTATTAAATTGTTTTTAATAGGATAATTCATTATATAATCTCTCCAACTGGAGTTCTGCCTGCAATAAAGTCAGACAAGCGTTCGTATAATTATTTTCCGCTTCCAGATAATTGTTATTCGCCTGTGTCAAATCCAGACTGGAAACGGCACCGTATTCGTATTTACGCTGCATATTTTCCAATACCCGCTTAGCCACCTGAATATTGTCCCTTTGCAGAAAAAAATTGTCGGTAGCATTTTTCAACTCATATTTATATTGCTTCTCATTCACATACAACTGATCTTCCAGTAAACTTTTATTCAGACTCGATTGCTCCAGTTCGATTTTTGCCTGCTCCAGCAAAGCTTTACGCTGTAAACCGGAAAAAATGGGAATGTCCATCGTCAAACCCGCAGAATGTTTCGGACTCATATCGAAATCCGGCTTCAAAAGCTTATAATTATAAGAATAGGTTCCGGAAATCGTCGGGGCATACGTCCATTTCTGCAAACCGACCATTTTCTTACTCAGATCTTCCTGGGTCTGGCTCAACTGATATTCAGGATTATTATCGATTTCAAATTTCTTTACTCCCAGCTTGACAAAATCTTCCTGTTTCAGAAAATAATCCAAACTTTCGGTCAGCTTCACCGGGTTTTCAGCTTGTAACCCCAACTGCAAACGCAAAAGATTATAACTGACTTCCACATTACGTTCTATGGAAGACAGACTGTTCTTTAACTGGCCCACCGTAATCCGGATCTGATCGACATCGGTAATTTCCACCGTACCCGCATTATACATATTCTGTGTATGCTCATATATCTGATCCATATTTTCCAGATTCTGCCGGACGATATCCCTCAGACGTTCACTCACCAATATCGCATAATACGTATTACATATATTTTCCTTTATATCCAACTCCGTAATCCCGACCTGCTGGCTCGCCAATCTTTCAGCGATCTTGCTGGTCTGAATACCCAATATCCACTGTCCACTGAAAATCAATTGAGAAGCCGTCACCTTGGCATTGGACTGATCCTTCATTTTGATCGTCCCTCCCTGACCGAAACTCATCTTATACCCGAAATTCGTACTGTAATCCAACTTACCGTTAATCTGCGGCAATCCTTGAGACACCGACTCACGCACTTTCTGCCTGTAAAGATCAATGTCCTTTCGGGAAGACTGCAACTGCTTATTATGCTCCACTGCATACTCGATTGCTTTTTTCAATGACAACTCCTGTACATCCTGCGCTCGGACAAACAAAGGAAGAATCACCGTCAGCAATATCAACACTAAAATTTTTCTCATCACTTTTACTTTATTTTCGTCAAATCCACACAATAAAAACATTCAAAAAACGTTACAAAATTCATGCCAACCTTAATAAGACAGGGATTCGGCACAATCGGCACGCCCGATCCGTTCCAACTCTTCTATGCCTTTAGGAGTAGCAATTGCCCGAATAAAATTATCGACAATCTCGGATACCAATAAGGGTACCGGGTATTTTAAATCGTCCGGCATCTCTTGTTCTTCAAGAAAACTCATCTGCCGTGAAAAAATATAAACCTGCAATTCCATATCCACATCTTGCCGAAAAACACCTTTCTCAACACCCATCGATAAAATTTCATTCAACACCGATTTCATAATCTGATCTTTTTCCGCCTCAATCCGTCTGTTTACTTCCGGATGATATTTTTTCAAATCAAAATAATTAGCCGGTAAACGGGTATTTAAATTATCGATAATATGCCTTTTGATTTCATATAAAAAACGAACCGGCCCGATTTTCTGTAATTCCTCCGGACTCGTTTCTTTCCGTAAATTCTCGAGCCGGTAATACATAACCTGCTCCACCACATCTTCTTTATTCTCGAAAATCTGGTATAACGTCTTTTTAGACACTTTCAGATGATTGGCCATATCATCCATAGAAGTACTACGCAAACCGTATTTCAGAAACAAATCCGAAATACAGCCGACCAATTCCTCCTTCAAATGATTTCCCTCACATGCCATAACTTTTATCGAAAACGTTTTACACATGGAAACGTTTCTTTTTTATTTCGTTTCCATCGTGCCGCAAAGATATACAAAAGAAATAAAATGCAAAAACAATGACAGGAAAATTTCTCCCACTTCAGAATTATCCCGTAAAACACTCGACATCAAAAAATTCAGATTACTTTATACGGTATTTCAAGTTATCGAATAATCTCTCAATCAGTCTTCTTTTTTTGACAACAATTTCAGCCGTCCCCTTTATCTCATATTTAAAATAAAGAGATTCCCCATAATTAGTAGTTAAACCGTCAGGTAAACTAACAATAACCAAATAAGTCTCTATATTCGACGTTTCTGTTTTCAGTTTTTTAGTCACAAGAGAAATTGATTTTACTTTTCCTTTAATCGATCCGAATTCAATATAAGGATAATTATCCAATTTAATTATAACATCATTCCCGACATCAACCTTACCGGCACCAGAAGCAGGGAGTAAAACCTGCCCGATTATATCTTCCTGAAGTGGAACGATCGAAAAAACTTCTTCACTACGTTTATGTATCATTTTTACCTATAATATCATTGACTTCTTATTGAAAATTATATTCTGTTGGAATCAGAATCATATATAGCAACATTCCTGATTATAAAGCGATCAACATATAAATCACAGATTTACAATTAAATGAATTCGATAAAATTTCAGAATAACATTTTAAAATAAGGCCACACAACCGTCAATACTGCTATAAGAAAAGATATCGGTAAGTATAAAAATTTCTGTTTTAAAGAAAACTTAAAATAATCGAGAATGATTTTACGATTATATAAAATCGGAGCTATAATTATCAACACTAAAAAAGTTTGCCAATTAGCAATTAAATAATCAGGAAATGGTTTAGTTGTAAAGAAAAAGGAGTATACTAACTGACAAAATATATGAAATGGAACAATCATTGGCAGAACATATCCTATATGCCCAAGCAAAAACAAGCCGATAGGATCCACTTAATAATACTACTAAATAAGCAAACATATTAAAATCATTCATCACGATTAAAGAGCTCCATTCAAAAGAAAAAATGTCCATATATTTACCCATATCAAAATAATTTCATTACATAATTGAGAAAAGAGTATCATACCCATAAAAAAACAAGATGATAAATACACATTCTTTTCTATGCTGTCGAATAGACAAAAAAAGAGTATAAATATAAAATAGCAATCCAATTAAAAACAGGACCAAATAAGAGTAAACGAACTCCCTCACTTCCGGATACGGATTTACTACATTACAAAATACATGAAAACATTGAAGCATCAATACACCTAAACTCACTGGATAAAAAACAATAAATTTCGGTTGCATAAAAATTGTCTTTTGTTTTAACGTATAAAATATTCATCTTCCCTAGCCAGGTTACCCTGAATACTACATGTAATATTTGTATATATAAATCCACACGACAGACACAAAGGTTAGCAGGAAGGCTGCAGCCGTAAAAAAGAGTTGTTGCCTGCATTTTTGTATGCCAAAGTATGACAATACCTTCGGATGATTCAAAAAAATCGGTACAAGAAATACAAAAATAAATAGTACCGGCAGAGCGCCTTTTGCATAGTAATATATAAATTCTCTATCAAAAATAAATTCACGTACCAATAAGGAAAGCCACATAAGGGGATACAACATGGAAAGAAAATAACCGGATTTTCCCGGTATCCAGATGCCGATACCACTTAAAAGCGCAGCAAGCGATACAGTAAAGCCATTCTCTTTAAACATGGTTAATAATGATGCCCAACCGGGACCGTACCAACCGTATACAAAAGATATCGTAGAAAAAATTTGTACAAACAAACCGGAACCGAAGGCCAGTATCAATAACACCATCACCGGATGTGACCTAGACCTGAGAAATGCCGGTTTTTTTACAAGCAAAGAAAAAAAGCAAATACAAACAGCCCAAATTATTCCCGAAATCAAAAACAAGGCGTACAAAATTGCAGTTATCTTCCACAAAAGAAGCGGATGATCAAAAGAATACTTTTCAATAGCGTAAACATACAATAGCAAATTCAAAAAAATACCGACAATGGTAATGATTGCTGATTTTATAGTCAAAGACGAAGTTTTCATTACAATGGATTCTATAGTCCGACAATATTAATAAGTTTCAAATAAGTGCTTTTACCCCAACACCTGATTCTGATTACAGCAGCATTACGCATCTCGATTACATACACCGGATTGGTTTCGGTTCCTTCATTCTTCGCCGTAATGTATTCTATTAACTTTTTCATACGATTTCAGAATAACATTTTACATCTATATCTCCAGCATATGTATTCTCAAAATATTGTTCTATATTGGTCAAAAATCTAGAATTTATCTTTTGGAAAATTCGCGCAGGAAGAAATTTTCCAGTCATATGTAAATAAAAATACAAACCTAAAGTTTCGCCAAACTTGTGACAACCAACATTATAATGTGAAATTACTTCTATGATTTTCTGATGAGACTTTCCAAATATTTCCAAATATTCAGCCTCAACTCGCTTTTTTTCAATAAGATATAACAATATAAAACCAATTCCTGCAAGCCCATCTGAAAAATAAATTATCTTTATTTTTGTAATCAAAGCTTCTTGTAAAAGTTTAAAGGCATGATATTCCAAATAATCATTTCGATAAAACAGGGCCAATTCAGATAAGATCAAAGATAAGCCTGCTTTCCCATAATACAAACCGGAAGCATTACAAGAACATCCATTAATCAAAATAAAATCAATCCACCTTAGATAATCAACATTTCAAATTATAAACAATGGAAAAATATACCAAAATTAAGGCAATTTAAACTACATTATAAGGAATTATTTACTTCATTATAACAAACAACATATCAAATATACAATTTTATTTCAAAAATCAAAACAATATTAAAAGTTATTATCAAATATAATATATGATTTTCACCACATATCATCATAATTACTTTATACTATATTTCATTTTTATAAAATATAGTATAAATAATGCAAATTTAATAAAATACTGCACACACAATTTCATTCAATGTATCTCAATATTCTCAATTAATAATAGATATATCTTTAGATTCACTTTCCGATATAGCATTTAGATACAAAGAAGTCCAAATATCGATTATAAGTACTTCCCCCCTTCTTGTAACAAAACTACCCTAAAAGACATGGTTTTACAAGCCATTTCATTTATTGTTAATAGCAGTCATATCATCCGTCGTAATTAATGATATAAACCAAATAATATATTCATTGTACATTTTAGGTTAATATATAAAACCAAATTACCGGAAATTTATATTTCAAAATTTCCGGTAATAACATTCCCCCAAAGTTCTATATAAAATATACGCTGATATCTACAATCAGTTTCCGGTAACCACCGTTATCCTCGTACCGTTGGCCTGGACTGCGTAGATTTTATCCATTTTATCCAGGACGGAAGAAGATACTTCGAAATTCAGGAAATTAGAAAACCAGATCAATTTGTCTTGAGCATCCCGGAGTTCGAAAGCCACGGCTTCTTCTCCGTTCGTGATCCGAATGGCTGTACCCGATAATTTATAAGTTACGTTTTTCGTAATTCTCTGGTTATCCCGGAATTGCGTCCAATAACCGACATCCCCCACCTCATCAACATTACCGGTATCGTTTTGTTTACGGTCTTCGATATATTGAATGACATGCGCCGGTTTACGGTACCTTTTGGCGGCAATCCGGGCCTTGGTCTCTGCAATCATTGCCGGAGTCACATTCAATGTCCAGTTCCCATATTGTTCGTAAGGAACATTATCTACAGGAACAAAGAATCCCCACATCTCAAAAAAGTCCGTCAGGTCGAGATTGGCAGCAGCACACGCCTGTTCGGCAAAATTCAATTGTGACCAACCCGGATTGCTTTCAACCGGAGGAGTCTGGCGCAACAATTTGAAAAGACGGGGCCAAAATTGTTCGTCACCCAAAACCCGGTGAAAATAAACAAACAACTGCCAATTCATACGCATATGAAGCTCGGTGTTTTCACCCTGATGTGTCGCACCGCTTATCAATGTAAAAGGTTGATCCTGCACTACCCGGTAATTGTTCAATTCGGAAAGGGCAGTTCCCCGGGAACAGAATTTACCGAATTTGAAAATGACATAATTCGAAAACAAATTGTTTGAAGATTCCGAACATCCGGGCCAGTTGATGGCGAACTGGTTGATATGCCCGATTTCGTGCGCCGGCCCCCACATATTGTCCTTATCTTCCATCATTGTTTCGGGCACCAGTATTTTATACAGGGTATTCTCATGAAATCCGGTACGATAATTTGTCGCCCACATATACCCTTCACCTTCAAAAGAACTGGCAAACAAGCGGTTGTTCCAAAGCTGTCCCCGTTCATTCTCAATGCCCATCAAACTAAGTTGCCAGGCAATAACATTATCCCACATCTCGATTGTCGGAATAATGGAATTCGGCACATATTGCCGTAACCGGTTCGTATGGAACGTCATCATAATATTACGGCCTTTGATCGTAAAATACTTATAGGTCGATTTAGTCAATAGTTCGGCATATTTGGCATCGGTTTTATGTTCTTCCAGGTCAAAATAACCGTTCACCAGGCCGCTTCCCATAGGAATATGTACACGTATCGGTAAAGCCCTGGGTGAAGAAAGGTCCGTATGATACATCACATAAAGCAAACCGGTATTACGAATAGCCAATTTATTGACACCTTCCGACAGAAAATAGCTATCTCCTGAAACATCACCGTCGGCAATACTCAGCAACGAAATTTCCTGTCCATGGGTATCTCCGACCAGAACGATAATCTCATCCCCGGCATTTGCATAAATACCGGTCGTATTATCGAGTATACCGTATTCTTTGGTTAAAAGCCTGTCCGCCCAATCTTCGGCAACACTGTAAGCGGGATAATCATGAACACGGAATTCCGTTTCATATTCTCCCCTTTTCATCTTCAAAGCAATTTCCGAAAAATAACCGGGTAATGCGTCTATCTGAGCGTCAGTCACTCCGGTTTTCAATTGAGAACAAGTAATATCGGTAAATACCGTCAGCAACTGATCTTCCAAAGCTCCTCCCGTCTTCTTCGCATAAAATTCCATTTCGTCACAACTGGCAAAACCGCCGGCACCGGTCTTCACCACAAATTTAATTTTCTTAGGTCGTACCAAACCATCTGTGAAAACAACCTTTGAAGGACTGTTTTTCATCTGGAAATCGTAATCTCCGTATTTGGTATACTCCGGTTGTGCTTCTGTCGACACCCAGATTTCCACTTCCCCGAAATTACCGTTTCCGGAACGGGTATAATAAATCAAATAATCGATTTGTTCGGGTAAAGTTTCCCCGCCATCGAAAAAGTATTCCAACACAACCGGAAAAACCGTTTCGTCCCCATAGGGAGCACCCCAGGGCGAATGGTACGGAGCACCTCCGTCGGCAGCAAATTTACCGTCCCAGGTATTTTCGATATTTTGCCCGGGTTGATATTGATTAGCCAATCCTCCCGTCGGTATGATATGGGGGTCTCCCTCCACTTCAACTTCTCCGGGAGAAGAAGTCTTGGCTTTCTGCATCACCGGCAATTTCACTTCCAGCTGCGGTGCCGCCGCATCGGTCGAACGGAAAACAATCGTATCGAACCGGGCTTCATAACGGCTATTTTCGTCCATATTAAACGTATAGGTCGTTGTGGTTACCCTTCCCCGGGGAGCCTCTGTAATCCAACCGTTATCAGACAGTTTCACGTCATAAGTAATATTCGCCGTCGCGGTAATCTGACGCGTTGCTCCCGCAGCATCTACTAATAATGTATCTTTTGTTAGCAATATACCCGGAGCTGAGCCCAATTGCTCTACTTTTATTTCGTGCTTAAAGGAGCCGCCTTCAATAAAAACAGAAGCTTTACGAAGATCGGTATCTTTATTTTCACTGACATAAATCTGAACCCGGTTGCCGGAAGTCATTAACCTGGCAGCAATACACCATTTCTCATCGGTAGAAGTCACGTCCCAGTCGTCAATATTCGTATTGACATCAATTGTTGTTTGTTGGGTTTTCTCATCCAACTGCAACAAAGTCTCTTCAACGTTCAAATAAGGCTCTGCTTTTGTCTCATCGTCCTTGCAAGCCGAAAAAGAAAAAACGGAGATAAACAGGACTATTCCTAATAAATATCGTATCATCTTTATTTTTTAAAATTTGATTTTCATCTTTCATTCCGTCTTTACAGACATCTTCTATATTAAATCAAAAAGAGCATTACGGTCAGGTTGCCCATACCGTAATGCTCCCAAGAACTATTTTAGTTTAGCAATTACTCGACGGTTCCCCGAACATACATCTCACCCATTGCCACACTATCGTTATTTTTCTCCGTAATATTCATCTTCACATAACGAGCCTGCACCGGCTGCGCACCGACCACTTTTTGAGCCGTAATAACCGACTTAAAGTCCAGCGTTCCGAAAAGCTCGAATGTCACGCCGTCCATACTGGTCAGAATTTCCACGGTCTTCGGACCCGAAGCATTGTTCTGACGGGCATACAGTTCTATCTGACTAATCGTAGCCGTCTTCGCCAAATCGACCAATTTAATGGTAATCCAACTCGGAAGCTGCGATCCGGTACTCCATTGCGCATGCCAATAGGTATCGATATTATCATCGATCAAAGCATCCGGTCCGTCACCGTCACCGTTTTCATAATCCCGGTAATCACTGACCGTCCAATTGGATTGAGCTATAATCGGATCGACATATTCAATGACAATGTACTGGATAGCTCTGTCCGGATTAATCTCAAATTTAGAAACAGCAGCCAATTGTACCGGCAATAAATATTTGGAACCGATCTTCAATTTGGATTTGTCGATGTTGTATTTCAAACTCAGGTTTTGTACTCCCGATTTCAGGACAGGACTTGCAGGATCCAATGTATACGAACCCGAAGGAAGAGCCAGATAATCGGTACCGTTACTTTCATTATAAGCAGTCACCAAATCGTCCGTATTGGAGATCGTCAGACTGATATCCCATTTATTCGGGAAATCGGCAGAAACCAGAATTTCATCCGTACTAAAAATCGTTTCACCTCCGGAAGCAACCGTCAAATCCTCAACAGTTCCGTTTCCCAGGCTAATCATCGCTTTTACAATCTCCGGTTTTAACATCGCAACCGATTTATCCGGATTAATTGTCGCAGAAGATGTCAGTACCATGGGTAATACATATTCCGAAGTCGCTAAATCAGTTAACTGAGCGATCGTTTCCGTCTCAAACGTAACATCGATATATTGGTTGTTTTGACCGGATCCGAAATTCACCTTACTTCCCGATACAGAATAGCAATTTTGCGGCAACATTTTATAAGAAGTACCGTTTTCCGCATTGTACAACTGCAAATTGGCAGCATCCATAACATTTACTTCTGCAGATGCTTTCGTATCATTGAAAGCACCGGCTTTATAAATACCCAGACGGTAAAGAGTAGATTCTCCCGTTCTATAAAGAGTGATATCCGATTCTCCGCTGTTGGTAATGTATAAGGTAGTGGCATAAGGATCCATATAATCTTCCCGTTTATCTTCACAGGCGATCAGACTACCCAGTAACAAAACACCGGCAATTATCTTATTTATTTTCATAATTCTATATTTAATCGTTTCTGTAAAAACTTACCATCCATAATTTTGAGTAAGCAGCTTATTGCGGTCCAGTTCCCGTTGAGAGAAAGGATACAGGTAGTGTTTAGAGGTAAAGATCCGGGTTTCGAAAGCCGTTCTTTTCCAGAAATCTTCAGGTGTTGTGCTTACATTCGGACAAACGGCACTGGTATTCATTCCCCACATCTGTCCGCCATCCGTCTCTTCTGCAATCATCCAGGTACGGGTATCGAAATAACGCTGTCCTTCAAATGCCAATTCTACCCGTCTCTCTTTTCTGATCAATTCACGCATCAGAGTCTGACTGGTTTTACAATCCGGATATACGGTTTCCAGATCAGGCACTCCCGCTCTTTTCCGAATCTTATTGATATAAGTCAAAATATCGGGATGAGAAGGTCCGTAATATTCATTCAAGGCTTCCGCATAATTCAGATAGGTTTCAGCCAAACGATAGATCGGAAAAGTCAGATTACCCCAATATCCGGCATTGGTATTCTTTGTATGATCGTAAAAGCGATGACACATGTAACCGGATTTCGGATAGTCATGACTGGCTCCCGGGCCGGAGTTTCCGTTAAACCCAAATACAGGGTTCACCCAGTTCCCGGTACCATATCCCCACCAATCGGAACTCCAGAATACAGTTGCATAAAAACGGGGTTCCCGGTTTTTGAACATATTACGGTTAGATCCGTTAGGTACGTCATAACCATGTACCGGATTTACAAAAGCAGAAGTTCCCGTTTCAATATAACCGGAAGCGGCATCAACAACCGGAGTTCCGTCGGCATTGTAACCGGTAATCGGATAACGGCCGTTTGACATGGCATAAGCATCCACTAACTGCTGTGTCGGGGCTATACCACCGTAAGAAGTACCGCCGACAACACGCGGAGTGACATGTACCCGGTTGTAATAACCGCCTTCCCAACGGGCAAAGATAATTTCAGAATTCCATTCCACGAGTCCAACACCCCGGTAAGATTCTACAGGATCGCCGGTATCATATAGTTCATACTGTCCTAATTTGATCACCTCATAATTTGCATCGGCTGCTTCTTTCCACAATTCTTTGTCGTAAGCTACCGGAAAAAGATTCGTCCCGTCCGGATTCTTCACATTTTTATAAAGCTCATTTCCATTAAACAACGGACGTGCAGCATACAATTTCAATCGACCGATCACAGCATAACATACTCCTTTGGTAGGCATACCGTAATCATCATTTGTCGTAGGACTTGCCGGTAATTCTTTTGCACATTCAGCCAATTCACCGCACACATATTCCACACACTCTTCCCAGGTATTCCGGGGACGTTGCAAAGCCCCCATCGACTGGTTGAAATCTACCAACTCGTCCTTTACCAGAATAATCGGTCCATACATACGCATCAACAACCAATTGTAGTAAGCTCTGGCAAATCTGGCCTGCACTTTCCATAATTTCTTTTCCGTTTCATTCACATCTTTCGCAGAACAACGGTCGATATTCTGCATAAAAATATTAGCCTCACGGATAGCTTGATAATAATGCATATAACGGTTATACGGCACTGTAGAAGGTCCCCATGAACCATTATTCATATACCGGTAATCCCGGTTATAGGTGCAGGTTGCTTCATCGGAAGCTCCGATCCACGGATTTTCATCCACCCAGTTCGATTCCGTAGGCATAAATCCCCATACATTATAAAAATATTGTAAGGTTGTCGCCCGTTTGGTCCAGATCTTGTCGAAGGTCATCGCTTCGTCTTCCTGTTTGTCCAGATAATCGTCACAGGAAACGGCAAGCAGGGCTATACTCGTCAGGAGTAACAGTATCGCTTTATTCATGAATTTCATAATATCCTCATTTAAAGATTACAAATTAATATTTACCCCAACGGTGAATACCCGGGATATGGGGTATTTAGCTCCGTTAGAAGAGTACAACTCCGGATCCCATAGTTTAAACTTACTGAATGTAAGCAGATTCTGTCCGGACACATAGAACCGCAATGACGTAATAAAGGTTTTATCTAAAATTCGTTTCGGCATGGAATAACCGATTTCCATATTTTTCAGTCGCAGGAAAGAACCGTCTCTCATACGCCAGGTAGAGTTTCGGTTATTATTCGGACTATTATCAGCCGACATACGCGGATAGCGGGCATTCGGATTCGGATTCTCTGCCGTCCAACGGTGTTTGTACACATCTTCATTGATAGCAGCACGTCCCAGGTTACCGGAACTAAATCCATACATGGCATCTCCGCCGATAAAGAATGAAGTATGGCTTACTCCCTGGAAAAATACATTCAGGTCAAAACCTTTCCAGGCAGCCGTTGCACCGAAACCATAGTTAATCTCCGGCAGGGAAGGATAACCGATGGCCACTTCGTCGTTAGCATCAATCTTTCCGTCGCCATCAATATCCTGGTATTTGATATCTCCAACCCTCACTGTTCCGTAAGTTTGTGTCGGGCTATTATCGATTTCTTCCTGACTTTGGAACAACCCTAAAGCTTTAAGTCCAAAGCTTTGTCCATAAGGCTTACCGATCCGGTTCTGGTATTTGTGCTTCCAATCCGGTTCGTCATTATCTATAATTTCACTTCTGGCATAGGTAAAGTTACCTCTGGCTGTCAATTGAACCTCACCGATTTGTTGTTCGTATTCAATGGTACCGTCAAAACCCTGATTATTCATCTTACCGACATTCACCCAAGGCATTGTACTCAAACCGACAATTCCGGGAAGAGCTGAACGCTGCATAAAGATTCCGCTACGTTCTTCTTTGAAATAATCGCCCTGGATTTTTACAGCATTGAAGAAAGAAATCTCAAAACCGACATTCAGTTTTTTAGCTTCCTCCCAACCCACATTCGGGTTAGCTACTTCTCCCATACGAATTCCGTTTCCTCCCATATTACCGGTAGATCCCCAAGTATAACCCGGCAGATTATTACCGTTAGCATCCTTATATTGTATTGTAGCTTCATAAATAAAACGACGTCCTCCGCCAATCTGATCATTACCTACAATACCGTAAGAACCTTTCAGTTTCAACATATCGATGATATGGGTAACCGGCTGGAAAAATTTTTCGTTAGACACCATCCATCCCAAAGCAAATGCAGGAAATACACCGAAACGTTTACCCGGACTGAAATTTTCAGAACCGTTATATCCGACATTTCCTTCGATAAAATAACGATCGTCGAAAGAATAGGTCAAACGTCCGGCAATACCCATATTTTTATAAGGCAAACTACTCAACATATTACCGGATGCGGTATAAGTTTTCTTCTTCTGATTATATAAAAACAACGCCCCAACCCGGTGTTTTCCGAATACCCGGTCATAGGTTAAAGAAGCTTCCAGATAAGTCGTTTTATAACCGCCTACCGTGTTGGTATACGTCAAAGATTCCGAACCTTTGTAAATTTCCTGATAATTCAATGTACCGTCTTCGTTCCGGCCGGTAGCGAAATATTGATTCACTTCTTTGGAACGTACCTCTTTATTATTGTGATAAGCATCCCAGGAAAGTTTAATATTAGCTTTCAAACCCGGAGTTACAATTTCACTGAAATCCTGTGTCAATCCGACCAAAGACTGTGCAGAGTTCCAATATTCTTCCGTATAACCGGATTGTGTCAATAAGTTATAAGGATTGTAACCGGAACTTCCGCCTGGAGCTGAAAATGTTCCATCCGAATAACGAACCGGGAAAGCATTGGGAGAAGTCATAAAAGCATATCCCCAAATATCGTCCAAACTGGCACCAGGACTGAATTTCTTCTCATACACGTTGGCCAAATTCACATTCAATATGGTACTTTGCGTCAGATTGATATCCAGGTTGGCCCTAAAGTTAATTTTATTGTAATTGATAGAAGAAGTATAATCATTCGATTTATCTTCTTTAAAAATAGACCCTTCATTATAATAAGAACCGGCTACGTAATAACGGGCGATGCTACCACCACCGGAAACATTCGCATTTACCCGTTGGTTGGAAGCGAAATTTTTATACAAAGCATCAATCCAGTTTACATTCGGATAAAGGTCCGGATCACTGCCGTCCCGATACTTCTGAATCGTCTCGTCTGAATAATATTTACGCCCTATCGCTTCGTTGTACAATTGAGCCCATTGTACGGCATCTACCATCTTCGGCATTTTATTCGGACCGGTCAATCCGGCTTCTGCACGCACATTGATACGGGGCTTACCGTCAGAACCTTTCCGGGTAGTTACCAGGATAACACCGTTAGCACCGCGCACACCGTACACAGCCGTTGCCGTAGCATCCTTCAATATGGAAAAAGTAGCAATATCTTCAGGGTCTACCAGGTCAAGATCACGTTCGATTCCATCGACCAAAACCAACGGCCGCTGACTGTCCGAATTAAAAGTACTGATACCCCGGATATAAAAATTAGAACCTTTTCCCGGTTCTCCGGAACGTTGTACGGAAACAACACCGGCCAACTGACCGGCCAGCGTATTGGACACCGAACTTCCCGGTACTTTCAATTTATCGACTTCCACCGAAGAAATCGCACCGATCACACTCTCCTTCTTCTGGGTACCATAAGCAACCACAACGGCCTCTTCCAGTTTCTCCGAATCGGGTACCATTGTCACATCGATTGTTGACTGATTACCGATTACAATTTCCTGTGTTTTATAACCGATAAAAGAAATCACCAAAATCTGATAATTTCCTTCGTAGGTTAAAGTATATTCTCCGTTGATGTCTGTTGCAACACCGACGGTAGATTCCTTCAACCAGACGTTAGCACCGACAATCGTTTCTCCTTTTTCATCGAACACTTTTCCTTTGATTGTTTTTTTCTGAGCCTGTTGGGCAGTAACTTCCTCCGTCAGACCCGAAGGCTGTGTTTTTCGCAACGTCGTCCGCTCGTTATTCCGGGCAAAAACCGCAACCGTTGTGAAAAAGCAAAGCAGCAATACTACCGCTTTTCTACATTTGTTTGCTTTTAAACATTTGTTCATAACATAACTGTGTTTGATTAATACTGTTACTTTTTAGATGGTAAACACATCCGCCTATTCCACACCGAATTAGACTGATTAGAACTGTTTTATTAAATAATAACTTTGGTTTTCTATCTATATGATTGACAACAAGCAAATTAACCCAAAATTGATACCTGCTTACCAGGCATGTATCCAATTTTTATATTTTTTTGCTTGCAATGTAAATTATCTTTAATTTTCACAATCGTGTTAAAATTCCTTACTTCGCATGCTTTTCACACAAAAAACGTTTGCATAACATTATTTTAATGCAAAAATCAGGGACAAATGTAAACAAATTAATATTAATACAAAATCTTTCATTAATTTTTAACTATGTTGAGATGAAAAAAAAATTCGTTTCGTTAAAAAATAGCTTTTTTATAACATTATCGACACAAATTTAACAGTACATTAACATTTGCATATGTATTTGATTATAAATCTTTTAAATCTTCATAAATAGAGTTTAGCCTGGTAAGCATATCTGTATTTCTTTTTTCCGATCAATAATCTAAAAATCTACAACTTATATTTTTTGAATATACTACTTTTTTCACGCATTGATATGTCGCTGATTATCTGTTGATTGACAGACTAAATACCCTTACATGCCTGGTAAGCATGTAATAATATAGTTAATCAACTGATATTATGAATTTAACACTAAAATGTATGAGAAAAAACAGTGTATTTAAAGCTCTCAAAGCGGTTTTTTTGTCCTTAGGGATTATCACCGCGATGAATTTGGCCTTTGTAACACAAGCGTCTGCTGAAAATTTAAAAACAGAAGCTTTCCAACAGGAAAAAGTAACCATTACAGGAACAGTTTCCGATAATGCGGGAACTTTACCGGGTGTAACCATTCTGATAAAGGGTACATCCGAAGGAACCAGTACTGATATCGACGGTAATTATACCTTAATCGTTGACAAAGGTGCAGTTTTACAATTTTCCTTTGTGGGATATAAAACAAAGGAAATCGTAGTGAATAAACAAGCGGTAATCAATGTCACTTTGGAAGCTGATCAACAACAGTTAGATGAAGTTGTGGTTGTCGGTTACGGTACACAGAAAAAAGTAAATCTGACCGGATCAATTGCTGCCGTAGGACAGGAAGAATTAAAAGATCGTATCAACACAGACGTATTGAAAGCCATACAAGGAACGGTTCCGGGGGTAACGATTATTTCCCGTCCGGGGTCCGATGCCGCAATCAATTTTCGGGGACGTGGTAATTTAGGATCATCGACACCTTTATATGTTATTGACGGAGCAATTGCCGATGCTGAATTTTTTTCCAGTTTGGATCCGGCAACTATTGAAAGTATTTCTTTTTTGAAAGATGCCGCTTCTTCCGCCATCTACGGTTCGCGTGCTGCTTATGGAGTTGTATTGGTAAAAACCAGAGGAGGTAAGAAAGGAGAAATGAAAATAACTTACAACGGGTATATGGGTTTTAAAATTCCGACCTATAAGCCGGAAGTTGTCAGTTCGGGTCAATATGCAGAATTATATAACGAGGCCATTTACAATGACAACCCGAACAATAAACCTCAATATACAGAAGATCAGATCAAGAAGTTTTACAATGGTTCAGAACCGGATTTATATCCCAATACCAATTGGTATGACATGGTGTTGAATGATATGGGAATCACCACGCAACATCAGTTGAATTTCAATGGCGGTAGTGATAATATTCGTTATTTTGTGGGTATGGGATATGTATATGATGAAAAACTGACTCCCGGTGTTCATGATGACCGTTTCAACTTGTCAGGAAATATCAGTGCCGATATTAAACCTTGGCTGACATTAAATACCAACGTAAAATACATTTATAAGCAATATAAAAGAAATACGGGTAGTGTTGCCCTAATGACTTGTTTGACTATTCCGGTCACTTATGTCGCCAAGCAATCGACTGGGGAATGGGGATCGATGCTGGGAGGCGAACAGGCTCCGGCGGAATATATCAAGAAAAACCCCTTGCGTAATTTGGAAGACGGAGGATGGCAGGAACAACACCGGAAAAATACATTAATTGATCTGGGATTTGATATCAAACCTGTAAAAGGGTTGGTATTAACTACACAGTTCGTGTATAAAGGCTGGGACTACCGTAACAAGTCTTACAGTGCTTCCTGGGATGAAGTACCGAACTTCAAGACGGGCAAAATGATCAGCGGTAGCGGTAAAGACGAAAGCAAAATGGAGTATGACTGGCAAAACAGCAGCCGTTTGCTTTATAACGGTCTGGCTAAATACAATTGGAACAATGACAACCATGACCTGGGAGTATTAGCAGGTGTTTCTTACGAACACTATAAATGGAACAAAAGCTATTCCTGGCGTAAAGGCTTTCCGAACAATTCAATGGAAGACATGAACGGCGGATCGAATGCAGACGAAAACACATATGCAGAAGGCGGATCAAATGAAAACAAAATGCTGTCTTACTTCGGCCGTATCAATTATTCACTATTCGGTAAATATCTGTTGGAAGCGAATTTGCGTGCGGATGCTTCATCCCGCTTTCACAAAGACGAGCGTTGGGGTATTTTCCCTTCGTTCTCTGCCGGTTGGAGAATCAGTCAGGAAAATTTCATGAGTCAGGTAAAATGGGTAGATAATTTAAAATTAAGAGCTTCCTGGGGACAATTAGGCAATATCAATAATGTAGGTGATTACGATTATTTACCGACATACGGAATGGGAAACAATTACAATTTTGAAAACCAAATTGTAAACGGTATGATTGAAATGAAACCGGCCAACCGGAGCTTGTCCTGGGAAACCGTAACAATCACGGATATCGGTGTTGATTTCGATATTTTCGGTGGTAAGTTAAGCTTGGTTGCTGATTGGTATTTGAAAAAAACCAAAGACATTCTGTTAGGTTATAACGTACCGGTAGAAGTCGGCATCAGTTCGGACTACAAACCGTCGCAGAATTTAGGGGAAGTAGAAAATAAAGGTATTGAATTTGCCGTTACTCATAGAAATACGATCGGAGATTTCTCTTATTCAGTAGGATTCAATTTCTCCAAAAACTGGAATAAGGTAACCAATTTGGGTGATTCTGATCCGATATATGAAGATCCCTGGATTAAAAAAGTAGGTAAACCTATTGGAACTTATTATGGATATAAAACAGCAGGTTTGTTGACACAGGACGATATCGACAAAGGCAATTATATTACGAACGGAATTACACCCCGTGCCGGTGACATCAAATACGTTGATGTGCACAAAGACGGAGTATTAAGCGGGGAGGACCGGACATTTATCGGTTGTGATGTACCGGACATTACTTATGGTGCCAATATCAATTTAAGATATAAAAACATTGAATTGAGTGTCATGGGACAAGGTGTTTCCGGAACCAAAGTGAAATTCTCCGAAGAGCAGGCCTGGGCTTTCTTTGAAGATGCCAGTCCCCGGAAATGGCATTTGAATCGTTGGACGGAAGCCAATCCTAATCCTAACGCGAATTATCCGAGAATATACTTGAAAGGGAATACGCATCAGAATTACAATCAATTATTTTCTGATTTCTGGTTGTTTGATTCCGACTATTTCCGCATCAAAAATATCACGTTGGGGTATTCTTTCCCCAAAGCCTGGATGAACAAATGTTTCCTGGATAGTGCAAAAATATTTTTTACAGCGGAAAATCCTTTTACGATACGTGCGGATCACCGTATGAAAGACTTTGATCCGGAAGCTTCGTCCGGACGCGGAGTCGGAGCACTGGGATTGAGAACCTTTGCCTTTGGTATTAATGTGTCATTTTAATCAATGAAATCGGAAGTTATGAATAAGATGAAATTAAATATAAAAAGCTTGCTTTTAAGTGCCTTATTGAGTACAACAATAGCAGGATGTGTGGACTTGGATGTAAATCCACCCGCCGCAATCGGACCTGATGCGTTCTGGAGAACGGAAAAAGACGCTTGGTATGGATTGAATGCTTGTTATGCCTGGATGCCGGGTTGCGATGTCTTTCAGGATGCTTATGCCGATAATGCTTTTAATCACCACGGGCATGAAAGTAACGGTCAGAATATTCAAACAGCAGCGATGAACCCATCGAATGATATGGGATATGGCTATACGGATGTCCGTGCTTTCAATGTGTTTATCAACAACGTAGACAATTGTGATATGCCGGCTGATTTGAAAAGACGGATGAAAGCAGAAGCCCGCTTTTTAAGAGCAAATTCCTACGTAAACATGAATCTGTTTTTTGGGAAAGCCTCTATCATTACCGATGTAATGGCTTATGATGCACCTAACATCAGGCGCAATAGTGAGGAAGAAGTCCGGAAATTTGTGATGGAAGAATTAGATTCAATTATTAAAATTCTGCCCCCAAGTTATTCCGGAGGTTATTTAAATGAAAAAGGACGGATTACCAAATGGGCAGCTTTGGCCTTAAAAGCAAGGGCTGCGCTGTATTGGAAAGATTATCCGACAGCAGAAGCTGCTGCCTATGAGATTATAAGAGACGGTGGATTTTCTCTGTTTAAAGTGTCTTCTTTGACAGAAGCACAACAAAAAGAAGCGGCAGAATTAGAACAATACATCGACTTTGCAGCAATGGGTATTGATAAAGATGCTTTTATAAAAGGGGTTTTCAACTATGAAGGAATATGGCATACTGAAAATGCATCTCCGGATAATCCTGAATATATCCTGACTCGTCAGTACATGAGTGGGAATCCGGACTACGGTGATTTTTTAAGATATACCCAATTACGTCCCGATCAAATGAAAGGCGGTTGGGCTTCAGTAGAACCAATCCAAAGCCTGGTCGATGCTTATTGGGATGCAACGGGAAAAATCAAACCGACTCCTTTGACTCCGCAGGAAAGAGCATCACGTTTCGAAGACATCCTCGACATACGCAATGAGTACGAATCAGCTTCAGCTTTTGTAGAAGCTAAAATCGGAGAATTTAAAAATTATTCGTACAATCAGGAGTTCAGAAACCGGGATAGTCGTTTATATGCCTCGATTCTTTTCCCTTTCAAAGGGTGGTATGAAACAGATATGGGGACAGACTTCGTGTATGAATGGGCTCATAGCAATAATGACCCAAAAGGCGGATATATTTTTAGAAAAATGATGCCGTTAGCTTCAAATACGATGATTTGGGGAAGCAACTATGTCGGAGAAGGTGACTATCCGGTGTATCGCTACGCTGAAATCCTTTTGATTTTTGCAGAAGCCCGTGTACATAATACCGGTTGGGATGCTCAGGTAGAAGCAGCATTGAATGAAATCCGCGATCGTTGCGGTATGCCTCATGTCGTAGCTCATGCCGGAGAAGATGCGCTCGAATTTATACGAAATGAAAGACGGATCGAACTGGCCGGAGAAGGACATCGTTATTTCGATATTCGGCGTTATGGTAAAGAGTATGCCCGAAAATGTATGTCAATGACCATGAATTCGATCGACAATAATTATCACTTTGAAATGAGCTGGGACGACAAGTTAATGTTAATGCCTATTCCCCAAACGGCAATAGACCTGAATCCCTTATTAAAGGACGATCAAAATCCAGGATATTATTAATTGTCGTCATAAATGACACTGAAAAGCGGAGTTGATACTCCGCTTTTTTATTGCCCGGTTAAAATTGCTTTTAACCGGGATTTTTTATACAACACCATAAACTTCCGTTCAAACTTTTTATATCAATTTATATTAAAATTTCCCAACCTGTGTTTCGGTTTATTTTCATCTAATCAGGTTTATATTGATGATTATCAGGTTGTTGACTTATTGTCAAATATACCATGCCTGGTAAGCAGGTATCATTTTTAAACTAAAACACAAATTATCAAACTATTACAATTAAATCACCCTAAAAAAAGGGGGGGGGATAAACGAAAGAATTTATTCACACAAACAATATAATCATTATCAAAAACAGAAATTGGAAAGAAGTTGTTAGGTGCTATTCATTAATTAACATTTTAAGTCACATTATGAAATTACCAAATTTAATCTCGAAGCCCTCACACCGTTTCGCTGTTCTTAGCAAAATAAGTGTGTGTTGTTTGCTTTTCCTCCTTTCGGGAATAGCGGCAAATGCTCAGACACAGAAAGTAAGGGGTATCGTTCAGGACTCCAAAGGAGAGTCGATCCCCGGTGTTTCGGTCGTAGTTAAAGACAATCCGACCCTTGGTGCAGCAACAGACCTGGACGGTCTTTTTGAATTGGATGTACCCATTGATGCTACCTTAAAAATTTCTTTTGTCGGAATGAAGACACAGGAAGTAAAAGTAGGCGGCCAAAAATTCTTGACCATTGTTTTGTATGAAGATTCAGAAGCATTGGAAGAAGTTGTCGTTGTCGGTTACGGTACACAGAAGAAAGAGTCGGTGGTCGGTTCTGTACAAACGATCCAGCCTTCCGAACTGAAGGTTCCTTCCGCTAATTTATCTACCAGTTTTGCCGGACGTATGGCAGGTGTAATTGCCGTACAACGTAGCGGTGAACCGGGAGCTGACGGTGCTAATTTCTGGATCCGGGGTATCTCTACATTCGGTGGCTCTACAACACCTTTGATTGTCGTAGACGGAGTTGAAGTTTCCACCGGCGACCTGAATGCCATCGATCCGGAAGTCATCGAAAGCTTTTCTATCCTGAAAGACGCTACCGCAACAGCTCTTTACGGTTCCCGAGGAGCTAACGGTGTTATGATTGTAACGACGAAATCCGGTCGTGACCTGGATAAACCGATCATTAATTTCCGTGTCGAAACTTCATTCGCAACTCCGACCAAAATTCCGAAATTCGTAAGCGGGAGCAGATACATGCAAATGTACAACGAAGCCGTAACAAACCGGAATACCGGTGAGGTGCTTTATTCCGATGATAAAATTGCCGGTACCCTGGAAGGACGTGATTCTTATGTTTATCCCAATGTCAATTGGTATAACGAAATGTTCAAAGACCTGGCAATCAATGAAAAAGTCAATTTCAACATCCGGGGCGGTAGCAAACGCCTGGACTATTTCATGAGCGTTTCAGTCGATCACGAAACCGGTATGATCAAAGACCGTTGTAAAGATTACGGTTTTTCATTCGATAATAACATCGACATCTGGCGTTACGTATTCCAAAACAACCTGAATGTAAACGTATCTCCGACAACGAAAATATCATTGAAATTAAATACTCAATTGCGCGACTATCACGGTCCGAATGCAAATACAAACGACATCTTCGGTATCGTTATGGAAGCGAATCCGGTAGATTTCCCGATTACATTCCCGAATGATCCGACGGTAGACCATATTCGCTGGGGAGGTAGAAGCGGAGGACGTTACAATTCAGGTATCCGTAACCCCATGGCGATGATGACCAGCGGCTACAAGGACAATTTCCAAAGTACCGTATTGGCAACGCTTGCTGTTGATCAAAAGTTAGACTTTGTAACCAAAGGATTAAAAGCCAGTGCTATGATTTCCTTTAAAAACTGGTCTTCGACCACCTCCTACCGTGGAGCCGGTTATAACCAATACCAGATTAAAAACTACTGGAAAAATACAGACGGTACCTATGATTATGATCTGGAAATGGTCGGCACGGAACAGAATACGACCTTAGAATACGGCTGGGGAACCAGCGGAGATCGTAAATGGTATATTCAGGGGATGGTCAACTACGACCGGACTTTCGGAGGAGTACACAATGTTTCCGGTATGATCCTTTACAATCAGGAAGAATACAACACCAATGCACCCGATACATTTATCAACTCCCTTCCCAAAAGGAAACAAGGTATTGCGGGACGTGCTACTTATGCGTTCGACAACCGCTACCTGGTGGAATTCAACTTCGGTTACAACGGTTCCGAGAATTTTGCCAAAGGCCATCGTTTCGGTTTCTTCCCTTCGGTTGCATTGGGCTATGTAATCAGTGAAGAAAGTTTCTGGAACCCCAAAGTAATTTCTCACCTGAAATTAAGAGGTTCCTACGGTAAAGTGGGTAACGACCAGACCTATGACGATGCGGGTAACCCTGTGCGCTTTATGTATCAATCTCAGGTCAATTTATACGGTGCGGGATATGCTACCGGTTACGACGGAGGCTATGCATTATCCGGTCCGGTATACAGCCGCTACGGCAACAAAGACATCACCTGGGAAACAGGATATAAAACCAATATCGGAGTCGACATCCAATTATTCGGAAAAGTAAACCTGGTTCTCGATGTATTCCGGGAAAACCGGGAGGGTATCTTTATGAAGCTGCAAACCGTTCCGACCTTCTTGGGAACAGGAAATACGGATATTTACGGTAACCTGGGTAAAGTAAATAATGAAGGTCTTGATTTTTCTATCGACTATCAGCATGCATTTGCCAACGGTCTTTCAATGCAATTAAAAGGTACGTTCACATACGCACACAATACCGTAAAGGTATACAACGAGGCTCCCTATAAGCAATATCCGAACTTATCCAGAGTCGGACATTCGATAAACAGTCTGCGGGGATATGTTGCCGACCGTTTATTTATCGACGATGCAGAAGTTGCCCGCAGCCCGAAACAATTGATTTCAGGAAATGTACGCGGCGGTGACATCAAATACATCGACCAGGCTGATGCAAACGGAAGATATGACAACCAGATTACCAGTAACGACCAACAATTTATGGGAAATCCCTCTATTCCGGAAATTGTTTACGGTTTCGGACCTTCTTTCCAATACAAAGGATTCGATTTCTCATTTTTCTTCCAGGGAGTTGCCAAAACCTCTTTCTTTATGTCGGGCTTCCATCCGTTCGGAACTTCAGACAGCCGGAACGTGCTCAAATTCGTTGCCGACGATTACTGGAGCGAAAACAACCAGAATATCTATGCCAAATATCCGCGTTTAAGTAAACAGGAACACGCCAACAATACGGTAAACTCCAACTATTGGTTACGTAACGGTAATTTCCTTAAACTGAAAAGCGTCGAAATCGGATATACTTACAAATCAATGCGTATTTATGCCAGCGGCAACAACCTGTTGACATTTTCCAAATTTAAACATTGGGATCCTGAAATGGGAGGCGGTTCCGGATTGAAATATCCGACACAACGGGTGTTCAACGTCGGTTTCCAGATGACTATTAATAACAAATAAAGAGATTGACCTATGAAATCTATTAAATTCATTATCATATTATCGGTTCTGTTCTCTTTCGGCGCCTGTAATTATCTGGACATTATGCCGGATGAAGTTGCTACCGAAGAGGATGCATTCGAGAACTCCAAAGCAGCCGAACGTTATTTATATTCGTGCTACTCCTACATCCCGAAACTCAATTCCGGAGTTGAAAGTTTGGACTTTATGACGGCCGACGAAGTAATTACGGCCTTTGACCACGAAACATTTGCCAACTTTCCGAAGGGCAACTATACAGCCAGTAATCCGGTTATTTCCTATTGGGACAAACTGTATTTAGGCATTCGCCAATGTTACCTGTTATTGGAGAACATCGACGGAGTACCCCGCATGACAGCAGAAAACCTGAAATCCTACAAAGCCGAAGCTAAATTCTTGATTGCTTATTATCACCATCTGCTGATGAAATGTTACGGTCCGACCACTTTGATGGAACGGAATTATGCCATTACCTCCAGTGCCAGTGAATGGCCGGAACGTGCTACTTACGACAGATGCGTGGAATGGGTAGACAGCATGTACCTCGAAGCAGCCAAAGATCTGCCTCCCCTGCGTTACAGTACAGCCTACGGACGGGCAACCAGTGTTGCGGCTAAGGCATTACGTTCCAGACTGCGTTTATATGCAGCATCTCCTTTATTTAACGGAGACCAGAGAGGCTTTTACGCCAATTTGAAAAACTCTAAAGGGGAAAACCTGATCAGCCAGACGTACGACGGTAAGAAATGGGAAGCAGCAGCAAAAGCAGCAAAAGAAGCCATCGATTGGGCCGAAGGAGAAGGATACATACTGTATGAAGATGCATCCAGCACCAGTGTATATCAAAAACCGACGGATCACACCGAGCGCAGTCTGCGTCTGAATTTCATCAATGCACAGAATTCCAACGAAGTATTATGGGCCGATACCCGGATGGAAGGCTATTACGATTTACAAAACAAATCAACCCCCTGGTACACACAGGCTGAAGCCAGTTTTAACGGCATATGTCCCACATTACGGATGGTCGAATATTTCTATACCGAAAACGGACTCCCGATCGACCAGGATAAAAACTACGATTACAACAACCGTTACGGTTACAAAGAATATCATATCACGAACAAAGTAGACGGTGTAACGATGAACCTGAATGTCAGCCGGGAACCCCGATTCTATTCCTGGATTTCTTTCCACAACGGATATTATGAAATCGCCCGTGCCGAAGGGGGACAGATGATCACTCAATATCGCTCACAAGACAATTGCGGTATACAGGGACGTCCCAACAACTATTCTCCCGGTGGTTATCTGAATAAAAAAGGAGTATCTCCGGCTTACAGCAATACATCATTAGCCATTCCGACAGGTTATCCCTGGCCGGTTATCCGTTTGGCCGAGCTGTATTTGAACTATGCCGAGGCATTGATCGAACAACCCAATCCGGATCTTGCTACCGCCCGTATTTATATCGACAAAGTACGCAACCGGGCAGGTCTGGATAAAATCGAGGTATCCTGGGCTGCGGATAAAATCAACAGTAACGGTTGGAATTACAATACTGTGGACGGTATGCGTGAAATTGTACGCCGTGAACGTACCATCGAGCTATATCTGGAAAATCAACGTTTCTGGGATCTGCGCCGTTGGGGTATTGCCGACCAATTCCTGAATGAAAGTCCCAAAGGACTGAATGTATCAGAATCGACAGATGCCGGCTTCTTCCAGGTAAAAACATTATCTTTTGCACGTAACTTTGAAATTCCGGCTCATTTCCTGATGCCGATTCCGAGTACCGAAATCGACAAAGTAGAAGGTGTAATCGTACAGAATCCGGGATATTAATAGTCGGTACGGGTTGATAACAACTCTTATCGCAAAAGCAGAATCAAAATCTAAAATTTAATGAGTCATAGACTTAATTAAAAGTTGGAACAAACAAATAACAGAAATACAGGATATTATGAAAAAACTGTTTATAATTTCATTACTCGCTTGTGTTTTCGGCTTCTACAGTTGTTCGGACGATGATACCTCCATCCCGACACCCTCGGAAATCGCAAACATAGAAGCAGTTCCGGGAGCGGGCTCCGTAACGCTCTACTGGGACTTACCTGCCGATACAAACTTAATGTATGTCAAGGTAACTTACGTCAATCCGGAATCAAAAGAACATTTTGCCAAACTGATAAGTCGGTATAACGATTCGTTGGTTATCGACAACCTGTTGAAAAGATACGGAAATATAACTTACACGCTGCAAACGTTCAATGAAAAAGAAACGGCAGGTACGGTTTACACGGTAGATGCACAATCCGATGCAGCATCGAAAATAGCCGTATTAAACGGAAACTCAGAAGCTGTAAACTTAACCATAGACCAATTATTTACCAATGCCCAGGAGTCCAGCGAAGGAGCTTTGACAAATCTGCTCGACGGAGTTGTTGCCAGTAACAACTTTTTCCATTCTTCCTGGAGCGGCGGATGCATAGACAAAAACGGAGGTTATTTTTACGATCCGGGACAGCCGCATTATCTGGTGATTGACCTGGGTAAAGAAGTATATGGTTGTAACTTCGCCTATGCCACCCGCAATGCCGGTGACGTACCCCTGAACTTCGACGTATACGGCAGTATATCTTTCGACTACTCGAATTGGTTAAGCAGCGATCCAACCGGGGCTACCTGGGGAAGCATAAATACGGATTATTCGCCCGAATCGGAAAATGCCGTAAAAATTACAAGCTTAAGTAATATGGTATCGACGGCAACGACATGGTACACTTCTCCCAACTTTATTTCGCAAACACCTTTCCGGTACTTGTGGCTTGTCCATACCGGAAGAGCCTTTTTTGCCATATCGGAAATTAAAGCGACCATATTGGGAGCCGATATTTACGATCCGGAAACCGGGGAAACAACTGCACTGTAATTTCTATTCGGTTTAAAATTTAAATACAGGAACAGGGGTGTACCGGGAAAATTTTCCCGACACTCCTGTTCTTTTTAAAATCAAAATCCATTGGCTGCATCTAAACAAATTAAAAATTTGAATTATATTTTTAATTCGATACACACAACCTGTAATTTTCATTTATCCTTTTGCCTTATGAAGCAATTTCTATTCATCATTTTCGCACTCGCTCTATTTGCCTGTAAAGACGATAAAGTAGACAAAGAACCTTATTTCGAAATAAAATGGACCTCCGATACGGTCAGATTCAATACCGGAGGAGGTAACACCGTTATTCCGGTATCTACCAATCAGGATATAGAACTGGAATATACGGCCGAATGGTTTACCGCAACCTGGAATGCCAAACAAAACAACATTTATATCACAACCGAAACGAATAAAAACAGTGATCCGAACACAGACCAACTGATCATACATGCCGGAACCTTTCAAAAAACATTACGGATTATCCAATTGGGACAGACTCCGGCCTTAATCCCGGAACAAACCTCCTACCGCGTTTCGGAAGATACGTCGACACTTTACATACCCGTAACGGCCAATGTACCTTTCACCACAGAGATCACATTCGAAGATAACGAGGAAGAAGAATGGCTGACTTCCATCGAACGCCGGGATACTCTTACAAACGGAAACATCCGTTTGGCTTTCCACGTTACGGCCTATACAGCCCTGACACCCCGGGAGGCCATTATAACCCTCAATGGAGAAAAAAACCAGAATGCGGTTATCACTGTGACACAATCCGCTTTAGACAGCGTATATTCTCCCTCTGATCCGGAAGACATCGGATCGGATCTAAAAATAACGGTCAACGCGGGAAAAGCTTCCAGCTTCCAACCCGGAGAAGAAATAGAACGAAGCTTCGACGGCAACACATCAACCCTCTACCATTCGGCTTATGACAACTCAAAACCAAACTATTTCCCAATCGATTTGGAGTATTTCTTCACCGACGCAGAACAAATAGATTACCTGATTTATTACCCGCGCAGCGACGGCAGTAAAAACGGTCCGATAAAAGAATTCCGGCTTTACATTAAAACCGAAGGAGACACAGACTATAAACCTTATCAGGGGACATTCGATTTTAACGGTAAAGGTTCACCGAGCCGCATTACGTTCACCGAGCCGCTTATCCATCCCCGGGCTATCAAATTTCAAGTATTATCGGGAGACGGCGACGGTAACGGATTCGTATCCTGTGCCGAAATGGAGTTTTATCGAAAAAATCCGAACAATTCCATTACCGATATTTTCACCGACGCTTCCTGCTCGGAGTTGAAAGCCGGAGTTACTTATGAACAAATTTGTACGATGGAAAACGAATTCTACCGGAACATTGCCAAATATATGTTTGCCGGAGAATACCCGAAAGAATTCCGTATCGCCAGCTATAAACCTTATCCCTATCCCAGCCAGGATGAAGATTTAAAAACCAATACATTTACCTTACTCGATAATCCGACGGGAATCTCGGTCAAATCCGGTGAAGAACTGGTCGTCCTGGTCGGAGACACCCACGGCAGCGATCTTTCCGTCCGGGTAATCGACTGGAACAACGGATACGGATCGAGTTCCGACTACATGCTTACCGAAGGAGCCAACAAACTGAAAATGAATAAAAGCGGATTGGTATATTTGATGTATCACAACAACGGTACCCAACCGGTAAACGTGCACTTCGCTACCGGTAAAGTAAACGGTTTCTTCGATGCCACCCGCCATTCCGACACAGATTACAGAACACTGATAAACAATGCGCAGGACAAACATTTTGACGTTTTGGGTAAATACACCCACATGTGTTTTCCGGTAAGCAAATTCCGCTCGGCCTGTCCTGAAAAAGGACAACGTCTGGTTGAACTTTACGATTCGCTCGTACTATTAGAACATCAATTACTCGGATTATACAAATACAACCGGATACAAAAAAACCGCATTTCTTTCGTCGTCGACTATGAGGAAAGTACTTATATGTATGCTACAAATTTCCGGACAGCCTATGCACCGGGAACTCTCGACGAAATTTTGAATCCTGCGAAATTCAGAAGTACGGCCATCTGGGGACCGGCCCATGAAGTAGGCCACGTACATCAAACCGGTATCGGGATGAAATGGATCGGCATGACGGAAGTGACAAACAACATCATGTCCCTGCACGTACAAACGACATTCGGCAACAGGTCCCGGCAGATTGAAGACGACCGGTATGCAACCGGTTTCAGAACCCTGTTATGCCACGATTATCCTTTCTGTACATCTGACGGTGACGGAGGAAACGACGTATTCGTACAATTGATCCCATTCTGGCAATTGCAATTATACAATGCAAAGGTATTAGGAAAAAGCGGATTTTATCCCGACATGTACGAACAGGTACGGATAGACGAAGCCGCAATTACACCGACAGACGGTGAAGCTCAAATTAACTTCGTCAAAATGGCTTGCCAAAAATCGGGATACAACCTATTGAAATTTTTTGAGCGTTGGGGCTTTCTGACACCGGTCGATAAAACCATCGACGACTATGCGCAACGGCAACTGACCGTGACGCCGGAAATGATCGACCGGGTGAAAGCGGAAATCGAAGCCATGAATCTGAAAACGCCACTGGCCATCGAATACCTGCGTGATGATAACATCGCTTTATACAAAAATCCTCAACCCGTTAAAACAGGTACCGCCTCCCTAAACGGTTCTACCATTACCTTAACAGGTTGGAGTAATATCGTCGCTTACGAGATTTACAATACCAGCACCAACGGAGACCGTTATCTCGACCAGATACTTCTTCCTTCCGGACAATTGAAATTAAATCTTATCAACGACAAAACCGAAGTTTATGCCATAGCAGCTGATGGTAAGCAAACCGCAGTCAGTTGGTAAACCGAATAACAGGAGCCGGAATAATTAAAAACAATTCCGGTTCCTGTTTTAAATACCGGAATAGCCAAAACCAGAAAAGCAACACCTATGAAACGATTTTCCATTGTTTTCTTTATTTTACTATCCTCCATCTGTCAGGGACAAACGGATAATGCATTCGAAGAAAAGCTGCAACACTGTTTCACCCGGTACAATGAACAGTCAGCTCAAGAAAAAATCTATCTGCATACGGACAAATCGGTTTATACACCGGGTGAGCTTATCTGGCTGAGAGCTTATCTGGCAGATGCCGTTACCCACGTACCCAGCCGGCTTAGCCGATATGTATATGTAGAACTCATCGACCAGGGAAATAAAGTATGTAAACGAATACAGATAAGACTCGCCGATTCCTGCTTTTTCGGCAATATCGAGCTCCCCCTCGATTTAAACCCGGGGAATTACGCTTTACAGGCTTACTCCCGTTGGATGCAAAACAGCAGTGAAGACTTTTTCTTCCGGAAATACATACGTATTTTACCTGCCGCAGACCATCTGCACATACATACAAACCAGCAAACAGACAGTAACGACAGGATTACAACGACATTAACATTGATGAACGGCAACGGAACCCTCTGTTCCGGCCAACACTTTCAAACGACTCTCTTCCACGGCAGTAAAATAGTAAAAAACCCTTTTATCCGCAGTAATGACAAAGGAGAATTAAAATTCGACTATGCCGGCCGGGACAGTATCGACCGGATAGAACTTTCTTTTGCCAACGATAAACCCCGCAAATATAAAACAGAAGTATATCTACCCTTGCAATCTCCGGATTTTAGCCTGCAATTCTTTCCGGAAGGAGGAAGCCTGCTGGCAGGAATGCGGCAAGTTATCGCTTTTAAAGCTGTCGGCAACAATGGAATATCCGTTGAAACCGGAGGATTTATATACAACAGTAAAAATAAACCGGTAGGAGCTTTCAACACGACACATCTGGGAATGGGAATTTTTTCCCTGTTTCCCAAAAACGGAGAAAGATACTATGCCCTGGCAACGGGTCCCGGGGGACAGGAGAAAAAAATCGACCTTCCGGTTCCCCAGGCAAAAGGTTATACCTTATCTTTAAAACACCAGGACGAACATACCATCCGGTTATCGGTAGAGAAAGCCATCGATTCAGATACACTCCCTCTTTATCTGGTGTTACACCTACGGGGACAACTGATTACCACTTTTCCGGTAAAACCGGGATTTATCGGTACTATGGATACCCAAAACCTGCCGGGAGGCATCCTGCATTGTTTACTGATGAATACGGAAGGCAGGGTTTTCAGTCAGCGCCTTTGTTTTATAAAACCGAAAGCTGCCAATCGTTTGACGATTCTCTCCGATAAAAAAATATACGAACGGAGGGAAAAAGTACAACTTTCTCTGCAATTGGTTCCCTCGGCAGCAACATTTACCGAAAGCAGTTTCTCGATCTCTGTCACCAATGACAGTCAGGTTGCCCGGGACAGTAGTTCGGAAAATATCGTCAGCTATCTGTTATTGCATTCCGACCTGAAAGGCTATATCGAATCACCCGGTAGCTATGCTTATGCAAGGCCGGAAGAAACCGACCTGTTGATGCTTACCCATGGCTGGACACGTTTCGATGTGGAAGAACTCATACAACAAAAAGGGAAAGTGTTACCTCCCGAATACCCGGTCGAACTGGAACAGCAAATCCGGGGACAAATCACCAATACAAACGACAAGCCGATGCCCAATGCTTTATTGCGCGTATTCGTTCCTTCTTTAATGACATTCGGAGATGTCAAAGCAGATGAGAACGGAAAATTTCTGATCCGGGGATTCGAATATCCGGACACGACATTATTTCTGGTACGCGGCTATAAGGAATCCGGCGGTAAATCCGTAAAAGTAACAGTCGAAGAGCCTGTCTTTCCCGAATCACACATCTTCTTTCCCCGGAAATATGCCTTCGAATCCACTTCTAAAGATAACTTTCTGGACAATTTCAAAGACAACTATTATATGCAAGACGGCATCAAAGTCTATATGCTTGAGGAAGCTGTCGTGAAAGGATCCCGTAAAAAACAGGAAGAATGGCAGGAAACGGGTAATTACACGGAATTAGCAGATTACCTGTTGAAAGAAGAAGATTTACCCAAAGAAAGCCTGAATAATATCTACCAAATGCTTATGCGGCTTCCCGGGGTATTTGTCAGTAATCAAAAAGTTTCCATACGGGGTGGCGGGAGCCCTTTATTTATTGTCGACGGCATAGAAATGGACGAAGCCTTTATTGCCAATATCATTCCCGAAAATGTCAATAACATCGGAGTGATCAAAGACGGAGGACGACTCAGCATGTGGGGCATGAACGGGATAAACGGAGTCATCCTTATCAACACCAAATTCGGGACCACCGGTCAAAGTGCAGGACCCGGCTATTGTCGTTTCCGACCAATCGGTTGCCTTATCCCGGCAGAGTTTTACATGCCGGATTACGACGATCCGGCTGTCCTGGCTTCCTCTGAAACCGATTACCGGTCGACCGTTTACTGGCAACCGATCGTTATTCCGGACAGTACCGGCAAAGCTATCGTTTCATTTTTTACGGCCGACCTGCCTTCAACTTATACCATAACCGTAGAAGGATTACTGGATAATGGGGAAGCTATTCATCAGGAAATCCAGATCGAAAGGAACTGATCAACTTATCAACAGTTACCTGTGAGATTGTTGACAAACCCCTAAAGCGGAGTCTCCGACTCCGTTTTTTTATTAAAAAAGACTTATACCAGCTTTCATTCTGCCTATATAAACGTTTTATATTTTATCTTTGCGCCATGATCGATCAGGCCACCATACAAAAGATTTTCGATGCTGCCGACATTTACGAGGTTGTTTCCGACTTCGTCAGCCTCAAAAAAAGAGGTGTAAACTATGTCGGTTGTTGTCCCTTTCATAACGAAAAAACCGGTTCATTCACCGTTTCTCCCTCCAAAGGGATATACAAATGTTTCGGATGCGGGAAAGGCGGAAATGCCGTTAATTTCATCATGGAACACGAACAGATGTCTTATGTGGAAGCCCTTCGTTACCTGGCAGCCCGCTATAATATCACCATTGAAGAAAAAGAGCTCAGCGAAGAGGAAAAGAAAGAAAAAAGTGAACGGGAGAGTATGCTTATCGTCACAAACTTTGCTGAAGAATTTTTTGTCGATCAATTATTACATACAGACGAAGGTAAATCGGTAGGTTTGGGGTATCTGCACAAAAGAGGCCTGGACGCACAGACAATCGAGAAATTCGGCCTAGGTTATTGTCCCGAAAAGTGGGACGGTCTTACCCAAGCAGCCCTCGCCAAAGGTTACAAAAAAGAGTACCTGGTCAAAACCGGTTTGACTATCGAATCCGAAAAAGGACTATTCGACCGGTTCCGGGCACGTGTTATCTTTCCGATACGGGATATCGCCGGAAAAATCATCGCTTTCGGCGGCCGTATCATGACGAACGACAAAAAAAGCGCCAAATACCTCAATTCGCCCGAATCGGAAATATATCACAAAAGCCGCACTTTATACGGTATCTATTTTGCCAAAAAAAGTATTGTTCAACACAATCGTTGTTACCTGGTAGAAGGCTATCTGGACGTTATTTCTTTCCATAAAAAAGGCATCGAGAACACGGTAGCCTCTTCCGGAACATCTCTGACAGTCGAACAAATACGGCTGATCCGCCGTCTTACCCCAAACGTTACGATCATTTACGACGGGGACGCTGCCGGTATAAAAGCTTCTCTCCGGGGAATCGATCTCGTTCTTGAAGAAGGATTAAATGTAAGGGTATTGTTACTACCTGACGGCGAAGACCCCGATTCTTTCTCCCAATCGCGTACCCCCCAGGAATTATCGGAATACATCACAAATCATGAAACGGATTTTATCAGCTTCAAAACAAAGCTATTGCTGGATCAGGCCGGTAATGATCCTATCGAAAAAGCCCGTCTGATTACGGAAATCGTGCGCAGCATATCGCTCATACCCGACAGCATCACCCGCTCGGTATATGTACGTGAAACGGCGACCCTCATGCAGGTGGAAGAGACCGTTTTATACAATGAAATCGCCCGTATACGTACAGGTAAAAACGCAGATGCCGCACACCAACATATTGTCCGGCATCAGCAAACACATCCGGTTCAATCCCAGGAAAAAACACCTCCGGTATACAGTACGGAAAAACTTTGCGAAACCGAAGAAAGTGTACTGATACGTTACCTGCTGTTATTCGGCAACCAGGAGTTATACGAAGAAAAACGGGATAACGGCACCTACTCTGTCAGTGTCGGCGAATACATCATCGAAGAACTCGGAGAAGACGAGCTTGAAATGTTTAATCCGGGCTTCTGTGAAATTCAAAAAGAATATCGGGCTCATTATAAGACACCCGGCTTTATTCCAGCTAAATTTTTCATCGGTCATACTGATCCTGCCATCAGCAGCATCGCTGCCGACATCCTCAGCGAACCTTACGAATTAAGCAAAATGTGGACGGAGAAGGAAAGCAGCGTTGTCAAAGAAGAACGTCTTTTTTCCGAGTTACTCCCTAAGATCGTAGATAATTACAAAATGCGACGGGTAGAAATAATGACCCGGCAAGCCGACAATAAAATCTTAGAACTCCAAAACAACGGTAACGGAGAGGAAATTCTGACCTGGATTAAAAAGAAAAATGCCATCAACCGCATCCGGGCCCGTCTGAACGAAAAGCTCGGTCGTACCGGAGTTAAATAATCAAATAAATCGTTCCCGGTTTTGTGTTTGGTAAAGTCCTGTCAACAGACATATTACAGAAGCTATCAACAAAATAATACGGTTACTCAACACAATACTGTAAAAAACAGCAGGATTTTTATCCAAAGGCAGATCGAAAGGATTCAGAAAAACATTCCATTTACTGGCTCCTAAGGTATTGCGCATAATAAAAAATATCAAGCCGATAATAATAATAACGACCGCCGTACCGTTTCCGTTTTTAATAATCGTACTAAGCATAAAACAAAGTGTACCGATAAAAAAAGCCGGTACTAAAACCTGAAGCGTAAGCTCTACCGGTGCTACTTCCACCAACAGCCAATCCGTAAGCAGCGACAACCCCAGTGTAATGGCGAAACAAATGACATAAGCGATCAGCAAACGGAACAACCACACTTTATAGCGATAATTCGGTATTCCGAAAATAATTTCGATAATCTTGGCATCCTGATCATTCTGAATCCCGAAACACATCGGATAAAATATCAACAGGACAGAAGGCACCAGCAACATATTATACCCCGTACTCTCCGTAATTTCGGAATCGGAAACCAGATTGAGGATCACCGTCAGGATAAAAAAAGCGACAGCACTCAATACAAAATAAATAAACTTATTCCCAAATACGATCTTTACATTGTAATGCGACAAGCGTAATAAGGTATCGAAAAATTGTTTCATATCAATGTCTAAAGTCTAAAAAGCCAAAGGCCACCGGAAAGCGCCTTTAGCTTCAATCGTTTATTGTGTAATAATCTGTTCATTATTTGCCAGCTTTACCCCTCTCAACAGCCACAAATAAGAATCTTCCAATACAGGGTTTGTCCGGACAGCGTTCGGGACAGGCTGGGTTTCTGAAAGACATCTTACCCGGATACTTTCGCCCATACGGATATGATGTACGATCAACAATTCCGGTGGTAATTGAGCAAATTCTTCCAGCGAAACTTCAAATACCCAGGTCACGTCTTTGGCAATACCGACCATTTCCGAAGGTGTCCCGTGATATTTCAACGATCCCTTGTTAATAACGCCGACCTGATTACAGGAACTGGCAATATCCTCAATAATATGAGTAGAGAATATTACAATCCGGTTGCGGGACAGTTCTACCAACAAATTCCGGAAACGGATACGTTCTCTCGGGTCCAGACCGGCTGTCGGTTCATCGACGACTAAAATACGTGGCAGATTAAGCAGTGTCTGTGCTATACCGATACGCTGTTTCATACCGCCGGAGAAGCCCCCGATTTTTTTGTCCTTATTTTCATACATGTGTACAGCCTCAAGTACTTCCCTGATCCGTCGTACCCGTGTTTCCTTTTCATAAATACCTTTCAACAATGCCTGGTATTCCAGAAATTGCCAGGAAGTCAGATTTTCATAGGTACCGAACTCCTGTGGCAGATACCCGATCAATCCCTGTAATTCTTCCCGTTTCTCCTGTGTATCTATGCCATTGATAAATATTTTACCGTAACTCTGCTCGAATACACCGCAAATAATACGCATCAACGTCGTCTTGCCGGCCCCATTCGGACCCAACAACCCGAACATACCGGTGTGAATATCCAAAGACACGGCATTCAAAGCCTTAAAAGGTTTTTTGCGGTAACCGATCACCGGCACTTTGGTAGCCATACGGTAAAAACTTTTCCGCAAAACCCGGAAACTCCCGTCTATCAAATCGATATTGATATTATACTTATGAATACGATCTGAGAGATATTTCACCAGAATACCGGCATACCACAACATGCCCAGCATAACCGGACCGCCTCCGCTATGGAATCTGAATATAGCCCATATAACGGTCACAAAAGGAGAAAAATAATACAATACAAATCTGGTCACCCGCACAATCCGTCCCAGAAAACGCCGGTTACGGAACATCAGGAATTCTTGTCCTATCCTGAGAAGGCGAATAAACAACAGCCATGTCAGAATAGCAAACAACATTCCCCAGAATGTATTTTCCTGGTAATAATACACAAAATAAAAAAAGAATACTGCCAACGGCACAAGCCAGAACAAAAGCCGTAAATCTTTCCAATTCCGGTATTCTTCTTTCAGCCCAAGCCGTTCCCGAATCCGCTGCCCGGATAGCCATTCACGCTTAAATTCAGAGGGACGTCCATAAATTTTTACCAGATTCCGTACCTGAATTGTAATTTCCCGGTCTTCCGGAATAATATGGCTGTTGGCCCGGCGCAGACTCCCTTCCATAAACCAGGTCACTCCCGGCACCAGAATGACAGCCCCTATCAGATAAGCAATCCGCCACAGCAACGAATCGGAGAACACCATAATACATATCACAGCAACCAACAATAATGTCAATTGCAGAATTTTCATGGTAAGACTCTGGGTGCGGAGACGTCTTAACGCATCCTCCAACCCGGAATATAAGGTAGGAATAATTACCAATGTCAACAAAGTACTCATTGTCAATCCGCCGATCACCGTAATAGCAAAAGGAGCACCTAACCCGGCGACAAACTCACCTTTCCCCATCGCTAACGGCACCATAGCCACAATCGTCGTAATTGCCGTTATTAAAATCGGCCTCAAACGGGAAATACCCGCCAGCAACAACGCCCGTAATTTCCGGTTTCCTTGCCGCCTCAGTAAAGAGGTATAATCGATCAGAATAATACTGTTGTTTACCACAATACCGATCAGGATAATAAAACCGATCATTACATTCGCATTCATCAGCGAATTATTGGTAAACAATAATGCCAGTAACGAACCGATAGCCGCCAAGGGTATGGCAAACATCAATACGACAGGGGCACTCAACGATTCGAAAACAGAAGCCAGAATCATAAAAATGATAACGAAAGCGGCCAAAATCAGGAATGTGAATTCCTCCGTCTCGTTTTCCTCATGCACGACTTCGACAGCCAAACCGGACGGGATATCCAATTTCTGCACCATCTCATCAATCTCGGTCCGGGCGGCCTCCAAAAACTCTTTCGACTCATTGACATCCGAAACGAAACTATACCTGACCTCGATCTCTTTATCCTGATTTACCCGGGTAATGTTGCCTTGTCCGCGTGTAAGATTAATCGTGCTGAAACTCCGTAAATCAATCAGGGAACTGTTTTGATTCGTGACTTTCATTTCCCGCAGCTCATCCAAATTACGCTGCTTTTGTTTATCATCCTCATCCGCCTCTGCAAATTCTTTGTCTTTAATGATGATATCATATTCCTCATCTCCGGCCTTATATTTGATTTGAGTCGTATTCTCAGGAGCAAAATTCACCAATTCCGTCACCACATTATTGGGTGTCACGTCATAGATCCCCATCAGATACTGGTCGAACTGAATACGGGCTTCCGGCTTCCCCCGTGAAGTATTTACCCAGGCATAATTAATATTTTCCAGATCCTGCAATTGATATTCCACATATTCAGCAAGATTCTCCATTTTCTCAAAATCCTGTCCTTTGATGATAATCTTCTCCGTCTGATTTCCCATTCCCATCAATTTGAGCAGTTCTTCCCCACCACCCATAATGGCACTTCCTCCACCACCCTGGAAATTCTGGCTGCTACTCCGGGCTTCCAGACTGATGTTCCAGATCCGTAATCGCCGGGCCTTATCCAACACCATACTCTTGACCTCATTCAGCGATTTCTGATCGATATTTTTAAAATCCTTTTTCAGCTTAATACTGACATTGGCATCTTCTGCATATATTTTGGAAGTAATCTGTTCAATTTCAGGCACTCCGAGCAATTCCTCCTCATAACGGCGGATCATATCGTCGGTACGGCCAAGCGTATACCCCGTCGGAGAAGTAATATACACCTCGAAAGTATCCGACTCCACTTCTTTCAATGTATTGAGCGTCAATGTCAGTGACAACACAATTGTTATGATCAATGCAAGAATCGACCCGATAACGATCTGCGCCGGTTTACGCAGACAATATTTTAAAATAGCGATATAAACCTGCACCGGCCGGCTGTAAATAGAAAGGGAACTGAAATTAACGGGATGATCCTTTCTGGTCATAAAATAATTCACTGCCATAGGAACCAGCAACAAAGCCACGACCAGAGAAATAGTCAGTGTCGCCACAATAGATACACCCACATGCTCACCGATCAGCTTGATCATGTAATTGTCGGCAAACACAAAAGGCAGAAAAACAGTAATTGTCGTCAAAGTCGCCGCCAGAATTGCCTTCCATACTTCTTTCGTCCCCCTCACTGATGCTTCCTCAGCAGACACACCAATCCCCCGCAAACGGAATATATTCTCCATGACGACGACAGAGTTATCGAGTAACATCCCGACCGCCAGAGCAATTCCCGTCAACGTAAGCGTATTGATCGTTATCCCGCTCAAATAAAAGAAATAGAAAGAAGAAAAAACCGAAATCGGGATCGCGAAAGCAATAATCGTTACAATCCTCAAATTCCGCAAGAAAAGATAAAGAATAAAAATCGCCAGGATTGCACCCGTCAAACCCAGATTGACAATCGTATCGATATTCTCATTCATGGTCTCCGCCACATCCGTATCGATCTTTATGCTGACTCCTTTCGTCTCTAATTCCGCATTTAGTTTACCGATCTCCGCTCTGACCCGCTCCGACAACTCGATAACATTGACTTGTGGAGATTTCGCGACAATACAGGTTATCACCTCCTTGCCGTTCACCCGGGAGTAAGATTCTTCCTCTTTAATTCCGAAGCGGATTTCAGCGATATCCTTCAGCAACACCGGTCCCTGGGCAACGACAATATTCCCCAGGTCTTCCGTTTTCAAATACTCTGCCGTTACATTGACAAAATAACGCCTGTTATTTTCATAAGCCGGACCGGCAAAGGTTTTTTCTGCCATATTCCGGCTAATGAGCGAACTGATTTGAGAAGTAGTCAACTTTAAAGCATCACACTTGTCCTGATCGATAATAATTTCAATGCTTTTCTGGCGTCCTCCCATAACCGACACGGCAGCCACCCCATCGATATTTTCCAATATCGGAGCAATATCTGCATCAGTGACACTGCGTACATAGTCGACATCCTCATCACTTAAGACAAATAAAGTCATAAACTGAGAATTCACCATCCCGGTCGGAGCTTTGTTTACCGAAATTCTGAATTCGTCAGGTATATTTGCCGTAATCGCCTTGATCTTTTCTTCCAATTTCAGGTAAGCATACTTGATATCAGTACTTTTCACGAACGTAACCGTAATCCGGGCATTCCGGGTGGAAATCTGGGTTTCGATCTTCTCAACCCCTTCCAGGGCACTTATCACACCTTCTACCGGAATAGCAGCCTGACTCTCGATATACTTCGGATCAAGTTCATTCGTTGTCGTAATATTTACACTCAGCATCGGCAATTCAGCATTCGGGTAGAGTTCCATAGGCAGATAGCTATAGGAAAAATACCCCATCAGCGTTAAACCGATGAAAAGCATTGAAATCAAAACACGACGTTTAATCAGTTTATCCATTTCATTAAAGTCAAAAATCAAAAATTATTTTTTGACTTTCCGGTCAAAAATATAATACACACAAGGAATAACGATCAATGTCAATATGGTCGCCGTAACCAAACCACCGATAACAGCCAACGCCATCGGAGAACGCAAAGAAGCTCCCTCCCCGAATCCGAAACACATCGGCAACAGAGCTAAAATCGTCGTAAGCCCCGTCATGATAATCGGTCGTATACGCTGCTGGGCCGCAGCCATAATTGCCTCTGTCAGCTCCATTCCCTGCTCTTTCAACTGATTTATCCGGTCGACCAGAATAATAGAACTGTTTACCGCTATTCCCGCCAGCATGATGATTCCGATAAAAGCCATCATATTCAATGTCTGTCCTGTCAGCAGGAACGCCAGGATACTTCCGACCCCGGCTAAAGGAATAGTCAGTAAAATCGTAAAAGGATGCCGCAACGATTCAAATTGCGAGGCCATTACCATATATACCAAAATAATGGATAAAAGCAAAGCGAAACCCAATCCATTGAAAGATTCAGCTCTCTTTTCCTCCTCTCCCGTAATCTTTGCCGAATATTTCGCCGGGAATTCCACCTCATCCAAACGGGCATTCACCTCCGGAGTGACCCTTCCCAACGAATAGTCCTTCGCCAGCAAAGCCGTTACTCTTCCGATCCGATTCTGATTATTACGGGCAATTTCTTTGGGAGCCGTCGTCACACTCACTTCGGCAATTTCTCCCAAACGGTATTTTTTATCTCCCTGACGAATTTCTACGTTCTGTAAATCCGCCAATGAAATTTCAGGTACCCGGATTTCGATATCTACCGGTTCTCCCTGCGATTCATAGTTACCGGCAGCTTTTCCATTCAGTTTTTCCTGCACCTGTTGGGAAACAGAGGCAACATCCACCCCATAAATACCACTCCGCAAGCGGTCGATATTGACATTGACTTCCGGCGCCCCCTTTTCCATCGAAGTTTCGATATCATAAAGCCCTGCTATATCCGAAATCCGTGCCTTTACATCCGCACACAGTTGCTCCAGCACTTCTATCTCCTCTCCTTTTATCTCAATGACCAAAGGAGCCCCTTCTGTCCCCAAAGCACTCTGCAAAGCAGACTGTTCCTTTTCATAAGTCAATTCGACATCTTCCGGCATATCGGCATTTTGTCCGAGAGCCGTTATCAGATAATCCGCATCGATGGTTGAATTTTTCCGGAGCATAACTTTGATTTCCGCCTGATGCTCTTCTTTGGCTTTGGTTCCGGCTTCGATATCCGTATTCGAAGGGCCGACCAGCGTATACATCCATTCCAGATTCTCTCCGCCCAGGTCCCGGATCATCTCCTCAATAGAAGAAGCTGCATAGTCCGTACTTTTTAAACGGGTACCCGTCTCCAAGGTCAATTTTACATTGAACTCCCTCGACTCGGCTTTCGGCATAAATTCCATACCGATTAAAGGCAATGTCATATATGCCGCAATCATCAATATCAAGGCCCCCAATACAACGGCATAACGATGCTTCAGCAATTTACCGATAAAAATTCCGAATCCTTTGATTTTTACCGATTTTATATCCTTACTTCCCTGTTTGATAAACCGGGAAGACAACATCGGAATAAACAATATGGCTACAAATAAAGACGACAACAATGAAAAAGTAACCGTCCAGGCCTGCTCTTTAAACAATTCTCCCGCTGCCCCCTGAATATATACGATCGGCAAAAAAACGACGATTGTCGTCAAGGTAGAAGAAGTAATCGCTCCCGATACCTCTGAAGTACCTTTAACGGCAGCTTCCTTCACCGACAAACCATTTTCCAGATTCCGGATGATATTTTCCATGACGACAATCGCATTATCCACCAGCATTCCAGCCCCCAATGCCAATCCTCCCAACGTCATAATATTCATTGTCAGACCATTGAAATACATAAGATTAAAGGTTGCAATAATGGAAATCGGAATAGACAGACTGACAATCAAAGTCGTATTGATACGCCTCAAAAATACGTACAATACAATCACCGCCAACAATATTCCCAATACGGCAGAATCCTTTACTTCTCCGATAGATGCGCCGATAAAATCACCCTGATTGGTAATGATATTGAACTCATAACCGGGCATACTCTTCCGCAATTCCTCCAGCTTATTCTGAATATTTTCAACGACCTTAACCGTATTGAATTTATTTTCTTTGTAAATACTGATTCCCAGACAACGTTCTCCGTTAAAACGGGCGATATTATCAGGATCCTTATTTACAGTCTGCACGACAGCTACATCTTTCAAATAAACCGGAGCCTTCACATTTGTTGCAGAAGAGGACGCACCGTTTTCGTCTGCAGCCGGTTCTTTAAACGCCACAATGATGTTACTGATATCCTCTATATCCCGAATCAGGTTAACCCCTTTCACTGTATATTGAATATCCTCATTTACAATCGTCCCCCCGGAAACATTCCGGTTAACGCTTTCTATTTTAGAAGCAATGTCGTCTGCCGTCAAATTAAAAGCTTCCAGCATATACGGATCGGTCTTCACCTCGACATAGACATTCTCCTGTCCGTTCAACTGTATATCGGCCACGCCGTCCAAACGCACCAACTCACTGCGCATATAATTTTCGGCTATTTTGCGCAATTCGTTCATATCCTTGATCTCGTTATGAGTAAGCGCCAGTGTCATTACCGGCTTTGCATTGGCATCATAACGGGATACATTCAAAGAAGTAACTTCGGAATTCTGGGCTATTTGTGAAACACTTCGTTGTAAATCGAGAAAAGCCGCATCCATATCCTGATCCCAGTCATACTCTACAGTAATCAAAGCCGAACCGGCCATACAACTGCTTTTTACACTCTTCACCCCATCCTGACGGGCCGCCAATGACTCGATATTCTCGACGAACTGTTTTTCCACTTCTTCAGGCGGACGTTCCCCCACCTGCAAATCAATATATAATGCCGGATTCTTTAAATCCGGGAATAAATCGGTTCCCAGTTTATTGTAAGAAATAATCCCGAGCAGGCAGATAGCCAATGTAATCATCAGCACACTCACGGGATATTTAACTGCGAACTTGGTTATTTGATTCATCTTATTTTACTTTTATTACCTACAATCAAATTGTAAATTATCCGGAAGATTGATTCGTTATCAGATTCACAGAATCTAAAATTTAAAACCTATATCCGTTTTGAATTTACGCTTCTCCCCATCCGCCGGAAAGCTTGGTGGGACAACCTAAAAATCTACAATAAATACTTACCGGTACAAACCGTTATTTCATCACTTTTACCTTACTTCTGTCACGCAACCACTCGTATCCTTTCACAACCACCTTTTCTCCTTTTTCCAATCCCTTTTCCACTTCCACATATTTATCGTCACTGATACCGACCGTAATTACTTTTTGCTGTGCGGCAGAGCGATCTACTGTAAAGACAATCTTATTTCCCCGGCGACTCGTCACGATTTCTTTCGGAATAGAAAGTACCGAATCTTTACGTACCGTAATAACGTCTGCTTTGGCAAACATTCCCGGACGAAGCTTCAATTCAGGATTATCGATCTGGATATAGCCCGAAAATGTCCGGGTATCTTCATTGATCGCCGGTGACAATTGAGTCAGCAATCCTTTTAATGTATCCGATTTGATATTGTAATTGGTAACATACACTCTTTGACCCACTTTCAGTTTCGGCATCACATTTTCCGGAAATTGCGTTTCCAGGTACATTTTACTGTAATCCATAATACCGACAACCGGCTGGGCAGAAGCCACCTCAACATTGGGAGTATAATAAGGCAAACTGACTATGACCCCTTTAAACGGTGCCTTTACACTCATCTTGCCTAAAGTAATATAAGCATTTTCCAATTCCAGCTTTGCATTGATATATGCCGTCTCTGCATTATTCACATCTTTCTGTGTCGCTCCTCCTTTTTCAAGTAAAGTCTTCTGTCCGTCCCATTCCTTCTCCGTGATCTGGATGTTCAGCTTTTTACTTTCCAACTGCACATTATTCTCGTATTCTTTATTTTCCAAACGAACGATTACAGCACCGGCCTCCACGATGTCTCCCAACTGATACGGCTTACCGGTCTTCGGGTTTGTCTGTAAAACATAATCCCCGTTCGTTTCCGATTTCAGTTCTACGGTACGGGTTGCTTTAGCCGTACCTGTCGTCGTTATAAATTCTTCTATCGTACGCTGACGAACATCATCTACCCACACGGGCGTCGTCGTTTCTCCCGACTGATTATTCCGATCTCCGCCACAACTATACAATGCCATCCCCAAGGTCAGAACACCGATTAGCTTAAAGTAATTATTCATAGTATTGAGATTTTATTTATATCGTATTAAATTAATTTATTTTTTTGCTTCCAAAGGCAAATACGATTTATTCGTCGTATAATCCCACAATGTCTGTACTTTCAGATTCAATAACTCCAGCTTATAACTGATAATCGCATTGGTATATTCCTGTTTAGCACTCGTCAGCTGGGTTTGGTATTGTTGCAACTCCATACCGGTTAAATTTCCGTTTCTGTATTTCTCCAGATTGATCTCATAAGTACGTTCCGCATTTTCTATACTCTTTTTCTTTATGTTGATCTGATTGATCAGGGTCGGTAAATTCCGGCAAATCTGCCGTATATTTATCGTAATCTCTTTCTTCTGCTCGCTCATATCCACTTCGTCCGATTCCATGGCCAGCTTACTTGACTGTACTCTTGCCTTTTTAGCTCCCCAGTCGAAAATCGGAATAGTCAAACTTACCCCGATTTGTTCATTATCCGTCGGATTATCATACATATTTCCCACCTTATCTCCCAGAGCATTGAGGCCGACACGGGCAGAAATATTTCCTTTAAACTCATTTTCTGCCTTTGCCCGGATAATAGAAAAAACATCCCGCTCCAATGTAATCTGTTTTTGACGCAATTCCATCCGTTGGTCCAATCCATGCTTTACAGCTTCTTCCGTATTCACGGTGATGGATTCTACTTCCGTATTCGGCAATACGGCGATGTCCTCGTCCAGAGAAACCCCCAGCAACAACTTGAAATTATCCTTCGCATTTTCATAATTTATTTCAGCCGTATATACGGACGATTCACTGGTAGCCAGATTCACCTCAGCCTGAAAAAGTTCTTCCCGGGCAACCAATCCGGCTTCCACCTTATTTTTTATAATATCGTAATTCTGTTTCTGGTTGGCATACTCATCCCGGGCAATCGATAAATCTTTAAACCGCTGATATACCGAATAGAAATTATCCGTCACATTCTTCTCGATATTCAGTTGCTGCATAGCATAACTCAATCGGGCATTTTCAAGACTTAATTCCAATTCCTTCAATTGCATCTTCGTCCGGTTATAAGTAAAAATGGGCTGCTCTATCCGCAAAGAAATATTGTGATTGAAAGCGGTACTCTTTCCCCCGGAAGAACGATTGGAAGCATCCTGCCAGGACACGTCGTTCACCAAAGAAACCGTACCGTCCGTCCATTTAATCGGCTGTACAATTCCCAGAGAAGCCGAGGAACTCATAGTCTTACTGTCAAACCATTTGCTGTTATAACTGTCATACTGACTGCTACGGGAATAATTAAACGGACTGACATCTAAGGAAAACTGTGACTTTAAAGAAGCTTGCTGAGCCTGTAAATTCAGCTCATTCTGCTGAAGGCTCAACTTACTTTGTATCAAAGCCGGACTGTTCTGAAAAGCAATGCTCAAGGCCTTGTCCAATGTCAGTACTTGCTGTGCGAAACAGATACTCCCGCAAAGCAGAAAAAACGAAACGAATAAAGCGTGTCTGTACATACTTATTGCCTTAGTTATATTATTTAATCAATGTAAACTTCACTGCATCCGCTGAGACAAAAACAGAAGAAACCTTATCCGTCAATGTCACAGTCACTCTGCCTGCCGGCAAATAATAGCTTCCCAACGACACCCATCCGTTTTCTTCCTGTGCAAAATCAACGGATGCCGTCTCTTTCTCTTCATCGTAAGCAATCGTATAGGTTTGGGTCTGGTCGTTACGGGTGCGGTTGTGTCTTCCCCAAAACCAAATCTCGAATTTAGGATTCCATACAAATATCTCATAATAATTATCCTTCGGGATTTCAGCCGTCCATTCAACCTTATTGGCACCGGTACCTTTACTTTTATAAACAGCCGAATGTACCGACTCTCCAAAACAAGAGCTCTTAACAACGGCAGTCCATTTCGAAGGATAACGCCAAGGCATAAAATTCTGGTATTTATCCTCCTCTTCTTTCCGGAATAAATCTTTCAGCTTATGTCGTGTATTTCCCTCGATTGTGCGGAAACCGGGGTCTTCATTATCTATGATAATCTCGCCGGGAACAGCAGCAAAAACAGCCGTATCTATCGGAAAAGCTCCCGTCAATGTATCGGAAACCTCGGTATCTACTTTGGAGAAATTGAAATCGAACTCATTCGGTAAATTCCGGGATACCATCGTATTTACAGTTATACGTCCGGGACGATCGTCGTTAATGATCTTGATTTCCCGGGCACTGCCTGCCGGTATATAATAATGATGAATATTATCTTCATCCTCACCCGATCCGGGTCTACGGGGACCTCTTCCCCGCATACCTCCGCCGCCACTCTCGACATTGACATTGATCATACCATCCACATCCGAAGGATTATAAGCCTTCAGGCTGATCCGGTATTTGGTAAAATCATCCAGAATAACCTGATTCACATCAACATCTTTTAACTTTATCTCAGGGGCATGATCCGTCGTATACCATTGATGAATAAAATCAGCAAGATCGATATGAAACTCTTCTTTAAATTTTTCCGAAAATTCCTCCAAGTCCGTTTCTTTAAACAGATGGCTTTCATTGAAATTTCTCAAAAAAGAATGAAATGTTTTCATTGGTATCTGCGAAACGACAAAGCTTTTCAAAAAATTACTTTTCAACTTCAGCACCTCATAAAACACCTGAGGCTTGATGTTTTTATCTTTCATAGCAGCCTCAAAACTGTGATCCTGCAAATAAACATTCGCCCGTTGATTATCAGACAATTCAGTACTAAAAAACCATCTTCTCTGGTTGGATTCACTTGTATTCTGCATTGTATTCAAAGCAACATCGATAATCGGATAATCGGCAGAATACATAAAACCCGTAAATCCGAAAAACATAGCTCCGATATTCAGCTTATTGACCTCCGGAGAAGAACTCCAACGCATACTCCCATCGGAAGAAGTCTCTGCAACAAAAGTATTATTAATGTAATTCTTTAACATCTGCACCTGAATTTCCTTATCTTCAGGTATATCATTCTGATTACGCCAATCCCTGATCCGATGTTGTTCTGCCCTGAAATCGACCTGTGTCCGTAAGCCTCGTTCCGGCAAAAAAACAATTTCCGGCATCACCTGCTCGGTATATCCTTTCCAATTACGAATATATCCGGTAAAAGGAAGCGGAGTCTCAGCCATAACAAACTTTGAAAAAGGATAACTTCTGTTTTTACCGACTTCCAGATCGGCCCGGATTTCCCGTATAATTGCCGGCAAAGTATCCTGTATCTCTTCAAAATACTTTGAAAAAAAGTCATGCCCTTTGAAATAATACAACTCATAATCCGTAGAATCCACAGAAATGGCTTTTTTCTCGTAATCACCGATTGCTACACTGATGCAAGGCAGAGGTGTGGCATTGGAAAATACGGTTTTTCCCTCTTCCCGGACAGCATCTCCCTGAGATATGGCCGTTCTATTCTCCGGATGTTCGACTGTAAGCGTATAACGGGTAAATTCCTTCTTAATATTGTAAGGCATAGCCGGATAAGCAGGCGATTCCGCTACCGGATACCACAAACATTCGGGAGTAAGAATGGTGTAACGGTCTTCCAGGTAAACATAGCGTTTTCCATACCGGAAAGAAAATGTGTTCCCCGTCGGATTAGCCAAAAAATCTTTCTCGTCTATATCCGTATAACAAACATTCTCATCCAGCGGCCCGGCATAACGGATGGTAATCTGCTTTTCTTCGCCGGGCTGCAACGCCTGATCAATCAATAAGACCTGCTTTTCCCGCTTATATGTAACCGCGTGACCGGCAACTTCCAAGCCTAGAATTTCTACCCCCGGATTCAAATAAAGAATAACCTGCGGAATCATTTCCCCGCGGCTATTTTTTACCAGCATCCGGCTTTCGGCTTCCAGGCTGTTTCCACTCTGCTTTATAGTTATGTCATTCGAAGAAATGTCCGCTTTCGGCAAAACAGCATACTTATCAAACAATGCAATATATTCCTTCCGAACCTCGGCAATATGCCGGAAATGCCGGACATACAGAAAACCCGTTCCCACACTGACCAACAGCAATACAAAAGCACAGATATTTATAATAACCGTTTTCCAGGGACGGTGAGGCAAACGCTTGACCAATGTTATCGTAAAACACAAAAGAGCGATCCCCCCCAAGAAATAAACGGTACGCTGTAATAAAAACAAAGCCAGATCCGGATGCCCCGTTACATCAGAAAAAATAGCCGGAATATTGACGCCGAAAAAGTCAAACACTCCGTACAAATTATCCCCGACATAGAAAAAAAGCGTACCGATAATACCCAACATTACAATAAACGTTACGGCTTGATTTTTCAATATACACATCAATGTAAACGACAATCCCAGCACAAACCACAAGGAAGGCAACGAAATCGTAAAAAGATAAAACAAATAAGGGAAAATACTGAAAGGGGAACCTCCCACTACTAAATTGACAAACATCCCGACCAGTAAGGTAATTATATTCAATCCGAGAAATACCCGGGTAATCCCCCATACTTTTCCGACAATATAATCCGCATTACTCATCGGACGTACATAAATAACTTCGGCTGTATCCAATTTCTTATCCCGCTTCAAAAAACTACCGGCCAGAAAAACAACAATTACCGATTGAGCAATATTGTAGAGATAGGTCGTAAAAAAAGGGATCAAAGAAGTCACTCCGACATAATTCCAGGTCTCGCTATATTTCCAGAAAACCGGAGAAAGATTGCTCAATTGAGTCAATGTCAGAATCAACAGTACCAATATTGCAAAAATACGAAACAACCAACTCCTTTTCAGTAGCTTCACTTCGTACCGCGCAATAACGTTTATCGTATGAATATTCATATTAAACTCTATTTAAATAACTCTCCACCTTCTTCCTTATCGGCATACATATCCATCCTATCCTGTAAAAGATAGTCCATAAAATAGACATAAGCGTGTTCTATATTAGGCGTGATCATCTTTCCGCCGAAACCGTCCAGATTATCGGCAACGACCTGTATATCCCAACCTCCGTTAGAAGGAATCGTCGAAATAATCGGATATTTTTCCTTGATATCCTTGAACTCCTGATCGGTAACAAATATTTCCCATACCTTTCCCTGCGCCAACTCGATCATATCGTCGGGCGAACCTTCAAATTTCAATTCCCCTTTATTCAATAAAGCCAGTTTCTTACACGTACTGGAAATATCTCCCACGATATGAGTGGAAAGAATAATAATGACATCCTGATCACTGACCTCCGACAAAATATTCCGGAAACGGATACGTTCTTCCGGATCCAGTCCGGTAGTCGGCTCATCGACAATGATCACTCTCGGATTTCCGATAATAGCCTGTGCAATACCTAAACGACGCTTCATACCTCCCGACAAACGATTCGCCCAACGATCGCGCACCTCGAACAAACCCACCTTGCGCAACATTTCGTCTACAATTTCTGCCCTTTTCTTCACCCCTTTAATTCCAGCCAACCCAGCTCCGTAATCCAGGAATTCCCAGGTTTTCAATTTTTCAAAAAAACGGAAATCCTGAGGTAAATAACCTAATACAGAACGGATAGCTTTACGATCTTTGGCAATGTCATAATCATCGAAAAAAATCGTTCCCGACGTAGCACTTTGCAACAACGTCATGATTCGCATCAATGTCGTTTTACCCGCACCGTTAGGCCCCAACAAACCGAACATACCCGGCTCGATGACCAGATTCAATTCATTTAAAGCCTTATGTCCGTCAGGATATATTTTACTGAGATTCTTGATTTGTATTTTCATCGTTTACCACCACGTCTTTGAAGGCTTAAAAGTAACAAATTCACGCCTACAATAACTATTTTTACACACTTTTAATATTTTAATAACAGTATGACAAAAATTTACCTCAAAGGTTTAGTCTTCCGGCCATAAATATTCCGCGAAGAATATTACTTTTGCCTTCAAGAAAAATAAGAGATGGAAAAAGGTATCGTAATAAAGTCTACCGGGAGTTGGTACTTGGTAAAAAGGACGAACGGAGAAATAATCGAAGCCCGTATCCGGGGAAAATTACGTACGAAGGGATTGCGTACAACCAATCCCGTAGCCGTCGGCGATATAGTCAGCCTGGAAAAAAACGAAGACAATTTTGTTATCACAGAAATCGGTGAACGGCGCAATTATATTATCCGGAAATCTACAAACCTCTCCAAAGAAGCACACATTATTGCCTCCAATGTAGATCAGACATTACTCATTGCCACGATCAACCATCCGGTAACCTCTGCAGTATTCATCGACCGGATTTTAGCAACGACGGAAGCATACAATATTCCGGCCATTCTGGTCTTCAACAAAAGCGACCTATACGATAATACCGACCGGGAAAAAGCGACAGAGCTAATAACAATATATTCAGAAATCGGTTACCGGTGCTTGCAGGTGTCTGCGGTAACAGGTCAGAATATCACAGAACTCCGGGAATTATTAAAAGACAAAGTTACTGTTTTGTCCGGCATGTCGGGGGTTGGCAAATCCACACTGATCAATTGTATCGAACCCCAACTTCAACTAAAAACCGCAAGCATATCAGACAGCCACGATACCGGAAAACATACGACGACTTTTGCCGAAATGTTCCCGTTGAACGAAGGAGGATACATTGTCGATACCCCGGGAGTCAGAAGTTTCGGGATCATCGATATGGAAAAGGAAGAAATTTCTCACTTTTTCCCCGAAATATTCCGGGTTTCCGAACATTGCCGCTTTTACAACTGTACCCATATTCACGAACCCGGTTGTGCTGTCATAGAAGCCGTCCAAAACGGAAGAATCAGTGAAAGCCGGTATTGGAGCTATCTCAGCATGATGGAAGAAAGCAAAGAAAAGTACAGATAATCAATCTTCGAACACTTCCCGTATAACGCGAATACTCTTAACGTTGAGATCCGTATTTAAATGAATACTGTAGAAAAGCAAAATAATGTCCAAAAGAATACTCCGGCTCTTGCGGTCTAAAGCTATTTGCTTTAAATCTTCAACCTGACAAGTACACAACGTAAAAATTGTTTTGGCAGCATTCGGTCCGGAAATATAGGGTTCATTTGTATCCGGAGAAACAAAAGTACCATCATTTACATTGAAAACACAACCTTGCGAATAGGTGGATGAATCGATTTTAAATCCAATCAGCGCCGCTATCCTGTATAGAAAAAATAAATTAAAATTCGCGGTATCATTTTGAGTCGTATTCAGATAGTCAACCGATTTCAAAATAAACTCAAAAAGATTTATATTTTTCTGTTCATTTTTCAAAATTAAATTTAAAATTTCACTCCATAATACAATAATATTCATTTTGTAAATATCGAGATAAATATTTGAAAGACTCAAAAGCGGAGAAACAGATTTCAGTTTTTGAAAATTTCCCTTTTCATTGGGAAAAAATTCAACTTCACAAACCTGAAAAAGATTAACGGTGCAACTCTTTTTCCGGAACAAAGAAGAAGGAGAAATAAAAGAAAGATAACCGCTCTCTTTCGAAAAAGCATGTACTATTTTCTGTGTATCTGAAAAATTTAATATTTTAAGAACAACTATATTAGCTACTTCCATATAAAGTATAACTTAAAAATAGTAACACGATCTAAAATAAGCTTAAACACCCTCTCCCACAAACTCAAAATATACGATTTCTGATTTTAGATTCCGCTTCAAGCTGATTTGTACTTCCGATCAAAAATCCTTTACAGTTTTATTCAAAAACTCCGTCAATTTTTCCACAGCCCGTCCCCGGTGGCTGATTCCGTTTTTCTGTTTCATTTCCATCTGGGCAAAACTCTCTGTAAAACCCGACGGACGGAATATGGGATCATAGCCGAAACCCGCGGTACCCTGTTGCTCCGTCAATATTTCCCCCAAAACCTTTCCTTCAAAACAATATTCCTTTCCATTCATAACCAATGCAATAACTGTACGAAACTGTGCTTTTCTATTGGTTTTTCCTTCCATTTCTTTCAACACTTTACGCACATTATCTTCCGAACGCTTAGCCGGACCGGCATAACGGGCAGAATAAACCCCCGGACGATTCTCCAGAACTTCTATTTCCAACCCGGTATCATCGGCAAAACAATCATAGCCATAATGCTCTTTCACGAAACGCGCCTTTTGTAAAGCATTTTCCTGTAAAGTCTCATGATCCTCAGGTATATCTTCATGACAACCGATCTGGCTCAAAGACACGATTTCAAAACGATCTCCTAAAATATCCCGGATTTCTTCCAGTTTATGCCGGTTATTGGTAGCAAATACTAATTTCATCACATCAAATAATCATTCAAAATTAACAGCAGATTTTCAATTATATGTCTATCAGCGTACTACAAACAAAAAAAATACACCGACGAACTCCATACGAAATAATTCATATCCTACATTCAAACGTTCTGACACCCTGTTATAAAGAGAACTCAGTATAAATCCGTTTCATCCCGGCGTACAATACGCCGCTTACAAAGGTATTAAATAAGTCCATGAATTATAAAGTCGAATAAACAAAAAAGCTCGTTTTTTTCGGGTTGGCAGGAAAAATAAACGTTTCCCGATGTACATTATCTGAGGTAAAAAAATTAGCAGAAACCTGATTTTCGGAAGACTGTAAAGGAATCCTCACATACGAAACGGAATAAGGCAAGGTTTGCCAGTTCCGGGTATCGGCTTTCTCCGTCATGGCATTGGCCAAACCGACAGCAAATCCCAGCCACTCATTCTGTTTGGAAGCGGCATATTGCAATCCCTGCTTAGCCGCAACCCGCAACAAAGAGGTCGAAAATTCCCGCAACATTCTATCGTGCAATGTTTTAAAAGCGATCTGATTAATATCTTCAGCCAACTCCAAAGGATAAGACTTATTCTCATACTGCAGTGTAGCCCTGGAATAAAGAGGAGGACGCTCTTCATATTTCGGAAAAACAGCCCGTACAATCTTCAGATTGGCTAAAGAATTACGTTCATGGTCACTATAGCCGCTTCCCCAGAAAAAAGGAAAAGTTAACCCATACTCGGCATTATGAAATACAATAGCCCCGTCTCCCCTTTGTTCTTTTACAAAATTGATTCCCCATTCCGATTTCACTGGTCCTAAGCCGTTTAGCCAGAAAAATATCAATTGCCCGTCAGCCGGAGGCGACGAATAAACGTATTTTTGCCCGAACTCTTCTTCATACCTTTTCAATTCCTCCTTAAATCCGCACAAATAGGCGGTTCGAAGTATATCTTGCCTCAATTGTACGGGTGCTTCTATTCCGAAATTTTTCTTATAATCGGTTTGATAAGTTTCAAAAGCATTTCGATAAGCGATAAAAGCATCATTGAAATTTCCGGAAGCATCATAAATCAACCCCATCAATAAATGAGCAAAAGCATCCCTCTGATATCTGTTTTTATGGTCAGGATATTTGTCATTTAATTGATTGAGCTTGATATTGATTTGACGAACTTCGACCAATGCACCCTCCATATCTCCCAAACGTAAATAATTCATGGCTTTGTAGAAATTAACCATGATAACTTCAAAATCTTCAGGCTTATAAAGTAATATCTCAGGATTACTTAAGAGTACAGCAGCCTGTAAGGCAGGATTACCGGACTGTTCGTCAATCATCTTCTCTGCCGTTTCGAAAGCAGCATTACTTTCCTTCGGATGATCCAGCATAAATTCAACATACCCCAAATTCAGATAAAAAAGAAGTCTGTTTTTCCCCTTTTCCATCTTTTTGTTCTTATGCAACAATTTATCAGCCTGCTCGAAATTCCCTTCTTCCACGGTACGTTGAAATTCCGCTGTACGCTCATACCAGGTGGCACAAGAGGACAACAACAAACAGAAAACAACCGGAAACAAAGTAATTCTCATCCGAATATAAATTTATACAGCTTAACGGCCGGTCAGACCGGATAATCCCCCACTGCTTAGGGATTAATGAAACCGATATTATGATTTACGACCGAACTCAATAAGATCAGTTATCATTTATTTCAATCTAAAATCGGTCAGATACCGTTTTCTTGATTTTTTTATCTCCCATCCAGACAACCTCATTGGTCTCCAGATTTGTCAACTCGAGATCGACCTGGTAAGCTACGACTTTATTCTTTTTATAAGAATCGACAATACTATTGATCGTTCCTTGTAACATAAAATCAGCCCCCAATTCAAGTCCCCATCTTTTAGCCGTCTCCGCAGAAACAAATCCTTTATTCTGATCTTCCCGCTCTGCTCTTAACTCTTCTCTTTTAGCACCGGCCTGTACCAAACGTACGCTTCCGTTGTTTATAATTGCTTTTTCAATATCCTTGATAAACATCTCGGCATCGATGTGTTCATGACTTTTATTCAGAATTGTACCGACAACAACAACCGGGCGCTTATTGTTATGCTGATTTTCATAAATAGGAATCCATTTTGCCCCGAGCAAATCTTTGATCATCTCATTGGAAACCAAACGGGAGTCTGTATCATTCCACCGACCGCTCAGATCGATCACCTCCCCGCTGTCAACACGAGTCACTTTCCGGCTCGCACAGGCAGAAACACTAACGATAAGAGTGAGAACTGCAAATACCTGAACTAATTTTTTCATATGATTTCGTTTTATGGTTGATTTTATTATTTTACAATTTGTATGCCAAACCCCGCCTAAGGAAATACGATCCAAGCCTCGCCCGGAACCAGATTGACCCGGCCCACCATGATTCCCGTCTGTGACGGGATATCCGCCATATAATCGGGCAGAGGGTGTTCCGAACAAACAATTTTTTTCGCCGTACTCGAGGCATGCAGCAAATAAACCCGTCCTTCCTTTTTCATGGCAATCCCCAAATGAGAAGTATCCAAACCCTTTATATTCGTCGTTATCAAAATAATATCTCCGGTCATTATCTGTTTTTCCGCAATCCTAATATTATGCTTCGGAATATAATAATACGACCTTTTATTGATCGCTGTTTCAATTTTTTTCATTTCCGGTACTAAAAGCGTATCCCGTGACAATATGGGATACTTCCGGTAGTTTTTCGTCATAAAATAAACCTCGAGAGGATATTCGATCCCTCCGATTTTATGAGTCACATCAGAAAGAATATGTTGCCGCTCCATCTCGTACAACCAGTCACTGGAATAGTGAAGACGGGAAATGTAACTTTCGATTTTTCCTTTCCGATAACGAATCCGGATCAGATTATCCACAAACTGAGCCGTCTCACTTTTATCATAACGATTTAAAAAAGTCAGTGCCAACGTATTCTCGACAAATGTCACACAATCGAATTCCCGTAAATTTATAACAGGCATTTCTTCCATAGGCACATTCAAGGTGCCCGCTTTATAAGGCTTATTTATAAAAAACCGGCCGATCAAAACGACACGCTGCCCATAGGGTAAATCAGCCAGCTTATTCGTCCGGGCATATACCCAGAATTTTTCGAGAACCAAACTATCGGCAGAAGAAAAAACAACCGCTTCAGCAGTCAAACACCACCCTGCCAGAAAGCACAACAATATCCATCTTTTCATTTTTCAATACAATTAGTCCATTCTTTATACGGATACCTTATCAAAGAAGAATTATAATAACGTTTATCTCCCGTTACTTCTTCTCCCAACCAATCCGGCTTGACAAAAGCCTCATCCTCGGCACCAAGCTCAATTTCAGCAACAACCAATCCCTCATTTTCCCCGTGAAATTCGTCCACCTCATAAATATGCTTACCGGCCCGTACCAAATAACGCACTTTATCAATGATTCCCGGCTCACAAAGCTTTATCAACTCCCGGGCATCTTCCGTATTGATTTCTTTTTCCCATTCAAAACGGCTCAAACCGTCCGCAGTAGCAGGTCCTTTAATTGTCAGACAAGCCTTTGACCCACATAATCGGACCCTCACATTCCGTTCCGGAACGGAAGAAAGATACCCTTGTAAAATGGGTACTGCCTGAAAAGCCTCAGATTTAAATGCCCCTTTTACCAAAAATTTCCGCTCAATTTCACGATGCACATTTTTTTCCATAATTCAATCCAAACATTATCGGACAACAAATATAAGGTAAAAGAGCTGAATGTACTGATTTTAGATTGTAGATTGTAAATTGATTTCAGCATTATTCATATATGAGCCCAAAGACGGCAACGGATAGAATGCCTTTTCAAACAAGCTTGAAATACAAAGCCGGATTATTTATCCGTATTTTACAGACAAAGTCTAATAAAAGAACAGACCGGTATTTAAGCAAAAACCGATACTCCCAAGAACGAATAAAATTCAAAACGGGATTCACTACATACTGAATAAAATATAATAAATATCTCAAGCTATACCGTATTCATATGCTTGATCTGAAAATAAATTTCAGCTATATAAAAGATATCTTCCTGCTTTTTGTCCGCATCTTTCGTTAAAATTATTGCCAATGTGTGATATTTTGATAAATTTGTCAATCAATACTTCTTAAAATACAAGCTATGAAAATATTAATGTTATTATTGCTCTCCGTTTTTTTCTCTTCTTGTGCTTTTTGGCGGGGAGTTTTCCACGGAGCTCCGAACATTGACGATTACAAAATTTTTCCACAAGCGACGATAAAAAAAAGCAGTAATCCGTTTCATTTTACAGAACTTCCTCCTGAAAGAAAAATATTAGATACGGCAAAAATATTCCGTCAGAAAATGGTACATATCACTCTTGAGGAGTATTTTGGCCAAGCCGGTGGGAACGGATCTTTTTTACTCATATATAACGATACCATTGTATATGAAAAGTATTTCGGTGAATTCAACCGCTCCTCAATCTCTACGGTATTTTCCATATCGAAGTCCTTAACCTCCCTTTTATGCGGAATAGCTATCGACGAAGGATATATCAAAAGCATCAATGATCCGGTAACAGATTATCTGCCGGAATTAAACAAAAAAAATGCTAAATTCAAATCATTGACAATTGAACATCTGCTTGATATGCGTACAGGCATTAAATTTAAAGAGCAATATAACTGGATTGTCACAACCGGAATCGCCCGCCTTTATTATGGAAACAATCAATTACAACAAATTAAATCCCTGAAATTTGAAAACGAACCGGGTTCCACACACTATTATCACAGCATTGCTACCGCCATTCTCGGCATCATTATCGAACGTGCAACAGGTAAAGGATTCGCCGAATATATGGAAGAAAAAGTATGGCAACCCCTGAACATGGAGTATGACGCATCTATAAGTCTGGACGGCAAGCGTAACCATTTTGCAAGGGCGGCAGTAGGTTTTTCGACAAATGCCATTGATCTTGCCAAAATCGGCCGTTTATACATGAATAAAGGAAATTGGAACGGAAAACAAATTGTTAGTTCTGAATGGATAGAACGTTCCGTAAAAGGCAATGTAAATAATAAAGGATATCAAAACTGCTGGTATTCTATCCCCAAACTGTTAAAAAAGGAAGATGGGAACGGCATTTTTCCGGACTCGTTATCTGTCGTTAAACGTTTTGACGAGCTAAACATTCCACACAGCGAGAGATGTATATATGAACCGGAAAAGGGCGAATGGATAGGAGAAACTTATACTCCAAACTTCTATGCTCTGGGGATTTTCGGACAGGTTTTATATGTAAACCCTGAGAAAAAAATTATAGCCGTCAGACTCGGAGAAAAGCAACATGAAGATTATTACATCATAATACATAAACTGGCCGAAGCACTTAAAGTGAAAAGTACAACCGATGAAAATAACACAAACTAGATATTCCATAAAATAACCGGATAACGACAAATATCGCCTCAACACCTCCGCAAAGTGTTCCGGAGTTTGCGGAATACCCGAAAAAGACTTGCAATACCTGATGAAAATAAAAAAAGGAGTACCGAAAATTTCGATACTCCTTTTATTATCATAAACATCCGGTCAGATTGCCGTTGTAAATTGCTCCAGAAACCGGAGATCGTTTTCAAAAAACAAACGCAGGTCCTTGATGCCGTATTTCAACATGGTGATACGTTCGATACCCATCCCCAAAGCAAAGCCGGTATATTTTTCTTTATCGATACCGTTCAATTCCAAAACATTCGGATCGACCATTCCGCACCCCAGGATTTCCAGCCATCCCGTTCCTTTACATACATTACAACCTTTTCCGTGGCAAAGCGTACAGGACACATCCATCTCGGCAGAAGGCTCGGTAAAAGGGAAATAAGACGGACGAAGGCGAATCTGCGTATCGGCTCCGAAAAGTTCTTTCGCAAAATAAGTCAATGTCTGTTTCAAATCGGCAAAAGAGACGTTTTCATCTATATACAAAGCCTCGATCTGATGGAAAATACAATGTGCCCGCGCAGAAATTGCTTCATTCCGGAAAACCCGGCCGGGAGTCACCAGACGTATCGGCAGCTCATGTGTTTCCATATCCCGTACCTGTACGGAAGAAGTATGTGTATGCAATACGATATCCGGATGTTTCTCTATAAAGAAAGTATCCTGCATATCCCGTGCCGGATGTTCTTCCGGGAAGTTCAGTGCTGAAAAATTATGCCAGTCATCCTCGATTTCAGGACCTTCCGACACCGTAAAACCCAATTTATCAAAAATTGAAAGGATTTCATTCCGAACAATGGCCAAAGGATGACGAGTCCCCGTTTTCAGGACATCCCCGGGTAAAGTCAGGTCAACCCCGGATTTACCGGTATCCTGATCACAAAGTTGTTCTTTCAACTCATTGACCTTAGCCGTTGCTACCGTTTTCAGTTCATTCAGAGCCTTACCGATCTCTTTTTTCTGCTCAACAGGAACATTTTTAAAATCTTCGAATAACAAAGCGATCGTCCCTTTTTTACTCAAATGCTTGATTCTGAACTGTTCTATTTCTTCGGGAATCTGAGCCGAAAAAGCGGAAATCTCAGTAATTAACTGATTGATTTTTTCTAACATCTTCTCGTCTTTTAAGTACTCTATAATAAATAATTAATGATACATTTAAGTATTTAACAACCTTTGTTTCAGAAGATTGCAAAACAAAACTGTAACCTAAAGTCTAATAAACCCACAGGCTTAATTAGCAAAGGACAAAGTTAGAAAAATATATTTGAGTTTTCCATGGAAAAGCAAATTGCTCAAAAAAGATTTTTAATTATGTTTGCAGCGAAATTTCAAAAATAAAATATCTCTTATTTACCGGTGCCTCAAAATAACATACGATGAAAAAAACGATAACTATATTCTTTTTTATACTTATCTGTTCCCTCTTCCTCTATGCCCAGGAAAGTGAAACAAAAATTCCCAGCCTGCAAAATGAAAAATGGTGGGGCGCTTTCGTTGCAAAGGGATCGGTTATGCCCTGGAAAGATACTCCGACTCTGTTGGATTTACACAATCAGAACTTTAACAATCAAACCGTGCCTTTATTCCTTTCCGACAAAGGGAGATACATCTGGTGCGAAAAACCGTTTCAGTTTACCGTAAAAGACGGCGATATATACATAAAAACCGCTCCGCAAAATATCGAGATTGTAAACGGAGGCTCGACTTTGCGGGAAGCTTATCTGGCAGCTTCCCGTTCCCATTTCCCGCCTTCCGGGAAGCTTCCGGACACCCTTTTCTTTTCTATGCCGCAATACAATACCTGGATCGAACTTATGTACAATCAAAATCAGCAGGACATTCTCGACTATGCCGCAAATATCCTCCGGAACGATTTTCCGACCGGTGTACTGATGATCGACGATAACTGGCAAAAGTATTACGGAAATTTTGACTTCAAACCCGAAAAATTTCCTAATCCCCAGGCCATGGTCGCTCAACTGCACAAGCAAGGCTTTAAAGTGATGCTGTGGGTATGCCCGTTTGTCAGTCCGGATAGCCCTGAATTCCGGGAACTTGAAAGCAAAGGCTATCTGTTAAAAAAGAAAGGGTCGCACGAAACAGCCCTTATACATTGGTGGAACGGATTCAGTGCCTGCTATGACCTGACCCATCCCCAGGCTTTCGATCATTTTATCAAGCAATTGAAAACAGTTCAGGAAAAATACGGTATTGACGGTTTCAAATTAGATGCAGGAGATGTTGCTTATTTAAGCGGAACTTCTTTCGACAGCTATCAAAAAGACGCGCTCTGCGTGGACCATTCTCAAAAATGGGCTGAAGTCGGCTTACACTTTCCCTTCAACGAATACCGGGCATGCTGGAAAATGGGAAATCAGCCTTTGGTACAACGCCTGGGCGACAAAGACTATTCCTGGAATGCCTTGAAGCTGTTGATTCCGGATATGTTGACCGCCGGACTACTGGGATATTCCTTTACCTGTCCGGATATGATCGGCGGCGGACAAAATTCAGCTTTTCTCAATGTCGGGAAATTCGACGAGCTATTGATCGTACGCTCAACCCAGGTACATACCCTCATGCCTATGATGCAATTTTCTGTTGCTCCCTGGCGGATCCTCAACGAATCGAATCTTGCCATTTGCCGGAATATGGCCAAACTACATGTAAAAATGGGACCTTATCTGTTGAAATATGCCAGGCATTCGGCTCAAACCGGAGAACCGATAGTAAGGCATATGGAATATGAATTCCCGCATCAGGGGTTCAGTGATTGTAAAGATCAGTTTATGCTGGGAGAAAAATATCTGGTAGCACCCATGCTCACTCCTGATGCCGGGCGGACAGTAAGATTACCCAAAGGGAAATGGAAAGACGATTCCGGAAAAATAATCCATGGCGGTAAAACAATCGACATCACGGTTGCCCCCGACAGACTTCCTTATTTTGAAAAAATCAAATAAGGCCGGGCTATTTCCAGATTTTATTTTTCCAGCGCATCAAAACCGGATAAAGCAAACAACCGACAATAGCACCTAAAACATCTGCCAGGAGATCCAGTATATCTCCGCTTCGATTGAAAAAGTATTGTTGTAAAATCTCTATAACCCCGCCATATATTAAAGAAATAGTTACGGTGATTAAATATATCTTTCTTTGCGTCAGATTTGTCTGATATCCCAATTCACTACACAACAATACTGCCATTATAAAAAACATACCGAAGTGAACCACTTTGTCCAAATGAGGTATATCCCAATGGGGATTCGGAATGTCCTCCGACGGCATCGCACATAACACAAAAATGACCAATGCCCAAATAATATTGCGGAACAGCAACAACTGCTTTCTCTTTTTCTGTATCATTTCCAAATGCTTTATCCCATCTTAATTCAGTACTTTCACCTTGATTTTTACGTCTTTAAAAGGACGATTGTTCTCATCGGTCGGTAAAGCTGCAATTTTATCGATAACCTCCAACCCTTCGACCACCTCTCCGAAGACAGTATATTCCTTATCCAAATGGTGCATACCACCGGAATTCATATAAGCCTCTTTTTTATCTTCCGGCATATATATTTTATCCGTATTGGTATTCCAGTCGAACTCGATATTTTCCTTGATTTTTCCGGCAATCCGGCGGAATTCATCAACCTTCTTCAACGCTCGCAAAGAATCAAGTATGACTTTTTTCTCCGGAGTATAATATTTTCGGCGAATGGCATTTTTGATCGGTATATTTACAGACTTTTCAATCATTTCCAATTCTTTCTCCGTATATTTTCTCCCTTGTACGATATAAAATTGAGAAATATCGGATTCTTTGTAAAAATTTTCCCGGTTCGGTTGGCGGGGGGCTGCCAAAGCCCCTTTCTTGTGATAATGCACTTCTTTTATCTCGGCATCTATCGTCATCGGTTTACCGAAACCGATAGACTGTCCGGCTATAGCCCCACGGCTATCAGAAGATCCACCCTGAATGACAAAATCTTTTATCACCCGGTAAAACAAGGTTCCGTCATAATGCCCTTCCCTGGCCAAACGAATAAAATTATCCCGGTGTTTGGGCGTATCGTTGTATAACTTCACTTTCATATTCCCCAGGTTCGTTTCAATCAAAACCATTCTTTCTTTTTCCTGGGCAAAAAGCGAAAAAGAAAAAATCAAAAATAAGGCTGTAACTAATTTCTTCATCTTCCGGATCATGAATAGAATGAATAAACACTTATCACTTTATGAGTTTTCTCACCAGATATTTTACCGGAAAATAAGAGGCAACATATCCGATACATAAAACCGTAAATATAATCAAAACAATATCTCCGAAAATCAGTTTCACCGGATAAGCTTCCAGCAAATACCCTCCTTCTCTCAATTTTATCAATCCGTAATTCTCCTGTAACAAACAAATCGCGACACCCAGCACCACCCCGATAAAAGCACCTATACAGGTAATCAGATTTCCTTCCGTCTTAAATACAGAGACAATTCGGTTCAAAGGCATACCCAAAGCTTTATATACCACTAAATCTTCTTTCTTATCCAGTATCAGCATAGATATCGAGCCGACAATATTAAAAGAAGCGATCAGCAATATAAAAAGTAATATCAAAAATACGACCAACTTTTCGGAACGCATCATTGCATAGAAAGACCGGTTCAATTCATATTTATCTTCGACCCGGTAATGAGAACCGACAAGTTGCTGCAACTGCTCTTTCACTCGTCCGATGTATTTTTCGCCTTTCAATTTCAGCTCTACCTTAGATATCTCGTCATCCAGAAGAAATAATTTCCGGGCAAAATCAATATCAGTAATTACCAGTTTTCCATCGATTTCCTGTTGGGAAGAAAAAATACCCGCAGGGAAAAGATATTCGGTATTCAATGCCGAATTTAAAGAAGACGCCCGTTTATCCGGATAATAAAACATCATCGGTGTCAGGAAATTCAAGCCGAGTCCGACCTCGACAGCTACCCCGGCCCCGACAACCGCTTCATATACATCCCGGTCTTTCAGCCGGAATCCACCCTCCACAATACTGTTGGCAAAACCTGTCACCTCCGGAAAATCTTCAGTCACTCCTTTTACGACAACGGGACGTAAACGCTCTCCGTATTTTAACAAAGCATTTTCTTCAATCACCGGATTATAGTAAGCAATTTCCGGTATCGCATCCATACGGTCGTAAAAAGTAGAATCGAAATGCATGAATTTACCTTCTGCAGGAAATATGACGATATCCGGCGTCAGGCTATCCGTACTCTTCTGCAGAAATAAATCGATGCCGTTGAAAACCGAAAGAATAACGATCAATGCCGTCGTTCCTATAGCCACCCCTACCGTGCTGATAGCAGAAATAATATTGATGGCGTTTTGCTTTTTCCGGGAAAACAAATAACGCCGCGCTATAAAATAGGATAACCGCATTGTCTCTGATTTACGATTTCAAATTTACGATTTCAGATCAAAACGGCAAATCTGAAATCTACATCAGGAGTTTATTTTAACAAATTATCTATTTTCTCAATATAATCTAAGCTATCGTCCACAAAAAAACGCAATTCGGGAATAATCCGCATCTGCTTTCCGACCTTTTTCCCCAATACAAAACGAATCGATTTATTTTTCTCTTCCAGACTATTCATGGTTACTTCAATCCGGTCCGAAGGAAAAATACTCAAATAAATCTTGGCATAAGAAAGGTCCGGACTCACCCTTACCGTCGTTACAGAAACCATAGCGCCGGCTATAATTTCCTTACATTCATTCTGAAACATTCCACTTAACTCTCTTTGAATCAAGCGAGAAACTTTATTTTGTCTGATAGAATCCATTCTCCGATAAATTATTGAATAAATTTTTTTACAAATATACTATATTAAATTCATTATTTTATTACATTTGCATCCGCAAACAAAGCAATCGAGATGTAGCGCAGTTGGTAGCGCGCCACGTTCGGGACGTGGAGGCCGCTGGTTCGAGTCCAGTCATCTCGACAAAACAGAGGCAATTGACCGGTATAGGTTGATTGCCTCTTTTATTTATATTAAAATTTTGGGAAATTAGGACGGCCCGGTTGAACTGTTTTTTTAAATTTGTAGTATTAATACCGACCGGAAATATACAAGATCCCCATGTTACCTTTAAATCAAGAAATTGAGACAAAGGCTATTTTGAAACAAGTGAGCAATGCAAATAAACGATTAGCAGAATTAAAAGGGATTGCACAAACCATTCCTAATGAGAACATTTTAATTAATAGTTTAGTACTACAAGAAGCAAAAGACAGTTCTGCTGTTGAAAATATTGTTACAACTCACGATGAATTATATAAGGCAGAGGCAGATAGAACTTCTTTGGTAATTAGTAGTTCAACAAAAGAAGTTCTTCATTATTCCGAAGCATTAAAACATGGTTTTGCATTAGTACGTAACAAGAAATTACTTACCAATAATATTATTCGGGAAATTCAAGAATGTTTGGAACAAAATAAAGCAGGTTTTAGAAGTACTCCAGGTACAACTTTAAAAAGCCAACAAACCGGAGATATCGTCTATACTCCTCCACAAGATCGGCAGGAAATAGAAAATTATATGAAGAATTTGGAGGAGTTTATCAATGATGATTCCATCATCGATGTTGATTCCTTGATTAAATTAGCAATAATTCATCATCAATTTGAGAGTATACATCCTTTCTATGATGGTAATGGCCGGACCGGCCGTATTATAAATATACTGTATTTAGTAATAAAAGATTTATTGGATTTGCCAATATTATATTTAAGTAGATATATCATTTCCAATAAATCAGAATATTATAAATTATTACAAGAAGTCAGAGATCAGGATGCCTGGGAACCCTGGATTTTATTTATTTTAAAGGGAATCGAGATAACAGCGCAAGAAACAATAGGTTTAGTACAAAAAATTGGTTATCTGATGCAAACATATAAGGTAGGCATCAAGAAAAAGCTACCCAATATTTATAGACATGAGTTATTGAATAATTTATTTAGTCACCCTTATACAAAAATTGAATTTGTTCAGCAGGAATTAAATGTGAACAGGCAAACTGCATCAAAATATTTGCAAAAATTGGCAGAGCAAGATTTTATACAATCAGTAAAAATCGGCCGGAACAAGTATTACTTGAATCTTCCTTTAATAAAATTATTTATAGATGCCGGAAAACAGATCGGATTATCACAAGATAGTATTGAGTCTGTCAATCAATAAGGGGTAAAACATATAGTCGTAGCTAAAAGAGAGATTAATTTACAAACATATCACCGGCAATATGTCGAAGAATACATGAATCTTTAAACATATCACCGGTAATATGTCGAAAAATACACGAATCTTTAAACCCATTCATTGTATTGAGAATAGTTGATCGACAAAAATGTCAAAACTCCAGTCATCTCGACAAGACAGCAATTTTCGTTTGAAAATTGCTGTCTTTTTCTCACCAAATGTGAAGTTTTCGTAAATAATACAAAAGCTTTCAGCCAGATCCGGAAGAAACTCCTACTTTTACGTATTGAATGGAAGCGCCGCCTGAAAGAGGGAATAAGCCTGTCAATCCGGACAAGGGCAGGATCAGGTAATCCGTTAAATTTCGGGCCAGATGAATCATGAAAAAAATAATTCTGATTGCAGGAGGCTTTCTGTTTTTATACCTGACCGTATTTGCGGCCAGAATTGAAAAAGCATTGCTATACAAACAGCATACGTTGCAAGATACATACAAATACCAGGAAAAAGAGCGGAATTTTCAGTGGAAGAAAATTTCGGGGAAAATAGATACACTGATTATGCTGGAAGAAATGGCACCGGAATTCGGAGCGCTGAATAATTACAAAAACCGGAATGGAGTTGCTCCCTTAGCGGACAGCGTAAAGCAGGATGCCTATAAAGCGATTACCGACAAACATGGAGTACGAAGGGACCAAGCCATACCGTTTTACCGTTTTAATAATCTATCCGTGCCGGAATGTTACGGCCGTGACGGTGCGCTGGTATGGATTTTAAGGGATACGGCCGATTATCTGGTTATCGTAGCAGCCCCTTTCAGGGGAATCTGGCTGGTACCGGCAAAATATGTAGACCGTTTACCCGAAAGGTATTTCCGGAAATTACTGTTTGTCGACCGTACAAATCAAAATATAACCACATTAGAACAAAGTGACACGGCCTGGCTGGTCAGGAGTATGAACCCTGTAACGACAGGAGTGGAAAGACCGCCGCATCGTTTTGAAACACCGGCCGGAATATATGTCATACGTTCCAAGCAAACAGCTATGCTGTACCTGAAAGACGGGAAGAACGAACTCGATGGATTTGCCCCCTGGGCCAGTCGTTTTTCGGGAGGAGCATATACACATGGCGTACCGGTAAAATATCCGAATAAAAAAACCATTGAGTACAGTTGGTCGTTAGGAACAACCAAACGTTCGCATATGTGTGTGAGAAATGCGACCTCACACGCTAAATTTATTTATGATTGGGCACCTGTCGATGTGTCGTTAGTATATGTATTTGATTGAGAAAATGAGAAAAACGTGGCTTTTATTAATCCTTGTGTGTTGTTGTCATATTTCTATCGGAGAGGCAGTTCTGCCCAGAACAGAGGGGTCAAACTGCCGCCGCCTGTACCAAGAACTTGGTATCGGACAAACAATCGGATTTCCGGCTTTTTACAAAGCCTTGGAAAACTACCACAAATACCGTTCTGAAAAACAGGACAAACTGGTTGTGATAGACTTTACCAAGCCTTCTACGGAAAAAAGATTTTGCGTCATAGATATGCAACAGAAACAGGTCCTATTTGAAACTTATGTATCACACGGAAAAAATAGCGGAGGAAATTATGCGACATCCTTCTCTAACCAACCCGGTTCTTTTAAAAGCTCGCTGGGACTTTTCCGGACAGGGGAAACCTATTACGGAAAAAACGGATATTCTTTAGTTTTAGAAGGCTTGGAAAAGGGGATAAATGATAAGGCCAAAGAACGGGCCATTGTCATTCACGGAGCCTCTTATGCCGATCCGGCCCTCATCCCGGCCCAAGGGCGTTTAGGACGCAGTCTGGGTTGTCCGGCATTGCCGCCCGTCGTCAGCCAGAAAGTGATCGACACGATCAAAGAAGGCATGCTTTTATATATCTACGGAAACAACAAGGTCTGAAAATACCTGACCGCACGATATCCTTTTGCCGCTTTTCATTTCTTTTATTCGTATATTTGCTAATAAGTTCATTGACTCCTTCCTTATTTTCGCAGTCCTGTTTAAACAAAAAACAGGATATTTGAAAATATACAACGAATCAGGACCGGTTATTTAAATAAAAAAGAAATGATAGATATCAAAGTCCGGGTGCACGACCGTTTTTCCGTGGAATTTAAAATCGGCTATCTGGTCCAAAAAAACCTGAAAGCCAACGACTTTATGATGAACACCTGGATATTTATACCCAATAGTCTGGATATAAATTCGTTTACTTATGGTAAAACGGAATTCTATCGCCATGCCAAATCGAATATCCGGTATATTACACCGATATACACGTTAAGTGAACTCAGAAACGAAGAAGCCTTGCCTTTCAGATTCCTGGAAGTAGCTTTCCATGAATTATCAGCCGATCATTCACAGGAGAATCTGGCCGAAACAGAATACCAGATTAAAATGTTCTGCTCCATCGTTAAAAGTGCCCTGCGAAAAGAAGCGGACCAGATAATAAAATATACACCCGAACCTGACCGGGAAAAGGCGATAGACCTTTATATTGAACAAATAAACGATATTACAGGCAAATACCGCAAACTGAAAGACATTCTACAGGATTCCGGTTTATACGAAGAAGTAGTAACCCTTCATTCATTCGGAGACGAATTCTTATCCAATCTGATCGAATTCCAAACCTATCGCTTACTTGAACTGATAAAACAAAAAGACATCGAATGTTACAACCGGATAGAAGACAGATTAATGCTATTGATCCGGCACGAAAGAAAATACAAAAAACAACATCAATACCAGACCATAGAGAAAAACAGTCCGGACCATAACCGTGCCGTCTTTTTCCGGATGCGGCTATTGAAAAAATTCGTGGAGAGCCATCTGTTTTTAAATGCTTACAAGAAAAAAGACGGACAAATGGCAGAGCAGGTTTATTACAGTATTGCCGCAGGTATTTCGATGATATTCGCTACCGCTATCGCATTCTCATTCCAGCAAAAATACGGAAACTTTACGATGCCTTTGTTTGTCGCTCTGGTCATCAGTTATATGTTGAAAGACCGGATCAAAGAGCTGGCCCGTTTTTATTTTGTACATCGGTTAGCTAAAAAATATTTCGACAACAAAACGGTTATCAGTATAAAAGACACCCCGGTAGGATGGATAAAAGAAGGCGTCGACTATATCACAGAAGACCGGGTTCCGGATGAGGTCATGGCCATGCGTGACCGTTCGGATTTGCTGGAAGCAAATAACCGGCACACGGCTGAAAAAATAATTCTTTACCGTAAACTGGTCAGAATTAACGGACAGGTATTAGACGAAAACAACCAATACGACATATCGGGAATAAACGATATTCTGAGCTTCAACATATCCGGATTTATTTTAAAAATGGACAACCCTGAAGTGCCGTTAGCCGTACCGAAAAAAGACAAAGGATATGAAATCATACGAGGAGAACGGATCTATTATCTGAACTTTTTAATTCAGCTTCGGTATGAAGACAAAATCGATTACAAACGCTTCCGGTTAGTCATGTCGAGAAACGGAATCGAAGGCATTGAAAAATTTTAAATACGCCGGGAGAGACAAAAGCCCGAAAAGAGTCTGTTTTACAACAAATCTCATAATCGATAGTCGCCCACGCATCTATCGGTTAACTTCCTGAAACTGAAATATTAATAAATTTCGGATTCCACTTTCAATTTTCAATTAATTCCCGTAGATTTGCACCGATTTATAAACACAAATATTATCGATTTCAACACACAGAAATGAGAAAATGGAGTATTGACGATTCAGCGGAACTGTACAATATCAACGGTTGGGGGCTGAACTATTTTTCTATCAATGAAAAAGGGCATGTTGCAGTTACCCCGAAAAGTGACGGACCTTCTATCGATTTGAAAGAATTGATGGAAGAGTTACAGGTTCGTGACGTAGAAGCCCCGGTATTATTACGTTTTCCGGACATCTTGGACAATCGTATCGAAAAGATTTCCAATTGTTTTGAATTTGCAGCCCGTGAATACGGTTATACGGCAAAAAATTTCATTATCTATCCTATAAAAGTCAATCAAATGCGACCTGTGGTTGAGGAAATCGTCAGCCACGGCAATAAATTCAATATCGGACTCGAAGCCGGCTCGAAACCGGAACTCCATGCCGTGCTTTCCATTGACATCGACGATGATGCAATGATCATTTGCAACGGCTATAAAGATGAAAGCTACCTTGAGTTAGCCCTTCTGGCCCAAAAAATGGGAAAACGCATTTTTCTGGTGGTGGAAAAACTGATGGAACTGCGGACAATCGCCAAATTATCCAAAAAAATGAATATCCGTCCCAACATCGGTATCCGTATCAAATTAGCCAGTTCAGGCAGCGGAAAATGGGAAGAGTCAGGGGGGGATGTCAGCAAATTCGGTGTCAATTCGAGTGAACTTCTCGAAGCTCTGGATATTCTCGACAAACATAAAATGAGAGATTGCCTCCAACTGATACATTTCCATATCGGTAGCCAGGTAACCAACATACGCCGCATCAAAACAGCCTTGAAAGAAGCTTCCCAATTCTATGTACAGTTACAAAATATGGGATTCAATATCAGCTTTGTAGACATCGGCGGCGGACTCGGAGTAGACTATGACGGTACCCGTTCGGCAACCTCAGGAAACAGCATGAACTATTCCATACAGGAATATGTAAATGATGCCGTATCTTCCATTGTCGATGCCTGTGAGAAAAACGAGCTTCAGCAACCCAATATCATTACGGAATCCGGTCGTTCATTGACGGCACATCACTCGGTATTGATATTCGAAGCATTGGCCAGTACACATCTTCCGGTTTTCGATGAAAATGAAGAGATCTCCGAAGACGCTCATGAATTGGTCAAAGAATTGTACGACTTATGGGAAAATTTAAACCAACCCCGTTTGCTGGAGACCTGGCACGATGCCGTACAATGCCGGGAAGACGCTTTAGGCTTATTCAATCTCGGACTGATAGACCTTCATACCCGCGCACAGGTAGAACGGTTGTTCTGGTCGGTAGCACGGGAAGTATACAACATGGCCGAAGCCACGAAACATGCACCCGATGAATTAAAAAAGATTTCCAAGATGTTACCGGATAAATATTTCTGTAACTTCTCATTATTTCAATCTCTTCCGGATTCATGGGCCATCGATCAGATATTTCCGATCATACCGATCAGCCGGTTAAATGAACAACCGACGAAATCTGCAACAATTCAGGACATTACCTGTGATTCCGACGGAAAAATCGACAATTTTATCTCTACCCGCAATTTTTCATACCATTTGCCGGTACATGAACTGTCAGGGAAAGACCCCTACTACTTCGGTGTATTCCTGGTGGGTGCCTATCAGGAAATCCTGGGCGATTTGCACAACCTTTTCGGAGATACGAATGCCGTACACATCAAGGTAAAAGGAAACGAATACGTCATTGATAAAATCATCGAAGGGGAAACCGTTGCCGATGTCTTGGAATATGTACAATTTACGCCTAAAAAGATGGCCCGTACTGTCGAAGTATGGGTAACCAGTTCTGTTAAGAAAGGCATCATTTCAGCAGAAGAGGGCCGCGAATTCCTTTCCAACTATCGTTCAGGCCTATACGGTTACACTTATTTGGAACAATAACCTCATATCACACTACCGCTGTGATTTTTGCAGCGAGCGAATAAAAACAAAGTCGTTGATTTGAAAAGTACAAAGTTACTTCCAGATCAACGACTTGTTACTACAAGGATACCCGTTTTAACTTTCTATAGGAATATAAAGTTCTGTCTTTAGTTTCCCGGGCTCTGTCTTATCCGGATGATTCAGGTATTTTTCAAATCCGGGAGTCATTCCCAGGGTATACCCGCTTTCAGGCAACCATTTCCCATATATCGTATCATACACAACCCCCAAATCAGCATAAGGTCCCTGATAAGAGAAAACGGCATATTTACCACCTTCGATACATTTTACGCCGACTTCTCCTTTGGCTACAGCCGGTTTCCGGACAACCAGGCATACATCTGTTCTCAACTTATCCGCTTCCGTCACTTTGGGATCGTCATGATACACACAAAGATGCTCTATGCCGGCAGAAAACAATTTGTGCTCTTTTACAAAAGCCCATAAACGGGTCCAGGCACCGGCATAGTCGATATTCATATAAGCACCGGTCAACCGGAGATAGATCACACTTTTCGGCTCCATCTCTATGATCTTGGGAGCTTTTAATTTTAAATCGGGATTCAATAAAACAGGTCTCATAATCGTATAATTTTTATTGTTACGGTAATCATTCGGCGTAATGGCATAATATTGCCGGAAAACTTTCGATAAAGAGGATGGTGCATCGTAACCAACCCGCCAGGCAATTTCCTGAACCGGGAGTTCCGTATACCGCAACAAACGGGCAGCGGTCTCCAACCTCATCCGTACAATAAAGGCACCGATCGGCTCACCCAAAAAAGCTTTTAATATACGATGAAAATGGCAGGGGGAAAAATGAGACATTTCTGCCAAGAATCCCAAATCAATCGTTTCATCCAAATGATTGTTGATGTATTCAACGATTATATTGATTCGTCTTTGATATTCTTCTCTGGTAGATTGTTTAGGTTGCATACACTCTCTTTTTATTTCGAAACAAAAATACAGGATGTAACCTATCCTCTCTTTTCCGATCTTGCTATCTTAAAAAAACGATATGATATTTTTATCTCTGGAAATGATTTAAAAAAACAGAAAACAACCCGGGGTTCATAAAAAGCGGAAAGATAAAGCCGTAAACGGCTCCGTAAAAGTGGGCATTATGATTGATGTTGTCCCCACCCCGCTTAGCCATATACTGACAATAAATCAGATAAACCACCCCGAAAAGAATTCCCGGAACAGGTATTACCGCAAACAATAGTATCTTATCCCACGGATTCAGGAATATGGAGGTAAACAAAATGGCCGAAACAGCACCCGACGCCCCGATAGAACGATACCAGGAAGCATTGCGATAGCGTATCAAATCCGGAACGGATGCTATCACCATCGCACCGAAGTAAAGCAACAGATAATATCCCGTTCCCCAATCTGCGACCTCAAATACCTTCTCAATATAAGTACCGAATGACCAATACGTAAACATATTCACGAAGAGATGTGTTCCGTCGGCATGCACGAAGCCATGCGTAATAACACGGTACCATTCGTGAGCGTGGACAACCCGGTAAGGATTAAGCGCCAATTTCTCAAACAACTGCCGGTTATTGAAGCACAGGAAAGATACCACAACCGTAATGGCAATAATAGCATAAGTTACCATCGTTTCAAATTTTGTATTTCTACAAAGTTTATAAAAATTATCCTGGCAAAAAAATCTGCCGTAAACAAAAGTGCATTATTCCGCATTCATCCGGTCTAACGCATCTTTCAAACGCTTATGCGTTTCTGCATCTCCCCCATACAAAACGAAACGCACAATTCCCTTTTTATCGATGATTAAATCGACAGGAAATGCCGTAAGGTGATTGTCATCTAAAAACTGTTTTCCTTCCGTCAACTGCGTAAAATGAAAAGGTGTATTTTCTACAATCTCTTTTATTTCCCGGGAAGTATTGGGAGAAATAGCCCAAAACTGGTAATCGGGATAGTTTTTCATCAATTCATTTAAAGCCGGCATCTCCTTTTTACAAGGTTTGCAAGAGATTTTCCAGGTATTGATCAATGTCACCTTCCCTTTCAGATCTGAATTTTTCCAGACTTTTCCCGAAGGATCCGGCAAAGCAAAATCCGGAAATGGCTTCCCGACGAAAAAAGCAGAGAGCTGTTGTTCATACTGAGCTTTATACGTCCGTGCAGCTTGCTTAAATTGAGCCGTATCTATCACCGTGCGCCCCTGCGCATCCTTTTTCACCTCTATCTTTATGTTAGGCATCCGAAAAGTATCAGCAACAAACAAATCCGCAGGCATATCGACGGTTTGTCTTACTCCGTTCATCCCGGAAATCATTTCATCCGGTAAACGATTCCCGGTCACCCGGGTCACAAATACGAATCCACAAAATACCGGCAATAAAAAACATATCCCGCTTTTCATAAATCTGGTTATTACGGTTAAACAATATAAACTACCTTAAAGAAATTTTTCAAATCCTTCGGCATATTTGGTCAACGTAACATCTATCACCTGATAATCGGCTATCCCTTTATAATAAAAAGGATCCTCTTTTATGATTTCATTCACTTCTGCCTCACTAACCGCATTGCAAAGAATACAACCTCCGGTACGCGGGTTTCTCCTTCCTGAGAAAATAAATTTACGAAGAGCATAATATTTATCCAAATACGCCCTGTGCGCGTCCAGATTTTCCTCCACATCCCGAAGAGTTTTTTTATAATTGACTAACAATACAAACATCACACAATAATATAAACCACAGAATTAATTCATATACACAAACAAAAAAGGGCTTTATAAAGCCCTTTTTCATCATTTCTTCTCGTACAACTTCGCCCAGTTTTTATATTCCCGGTCTTTCCAGGCGTTACTGTGATATACATAACTGGCGATCAGCGGAATAACCGTCGTACCTTCTGCATATACCATCTGTTCGTAAGTTACGTCTACCTTACCCCAGGAACAAGCTTCTTTCAAAGTAGAAGAAGAACAGGCTCCGTCACGCACATCTGCTACCGTAATCTGTACGGCATATTTGTGCATCGGTACTTCGTGACCTAAAATTTCAGCACATACAACTGTATCCTGAGCAAAATTTTTCGGCGTACCGCCACCGATCATAAACAAACCGGTTGTCGGGGCATTCATTTTAATCATCGTCAATTCGATAAAATCTTTTACAGAATCGATCGACAAATGTTTATCCGGATGTTCCCATTGGTGTTTGCCGATACCGAAACCGGCACTGCAATCTGAAAATGCCGGACAGAAAATGGGCACTCCGCATTCGTAGCATGTCTGAATCAGGCTATCCTTTTTCTTGGAATGTTTGGTCAGCCATTTACCGATTTCCCATATAAACTCACGGGAAGAATACGGACGCGGCTCTAAATTATTAGCAATCTCATAGGTCGTATGATCGCAAACCTGCAATTCTTCTTCATCGATAAATGTATCGTAGATACGGTCGATATACAAATCTCTCAACTGCATGTCAGGAACATCCTGATGTCCCTTGTAGTGCTTAAAGCCCAAAGCTTCAAACAAATCCATATCGATGATGGAAGCTCCGGTAGCCACCACAACATCTATCATCTTGTTGCGGACCATATCCACATAAACCTGCATACATCCGGCTGCACTCGTACTACCGGCAATGGTAAGAATATTAGTACACTCTTTTTCCTTCACCATTTTCATCAGGATATCGGCAGCACGGGCCGTATCGCGGGAGGTGAATGACATATCGCGCATAGCGTCAATCAACTGGGTTGAGTCGTAAGACTTAATGTCGATGTGCTTAATCGTGTCTTTTAATAAATCTTTCTTTTCCATTTTTATATTTAAACAATGTAAGGTACAGATATGAGGACCTTACTGACTCAATCAGATTAATGTATAGCATCCGGCAACAACGTCACCCCTTCCGGATGAGACTGGATTTACAGATCATCGATTATTGAATTTCATACTCAAAATCTGATAAATCAATTTAGATGCCAGAAAATCCGGGGCTTTATTCGTTTCATTCGGACACAATTCCACAACATCCAGACCGATGATATTGTGACGTTCATTGATCAGTTTCAAAAAATTCATCACTTCCCGATAGGTCAAACCGTCCGGTTCAGGCGTACCGGTCGAAGGCATGTACGCCGGATCAAAAACATCCAGGTCTATCGTCACATAAACATTATCACTCAACTTTTCAGATACATCGTACATCCAGTTCGAAGACTCTTTAATTTCATGTGCATAAAAAATCCGGTCCGGATCGATGTTGTGTTTTTCTTCAATACAGGAACTGCGGATTCCCACCTGAGCCACAGACGCCATTTCTTTAGCGCGTGCCATAATACAGGCATGATTGTGATCGGACCCTTCGTATGAGTCACGCATATCCGAATGTGCATCCAGTTGTAACACCGAAAAATCTTCATAATGCTTGGCAAAAGCACGGATAGAACCGATACTGACAGAATGTTCCCCACCCAACAAAACCGGAAATTTCTTATCTTTCAGAAGGGTATCCACCTGCATTTCGACGGCATCCGACATGGCTTCCGGAGAAGAGGACTCGGTTACCGGGTCCAGAGTAGCTATTCCCTGCGTATAAACTTCCGAATCCGTTTCAATATCATACAATTCCATGTTAGCAGAAGCTTCCAAAATAGCGTCCGGCCCCTTATCAGCACCCTTCAGCCAGGTACTGGTACCGTCATAAGGAACAGGCAACACTACAATTTTAGCATCTTTGTAGCTTGTAAATTCATTATCCAATCCTCCGTAATTCTGTTTTTCCATATCCATTACTTTTATAAATAAAGTCCGACAATCGCTAACCATCAAAATCTCTACGACTTACAGACCAAATAACGATACAAAACTACGCTATTTAATTGAATTTAAAAACGACTGTGTAAAAAAATTCAGAATAGATACGCTATCCCCCGAAATATTTCGGTAAAAATACCGGTCGAATCTTAGAAATTCACTTGAAAACCGACACCCAAAACCTCCTTGAACTGGAGGCGTGGTCCCTTGGAACCGTCTTTTTGTACGATTTTCGTATCGTTATCATAAATCATATTTGTGGAAATATTGGCAGAGAACCATTTATTCACTTTCATATTTAACAACACATCCCAACGGACATCCACATTTTTTGTATCTTCCAGATAATTTGAGAAAAAATCAACCCGGGAATAAATTGTCATATTTTTCATGAATTCATAATTTACCTCTAGCTTCAAATTACCTCCCATCTCCGAGAACAAATGCTCTCCGGGCTTTACTCCATAAGCTCCTTGTTCAGAAAGCACATCGCTGGTAACAAACGTTCCTCTCCACGATATCGCCGATAAAGTTGCCGTAAAATAAACCTTTGGATTCCAGGTCAGACCAAGACCTCCCATCAAATAACCGGGTGCCATAAAGCGGGAAATCAATACTCTCGGGTCCGGCTTATAGTCATAACCTTTTGCAAACTGCGAATTAAAACTCACCATACTGCTGACATACAAACTTTTTGTCAGCCCATAACCATAGGTTGAAGAAATATAAATTTTATCATTCGTCTTTTTCGATCCGTCTGTTTCTGTCCGGTTCAACCCGTAAGCCAGCTCCAGACGATTTTGCCAAAGATGTTTTGCTTTTTTATAGTCTGCATTGTATGCAAACTGTACATTAAAACCGATAGCGTCCTCACCTCCCGCCGACCAATTGCTGAGACTGACCTGCGATAAAGTCAAAGCCGACATTCCGGAGAGGGACCAACTGGAATCTTTTTTGACAGTCTCTTCTCCCCGAAGAGACAAACACACCGTATTCAACACCAAACAAACGATTATTAATTTTCTCATAACTGATTTATTTATAAGATTTAGCTAAAAAACTGCCTATGCAGCTTAATCATTTATGAGACAAAATTAAGGTTTATTTGTTATTTTTTACAATAATATTTTTTAAATCTTCGATAGCCTCGTCTTTATCAATACGCAGAACGACACGGTCCAACATGATCCATTCTCCATGTACCATGGAAGAACGAATATTTTTACTGTTCATGGCATAAACGACAGCCGAGTAATCGTTATATACCGGTATCATATTACTGGCAGCTATATTCACCGTTATCAGGTCGGCACTTTTTCCGACTTCCAAAGAACCGGTTACATCCTCCAAACCCAATGCCCGGGCTCCGTTTATAGTTGCCATTCGTAAAGCCTGCGCAGCATTTACTGCTTCCGGGTCATAATGCATGGCTTTAGGAAGTAAAGCTGCAAAACGCATTTCTTCCACCATATCCAACGTATTGTTACTGGCCGTACCGTCGGTACCGATACCGACCGTTATACCTGCCTTCAAATAAGTATCCGTATCGGCAATTCCACTGGCCAGCTTCAAATTACTTTTCGGACAATGGCCGATAGAAGTTCCGCATTCTGCCATCAGTCGCACCTCACGGGCATTCAACCATACACAATGCGCAGCAATAACGTTCCGGTCGAGCAGGCCGATCGAATACAAGTATTCGGCAGGAGGCATTCCGGTACGGGCAGTAATATCTTCGACTTCTTTCCGGGTCTCCGCAACATGAATTTGCAGCAAAGTAGTATAACGATCGGCCAGACATTTAGCTTTCTGTAAAGTTTCTTTCGAACAGGTATAGGGAGCATGCACCGTAACAGAAGGATGAATAAGAGGATCTCCCTGCCATTCCCGAATCAGTTTCTCGGATATTGCCAGTCCCTCATCTACGGACTTAAAGCTGGAGGTCGGGAAATCGATAACCGACTCGTTCATAACACCCCGTATTCCAGCCTTTCTAGCCTCGTCCGCAATCACATCCTCAAAAAAATACATATCGTTAAAACAAGTCGTTCCCGACTTGATCATTTCCACAAAAGCCAAACGGGTAGCGATCCTTACATTTTCAGGCGTCACCAATCTGGCTTCCGCCGGAAAAATATGTTCCGTCAACCAGGTATGCAAAGGCAAATCGTCTGCGTATCCCCGCAACATCGTCATCGGCACATGTGTATGTGTATTCACAAATCCCGGCATTACCAACATGCCTCGAACATCCTTTATTTCTCCCGGAAAATTCTCTACATGACATTCTTCCATCGGGCCGATAGCCTCAATCTTTCCGTCTTTAATCCGGATATATCCGTCGGCAATAACATCCATGCCGGCATTCATCGTCAGTATCCGGGCATTACAGATTAATTTTTCCATTCAGTCTTTCTTTTGATACCTTAACAAAGATACATAAATTACAGACATTCCCCCGCCATTTCCCTACTTTTGGTTTAAATTTATAACTTTGCCCGCCAAACTAAAAGACCATGAAAAGACCGTATCTGAAGCCCCTTTACATTCTCATATTATTACCCTTATTGGGGTATGGTTGCAAAACCGCAAAAAAAGAATACCAACCTGCTTACGCCTTGAACATCGTATATTTTTTACCCAAAGACAAACTACCGATAGAAAACTACCGGCAACGGTTAAGCGATATCCTGCTTTATACACAGGATTTCTACCGCCAAGGGATGAAAAATAACGGTTTCGGAGATAAAACCTTCGGACTTCGAAAAGATTCCGACGGGAAAGTAAAGATATCCGTCATTCCGGCACAGCAAAATGCAGACTATTACCCATATGAAGGAGGTGGATGGAAAGCGGTCCGGGAAATCGACGCCTGGTTCGCAGAACACCCGGAAGAAAAAAGCAGCGAACATACTCTTGTTTTTATGCCGACCATCACGGAAGATACAAATCCGGGCGGGGTTCCTTTTTACGGACTGGGTAAAATTTGTTTTGCCTTGGATTATAAATATTTTGATTTAAAACACCTGGGAGATCCGCTGTTAGCCAAATGGTTGGGCGGCATGGCCCATGAACTCGGTCATGGCCTGAATTTACCCCACAACAGCGAAACAGTATCCACGCGGCAAAGTCACGGTACAGCCCTCATGGGGAACGGTAACTACACATTAAGTATAAAACCGACCTTCCTGACAAAAGCCAGTTGTGGGATTCTCAACAATTGTCAGGTATTTTCTTCCGTTAAGCAAGACTTTTATTCCCAACCGGATACGGCGGGCCCTGTCATCCGGAACTTACACATCGAATTCAAGGAACATACCATAGATATTCGTAGCGGATTCAATATACCGCTTCCGTTTAACGGCATCAATATTTATTACGACAATGCACCCTACGGGGAAGTAAACACGGACTACGATGCAGAATCATTCTTTGTAAAACCACAGCAACAAGACAGCCTCGCTTTCCGTATTCCGAAAAACGAACTTTTTAACTTTGCAGGAGCGGATTTTCAAATCAGAATTATTTTTCTTTGCACCAATGGCTCCACATATTACATCACAGTTCCTTTCAACAAAAACTCCCCGGCAGATTTTCATTTTATCAAAAAAACAGAACTAAATAAATCAAAATGGTCTGTAACGGCATCAGATATGCAACCCGACTCTCCAGTTTCAAATATTTTAGATGGAAATATCCAAACCTTTTGGCATTCATCCTGGTTTCCTTATAAAAAAGATTTTCCGCACAACCTGACCATTACGCTGGACAAAACACAAAAAATCCGGGGTCTAACCTTTACGCAACGAAATAATTTACACGGAGCGATAAAAGAAATCCTTATTCGTATCCGTACAAAAGGAAAATGGAAAAAGATCGGGTTATACACCCTCAAAGCCAAACACTTCCAGGAAATTGATTTTCCACAACCCGAAAACGTAGAAGCATTTTCGATAGATATTCTATCCAATCATACAGAAAATGATCCGAAAATTGCAACGTTGGCTGAAATCGGAGCATACTAAAACGCAACAACATGAGAAATACACAGCAACAGGACCTGCAACTGAAACAGGAACGACTTCAGAAAGCCATACGAAATGCAAAAGCAGACGGCTGTTTAGTAAGTACAAATATCAACCTGTACTACCTCTGCGGTTGTGTATATAACGGCTATTTTTATATGCCGGCAGAAGGAGAACCTCACTTTTTTGTCAAACGTCCGAACGATTTTTCCGGTAAAAATATCCACAATATCCGAAAACCCGAACAACTGCCGGACTTATTCAAAGCCGCCGGTATACCCCTGCCGGAACATCTCCTGCTGGAAGCCGATGAGTTAAGTTATACCGAATATATACGGCTTCAACACATCTTCAATCCCCGGATAACAAGTAATGCCACCCGTTTGCTCCGGGAATTGAGAACCATCAAAACACCATGGGAAATCGGACAAATGCGGATAACGGCAAAAGCCCATGCTTTGACATACAGTCAGATCCCCGAATGCTACCGACCGGGCATGACTGATTTGGAATTACAATACGAAATTGAATACCGGATGCGAAAAAACGGCTCGGTCGGTTTTTTCAGGGCATTCGGGAACAACATGGAAATCTTTATGGGGAGTCTTTTGGCCGGAGAAAATGCAGAAATGCCTTCTCCTTTCGACTTTGCGCTCGGAGGAGCAGGTATACATCCCTCTTCACCTCTGGGAGCCAACGGAACGCTTTTAACTCCGGGGACTTCTGTCATGATCGATATGTCCGGAAACTACACGGCTTATCAAACAGACATGACCCGGGTATATGCCATCGGGAAACTACCGGAAAAAGCTTATAAGGCCCATGAAACATCCCGGCAAATACAAGAGAAAATAATCGGTATGGCCCGCCCCGGAACCCCCTGTAGCCAAATATATAAAATAGCAGAAGAAATTGCTGTCCAAGCCGGTCTCTCGGCAAATTTTATGGGAACCCGGCAAAAAGCCAAATTCGTAGGCCACGGTGTCGGATTACAAATCAATGAACCGCCGGTATTGACTCCGCGATCTGTGGAAATACTGTCCCCCGGCATGACATTCGCATTGGAGCCTAAATTCGTCATTCCGGGAACCGGAGCCGTAGGAATCGAAAATACATTCTTGGTCACAGAAAACGGATTAGAAAAAATAACCCGGTTTCCGGAAGATATTGTAGAACTGACAAAATAAAATTAACCTTTTTTTTTATTTCCCGTTTATATCTGAAAAAAAGATATGAAACGGACATTTATAATTCTATGCATTTTTCTATCCATAGCATGGTACGGATATTCCAGTGATAGTCTAAAATTTACGGCTATTCCGGAAAAACTGGAATTATTCGTCAATCAAAAAACCGATCCCTATACAATTCACGTCGAATATACATTGAATATTCCTCAGGGATTTATCGGGGACAAACAACGTTTAATCTATATTCCCCGTTTTACAACGCCTGAACACGAATATTTGCTTCAACCCCTTGTAATCACCGGAGAAAAATTCCGGGAAAAAGACAGCCGGACTCAATTACCGGAAGAAGATCAGACAGCCCTCGCTAAAGCACGGAAAATTCAATATACAAGAAAGGCTATGCAGATCAAGATCAATGAAGATGTTCCTTTTCAACTCTGGATGCCGCAGGCCCGTTTGACCGCAACCAGTGTGTTACAAAGCCGGAAAAGCGAACAGACTTTCACTCAAATACTGGCTGAAGGAGTCGTTTATTTGCCTTTAGGCCCCGGTCCGGTAAAAGTCAAATATGTAAAAAAAGAAGTCTCCATAGAGAAAAATACCGATTTCCGTTTTTTATACCCGGCAAATGTATCTTATCTGCGTCCGGAGTTCTCGGACAATTCCTCTCAATTGAAAAAAATGAACAATTTCCTACAACAGATTTCAAACAATCCGGATTATAAAATAGAGCAAATCGTCATTACCAGCTATTGTTCTCCTGACGGTTCCTATGCTTACAACCAACGGTTAGCCAATAAAAGAGTACTCAATTTCATCCACGATTTGGGATTTCCGGACATGAAAATTGAATTCAAAACAGTTCCTTACGATTGGCAAGGCCTGGCAGCAGCAGTTGAAAAATCAAATCTTTCCGACAAAACGACCGTTCTTTCCATCATCCGGAGCAACCGTAACGATATACAACGGATTAGCGCACTCCGGCAATCCCACAATTACCACTATCTCCTTACTCACATATATCCCCGGCTACAACGTACTGTTTGTGACATACAGTATACAATCAAAGAAATGCAAACTGTACCTGTCCCGGAATAAACACATGAATCAACTGTAATTCAAAATATCCCTATCAGCATTTATGGTAACCACACAAATACCTGACGGACTCCCCAAGCCCCAACGTAAATGGGCGATGACAGCAATTGCCATCGGTATCTCTGTCGCCGTACTGGACGGTGCCATTGCCAATGTAGCTCTGCCGACCATCGCCCAGGACCTGAATGTGAACCCGGCCAGTTCGATATGGGTGGTCAATGCCTTTCAACTAGCGGTTACAATTTCCCTATTGGCTTTCTCTTCATTGGGCGACCTCTGGGGATATAAAAAAGTATACGTCGGCGGCCTGTTACTATTCAGCATCACTTCACTGATCTGCGCCCTGTCCGACTCTTTCTGGACACTCGTCCTTGCCCGTGGCCTGCAAGGATTCGGTGCTGCAGCCATCACCAGCGTAAATACGGCCTTATTGCGCATCATTTATCCGAGCCGGCTTCTTCCCCGGGGAATGGGTACCAACGCCCTCATCATCGCCGTTGCTGCCGCAGCCGGCCCGACCGTTGCAGCAGGAATCCTCTCGGTAGCACCCTGGCCCTGGCTATTTGCCATTAACGTCCCTATCGGATTGACGGCCTTTATTCTAAGTGCCAAGTTTTTACCCCACAATCCGGTAAAAGTTGAAGGACAACGTTTCGACGTTCCGAGTGCCATTCTCAACGCATTGACTTTCGGCCTCCTGATTTCATGCATTGACGGATTCGCTCACGATATCCGTCTGTATATCCTGATTCCCGGAATTCTAGTTATGCTCTCTTTCGGATACTTCTTCATCCGGAGACAATTGCATCATCCGTTTCCCCTGCTTCCGGTCGATCTCATGAAAAACCGGACATTCTCGCTTTCAGTCGTCACTTCCGTCGTTGCTTTCATCGCTCAAATGCTGGCTCTGGTATCCGTACCTTTCTTCTTTCAACGGATATTACACCTCAATGAAGTGGAAACCGGACTTTTACTGACCCCCTGGCCCATTGCCACTATGATTTCCGCTCCATTGGCAGGCCGGCTCATGAGTCGTATGAATGCAGGGCTATTGGGAGGCATCGGTCTCGCCATTTTCGGTGCAGCCCTCTTTCTGCTGGGAAACATCCCGGATCATCCCACCAACTTCGACATTATATGGCGGATGGTATTGGGAGGCATTGGTTTCGGAACTTTCTTAACACCCAACAACAGTACTATCATCGCCTCGGCTCCCCCTAACCGCAGTGGAGGAGCCAGCGGTATGCTGGGCATGGCCAGGCTCTTAGGACAAACCATAGGAGCAGCGGCAGCAGCCATTATGTTTGCCGTTTTCCCTACAAACGGAATGCGGATTTCTTTGACTTTCGGAGCCGGATTTGCTATTCTGTCCGCCATTATTAGCAGCCTCCGAAGAAAAAAGACCTAAAATTATTTTGAGTTTTCAAAGTTTTTCACTTGCTTTGCTTCCACATTTCAGAAAAAAAGCATGAAACAGATGTTAAATATATGGTGGTGGCGTAATTCATTTGTCAAAACAGGTGGATGGGCGTAGCTATTGTATTTAATTAAATAGTCTAAAGACCGCAGGTAATCCGCCTGCGGTTTTTTATTTATCCGAATTTTTACACAAAAACAATAGAAACATTAAAATCACAGAATTATGGACACAAAAAACAAAAGATTTATCTTAACAGAAAGCGAAATTCCTACAACATGGTATAATATCGTGGCAGATATGAAAAACAAACCACGCCCGATTTTACACCCCGGAACCAAACAACCGATGAAAGCCGAAGATCTTTACCCGATTTTCGCCAAAGCCGTATCCGATCAGGAGATGAACCAGACCGATGCCTTTATCGAAATACCGGAAGCTGTTCGCGAAGAGTACAAAAAATATCGGTGTACTCCCCTCGTTCGCGCTTATGGCCTGGAAAAAGCACTGGATACTCCGGCTCACATCTATTTCAAAAACGAAAGCGTTAGTCCCGTAGGCTCTCACAAACTGAACTCGGCATTGGCACAAGCCTACTACTGTAAACAAGAAGGTATTACGAATATTACGACAGAAACCGGAGCCGGTCAATGGGGGGCTGCCCTATCTTATGCAGCCAAAGCATTCGGCCTGGAACTGGCTGTATACATGGTAAAAATCAGCTACGAGCAAAAACCTTACCGCCGTTCCATCATGCAAACTTTCGGCGCACAGGTAATTGCCTCCCCGAGCATGTCCACCAAAGCAGGAAGACAGATACTGACCGAACATCCTTATCACCAGGGAAGTCTGGGAACAGCAATCTCGGAAGCCATCGAACTGGCGACACAAACCCCGAACTGTAAATACACCCTGGGAAGTGTACTCAACCATGTATCGCTCCACCAGACTGTCATCGGACTGGAAGCCGAAAAACAGATGGAAATGGCCGGCGAATACCCGGATATTGTCATCGGATGCTTCGGCGGAGGTTCTAATTTCTCCGGCATCTCTTTTCCCTTTATGCGGCACACCATTCTGGAAGGACGTCAAACCCGCTTTATCGCAGCAGAACCGGCTTCCTGTCCCAAACTCACCCGGGGTATACTCCAATACGATTTCGGGGATGAAGCCGGATATACCCCCCTGTTGCCGATGTTCACCCTCGGCCATGACTTTGCACCTGCCAACATTCATGCAGGCGGATTACGGTATCACGGAGCCGGAACCATCGTCAGCCAACTGAAAGAAGACGGATACATGGAAGCCGTAGACATTCCGCAATTGGAATCTTTCAAAGCAGGAACACTCTTTGCCCAGGCAGAAGGCATCATTCCCGCACCGGAATCCTGTCATGCCATTGCATCCACTATCCGTGAAGCTTTAAAAGCCAAAGAAGAAGGGGTAAGGAAAACGATACTTTTCAATCTCTCCGGCCACGGCCTGATCGACATGGCAGCGTACGACCAATACAATGCCGGCAATCTCGTCAACTACGAACTACCGGACTCTACCATTCATGAAAGTATCGACAAATTGGAAAAGTTAATCTGAAATTACAAAAATCAGAAAAGCAAAGGGGGCATAATAGAAACTGCCCCCTTTTTCATTCAACGCCCCGGGCTCCGCCCGAAGTAGATATCATTTACAGGAATCTATAAACTTACAAAATAAAGATAACATTTCATGAGAAGCAACCAACATCATTTCCGGATGCCATTGTATGCCCAATACGAAAGATTTTTCATCCGATTGCACAGCCTCGACGATACCGTCAGAAGCAACGGCAACTACCCGCAATCCTTTTCCCAACTCTTTAATAGATTGATGATGAAAACTGTTCACCCACAACTGATGTCCGAACAAACTACCGGGGATAGAATCTTCCGTCAGGGCAACAGCATGAAACCGATCGCCCCGGGGAGCAATCTGACTATGCAACATGACCGGAAACGGCACCTCGCTCATGTCCTGGTACAAAGTACCTCCCAAAGCGACATTCAACAATTGAGCCCCGCGGCAAATCGCTAATAAAGGCTTATCCGTCTTCAATATCTCCGACACAAGTAACAATTGCAGCTGATCAAGCCCGGTATTGACAGCTTCCAGTTTAGGGTGCGGCGTACATCCGTACAGAAGCGGATTAATATCCCCGCCACCCGAAAGAATAAACCCATGACACAAGCGGACATATTCCTGTATAGCCTCCAAACCGGATACCGGGGGTAAAAGCAGAGGAATTCCTCCGGACTTTTCAACCGCTTCGATATAGTCCTTATTGACATATACCTGTTCCATACCGATGAATTTACCTCCATCCACCGTCCGGAAATTCGTACTGATACCTATCAAAGGTTGCATACAATATATAAATAAAAACCTCTGAAATCAGGCTATCGGTCTGGTTTTGATAACCGTAATACCGTTCACCGTATAATCATTGATAATCTCCAGTAAAGCGGTCAAATGAGGAGCAACCATGTGGTCGTTCCAGGTCCCGACTGTTTTCCAGGTTTCGTGAAACATAAAATCCAACGGGTCTTCCTTGCTGATATGCAATTCATAATGTAAAGCCCCTTTCTCCGCCAGAGTCGGAGCAATCAAGTCTTCCAGTATCTTTTGCCACTTTTTTTCTACTCCCGGTAACGAGCGGTTATAGGCAAACAAAACCAACGAATCGGGCTCGATAACCGGATTCGGAGCCACAGAACGCTGCCAACGCTGAATAACCGGTTCTTCGGCGAACAGTTCATCGGCAGCAGCCAGTAAATGAACGATATGTTCACTCTGCATATGCTTCTTCCACAGAGTCTCATTGGCCCAAATTTCATGGAAAATAAAACGATCCGCATCTTCACGGTCTTCATAAAGATGATAACTCACCGATCCTTCTTCAGCCCGGGTCTTATCGATCAAAGATATCAAAGCTTGTCTCAGGACATCCCTTTTACCCGGTTTGGCTTTAAAAACAGCCACCAGAGTCAATTGTTCCGCAGTTTCTTTATTGAAATATTCCATCATAAAAAGATTAAATTTATAGCGAATGGGTATTATCTATACTTCTCACCGGGCATTTCGATCGTCCGGTTGAGAAATAGTAATACCGTACAATGGTCTCCTCCGCTTGTTTCGATCTGCTGTATGCCCTCAAACCAACTCTTTATCCCGGACTTGCTGAATCAAAAAAGAAGCCTTCAGCATTTCCAAAGTATCATCTGTACATTCCGTATATGAAAAGGAACTTTAAAACATAATCACCTGCCCTCCCGGTCATCAACTTTCTTATCGTTTTTTCATACACGGCTTGTCAGAAATTATCATTAATCGAGTTTCAACACAGCCAGGAAAGCTTTTTGGGGAACCTCGACATTACCGATCTGTTTCATCCGCTTCTTTCCTTTCTTCTGTTTTTCAAGTAATTTACGCTTACGGGAAATATCACCTCCGTAACATTTGGCCGTCACATCCTTCCGGACAGCCTTTATCGTTTCACGGGCAATGACTTTTGCACCGATAGCCGCCTGTACCGCAATATCGAACTGCTGGCGGGGAATCAATTCTTTCAGTTTTTCACAAATCCGCCGGCCGAAATCATAAGCATTGTCGAAATGGATCAAAGCCGAAAGGGCATCGACCGATTCCCCATTCAGCAAAATATCCAGTTTGACCAGATTTGCCTTCCGGTAGCCGATCTGATAATAATCGAAAGAAGCATATCCTTTCGTTATACTTTTCAACTTATCGTAAAAATCGAATACGATCTCTCCCAACGGCATTTCATATGTAATCTCGATCCGGTTTCCGGTATGATATTGCTGATTGAGCAAAATACCCCGTTTTCCAAGACAAAGGGTCATAATCGGGCCGATATACTCCGTAGGCGTAATGATCTGGGCCCGGATAAACGGCTCCTCAATAAAATCCAGGGCATTGGCTACCGGCATATCCGACGGATTGTGCATCTCATATACTTCTCCTTTAGTCGTATGAGCAATATACATTACGTTGGGAACCGTCGTAATGACATTCATATCGAATTCCCGGTCAAGACGCTCCTGTACAATTTCCATATGAAGCATACCCAAAAATCCGCAACGGAAACCGAAACCAAGAGCTGCCGACGATTCAGGCTCGAAAGTCAATGAAGCGTCATTCAACTGCAATTTCTCGATCGAAGCCCGTAAATCTTCATAATCTTCGGCATCTATCGGATAAATACCGGCGAAGACCATCGGCTTTACTTCCTCAAAACCGTCAATCGCCACATCACACGGTTCATTCACATGCGTAATCGTATCCCCGACTTTCACTTCCGAAGAAGTCTTGATACCGGAAATGATATAACCCACATCTCCAGTTTTTAACTCCTTGCGGGGCTCCGGCTTCAGACGAAGCACCCCGATTTCATCCGCTATATATTCTTTTCCGGTATTGACGAACTTTACCTTATCCCCGGTTTTCAAACTCCCGTTGACAATACGGCAATAGGTAATGATCCCCCGAAAAGAATTGAACTCCGAATCAAAGATCAGAGCTTGTAAAGGCTGGCTCGGAAAGCCCTCCGGATGCGGGACACGCTCCACAATTGCGTGCAAAATCTCTTCTACCCCCAATCCGGTCTTTCCGCTGGCTTCAATAATATCTTCCCGCTTGCATCCGATCAGTTCCACAATCTGATCCTTCACCTCCTCGGGCATGGCATTCGGCATATCCATTTTATTCAATATCGGAATAATCTCCAGGTTATTCTCTACCGCCAGATAGAGATTGGATATGGTCTGGGCCTGAATTCCCTGAGTAGCATCGACAATCAACAAGGCCCCTTCACAAGCAGCGATAGAACGGGAAACCTCATACGAGAAATCCACATGTCCCGGAGTATCAATCAGGTTCAATACATATTTTTGCCCCTTATACAGATAATCCATCTGTATGGCATGACTTTTAATCGTAATCCCTCTCTCTCTTTCCAGATCCATATCGTCCAGCACCTGCGCCTGCAAATCTTTTCCCGTCACAGTTCCCGTATACTCCAGCAAACGATCTGCCAGTGTACTCTTCCCATGATCGATATGTGCTATAATGCAAAAATTGCGGATATTTTCCATATATTCTATTTAAATTTTAAGCGACTCCTTTGTTCATGTGAATATCCCGGACAGCCATTTTCCATACTTATCCAGCTCTTTTTAACCGTAATCCTTTCTCCCTAAACGACAAAAGAATTTTCAGACCGTAAAGATAATGATTTTTATTTTACAGAAATATACCCCTAAAATCAACTTCCCTAACCGTTATCCGATATAGAAAATCATAAATTCAACCGAAAGCAGTTCCCCCGCACCCGTCAATAACATAATTTCCAATCTCCGGCAGTTTATCCGGCAAAAAAGTTATTTTTGTGTTTCGAAACAAGTCTATTGACTGATTCGGAAATTTTATAATCTTTTTAATCAAAAATTATAAAAGTCTTTAAACGGAAAACTAATTTAATAAAGTACATAGAAATCAATACATTATGATAAAATCCATGACCGGTTTCGGTAAAGCGACGGTTGAATACAATCAGAAGAAAGTCGTTATCGAAGTAAAAAGCCTGAATTCCAAACAATTGGATATCAACCTCCGGATGCCGAATCTTTATAGAGAAAAAGAAATGGACATCCGTAATCTTGCGAAAACTTACCTCGAACGGGGCAAAGTCGATGTGAGCATTTATTTCGATAATTCGGAAACCGACAAAACGGTTGCCCTCAATCGCCCGGTAATAGAACAATATTTCCGGCAAATGACAGAAATCGCTGGTACATTAGGCATAGATACCGATAACAACGAATTACTCCAAACCATTATGCGCTTTCCGGATACCTTAAAGCAACAAACTGAAGAGTTGAACGAGGAGGAATGGCTGGCTTTAAAAAGCGGCATCGAAAAAGCATTGAAAGCTCTCGATACTTTCCGGATTCAAGAAGGCGAAGTACTGATCCGGGATATTCTGCATCGTATCGATCTGATCAAAAGTTTTGCTGCCGAAGTGCCTCAATACGAAGGGCGCCGGATAGAGAGCGTACGTCAACGGCTTATGGAAAAAATGAAAGAATGGGAGGAAATCCGTAATGTCGATCAAAACCGCATGGAACAGGAAATCATTTATTACCTCGAGAAACTGGACATTACCGAAGAAAAAGTACGTTTGAATAACCATTGCAAATATTTTATCGAAACGGCAGAAAAAGAGGAAGCTCCCGGACGTAAGCTCGGATTTATTTCCCAGGAAATCGGAAGAGAAATCAATACGATGGGTTCAAAAGCCAACGATCACGACATACAGAAATTGGTTGTACGTATGAAAGACGAACTTGAAAAAATCAAAGAACAAAGCTTGAATATTTTATAAAAACACGGTTATTAATTTCAGATTTACGATCAGACATACAGAGCGGCCTGTTAAAGATTTTTGATTTACAATTTTTAATAGATATATAAAGTCGCTGAGTCATGGAATCACAAAAAGACGTTGAGCAAAAAATGAAAATGAATCAAGTTCGAACAGAATCGTAAATCAAAAATCAGAAATCGTAAGTCAAAAAATCGTAAGTCAAAATAAATGGGGGTCTATCTATGGGAAAAGTAATCATATTTTCAGCACCGAGCGGAGCCGGGAAAAGCACCATCGTCAAGTATTTATTGGATAAAAACCCGGAGCTGGAATTTTCAATATCGGCAACCAGCCGTCAACCGAGAGGCAAGGAACAACATGGAAAAGAATATTATTTCTTCACCCAGGACGATTTTAAAAAACGAATTGCTGCCCATGAATTCCTCGAATGGGAAGAAGTTTATCCCGGCTGTTTCTACGGTACCCTTCAACAGGAAGTCGAGCGTATCTGGGCAAAAGGGCACACAGTTCTCTTTGATGTCGATGTCAAAGGAGGTATCAATATCAAACAAAAATTCGGAAAAAATGCGCTCTCCATTTTTATACAGGCTCCTTCAATCGAATGCCTGCGCCAGCGGTTAATCGGACGGAATACCGACAGTCCTGAAAAAATTGAAGAACGGGTAAACAAAGCCGAATACGAAATGAGCTTTGCCGATCGGTTTGATACGATCATCGTTAATGACAATTTAGCGGAAGCACAAGCCGAAGCAGAAAAAAAAGTCAGAGATTTCCTGACAAACGCCTGAAACAAATCCGGCGTTTTAAATGCAGATTGTAGATTTTAAATTTCAGACGGGCTACACAAGCCGGACTGAAAAGGATTTTTAATTTACGATTTTTGACCAATCACACAAATCGGCGGACTGTAAATAACGAATCGAGCTGAACCAGAATCGTAAATCTAAAATCGTAAATCCAAAATCTATTTACAGTCCCTTCAATACCGGTAAACTGATGTGATACTTTACAGCCAATACACGCGCCATAATCACACCTATCGCAGCAACCAATTGGGTAAATGCCGGCGGGAAACCGATATGCATGCATACATAATAGACGAAACCGCCGAAAATACAGGCAATAGCATATATTTCTTTACGAAAGATCAAAGGTACTTCATTGATAAAGACATCCCGAATCACTCCTCCGGCAGCACCCGTCATTGTTCCCATAATGATGGCTACCCAAAAATCAAACCCGCAAGCCAGACTCTTCTCTATTCCGACGACAGCAAACAGCCCTAAGCCGATAGCATCGAAAATAAAAAACGTATTATTCAAACGAATAACGTATTTTCCAAATGCGATCACAAACAATACGGCTACTCCGGTAACGATCAGATAAGCCGGCTGGGTCATCCAAAAAGGAGTCACGCCGAGCAATATATCACGAATTGTTCCGCCGCCGATAGCTGTAGCCAAACCGACAACGTAGGCACCGAACCAATCGAACTGCTTGGCCGATGCCAGACGAATACCACTGATCGCAAAAGCGAATGTCCCGATATAATCGATAATTGTTATAAAATCCAACATATTATTTATGATTTGCCTTTTTTACTTTGTGATTCTATTGTCCTGCTTCTCTTTAAAATCAAAAATCATTCAATCTATGAAATCGGTAAAATCTACAGGCATAAAAAATCCTCTTTACACTTAAAATTTATACGTATCAATTTTTTTTTGCGGGCGCAAAAGTAATAATAAAATCATATATTTGACCGTTTATTCCAACATTGAATTTCATGACAGGACTTTTTTTCGGTTCATTCAACCCGATTCACAACGGGCACATCCAGATAGCAAAATATTTGCTGATAAATCATTTATGCGACGAAATCTGGTTCGTCATCAGTCCGCATAATCCATTGAAAAAAAATGATACCTTACTCACAGAAAACAAGCGTTTGGAAATTCTGGAAGCCGCTTTGACCGGAGAAAAAAATATGCAGGCATGTGACATCGAGTTCGGAATGCCCAAACCGTCCTATACAATTGACACATTAAACAAACTATCGGCAAATCATCCGGAGAAAACATTCGCCCTGATCATCGGAGCCGATAACTTACGTAATTTCCATTTGTGGAAAAAACACGAAGAAATCACCGCCCGGTGGCCGGTTTTTGTGTATCCACGTCCCGGTATTGACATTTCGGCCATTTCACACACACACATCACAAAAATAGATGCTCCTCTTTTCCCGCTGTCTTCCACCGAAATCCGGGAAAAGATCGAAAAAGGCGAAGACATAACCGATTTCGTTCCGGCACATGCAATAAAATCAATTTTAGAATATTACCGCCAATTTTTATGAAAATCATATTATCGATTCTGCTTTCTTTTTTATTTTATTCTCTTCCCGCACAAGAAAGCAAAGACGAAAATCAATGGCTGCAACGGAATATTCCGGGGAAAAGCAAAGGCCAGCCGGTTACTTCTTCCTGGCATACGGGAACAGCCGGAATCATCAAAAGCGATGGGGCAGAATTGAGTCTTTTCAATACCTCCCGCATCGGAATGACAAAATCGACGGAACTCTTGCTGCATATAGGCGAAGAGTGGATTATGCCCAACCTGGGAATCAAACATCGCTGGCTACACGGCAATCGCATTTCTTTCAGCAGCGAACATACGTTATACTGCCCCTGGCCGGGATTAAAAATTCTTCAATCGACAGGTTTTAAAGACCTCATTGCCGATTCTGTAAAATTGGATCCCGGTATAGCCATGCGTCACGAATTGATTCTCTCCTGGCTCATAAATCCGCAGGTATTGGGATGCCCTAATCCTGCACCGGAAAAGATTCTCAGCTTCCGTTTGGGAACTGAATTTTATTTAAGCAGCGGAAAAAATACAGTTCCCCCGTTCGATTACTTTCACTCACTTTATCATACGCAAATCCTGAACAAAAAAGTATTGTATTACGGAGGCCTGCAATTCGACTCGTATTTTTCCAACCGTTTCCATTATAGTTTAAACGCTCTCTTATACAGTATCGACCTGTCTTCGGACTATGCTCTGGAAGGCAATGTCAGACTCACTTACTACATCAGTCCCCGGGTCGGAATTTCAGCCGCCTGTAAAGCAGCCTATATCCGGATATCCGAATGGATCGGACAGACAACACAACCGGATGGTACCTTTGTAAATTCATACGATAAAGCCCCCCGTATCAGTATCCTTCCTTTTATCGACTTAACTTTACTCATCAATCCCGACCGGGGCCAAATCCGGCATGGATTATTCAAAAACCGAAAAAGACACCGCTGATATACTGTAACCGAATGTAATTATTTTTGATTTATGATCTTAGATTTACGATTCTGCCGCAACTTGATTCCTTATCTGCAATAAGCTGATTTGTGCAATCATAAATCCTCCTCAAGCCGGCTTATATACCCAATTTAAAATTTTTTCAAAACGATCCCGTTCCTCCGGATCATAGTCATAAATCATCAAATCCGCGAAATCTGGGGTACATAAAAATTATTAATCAAAAAATTCAATCGTTTTCAGATTGAAAAAAGGTTTTTGTATAAATATGCCGACAAGTGTATGAATATGCACACCCATAAACACATAAAACACTGATCATAAATAATATAACAATATTACCAAACGATCAGAAACGGAAATTAATGCTGAAAACAATTTATACATTTGCCATCGTCAAATTATAAGTTGTATGTTATGGCTTTCGTTACAAAAGAGAAACTATTTTCTAAAGATTTTTTTATTACTTATTCCTGGTTGATAGGAGGATGTTTTATTTTCGCCCTGGGAGCGGTTCTATTTGCCGAACCCAATCGGTTCGCCCCGGGAGGTACTTATGGGTTGTCTATCGTATTACACCATCTATTAGGATGGCGTACCGAGTTAACGGCTTTGTGCATGGATATTCCATTACTGCTGATCGGCATTTATTTCCTAGGACCCAAATTCGGCATTAAAACGGTTATATGCACTTTTGCTATTCCGCTCTTTATGGGTCTTATCCACGAAATATACGGGTACAGAGCTTTACTGGGAGAAAACCAGGAACTACTCTCTGCTATTTTCGGAGGAATCGTATATGGAATCGGGATCGGGATGATTTTCAAATCCCGGGCAACTTCCGGTGGATCGGATATCATCGCTATGATTCTGAACAAATACACTCACATTTCCTTAGGGCAATTAGTCATATTAGTGGATTGTACCATCACATTGACTACCGTCCTCGCATTCGGAGAATGGACACTACCGATGTATTCCTGGATCGTTGTCTTTATCGAAGGAAAGGTTATCGACGTCGTACTGGAAGGAGGATCTGTCTACAAGACCATGATGATTGTAACCAAACAAGTCGATATGGTAAAACAAGTCATCATAAACGATATCAACCGGGGAGCCACTTTATTGCCTGCCGTCGGAATGTACCAGGGCGAAGAGCGGAATGTTATCTATACGGTTTTAACCCGTCGCGAAATGATGATACTGAGACACCGCATACAGGAAATCGATCCGGATGCCTTTATTAACGTAATCGATTCTAAAGAAATCCTGGGCCATGGATTCAAACCTTTGAAAGAGGAAAATTAATTCTCCCGCAATCTTTTTTTGAGTATCTCCTGACAGGATGCTTTAGTGGTATACGGCTGCAATTACAGCAAGTGGAAACGGTAATATACTACAATAACCGGGAAGCGCTTCCCGGTTATTGTAGTGTATTACCCTTCCGGAAAAAGCAGATGATACCGAAGGGGCTTTATTATTCTGGCAATTAATGCTGTTCCGCAAAATATTTATAGAACAGAGGAATTGTCTTGATACCGTTAAAAAATTGCTCCAACGGATAATTTTCATTCGGAGAATGAATGGCATCCGATTCCAAACCGAATCCCATCAATACAGATTTGATTCCTAAAATCCGTTCAAAAGCGGCAATAATGGGAATACTGCCTCCGGAACGGAAAGGTACCGGATTTTTTCCGTACACTTCTGCATACGCCTTCTCTGCTGCCTTATAAGCCGGTAAATCAATCGGACAAACATAAGCTGGTCCTCCATGCAAAGAAGTTACTTCTACCTTCACATAATCCGGTGCTATCGATTCAAAATACTCCTTAAACAATACCGCAATCTTCTCGTGATCCTGATTCGGTACCAAACGACAGCTTATTTTAGCGAATGCTTTAGAAGGCAATACGGTTTTTGAACCTTCGCCGGTATATCCTCCCCAAATTCCGCAAACATCGAATGTAGGACGAATTCCTGTTCTTTCATTGGTCGTATATCCCTCTTCGCCGAATACGTCGTCCACACCAAGTGCTTTTTTATAAGCCTCCGGATTGAAAGGCGCTTCTGCCATTTTTGCTCTTTCGGCAGCACTCACAACCAACACATCATCATAAAATCCGGGAATTGTAATATGACCTTTATCATCCACCATCCGGGCAATCATTTTAGCCAGAACATTGATCGGATTAGCCACAGCCCCACCGAACAATCCCGAATGCAAATCCCGGCAAGGTCCTGTCATTTCCACCTGCCAATAGGCCAATCCCCGCAAACCCGTTGTAATGGAAGGTATATCCGCAGCAATCATACTCGTATCCGAAACCAGAATAACATCTGCCTTCAACATATCTTTATGCTCCTGACAAAATTTAGGCAGGCTGGGCGAACCGATCTCTTCTTCTCCCTCTATCATAAATTTCACATTACAAGGCAAATTTCCGGTTTGCACCATATATTCAAAAGCCTTGGCATGCATAAAACTCTGCCCTTTATCATCATCCGCTCCCCGGGCCCATATTTTACCATCTTTTACAACCGGCTCAAACGGCTTCGTATTCCATAAATCAAGCGGATCAACAGGCATCACATCCATATGTCCGTATACCAACACCGTCGGTAAAGCCGGATTTACAATTTTCTCTCCGTAAGCTACCGGATTACCTTCCGTTTCAAAAACTTCAGCTTTGTCTGCGCCGGCTTTTAACAATATATCACACCACTTCTCGGCACATTTATACATATCCGGTTTGTGTTCGGCTTCCGAAGATATCGAAGGAATTCGTATCAATTCAAATAATTCTTCCAAAAAACGTTCTTTGTTCTTCTCAATGTATCCTTGTAATTCTTTCATAAATTATGAGTTTAAATAGTTATTTGGGGTAAAGATAAAAAAAATCGTCCAGTTATCGGTAATTTAAAGAACAAAGCAAAAAACCAATCTTTTTCTGATTTACAATTTCTGATTTTTGATTTACGATTCCGTTTCAACCTGATTCGTTTTCATTTTTTGCTCAACATCTTTTTTGTGATTTAATGACTCTGCAATTTTATAATATCAATCAAAAACCCCTCTGAAAACCGGTCTGCAACTCCAATCAAAAACCGTAAATCATAAATTTTTATCAGACCGACCTCTGTGCCACACTTAAAATTAAAATCTAAAATTTTCCTCCCGGCTTTATAGATTAAATCTTTCGGTATTTCCGATTAATTATATACTTTTGCAGTAGTGTAATCAAGAACAAAATTTATATGTCAGATCTTTCCGAAGTCAAGATTTTTACCGGAGAAAACAGCAGATATATTGCTGACAACATCGCTAAATCTCTCGATTTAGAATTAGGTAAAAAAACCTTATTGCATTTCAGCGACGGGGAATTTGCAACCGCTTACGACGAAACCGTGAGAGGGGACCATGTATTTATCATACAGTCCACATTTCCGCCCAGTGATAACCTTATGGAGTTGCTTATGATGATTGATGCCGCTAAACGGGCATCCGCCTACAAAGTCATAGCCGTAATTCCGTATTTCGGTTTTGCCCGTCAAGACCGCAAAGATCGGCCCCGTGTAGCCATCGGAGCAAAATTGGTTGCCAATATGCTCCATGCAGCAGGTGTTGACCGGATCATGACAATGGATTTACACGCCGACCAAATTCAGGGATTTTTTGACATTCCGGTAGATCATCTGTATGGCTCAACCGTACTGGCTCCTTATATCCAATCCTTAAAACTGGATAATCTGGCGATTGCTTCTCCGGACATCGGCGGTTCAAAACGGGCTAATTCATGGGCAAAATTCTTCAATTCAGGATTGGTTATCTGTCATAAAACACGGGAGAAACCGAATGAAGTGGCTGAAATGAAAGTGATCGGTAATGTCGAAGATAAAAATGTCGTTATCGTCGACGATATGATCGATACAGCCGGAACGATCTGTAAAGCAGCCGATATGCTGAAGAAAATGGGTGCAAAAACAGTAAGAGCTGTTGCAACACATGCCGTTCTTTCAGGTGAAGCCTATGAAAGGATCGAAAAATCGGCCTTAGAAGAAGTGATTTTCACCGATTCCATCCCATTGAAAAAACAAAGTTCCAAGATCAAAATCATCTCTGTAGCCGATATGTTTGCGGAAACCATCCGGAACGTTTTAGAACACAGATCCATCAGTGATCATTTTATTCTTTGATGAATAAAGTAACTTCACCATATTTCATGTCGTTAATCTAAACGACAGTGATTAAAAGAGGCCGTCAAAAGCCTCTTTTATTTTCATCTTAAATTTAATACACCATGTCTTCTGAAGAAATCAAACAACTTAAAACCTTTCAGGTCAATGAAATTACAGAATATCACATTTACAACCGTCTGTCACGGATACAAAAAAATGCACACAACCGGCAGATTCTTTCTGAACTAGCCGAAGAAGAGATGAAGCATTACCGCTTGCTCGAAAAATACACCGGCTGTACACCGGCTCCCGATCGTTGGAAAATCCGGCGTTGTGTCTGGGTTGCCCGTTTATTCGGCCTGACATTCGGAATCAAACTGATGGAAAAGGGGGAAGTCATCGCCCAACATGTATACAAAAACTGGGACAACGTTGATCTGCAGACGATGGCAACGGAAGAAGAAAAACACGAGATCAAGCTCATCGGTCTGATCGACGAGGAAGGGTTGAATTATATGAGTTCTGTGGTATTGGGGTTGAACGACGCCTTAGTCGAATTTACAGGAGCCCTGGCCGGTTACACATTTGCGCTGCAATCTCCCAGACTGGTTGCTCTTACAGGCGGAATCACCGGAATCGCTGCTGCACTCTCAATGGCAGCCTCGGAATACCTGTCTACCCGGGCAGAAAAAGACGGAAAAAATGCAATAAAAGCATCCATTTACACCGGAATTGCGTATATAATCACTGTTATTGTATTGATAGCACCGTTCGTATTTATGCCGAACGTATACGGAGCTTTGGGTGTTTGCCTCTCCGGAGCCTTGCTCATTATCGCTGTCTTCAACTATTATTATGCTGTTGTACGTAGCGAAAGCTTTAAACGGCGTTTCTCCGAAATGGCTATCATCAGTCTCGGCATTGCTGCGATCAGTTTCGGTATCGGTTATGCCTTACGAATATTTACCGGAATAGAATTATAAATCCGACAACGTATTTTTGGCATTCATTTTGCTGAATATTTAAATCTCGGACATAGACAAATTATAATTTAAATAAAATTTTATGCAAAAGCGTATTCTTTACTTTTTATTGACAGGATTGTTGGGGCTGGCTTCGTGTACGAAAGTCAATGATCTGAGTGACGATGCTGAAATTATTTCTTTTGCTATTACAAATATTTCTCCGGGTATAGAACTGGACCGGGAAAATATAATTATCAATGACAATGTGGTTTTAATTCCGCTGGAATTCGGAAGAAAAAATTTTCCCTTGACGATTTCTACAGATATCCGTCTTTCCAAAACGACGGATGACGCCATCAGTGCAAATGATCAAAAATTAAATCTCAAGGAATTTACTTTTGAGAATATATATGACTCACACAATTTTTACCTGATCTCCGAAAGCGGAAAACCACATCCGGCAGAGATCAAATTGGTAGATAAACTGAATGCCGAGATAGAATTAGAGTCCATAAATCTGACGGAAGAAGAAGCTTCGGTTTCCAAATGGCGGAACAACATCCGCATCATCTTGAAAAAGAACCTGAGCTGGCCCCTCATCATCACCCCTGTTTTCACTAAAACAGAAGATGCTGAATATGTGGATTATAATGACGGAGACTCTTTCACGTTTACCTCACCTTCGGATACTGAAAAACACATCACATTAAAAGCAGCAAACGGAGATGAAAGAACCTGGAACATCCAACTCGTTTCTTCCATTGAAAATTCCGATTTCGAATTGTGGATCAACGAAGGAAGCAAAAGTGTAAATATCGATCCTACTCCGGGAGAAGGCCTAGGCTGGGCAACAGCTAACAACAGTTTTGTACAAGGTACCAAACCGGTTTTGTACAATGGCGGAAAAGCAGCAGAAATGACAACCGGGTTGCAGAACCTGAACAGCTTGGGTATCGGAGAACTGATTACGGCAGGAACTATCTTTACCGGGAAATTCAAAATGAAAATTTCAGCCCTGAACAATCCGCCGGCTATGACTCATTTCGGAATTCCCTTCACGTTAAAACCGATATCCATCAGTGTCGACGCCAAATATATAGCAGGTAGTCAATTACAACAATCTGTAAAAGAAAGCGGGAAATATAAACTTCACAACCTGACCGGAACAGATTCCGGACGAATCTGGGTAAAAATTCTACATTGGGGTGGAAAAGGCGCACTGGAATACCACGAAAAACCGGTTCCGGATCTGACAATACTCGGGGAAGGGGAACTCATATTCGACGGAAAAAACCAAACGCTAAAAAACTGGCACACATACACGATTCCCATCGAATACAACAGCGCCTACAACCATATCGAACCGACACACATCGCTATCGTCATGACATCCAGCCGGAAAGGAGATATTTTTATCGGTGCTGTCGGAAGTAAGCTGACTGCTGACAATGTCGTCATAAACTATTAAATATTCTACAACTGATAATACACAAAAGGTTTTATAATCTTTATACAAAAAGAAACCCGAAACGTAAAATCAACTAAGCCGACAGACTTAAAAAGCACATTATGAAAATAGCATCCTATATCGTTATACTATTCTTATTGATCGGTTTATCAGTACAGGCTCAACAAGATACGATCCCTTCAACTCAAAATGTAGAATATCGTTTTGCTTTGGGAGTACAATTGGGAACGGATATCGGAGGGGCGATACCTTTTCCGTTCAGCAACGTCCCAAGCCCTTTTAATCCCTATCCTCAACTCTATCCCTCCCTGGGAGCAAAACTGAGCTTTCCGATTACAAATAGGTGGGGTATCGGCGCAGAAGTTTCCTATAAAAAAGTATCTATCGATGCCGATGCCCGAATCGAAAACCAACGGTTCAACGACGAAAAAAACGACGTCATCGCCCGGTTTACAGGATCTGCCGAAATGGGAATGAATTTCACCATGCTGGAAATTCCGGTATATGCCAAGTATACGTTCAGGAATCAAAAAGACCGGTTGATATTCGGTGCCTATTTCGCTTATATCTTACAAGGGAAATTCGATATCAAGGTAAACAAAGGCTTTATGATGACCGATGAAGGTATTTACAACGGAGCCATAGATGACGAACCTCTGAATATCAACTTCAACGATATTCTGGATAACTGGGATGCAGGCATTATCCTGGGATACGAACGAAAATTATTTTCCCGCATCGAAATCGGACTGCGTTTCAGTTGCGGTATGAAAGATATTTTTAAACCGGATAACCAGTATTTCGATTATAAAATGCTCCACATGCGGGGAACGTTAGCTTTAAGTTACAACCTATTCGACATCAAACCACCGAAACTAAACCCTTTCCGTCATAAAAACGACTGAAAATAAAAATTGAAAAAAGAACACTTTGTTTTTCACAAAATGGCATTCTTTTTGCTTTTTTATATATTATAATCAAAAAATGGCGCCATTTTTTACACCTCAATAATAATAAATCAACACCGATTTATTTTGTCTAACAACTAATTAAAAACGAAAATGAAAAAAGGATTACTTTATTTATTCATGCTTGCCTTAAGCTGTGCAGCATTCACCTCTTGTAGTGACGATGACGACGATGTATCTCCGTTGGTAAACACCTGGAACACAGCAACCGGAGATGAGAACGACCCGATAATCAATGTTCGTTTGGAAAACGCCACCGACTCTGTTATGTTCATCGAAAATCACATTTCCAACAAAGACTTTGGAAATGTCATCAATGAATTAATGGGGGCTTATGTAAAAGAATACCTGTTCAATGTCACGTTCAAAGCCGACGGTGAACTGGTTGCTTCCATCAAAGGGGAGGACGGTCAACCCACCCAATCTCCTGCCGGAGCAGTTTCTTACAAAATCAAAGGGGACAAAGTTTACCTGATACCGCACTTAGACGTGATGTTTCCGGACGGATTGCCTTCACTGACATCCAGAGCCTCAGAGAATCCGGCCATCGACCTGGACAAAATTCTGAAAGAAGGCCTTCCTCTTAACTACAAAATTACAAACAACAAATTGGAAGCCTACGTGACCCGGGATATGATGCAGCCTTTTATGGGCCTGATTAACGAAATTGTTCAGGGTATGGACGCAAACGGCGATTTCATGATTATGATGATGAAAATGGCTATGGCCGATATGGTGGTTATCGTCAATGAAAGTACCAAATTCGAAATGGGATTGAATTTCAATTTAGCTCCTTCTACACAGAAATAAAAATTTGCGGACATATTAAAACGTGCAGGCGGTAAATCTGTCTGCACGTTTTTTATGTCTGTTTTTTTATTTCCTTCTCTCCGTTTCAGCTTTTGGTTTTTCCTTTATATCTTTGTGCCTCAAAATGAAATCATAAATAAATATCACATAGCGTTATGGAATATAATTTCAAGGAAGTCGAGAAAAAATGGCAAAGCTACTGGAAAGAACACAAAACCTATCAGGTAGACACAGATCCTGCCAAACCGAAATACTACGTATTGGACATGTTTCCTTATCCTTCGGGAGCAGGCTTGCATGTAGGACATCCGCTCGGTTATATCGCTTCCGACATATACTCCCGTTACAAACGCCTCAAAGGTTTTAACGTACTTCATCCCATGGGATACGATGCCTATGGCTTGCCGGCAGAACAATATGCCATTCAAACCGGCCAACATCCCGCTATCACAACGGATAAAAATATAGCCCGTTACCGGGAACAACTGGATAAAATCGGTTTTTCATTCGATTGGAACCGGGAAATCCGCACCTGCGATCCCCACTATTACAAGTGGACACAATGGGCTTTTATCCAGATGTTCAATAGTTTTTATTGCAACGACGAACAAAAGGCAATGCCTATTGCAGAATTAGTGAAAGCTTTTGAAAATACAGGAACTGAAGGATTAAATGTAGCTTGTGGGGAAAACCTTCAATTTACGGCAGAAGAATGGAAAACTAAAACTGAAAAGGAACAACAGGAGATTCTGTTGAATTATCGTTTGGCTTACCTGGCTGAAACCATGGTCAACTGGTGCCCCCAACTGGGTACCGTACTGGCAAACGACGAAGTGAAAGAAGGCCTGTCCGTGCGGGGCGGCTATCCGGTCGTACAGAAAAAAATGCGTCAATGGTCGCTACGCGTTTCTGCCTACGCACAGCGCCTGCTCGACGGATTGGACCGGATCAACTGGTCGGATTCCCTCAAAGACATCCAACGCAACTGGATCGGACGCTCACAAGGTGCCGATATCATTTTCGATGTGAAAAACAACGACTTGAAATTACAGGTATTCACCACCCGCCCCGATACGATTTTCGGTGTCAGCTTTATGGTACTGGCTCCGGAAAGTGATTACGTAAAGCAACTGACCACTCCGGCCCAGCAGCAAGCCGTGAATGAATACCTCGACTACGTAGCAAAACGTACCGAACGGGAACGTCAAAGTGAAGTCAAAAAAGTAACCGGAGTATTCACGGGTTCATATGCCGTCAATCCTTTTACACAACAGGCCATACCCGTATGGATCAGTGAATACGTGCTTGCCGGTTACGGAACAGGAGCTATTATGGCTGTTCCGGCCCACGATAGCCGGGACTATGCCTTTGCCCGTAAATTCAATCTGCCTATCGTACCGGTCATTGACAACGGCCAGCCGATCGACCTTTCTGAAAGTTCCTACGATGCCAAGGAAGGAAAAATGATCAACAGCGGTGTAATCAATGGCATGGAGGTCAAAGAAGCGATTAAATACATCGCCGAAGACGTAGAAAAGCGGGGGATCGGCAAAAGCAAAATCAATTACCGTTTGCGGGACGCTATTTTCAGCCGCCAACGCTATTGGGGAGAACCGTTTCCGGTTTATTACAAAGACGATATGCCTTATATGCTGGATGAATCGAAATTACCGCTTGAGCTACCGGAAATCGACAAATACCTACCGACGGAAACCGGAGAACCGCCATTGGGACGGGCCCAAAATTGGCAAACAGAAGAAGGTTATCCGCTGGAATTAAATACCATGCCCGGATTTGCAGGTTCTTCAGCTTACTACTTACGCTACATGGATCCGCACAACGACAAGGCATTGGTAAGCAAAGAAGCCAACGAATATTGGAAAAATGTCGATTTATATCTGGGAGGAGCCGAACATGCCACCGGCCACCTGATCTATTCCCGTTTCTGGAATCACTTTCTGTATGATCTGGGGTATGTATGCGAATCCGAACCGTTCAAGAAGCTGATCAATCAAGGGATGATACAAGGACGCTCCAACTTCGTTTACCGGATACAAGGCACCAATAAATTCGTTTCCTACGGGTTAAAAGACCAATACGAAACAACGGAAATCCATGTCAACGTCAATATCGTACACAATGACGTTCTCGACCAGGAAGCCTTCCGCAATTGGATGCCGGAATACGCCAACGCGGAATTTATCCTGGAAGACGGAAAATACATCTGCGGCTGGGCGGTGGAAAAAATGTCCAAATCCATGTACAACGTCGTTAATCCGGACGATATCATTGAGGAATTCGGAGCCGATACCCTTCGTCTTTACGAAATGTTCCTCGGACCGCTGGAAGCCCATAAACCGTGGGATACACAAGGTATAGACGGTGTTTTCAAATTCCTGAAAAAATTCTGGAGATTATACGTCAACGACGACAAACTGATCATTACAGATGAAGAACCGACCAAAGAAGAACTGAAGACATTGCATAAGACCATCAAGAAAATCGAATCCGATATCGAGAATTTTTCATTCAACACTTCGATTCCGGCTTTTATGATCTGTACCAACGAACTGACAGGCTTAAAATGCAGCAAACGGGCCATACTCGAACCTTTGGTTATCACCATCGCTCCTTTTGCTCCCCATATCGCCGAAGAATTATGGCATAAACTGGGACATGCCGATAGTGTTACGACGGCAGTATTCCCCGAATGGAACGAAAAATTCCTGGTAGAAGACAGTTTCGAATACCCGGTATCGTTCAACGGAAAAGTCCGTTTTAAACTGGCCTTGTCTCTGGCAGCAGATCATGCGGAAATCGAAGCCGCCGTAAAAGCTGCTCCGGAAACCGCCAAATACCTGGACGGAAAAGAAATCCGGAAAATGATTATCGTCCCCAAAAAGATCGTAAACATCGTTGTCTGATCCATCCGAATAAGGCTGTCCGATCAAGTCGGTTTCGACTCTTTCGGACAGCCCATCTATCAATACCCAGGTGGAATATTTACAGCCTTTCGAATATGTCATTTATTCCACCATACCCGGGTATCGAAATTATCCGGCCCCTGTAAAGCGATAGCGGCCTCGTAATTTGCCATATTGGGAGTAAAATCGTCCGACGCATAATGACGGCGGTAGGGAATATGGGTTACGTCCGCATTCGGACCCGGCTTCAGATCGGGAACGCCCAAACGTCTCCAGTCCGACCAGGCTTCGATTCCGTCCTGCATAAAATTAGCCAGCCAGCGCTGCATAGCGATTTTAGCAATTTTCTGTTCCTCCGTACCGGCAAATTCCACCTCCTGCTGCGCACAATAAGCATCCAGATCATACTCCAATTCATGCTGACTGAATGAAGCTTCTATACCGGCTTTATAAAGCGATTCTGCATCCGCACCAATCCATCCCCTTACAGCAGCTTCTGCGCACAATAGCAGAGCGTGGGAAGGCGAGATAATTGTAATCGCCGCATCCTGTTTATAATATTTCGGATGAAAATTGCAATAACTTCCGGTCTGCCAGGAAGGCAGGTCGTCCTTCCGCAACCCGTAAGGCAATCCGATATACTCCCCGTTCTCATTCGGAACTGTATAAGCCTTTAAACGCGGATCGTGATAAGCTTTCAACTGATCGATAATTGTAGCTGAAGGAACAAAATCCCATCGCCCGTCTAAAATCATATTCTCCCACAAAGGATTGGCATTCGCATTTTCAGGCAGATAGGCATATTTGAACAAATCTGTATTTGCAGTAATTCCACCGTCGGCATAAGCCTTGGCAAAACGGGTTTTCCCGATGGCCGGAGCGACCTTCGATAATTTAATCGCCATCATCATACGCAAAGTTGCATTCAATCTTTTCCATTTATTCATATCCCCCTTGTAAAATATATCAAATGTCCCGTCCAGCCCCGCAGAAACATCGAATTGGGTAAAAGCTTCGTTCAGCTCTTTGTCAAGATCGGTATAAATAAATTCCTGGGTATCGTATTTAGGAGTATACAAACCTTCCAAAGCTTTATTGGCTTCCGAATAAGGAATCATTCCCAAAGCATCCGTCAGATGCATATAGGCATAGGCCCGCAATGTACGGGCTACAGCAATCTGGTTTTCAATCTTACCGAACGCCTGTACCCAGGTTGCTCCTTTCGTTTTTTCATCCGAACAAAGCTGGATAATATCGTCCAGATTACGGATCATCCGGCGGTAATAACCACTCGTATTGAATTCCGTCATAGCATAATTCGAATACTGGATATTCAACCGCTCGGCAATATACTGAGGATACAACTGATTCCAGGGATCGTAATTACCCACCCAGGCAAAATTAGGAACATAAAGCGCAGTATACATAAAGAGATAACGGGTATCCGGAGTCGATACCTTATTGGGATCCACATTTACACTTCCAAAATCGTCGCAACGCGAAAGCAATATCATTCCGGCGATAATCAGTATCAATAATTTTATCGTTTTCATAATCCTGTTGTTTTAATTAAAATGTCATATCTATGGTAAAACCGAAACTCCGGGTACTTGCAACCTGTCCCTGCTCTATATAGCTGTTATAAGCATTACCGACCTCCGAAACATCTACATTGGGCATACCCGAATAAATCAACCAGGGATTCTGGGCTACAAATGACAAACTGGCTGATTTGATTCCTCCGCCCAAACGTTTGAGCAAACTCACCGGTACGGTATACGTCAGCGAAATTTCACGCAATTTCAGATAACTGGCATCATATACATAGTCTTCCCAGATACTCCCTTTTTTATCAAAATAATAATTGGCGGCAACATGAGTAGACACAGGTGAGTATGTCCCATCCGGATTTTTGACGACACCTTCCACTTTTATCCCTCCGTTCTGTTCCAACGGCATACGGATGTCCACTCCCCGGTCGTTTTTACCGACGGTTGTTTCCAATAAACCGGCCATTTCGCCGAACATATTACTGACGGAAGCCACATTTCCACCGATCTGATAATCGAAAGACGCCCCGAAAGCCAGATTTTTATACCGGAGCGAAGTCGAAAATCCTCCCGTAGCATCCGGCTGTACGTTACCCAGTTTTTCTTTCGCATTATTGACCGTATTCAAGGTATAGTCTCCGTAAGGATGGCCTTCATTCGACCGTTTACGCAAAATCTTATTACCCTGCCCGTCCTTTTCCCAGACAGATCCCTGAATCACACCGATCGGTTGACCAACCTCCGCTACCAGATACAAACGGGTACTATAACTCAGCCAGGCCCAATTGTATGTTTTCAAATTTCCATCCAATTCGATCAATGTATTTACATTCCGGGCGATATTGAAATTCAAATCCCAAATCCAATCCTTTGTTTTAACCACCGAACCGCCGATAGCCAGCTCAACTCCCCGGTTCCGGATTTTACCGGCATTTATCGTACGTGAAGAATACCCGGAAGCAGGAGTCAAACCGATATTAATGATCTGATTTTTAGCATCCCGGTTATAAAAATTAAAATCTCCCCAAATCCGGTCTTTAAACAAGCGGAATTCGGTACCGATTTCATAAGCCGTAGAAATCGTGGGTTTGATATTCGGGTCCTTCATCCGGTCGTCATGCCTCATCGCCGTCAATTGTCCGTATTTCGTCGTCGTATACACTTCCGAAATATTATAGGCACTCGTCGATTTACCCACCTGTGCAACGGAGGCACGCAATTTCCAGAAACTCAGCCATTCGGACTTAAGCCAATTGCTGGCAATAACAGAAGCAGACACACCCCCGTACAAATAACTGTTTTTATCTTTGGGCAAGGTCGAACTCCAATCGTTTCGCAAGGAAAGATCCAAATAATAGGTATTGTCCCAACCGGCCGTTACCGTCCCATACACACTTCTCTCCTTCATGCGGGTTTTACTGTTCTCTCCTCCCGGAAGTCCGGAAGAAGCACTGACATTGAAAAATTTATCGATAATCAGTCCGTCCCGGGTAAAAGCACCCACCGATTCATACCGGTAATTCCGGTTTTCAAGGAAAAAAGCCGCATCCAAAGCCAACTTATTAGCGAAAAACTGATCGGACCAAGTTACACGTCCCTGTATCTGCATATCAATCAAACTATTCTGACTGGTTGAGTAACGCGATGTTTCTCCCAGCAGATTCATCGGGATAGCCGTATAACTGTTATAATTACGTAAATTACCGTTTACCCGTATACCGGCTTTCAGGTTACTAAGGATTTCATAGGAAGCATCCGCACTGAAGACATTCCACTGATAGACACTCTGCCAGTTTTCCTCGTAAAAAATAGCGAAAGGATTGTTATGATAAGTAGGCTTTAAATTTGTCGGAGAATTGATGTTCCAGGAACGGAACGTACCGTCCGGACGTTTGTAATCTTTCAAGTCCCGGACATCTACATTCCGGTGAAACCACTGGGTAAAGGTATAAAAAGCATTTCCCGTATTTCCGTATCCTTCCTGAGCATTATTGTGATTCCGCCGGTATGAATATTTATAATCCAAAGCAATATTCAACCGTTCGGAAGCTTTAAAATTCGTCTTGATGGACAGGAAACGGCGGGCCGCATCACTATTGGGCATAATCCCTTTCCGGGATATATTCGTAAAAGAAACACGCGACATGTAATTTTTCCCCGAATGAGCTACCGATACATTGGTTGTATTTATCATCCCGGTTTGGAACAATTCTTCCAGGTTATCTTTCGGAGGCGGACTGAACCGGGCCAACTGCCCGAATTTTGGATGAGTAGGATCCCAGGCATACCAGGGAGCATACATACGTCCGTCCATCCTGGGGCCCCAGCTTACGTCAGAAGCGTAATCATAATAAGGAGCTCCGTCCATGACACTCAAATAAGCCGGATGTTTCGACGGATTATACTTAAAAGTATACATCTCTGCCGTAGCTCCCAAATTTCCACCTCCGTATTCATTCTGATAATCTCCATGCAGGTATACTTTTTCAAAAGCAAGTGTATGACTAAGATTTATAGCCATACGTTGCCCTTTCAACCCCTTCGTTTTAATAATAATCGCCCCGTCACCTCCACGGGAACCATACAAAGCGGTCGCAGCAGGTCCTTTCAGCACATTTACCGACTCCACATCATCCATGTTGATCGAATTCGCACTGGTAATCACCCCATCCACCACATAAATGGGCTCACTCCCTCCGGCATTCAATGAACTGGTTCCCCTTAAAACAATTTTTCCGGCATCGAAAGTAGCTCCCGAACTTCCCCAAAAACGTACCCCGGCTACTTTTCCGACTAAAGCATTATTCAAGTCCATCTGACGGGTTTGCATCAACTCTTCCGATTTCAGGTTCTGCACCGAATATCCCAAAGCCTTCTGCTGACGGGTCATCCCCTGAGCCGTCACCACCACTTCTTCCATTTTCAAGGAAACCGCTTTCATTTGCACGTCAATCACGTTTTTATCTCCGACAGGAACTTCCACCGTTTCCATCCCCACGAACGAAAATTCCAACACATCTTGCCGGTTCACAGGTAAAGTATATTTCCCGTCGATATCCGTTGCCACCCCGACCGAACTACCCTTTATTCTAACACTTACTCCGGGTAAAGGCGCATTATCCGCAACATCCGTTACCCTTCCGTTTATTGTAACGGTCTGGGCAAAAATCGTTTGCATTCCTATAAATGACAGGAATACGAAAAGTCCGATTCGTTTTTTCATAAATACTCAATTTTAGGTTAAACATTAAACGCCTTTATGGACTACAGCCAAAAAAAACGTTCCTTTTGATTGTTAAAAAAATCTTAACTTTCTTCTGTTTTTGTTTCGTAGGATACATTATTGGTAATCAATGTTTTGTGTTTTCAGAATTTTCAAGTTTAGTTGACATTAAAAAACGAAGGTATTTTTTCAGGTAAAAATCCTGAATATCAATATATTTAGCCCAAATATAGATCGTACACACAATTCTTTAAGAGACGGGAAATTTAAATAATATTTACATATTATCCAACAAATCAGCTCTCAAAAATTAAATAATTCTTAAAAAATAACGATTCAAAAGCCAAAGACTGACTTTATTTATTTCAGAAATTACCGGTCTTTTTTAGAAGTAGGAACAATAAAAATTACGCTTACCGTACCGATCAGCCCTAAAACAAGAAGCAGGATACGAAAATGCCAATTTTCCAGAACAACAAAAGCGGAAATAGAAATCATCGTCCACATACAGCCGATTGAAATCAGCTTTGAGGTCCAACTTACTCCCTGTTTCGATTCATAACGCCGGATATAATCCCCCAGCCACTTGGAACGGTGTAAAAAATCGTGCATTCGTTTAGAACTTTTGTAAAAAAGCCAGGAACTCAACAATAGAAAAGGGGTTGTCGGCAGTCCCGGGACAAATATCCCAATGATACCCAAACACACGGAAAGAATCCCGATACTGATATATAAAACTTTTCGCATCTTTTATAAAACCGGAGGTAATAAAGCCTCCTTTAATTTGTTCTGAACAGTTCTTTTATTACGATCTGATAGTCGTCCCGGCGACCGGCTTTGCGTATTCGTTTAAGCCATTTACGGTCGGTTTCAGGTAAAAAATAGTCCCATACCGATTTCATCTTTTGTAAAAGCAATCTTTCATCGTTAAAATAACTTTCATAAGCAGAAAAAAGGGCCTCATGAAAATCAAAAAAACGCTTTTTACGTAATTTTTCCGAAAAAGTTTCATTTCCTTGAAAATCGGCTGCCAATAAAGGCGAAGACAATAATCCACGTCCTACAAAAACACCCCTGAGCAGGGGGTATTGGGCCACGATATTCTGAATCTGCTCAACCGATATCAAATCTCCATTATAAAAAAGAGGACGGGTACATTGCCGGTAGAATGAAGCGAATCCTTCCTCGTCCACCGTACCCTTATATTGTTGTTTTCCTGTTCGTGCATGAACCGTTATCCAGCAAAGGCGAAGATTATTAATTACAGATAACAAATCCATACATTCGCCTGCCGATTCCCACCCCAAACGCATTTTTAATGAAAAATCCAGATCGGGAAATTCATCTATAGTCTGTAAGACCGTTTTCACCCGTTCCGGATAAGGTAAGATTCCGGCTCCTTTTTTCTGATGGGCTATCAACGGAAAAGGACAACCGAAATTAATATCCGCCTGCCGATATCCCATTTCCCGGATTTTTCCGGCCAATATACGGAATTCTTCAGGAGAGCCCGGTAATATCTGAGGGATAAGACGGGCAACCGTATTGTTTTTCGGATCTAAATCACGCATATCCCGGTTACGGAAAGCATTCCCTTTTTCCAACCGTATAAAAGGGGTATAATAAGCGTCTACACCACCGAAAAAGCAGGCGAAAGTATTTCTATATATCCAGTCCGTATACCCCTGTATCGGCGCAAAATGTATCTCAAAACGGTTTTCCATGCCGCAAAAATAGGTTTAAATTTCGATTTATGGCTGCATATATTCCTAAAACCCTTTTCCGGCTCCCAATTTTAAAAACAAATTGTAACTTAGCAGCATAAACCATTATCGTTCACGTCCTATGAAAACTTTATTATTCTTTTTATCTTTTATTCTCTTATGTCCGGTATTGAAAGCGCAGAATGACGACCGCGGGTATTTGGTTAAAGTCGGAGATATGGCGCCGGACATCGATATTCATTACCTCGACGGCAGTGTAAAAAAACTGTCTGATTTCCGGGGCAAAATCGTCATGCTGCAATTTACAGCCAGTTGGTGCGGAGTATGCCGGAAAGAAATGCCTTTCATTGAAAAAGACATCTGGCAAAAACATAAAAACAATCCGAAATTTGCCCTCATCGGCATCGATCTGAAAGAAAATGCAGAAAAAACAAAGAAATTCGCCCAGGACCTAAAAATTACTTATCCCCTGACATTAGATTCAGAAGGTAAATCTTTCTATGCTTTCGCAGCCAGAAATGCCGGTGTCACCCGCAATATAATCATCGACAAAACCGGAAAAATCGTCTACCTCACCCGGCTTTACGATCCGGCAGAATTCAAAGAAATGACCGAAGTGATCGACCGGTTATTGCAGTAATATATGTTTTTGATTGTTGATTTACGATTCTGGTTCAACCTGATACGCGGCTACGATTCAGTTCCGAATTCACCAATCGTAAATCATAAATTAAAAATCCTTTTACCCCGATTCCAAATCTTTCCCAGATCATTCCGCCCCCCTTACTCAAAATCACAAATGAGTAAATCAGCGAAATCGGCGGGTAAAAAGATCGTAAATCAAAAATCCCCTGAAACCAATCGTTTGATTTCAGGGGATCAACATCATTCTTTCACGGCCCGTTGTAAGGTTGTGTCTATTCTTCCGAAAACGGGATAAAGACCGTCATTATCCAACACATCCCGGGCAATATAAGCCTCCAGATTGGTCCGGATAATCTCGTAAGATTCACGCATCCCTTTATTATCCCGCTTCAATCCGTTCTTTGCAGCATAATCGGCCATATCTCCGACAAGATCAAACTTTTTAAGATAAGCCAATATTTCCTTGTAATCTTTCATATCCTTCAAATCCGCACGGTGACGATCCATAAAATCAAAGGTGTAATCATACAACAACATCGTACGCCGTAAATCAATCAGGTATTTCGAAACTCCATTCGTATCGACGGGAACAAATACATCAGGCATAATTCCACCGCCACCGTATACGGTTCTTCCTCCAAGTGTCTGGTACTTGAGTTTTTCATCGAAATGAATACTGTCCTTTTCTTCCAGTTCACCGTGTCTGATCCGATTGCTAAGATCACCGTAATACTCATTCTTTCCTTTATCGTAAGGCCGTTGTATTGAACGCCCGGAAGGGATATAATAACGGGCTACCGTCAACCGCAATGCCGATCCGTCAGGAAGAATCCGCTGCTCCTGTACCAACCCTTTACCGAACGAACGACGTCCCACAATTGTACCCCGGTCGTTATCCTGAATAGCCCCGGCAAAAATCTCACTGGCCGAAGCACTGTTTTCATCAATCATAATTACCAAAGGTAATTGCTGATAACCGCCCTTACCGTTTGAATAATAATCAGACCGGGGAGAAGCTTTTCCCTGGGTGTACAAAATCAAACTCTGGGCAGGCAGAAATTCATTGATCATTTTGATGGCTATGGGCAATATACCGCCGACATTACTCCGTAAATCGACAATTAATTTTTTCATACCCTGATTTTCCAGGCTTTTCAAAGCAGCCATAAATTCATCATAGGTATTCATCCCGAATGTATTTACCTTCACATAACCGGTAGTATCGTTCACCATATAAGCGACATCGACACTTTTTACCGGAATACTTCCCCGCGTAATGGTTTTCTCAATCGGCTGGCCCGCTCCGCGACGTACTAATGTTACATTCACATCCGTACCCAGCTCGCCCCGTAACATTCCCATAATCCGGCTGTCATTCATTTTAACTCCGGCAACAACCGTATCGTTCACTTTCACAATCCGGTCTCCGTCCTGTACACCGGCTTCCTCAGAAGGGCCTCCGGGCACAACTTTGATAACTGTCACCGTATCACGGAATTTATAAAACTGTACGCCGATGCCTCCGAAATTCCCTTGCATATCTTCATTCACCCGTTCCATTTCCCGGGCAGGAATATAAACCGTATGAGGGTCCAGATCCTTGATAATACCTCCGATTGCTTCCTCTTCTATTTTCCGGATATCGACACTATCCACATAAGAATGATCGACCATATTCAGCACCATATCCAACTTACTGCCCTGAACCGGCAAAAACAATTCCTGCTTATTATGGAAATCCTTCCGGATAAAAAGAGAGTTGATAAACATCCCCGCAACAACAGCCAGTGCAATAATCACCGGTGTCAAAATCATTTTCAGATTATTTTTATACATTGTTCCAATCCTTAGTTATTCATTTCCTTTTATTACTCACATTCCTCTATTTCTACAAAATCAACCTGTATACCGGCCTTTTTCAAAAGTTCCAGACCATCTGCACAATGATACACTTCCGAGTAAACCACCCTACGGATTCCGGCCTGTATGATCAGCTTTGCACATTCGATACAAGGAGAAGCCGTTACGTACAAGGTAGCTCCCTCGCTACTGTTACTCGATTTCGCAACCTTGGTAATGGCATTGGCTTCGGCATGCAGTACATAAGGTTTTGTGCGGTTGGTATCATCCTCACAAATATTTTCGAAACCGGAAGGAGTACCGTTATATCCGTCGGAGATAATCGATTTATCCTTTACAATAAGTGCGCCAACCTGACGGCGTTTGCAATAGGAGTTCTCTGCCCATATACGAGCCATCCGCAAATAGCGTTCGTCCAATTGCTTTAATTTTCCCTGTTCGCTCATAGAATATTATTTCTTTCTTTCGCAAATGTAATCGATCATCTCATAAAAACCGGCTTTGCGTTCTTCAGGCACTTCCACTTTTCGTAAAGCTTCCCGGCTTTTTTCCAGGTACAAATCGATGGTGCACCGGGTCAGCTCCGGCACCTGAAGCCGGTTATAAATCTCTGTCACGGCTTTGATCTTTTCTCCGGGATCGGCATTTTTATTATTCAACCATTCCCACAAACGGGCTTTTTCTTCCTCTCCGGCCTGTTCCAAAGCCTTTATTAAAAGATAGGTTTTCTTATTCTCCAGGATATCTCCTCCGATCTTTTTCCCGAATTCAGCCACATCCCCATACACATCCAGAAAATCATCCTGCAATTGAAACACCAGTCCCAGATAGCCTCCGAAATCATACAAAGCATTGTATTCATGGGCCGGTGCCCCCGCTATTAAAGCCCCGTGCCGCAAACTACCGGCAATCAAAACAGAAGTTTTCAGATAAATCATATGGATATACTCTTCTTCCGTAACATCATTCCGGCTCTCGAATTCCATATCATATTGCTGCCCTTTACAGACATCCATTGCCACCTGGTTAAAACCGTCAATTACCTGCCGCAAATACTTATCTTCGCAATTCTCAATATATTTATAAGCGGTTATCGCTGCCGCATCCCCACTCAATATCGCCACATTACTGTTCCATTTCTTATGCACCGTAAGACGCCCCCGGCGCAACTCCGCATCGTCCATCACATCGTCGTGTAATAAGGTATAATTATGGAAAATTTCAATACCTATTGCAGACTTCAAAGCTTTCCCGATATCGTCACGATACAAATTATAGGCCATTAACGTCAACACCGGACGCAAGCGCTTACCTCCGTCTTCCAAAATGTATTTTATCGGTTCAAACAAAGAATAAGGTTTCTCCACATATTCCTGTCTGGCAAATTCTGCCTTAATGATTTCCCTGAGTTCTTCTAGTGTATACATCATCTTTCCTTTTATAAAGGGGCTAAATTATAAAAAAGTAGACTGTTATTTCAGATTTTGAATTTTTAATTTTAAATTCCGGCCCAATTTACCGGAATAACAGGCAAATTTTTAATTTTCAATTCTCCATTTTCAATTAATTTGTTACTTTTGCCCGGGAAAACTGGCTGAGTAGTTCAATGGATAGAACGGAAGTTTCCTAAACTTTAAATTCGGGTTCGATTCCCGGCTCGGCTACAAATCCTTGAAAACAAGAGAAAACAAAAACAAATAAACACCTGAAAAACAGCAAATCAGCTGAAATTTTCAAAAGGTGTTTTTGCTTTGTTTTCTCTTGTTTTTTAATTTCCGTCCCTTATCCGTCCCCCGTTTTGAAAAGAATGTATATCGTTTACAGACGTCCCAATTGGCTACTTTCTAAAATATGAATGCTTTGGGAATGATTCATTGTATATAGGGAAATGACTATAAGCCTAATTCAAAATATAATATAGAATATAAGTATTCCTCTTCTTTTAATTTCGAATAGAATATTAGAATATATAAATTCGTTATTTTAATTTTTGCCTTAAATTTGGAATAAGGCATGCTTTGTTTAATTTTGGAGAATATATTGGAATTAGATATTTCAGTAATCAGATCATGAAAGATTTTAAAGCAGGAGCTGAGATAAACCAAGGTTATTATATATGCACTCCGAACATATCCTCAACATCGACCTTTTTATCGGTATGCACGTGATAAAGGAAGCGACACAATCTTCTAAAATAGAGGGAACACAGACTAGTGTGGAAGAAGCCTTATTGGCGAAACAAGACGTTCCTTTGGATAAACGAGATGAAACCATCTGTTTTCCTGAATTGTTGAAAATTGCTCTTATACATTACCAATTTGAGACCATACACCTTTTTTTGGATGGAAATGGCAGGACAGGCAGATTTATCCATCCCCGATTTTTCAAAACCGACATAAATAACAGAAAATAAACGGCATATAATCCGGTTTTATTTTCCGGTTTCACTACCAATCGGAAAGAACCGGAAAACCCGGTTCTTTTTTATAAATTCAATCTAAAATCAAAACAGACAATGAAAGTAGTTATACAACGGGTATTACAGGCAAGCGTAACCATCGACGGACAAGTGTATTCCGCAATTAAAAAGGGTATGATGATTCTGGTCGGCATTCAGGCAGACGATACAGCCGAAGATATCGAATGGCTTTCCGGGAAAATCTGTAACCTCCGGATTTTCGACGATGAAAACGGAGTCATGAACAAATCCATCAAAGAAGACGGAGGGGAAATACTCGCCGTCAGCCAGTTTACTTTAATGGCCCGTACCAAAAAAGGCAACCGTCCGTCCTATATCGATGCCGCTCATCCGGATATATCTATTCCTTTGTATGAAAAATTCGTGCGAAAACTGTGCGAAGAAATGCAAAAAGAAGTTAAATCAGGCGTATTCGGTGCCGACATGAAAGTTGAATTAATCAATAACGGTCCGGTAACTATCATTATCGATTCTAAAAACAGGATATAAAAATTTAAAGCTAAGAAAATCATTTGCAAATTTTCAGTTTTTCAAAACAACAATACGATGGAACTAAAAGAACTTCAGGAAAAAGTCGACCGATGGATCAAAGAATACGGGGTCCGGTATTTTAACGAACTGACGAATATGACCATTTTAACGGAAGAAGTGGGGGAACTGGCACGGGTGATGGCACGGAAATACGGAGAACAGTCGTTTAAACCGGGCGAAAAGGAAAATCTGGCCGATGAGATGGCCGATGTATTATGGGTACTTACCTGTCTGGCCAATCAAACGGGAGTCGATCTTACAAAAGCTATGGAAGAGAATTTCGCCAAAAAAACGAGCCGAGACATAAAAAGACACAAAAACAATCCTAAAATTCAATAGCTTTGATATATTCTTGTTAACTTTGTCAGTTCGATGCAGTATTTTTAATTTCGAATTTCTGAATCAAGATGTGGACTAAGATAGCAGGGATTATTCTTCGTAACCGGGTCGCTTTCATTATCGGCGTTTTGCTCGTTACGCTCTTTATGGGATTTCAAGCCAGAAATGTACAGATGTCCTATGAAAATGCAGACCTATTGCCGAAAACCGACAGCGCTTATCTGGATTATACCCGATTTAGGGAAAACTTCGGACAGGAAGGTAATGTCATGGTATTTGCCATTCAGGATTCCAATTTTTACGAATTGGAAAAAATCAACGACTGGATTGCAATGGGGGATAGCATCAAAGCCCAGCAAGGGGTAACAGCGCTGATGTCGATTACCCATACGTTTAATCTTCACAAAAATACGAACCTGCGGAAATTCGAAGTTTTTCCTATTTTCCCGAAACGTATCCAAAACAAAGCAGAACTCGACAGCCTGGCATTTATTGCTGAAAATTTACCTTTCTACGACGGTCTTCTCATCAATAAGAACAAGCACACTTATAACATGATGATTACCGTTTCGGCAGAAGTCATGAATTCCCCGGCCAGAGTTGAGCTTGTACGGAAGGTATTGGATATCACCCGGCATTTCACGGGCAAACACGATCTCAAAATGCATTATTCCGGTATGCCTTATATCCGGGTAATCAATGCGGAAAATATCAAAAGCGAAATGTATATGTTCATCCTTTTATCGCTATTGATTACGGCTGTCATTCTCTATTTGTTTTTCCGTTCTTTCCGAATCGTCGGTTTTTGTGTCGGTATCATCGGTATCAGCGTCATCTGGGCCATCGGTTTTATGGCGATATTGGGTACAAAAATCACGTTATTGACGGCCATGCTGCCTCCTTTACTGATTGTGATCGGGATTCCGAACTGTGTATATATGGTCAATAAATATCATGCAGAATATGTACGCCACGGGAATAAGATCAAAGCCCTGCAACGCATGATACAAAAAGTAGGCAACGCTTCCCTGCTTTCAAACTTAACGACGGCTGCCGGGTTTGCTACTTTTGTCATTACGTCGAGCCGCATATTGGTGGAATTCGGTCTGATTGCATTCATCAGTATTACCTGTGTATTTCTCATTTGTCTGATTCTGATTCCCAGTGTGTTCAGTTATCTTCCCAGACCGGACACCAAACAGACGAAACATTTGTACAATCCCTTCATCAACGAAGTGATCGACAAATTGGTGTTCATCGTCATGAACCGGAGAAATATCATATACTACATAACGATTGTCCTTGTCATCGCCGGCATATATGGAATTACCCGTATGAAAACAACGGGATACATGGTAGACGATTTGAAAGAAACCGATCCGATCCGGCAAGATCTTGCTTTCTTCGAATCGAACTTCGACGGTCTGATGCCTTTAGAAGTGACGATCGATTTTCTGAAACCGAATCAGGTATTTAAGCTTAGTAATCTGGAAAAACTCGACCAACTGAATACAGAACTATCCCAAGACCCGGACCTTTCCAAAGCGCTGTCTGTTGTCGAAGCCGCTAAATTTGCCAACCAGGCTTATTACAACGGTAAAGCTTCCTACTATAAGCTCCCGAGTAATATGACCAAAAATTTCATCATGAAATATGTGATGGAATCTACCGGAGGAATGAACGATATGGCCAAATCATTTGTCGATTCGACAATGCGCGAAGTCAGATTGAGTTTCCGGGTAAAAGACATTGGTACGAAAAAAATGGAAGCCAAAGAAGATTCCTTATATAAAATCATCGAAAAAATATTTCCACCGGACAAACACCACACCAGTGTCACCGGTTCCAGTGTTATTTTCTTCAAAGGCAATCAATACCTGATTAAAAACCTCTTTTCTTCCTTAGCTTTAGCTATCGTACTAATTGCCAGCTTTATGGCATGGATGTTCAGAAGCAAGCGCATGGTCCTGATTGCTCTCGTTCCGAATATCATTCCGCAAATTATAACGGCAGCCATTATGGGGTATGCAGGCATACCCATAAAGGCTTCCACCATACTGGTATTCAGTGTCGCTTTCGGTATTTCAGTAGACAATACGATACATTACCTGGCCAAATACCGCCAGGAATTGCAAGCCACGAACTGGAGCATCCGTTCTTCGGTCGTATTAGCGCTGAAAGAGACAGGACAAAGTATGATTTATACCTCTATCATTTTACTTTTTGGCTTCGGCATTTTCTGCCTTTCCAGTTTCGGAGGAACCTTTGCTCTCGGTTTACTCACATCCATCACTTTATTTGCAGCCATGCTTGCCAATCTGATTCTTTTACCATCCCTATTATTAACCTTGGAAAAAAGCATTACAAACAAGACATTCCGGGAGCCTTTACTTCAAATTTACAATGAAGAAGAAGACATCGACACAACCAAACTTCACATCGAACACGAAGAAGAAAAACTAACACAATAAAAAGCCGGCTTTTCAGCCGGCTTTCATTTTATCATCCTTTGATGGATTTTATTTCTTTGACAATATCGTCGAATAGCTGTGAGGCTCCGATCCGGAAATAATAAGGCGTTAACCATTCACTTCCCAGCACATGATTGATAATTGTCAGATAACGCAAAGCATTTTGTGCTTTCGATACTCCTCCGGCCACCTTCAAACCCACCCGCTTTCCGGTACGTGCATGAAATTGTTTAATGGCTTCACACATGACATATACCGACTCGGGAGTAGCGTTTACCGGTACTTTCCCAGTAGAAGTCTTGATAAAATCAGCTCCGGCATACATACTGACCAGGGAAGCATTGAAAATACTTTCGATATCTTTCAACTCTCCGGTTTCCAGAATAACTTTCAATCTCACGCCTTCGCAAACATTGCGAATCGCTTTCAACTCTTTATATATCTTCTCATAATTCTTTTCCAAGACATCGCCGATCGTAATAACGACATCAACCTCCTGTGCTCCGGCATTAATGGCCATTTTACACTCGGACAATTTCAATTCGGTAAATGTCTGTGAAAAAGGAAAACCACCGCAAACAACGGCAGTCTGAATATCCGTTGCTTTCAGTTCCTCACGTACAATAGAAGCAAAATTAGGGAAAACACACACGGCAGCAACACCTTTCAACTCGTTTTTCTTCAGCTTTTTAAGCAAGTCAGCCGTAAAAAGATGTACAGACTTCTCCGTATCTGTTACCTTCAATGTCGTATAATCCATACAAGACATACAAAATTCCAGGTTCTCTACACAATATGCCTGTTTCACTTCTTTTTCAACAACTCCATCTAAATCGAACTGGATCCGATCCTCCAGATTCAACCAACTGTAAGTTGCCAATTCTTCCGATATATTCTCCATTATATAAATGTTTATTTATCTTTATTATCAAGATTCAAATCCAAGTCTCGCCTTTTCCTTCCGGGGTAATCCTGCCACTACCAAAAGATAAGATTTACGAATCCAAACTTTCAGCATACTATCACTTATTGAACCATCTATTCTTACGGTATTCCAATGCTTTTTGTTCATATGGTATCCCGGAAGTACAGCCGGAAATGTTTCCCGCATCTCAATGGCCTCATCCGGATCACATTTCAGATTCATAACCAGTTCTCCGACCAAAGAAGTAAAACAAAACATCTTGCCTCCGACCTTAAATACCAAAGTTTCATCATCGAACGGCATATCTTCCGTCGTATGTTCTAAACCTAAACAATATTCCCGCAATTCTTCGATATTCATGACTGCAAAATTACACAATGTTTATGAGCTTTTAAACTTTTCTCCGACAAAATTATTTATATTTGCCTTAATAAATGAGTGTGATTAAATCCCTATTACCGCCAACCTTTTGATACAAGATATATGCCAAAAAATGAAGGTGAAGAAACACCGTTGATGAAGCAATACTATGAGATGAAAGCCAAATATCCGGATGCTTTGATGCTTTACCGGATGGGAGACTTTTACGAAACATTCGGAGAAGATGCCGTGACAACTTCCCGGATTCTAGGTATTACTTTAACAAAACGCTCCCACGGTTCCCCCGGGGATGTCAGGTTAGCAGGATTTCCTCATCACGCCCTCGATACTTATTTACCGAAACTGGTCCGTGCCGGACAGCGGGTTGCCATATGCGAACAACTGGAAGATCCCAAATTAACTAAAAAACTGGTAAAACGGGGCGTCATCGAATTGGTAACGCCCGGCGTTTCTTACAGCGAATACGCTACCGATACCAAAAGTAATATTTTTCTGGCCTCCGTCTATTTCAATAAAACAGAGGCAGGACTATCATTACTGGATCTTTCTACAGGAGAATTTCTGACGACAGAGGGTCCACACGGCACCATCGACAAATTACTCAACAGTTTTCAGCCGAAAGAGGTCGTATATCCCAAAGGACAGGAAGCCCGCTTTCACGAACTGTTCGGCGGTAAATTTTACATCTATCCGATTGAAGAATGGTTTTTCGACCGCGACGCCGCCCGGGATAAACTGAAAAAACATTTCGAAGTCAACTCGTTAAAAGGATTCGGTATCGAAAACATGAACTGTGGGATTTCTTCCGCAGGAGCCATACTGAATTACCTGGAGATGACCAAGCACGATATGATTTCCCATATCACTTCTGTCTCCCGGATCGATGAATCCAATTGTGTCCTTCTGGACAAATTCACGTTGCGGAATCTCGAATTATTACAATCCCCTTATGAAGAAGGCAGGTCATTGGCTGATATCATCGATCAGACCATTACGCCCATGGGAAGCAGGACATTGCGCCGTTGGGTCTGCATGCCTTTGAAATCCCCGGAAAAAATAAAGGAAAGACTGAACATCGTTGAAACCTATATCCGGCACGAAAACGAACGTCTGGAAACGGAGGTTTTGTTACGCAGCATCGGAGACCTGGAAAGACTGGCTTCAAAAATTGCCGTCGGACGTATCACCCCCCGGGAAATGATACAATTGAAAACAGCTCTTTCCTGTATTCCTTTACTGAAAGAACAATGCCTGAAAACAGAATCGGCGATCCTGGAAAAATTGACGGAAGGGCTGGAAGAATGCCGGGAACTCTATGAAAAAATAGGACGTGAAATTAAAGAAAACGCTCCGAACCAAATAAATAAAGGCGGAGTAATTGCCGCAGGCGTAAATACGGAACTTGACGAATTACGAAATATCTCGGGCCACGGCAAAGAACTTTTATTACAAATGCAGCAAAGGGAAATCGAAGCAACGGGTATTCCGTCCCTGAAAATCGGTTTCAATAATGTCTTCGGATACTACATTGAAGTTACAAAAACACATAAGGACAAGGCCCCCGATAGCTGGATCCGCAAGCAGACTCTGGTCAATGCTGAACGTTACATCACACCGGAACTCAAAGAATACGAAGATAAAATCTTAGGTGCAGAGGACCGCATACTGGAAATTGAAACAAGTATTTACAACAACCTGATATGTGAAGCTTCTTCGTATATACGAACCATTCAAAACGATGCCAAAATCATCGCTTCAATCGATGCTTTGATTTCTTTCGCAGAAGTATCAATTACGAATCATTACAATCGTCCGGAAATCGACGATACAGACATCATCGATATCCGGGAAGGCCGTCACCCGGTAATCGAAAAACAATTACCTCCGGGAGAGGAATATATTGCTAATAATGTGTACCTGGACACGGCGAAGCAACAGATCATCATCATAACAGGCCCCAATATGGCCGGAAAATCGGCTTTACTGCGCCAAACAGCCTTAATTGTCATCATGGCACAAGCCGGTTGTTTCGTCCCGGCTGCATCCGCCCGGATCGGTTATGTAGATAAAGTATTTACCCGGGTAGGAGCCTCTGATAATATATCACAAGGAGAATCGACATTTATGGTCGAAATGAATGAAGCAGCCAATATATTAAACAATATTTCGGAACGAAGTCTGGTGTTGTTTGATGAATTGGGAAGAGGGACGTCCACTTACGACGGAATATCCATTGCCTGGGCTATTGTTGAGTACCTCCACGAAAATCCGAAATACAAAGCAAAAACACTGTTTGCAACACATTATCATGAACTGAACGAAATGGAGCATTCGTTCAAAAAAATCAAGAATTACAATGTCTCGGTAAAAGAAGTCAACAACAAAGTGGTCTTCCTCCGGAAACTCGTAAAAGGAGGCTCAAACCACTCCTTCGGTATACAGGTAGGCCGCATGGCAGGTTTGCCTCAATCGGTAATCAAAAGAGCCACCGAAATACTCAAACAATTGGAAAACGACCGGGATAAAAACAATCAGATACAAAAGAATGTCGAAACACTGGCCTCTGAAAGGGAAGGAATGCAACTTAGCTTCTTCCAGCTGGAAGATCCCGTTCTCATGCAAATAAGGGACGAAATCGCAGGCTTGGATATCAACGGCCTGACCCCATTGGAAGCCTTGAACAAGCTGAACGAAATAAAGAAAATCACGGGGATATAATCAGATTATATCCCCGTTCTTACTATTTACGCGTAATTTTCGTTTCCAAAATCAAGATATCTTCTAACGGACGATCGCGGGCATCTGTCTTTTGTGCAGCAATCTTCTCGACGATATCCATACCTTCGATGACTTCCCCGAAAACCGTATACTCCCCATCCAGAAACGGAGTACCGCCGATCGTTTCGTAAATACTACGGGCATCGGGTGAAATTTTATTACCCTGGTAGTTTTCAAATTCTTCTTCTATTTTCTGGTTTATAGATTGAATCAGACTATCCGCTTTTTCCCGTTGATCGGTCTGCAAATAATTCCGGTACTCTTCCATTTTCGGCTGGAACAACTTATGGCCCAATTTATTTTTCTCTTTCCGGAGTTTCTCTGCCTCCATCCGCGTTAACTCCTCTTCGGTATATACTTTTCCGACAACAATATAAAACTGCTCACCTGAAGATAATTTTCCGGGATTCACCTCATCTCCCAACCGGGCAGCGCATAAAGCTCCCTTTTTATGAAAATGGGTCTGAAGAATTTCCGGTTCAATCGTATACCCGATCTTCCCTTGACCCAACATTTTTCCCGGAGCCGCATTTTTGGAATCGGAGGATCCTCCCTGTATCATAAACTCCGGAATCACCCGATGGAAAAGCAGGCTATCGTAATGACCTTCCTTCGCCAATTTCAAAAAATTCCCGGCATGTTTCGGCGTATCGGCATACAACCTCAATTTTATATCTCCCAGGTTTGTCTTAAACACCACACATTTGTATTTTGCTCCGAAAGCCGAAAAAACCACCAACAAAAATACCATTGATACAAACAGAAACTTCTTCATTACTATTCCATTTTTAAAATAACAACATCTTTCAAGGGACGATTATTGCCGTCCGTCTTTAAAGCCGTAATTTTATCCACGACATCCATACCTTCGATGACTTCTCCAAATACCGTATAAGCTCCATCCAAATGAGGAATGCCTCCGACAGTAGTATAGGCCTTCCGCTGTTCTTCCGTCAATACCAACTTTTCTTTTTCGAATAATTTGCGGGTTTCCTCCGACAATTCCTTATTTATCTTTTCAAGGGTCTGATAATCTTTTTCCAACTCATAGGCCCGTATCTCCGGAGCCCGGTATTGCTGCAAACGCTCGAAAAGAGCCTGATGCCTCTTATTATTAATGCGATCCACCAAAGAGTCCAATTCAGCGGGTTGAAATACTTTTCCCTGAACAATATAAAAGTGAGAACCACTGGATTTTCTTTCGGGATTTACGTTATCTCCTTCCCGGGCAGCAGCTAAAACTCCCCTCCGATGAAAATACCGGGGTACGATTTCCGCCTCCAACTGGTAGTTTATGCCATTGGCACCCAAGATCATTCCCGGACGGGCATTTCTGGAATCGGGATCACCGGCCTGAATGACAAAATCCGGAATCACCCGATGGAAAAGAATTCCCTCGTAATACCTCTCTTTGACTAACTTTAAAAAATTATCCCGGTGAACCGGGGTCTCATCGTACAAACGTACTTTTATCGTTCCCAAATTCGTTTCTACCGAAACGACATTCGGATCCTTTTTTTCACATCCTGCGAAAAACAAACAACACAAAAAGAATACACCATATTTTCTCATTTCCATAGGTATTTTTAATAAATCCGCTCTTACGGGAACAAAATTAACTTATCCCGACAAATAATAAGTAATTTTTTTACTAAATTTGTGACGTATAGTACTTTTATGCGTACAAGGAAGATAATTAACACATATTGCCAAAATTACGACCAATGAAAACAATCCTCGCTTTTATTACAGTATGCCTGATCTGTTCGGTTCTCTCTTGTAAAGAAAAAAAGCAACCGGCACCGGAACCAGCTCCGGCTCCTATGGTAGAAGATACAATAAAACCGGCACCGGTAGTTGAAAAGATCGAAACAGTAAAGCCGGTAAAAAATGAAGTGCAACATTACTTTTTAATTGCAGGATGTTTCGAATATAAAGAATTAGCCGATAAATTGTGCGATAAACTCCAAAAAGAAGGGTTTGATTCAAAGCTTATTCCTTATTTCGAAAATCTTTATCTGGTATCTTACAACGGTTATGCCACCAGAAAAGAAGCCCTGGAAGCATTAAAAGAACTGAGGCAGGAAAAAGGGAAAGAAAAAACATGGATGTATAAACTGAATAATTAAGCCGATACAATAGCTTTGTAAACAGATGACAAATCCGTTTCCCGATAAAAATTTGGGTGTAATTTATTAACCATCAAATAGATGTACAAAACATTTACAATACTTGTGTGTGTGTGTTTATTGGCCGGATGCCAGACGAAAAAAATGGATCCGAAACAATTGACGAATGTCACGGTGATGCGAAATACAGAAGGGCAGAACACAAGCACGCTTAAAAATAATATTCCGGAAGAAAATGCCCGGGCCAATCAAAATATTGCCCCAAAAAATCAGCGGTTAGCCGATCGTAAATCACAATATTATATTATTGTGGCAAGCTATCCTTTAGCCGACCGTCCCAAAGCAGAAAAACTGACAAACGGACTGAAAGACAAAGGATACCCCGCAGAAATTATTGAAGCAAAAGGCAGATTACGGGTAAGTATCGAAAGTTTCAGTACATTGGAAGAAGCCCAGATACAAAGGGACAAATACCGGGAAATTACCGATCGTCAGGACATCTGGATTCTATATCCCGGCAACTCCGGCCAATAACGGTACAATAGACAGATACCGCAAGGATATTTAAAGTTTAATAGAGGATACAAACCACAAATACCAATCCGAAGAAAAATCCGGCATAAATTTGTGCCGGATTATGTTTTTTCAAATATAGCCGGCAAGTAGCCAATGTACCTGAAACAAATAAGGTCAGCATCAATAACGGTCGTACATCCCCCAAATACTTCAATCCCAATACAGAGACAAACCCGCAAACGGCTCCGGCAGCCGTCATATGCATACTGATCTTCCAGCGCATAGTAATAATTGAAAAAGCCGAAAGCATAATAATCAACACCAGATACAACTGCTGCACGATATTCGTATAAGGCACCATTCCGATCAGATAGAACCCCAGAAAAGCCGAAAAAATCGTAACCAGCACCGGATAGATACGTTCCTGCTTCAATTCCAAATCAAAACTAGTGATTAATTTAAATTTCTTAAACACCAGCATACTTAATAAAGGCACAAGGAATAAAGTAATAAACGTCATACCGTAGCAATAAAGACGAACTTTCTCCGGTATCAAAGAAAATACAGAATTCGAATTAAAAATCAGAAACAACCCGTAAAGAGGAATCAACAAAGGATGAAAAAGATAAGAGATACCTTGTGCTATTATTTTCATAAACGGGTCACTATTAATTTATATTTCACGTCTTAAACGGGCTACCGGGATATCGAGCATCTGCCTGTATTTAGCTATTGTGCGCCGGGCTATCTGATAGCCTCTTTCGTTCATCATATCGACCAATTCGTCATCTGTCAAAGGTTTCCTTTTATCCTCCTGGTCAATAATACTTTTCAACACATTTTTCAGTTCTCCGGTACTTACTTCTTCTCCGCTCTCCATCTGCATACTCCCGGTAAAAAAATCTTTCAGGGCATATATACCAAACCACGTTTGTACATACTTCGAATTGGAAACCCGCGATATCGTAGAGACATCCAGGCCTGTCACATCAGCTATATCCCGCAGGATCATCGGCTTCAATAAACTTTCATCTCCGGTAAGAAAAAAAGGCCGCTGAAACTGAATAATTGCCGTCATTGTCAACATCAAAGTATTATTCCGCTGTTCCACAGCATCGATAAACGATTTTGCAGAGTTCAATTTATACTTTACAAAATTGACAACATCTTTCTTATCTTTAGAACTTTGCCCTTTTTGATAGTCATCCAATATATCCAAATAAGAACGATTGATCCGCAATTCGGGCAAATGGCCGGTATTCAAGCTCAGCTGCAACTCTCCATCCACTAAATCCAGTGTAAAATCAGGAATGACCTTATCTGCATTCCGCTCGAAAGAAGAATCGGCTCCGTTAGTTCCCCCGGGCTTCGGATTTAATTTGAGAATTTCTTCTATCGCTTCTTTCAATTCCGTTTCCGGAAGACGCAACCGGCGTTGTATTTTCTCATAATGTTTGCGGGAAAATTCTTCAAAACATTCCTCCAAAATTTTCTCCGCATTCTGTATAACTCTATTTTCCGGATTTTCCTGCAACTTATGACGGATTTGCAACAGCAGGCACTCCTGCAAATCCCGGGCTCCCACTCCAACAGGTTCAAACTCCTGGATTATTTTCAGCAAATTCCCGACTTCTTTTTCCGAAACTTCAATTCCGGCACCAAAAGCCAGATCATCCACAATATTCTCGACATCACGTCGCAAATAACCGTCATCGTCGATATTACCGATAATATATTCGGCGACTTTCCGCTGCAATTCAGACAGGCTCCGTACCCCTAGTTGATCGATAAGGCTTTCCCGAAAAGTTGTTCCCTGGGAAAATATGAAGTCTTTGGCATCTTCGTCTTTCGATGCGTTCGAAACATTCAGCTTATAATCCGGGGTATCGTCATCGTCCGACAAGTAATCTTCCAAAGTAAAATCATCGTCATTATCCTCCTGGCCCTCCTCCTGACTTTCAAATTCATTCTCGGTCTCGGCATATTCCAGTTCCGGCTCTTCTCCCCCTTCTTCCAGCAAAGGATTCGACTCCAATTCCTCTTTAATACGTTGTTCCAACTGAAAGGTAGGCAGTTCCAGCAGTTTTATCAACTGAATCTGAAGCGGATTTATCTTCAACCCCAGCTTTTGTTGTAAATTCTGCTTTAATGCCATAGTATTTAAAATATAAACAGAAGATAAAAGAGGTTTCTCTTTTATCTTCTCTCAATTTACATTAAAATTCAGCGTTTTTCGGAGTACGCGGAAAAGGTATCACATCCCGGATATTTCCCATTCCTGTCACAAACAGTAAAAGACGCTCAAAACCCAATCCGAAGCCACTGTGTACGGCCGATCCGAAACGGCGGGTATCCAGATAGTAAGACATACTGTCAACCGGGATGTCCACTTCCTGCATACGGGCAACCAATTTATCGTAATTTTCTTCCCGTTGAGAACCACCGATAATCTCTCCGATTCCCGGGAACAAAACATCCATGGCAGCAACCGTCTTTCCATCCGGATTCTGTTTCATATAGAATGCTTTTATCTCTTTGGGATAACCGGTCAAAATAACCGGCTTCTTAAAATGTTTCTCCACCAGATAGCGTTCATGCTCACTCTGTAAATCAACACCCCATCCCTCAACCGGATATTGGAATTTACCATTCTTATTCGGCTTACTGTTTTTCAGAATATCAATGGCATCCGTATAGGTAACCCGTTCAAAATCATGAGTCAGAACAAAATTCAGTTTTTCAATCAATTCCATCGAACGCTCTTCTGCTTTCTTATCCTTTTCTTCATCCTGCTGACGGGCACTCAAAAATTTCAAATCGTCCATACAATGCTCGAGCGCATAACGGATCAGATATTTCAGGAAATCTTCAGCCAGATCCATATTGTCTGTCAAATCATAAAAAGCCATTTCCGGCTCAATCATCCAAAATTCAGACAAATGACGCGTCGTATTGGAATTTTCAGCCCGGAATGTCGGACCGAATGTATAAATCTTGCCCAATGCCATAGCCCCCAACTCGCCTTCCAATTGACCGCTCACAGTCAGGTTCGTTGATTTACCGAAAAAATCCTGCTTAAAATCGATTTCCCCATCTTCTCTTAAAGGCGGATTTTTCAAATCCAACGTAGTTACACGAAACATTTCTCCGGCACCCTCACAATCCGATGCCGTAATCAACGGCGTATGCAAATAATAAAAACCGTGATCATTGAAATACTGATGAATCGCAAAAGCCATGGCATGACGAATACGAAAAACGGCTCCGAAAATATTCGTGCGGAATCTCAAATGAGCAACCTCGCGCAGAAATTCCAAAGAATGTTTTTTCGGTTGTATCGGGAATTTTTCAGGATCGGCTTCCCCTAAAACCGTCAACTCTTCAGCCTGAATCTCATGAGCTTGTCCGGCCCCTGCACTCTCCACCAACAACCCTCTCACACATATAGCTGCTCCCGTAGTCACTTTTTTCATAAGTTCCTCCGGGAAACGATTCATATCAACAACAATCTGTATATTATTAATCGTGGAACCGTCATTCAACGCGATAAAATTCACCTGTTTATTACCCCGTTTGGTTCTTACCCATCCCTTAATCTCAACTTCTTTGTTGCACTCTCCGGACTGCAACAATTCTTTTACAGACGTTTTTTTTGTTTCCATTTCATTTCAAGTTACAACCGTCACAACACAACTAGTCCTGACAGTCTCTGTTAAAACCCAACTATTTTATTAAGTAATTGTTCAAAATTAATTATGCATTTCAACACTTCAAGTATCTGTACACAAAGAATCTACGAAAAATCAAATAAGTCAACGGACTTATGAACTTGCAAAAGTAAAGAAAAACAGCCAAAACGACAAAAAAAACAATCCATTTAAACATTAAACGACAAATAAATCGCTAAAAACAGAGTCGGACAACAACCAACCGCCTTCCGTCAGCATTAATTTCCCCCGCTCTTTCCTCATAAGTCCCTTTTGAATATAATCCTCTACCTTCCCCTGTTGCAAAGCCCAATAAATGCCATACACATTTTCCAGCAAACAAAGGTCCGCACCCCACATTGTCCGCAAGCTGGTCATAATATATTCATTATACAAATCAACTTTATTTAATTCCTCTCGTTCAAAGTTTAAACAATTATTATTTAAACTTTCTATATAAGATTTCACATGAGCAATATTCCATTGTCGAGAAGTCAGATCGTAAGAATGAGCCGCAGGCCCGAAACCGATGTAGGGTTTTTGCTGCCAATAATTCATATTGTGCACGGCATATTTCTGCTTTCGGGCAAAATTGGATATTTCATAATGTTCAAATCCATTGTCCTGCAATATCTGGACAGCCATCTGGTAATATCCGGCTAACAGATCGTCAGAAGCTCCGGCAAATCCGCCTTTGGCCAACTGCTTTTCAAAAACGGACCCCGGGTCGACACTCAACATATAAACCGACAGATGAGTAACCGGCAGTTCAACGGCTCTCCGCAGATCACGTTCCAGGTCTTCCGGACCACAGCCCGGCAAGCCGAGAATCAGATCAATACTTACATTACTGAAACCGGCCTTCAGGGCATTTTCCACACTTTCAACCGCCATTTTTGCCGTATGTGTACGATTTATCCGTTTCAAAGCATCCTCCCGGAAAGTCTGAACACCTATACTCAACCGGTTAAAGCCGAGTTGACGCAAACCTTTCAATTTGTCGGGACCGGCATCTTCCGGATTTATTTCAATCGTCCGCTCTGCTTCCGGATGAAAAGAATAATGACCCGACAATTTTTCCACGATTTTCTCCAGATCGGCCAATGCCAGATAAGAAGGTGTCCCTCCTCCGAAATAAAGCGTACGTATCTCCTTTCGCGGTAAATAATTTGTCCTCAAGCCGATTTCCCGGCACAATGCACTTAGATAAGCTTCCTTGAAACTCAACGAAGCCACAGAGTAAAAACCACAATAAAAACATTTACTCCTGCAAAACGGGACGTGTATATAAATACTCATAACAAAACCGGAAATCAAAAAATAAAGATCAGCCTTTCGATTTTTTCAATATGTATATATTCCGGCAATACACGATCAGTCCGGTAGATTGCCCCAAAATCAACACCGGATCACGCCGGTAAAGAGCATAGGCGACAATGATTAAAGAACCGCTCAGGCTGATCAGCCAGAATCCCAACGGCAGCATCGACTCATTTTTCCGCCGGGAATACAGCCATTGATAAACAAAACGCAGTGTAAAAATAATCTGTCCCATCGAGCCGAAAATCAATACTCCCAAAGGGATATCTTCATTTCTGAAAAATTGATCGACAAAAGCCGGAATATCTTTTACCATATAAAAAAGAGCAGCAACCGGAGTAAGTAAAATAATATAACGGATTCCAAAAGGTACTTTCCGCCAGCTCTCTTTTTTATCCAGGTTCCAGATATAGATATAATAAGAGATCAACTGCCCGAGAATGATCGCAAAATCATCCCGCAGCCATCCGTAAATAAATAACAGCCAGGCTCCGATCAGGCTCAGTTTCCAAAAAATAGAAGGAGAAACGACTTTTTTAGCCCTTTCAGACATAATCCATTGCAGCAACAAACGCGCCGAAAACAGGAGTTGTGCCAAAAAACCGATGATATATATCATAAAAAGACTAATTCAGATTGGAATCGGCGACAATATAGTTAATATAACGTTTTTTCATCCAACGGTAGGCGAAACAATCTTTAAACGGACCGGCCAGACGATTCCAAAGGTGATATTTGGATTTTCCGGCAATACGCGGGAAATGTCTCACCGGTACCTGTTTAACACGCCCGTGTTGCAGTTGGATAAGGGCAGGTAAAAAACGATGCATCCCGGTAAAAAAAGGAATGCGTTTGGCATAATCCGTCTTCAGGATCTTCAAAGGGCATCCCGTATCTTCGACACCGTCATGAGTCATCGCTCTCCGGAAACCGTTGGCGATCCTGGAAGACATATTCTTTACAAAACTGTCCTTCCTGCCGGTACGGATACCCATCACCATCTCATACGCTCCGAGATGGTCGATTAAAAGATTAAAATCTTCGGGAGAAGTTTGCAAATCGGCATCGATATAACCGACATAATCGGAATAAGTATTGTCGATTCCAGCCTTCATCGCAGCACTCAATCCTCCGTTCTTTTCAAGATTCAAAAAGAAAAAATCCTTATTTTTTGTACAAACCTGCTCCATCAAAGATTTACTTCCATCGGTTGAACCGTCGTTTACAAAAAGGACACAAGCCGGAATCTTGGAAATCTGTAAAAAATGAGTCAACTCCGCTTCCAAACGCCTTATATTTCCTTCCTCATTATAGACCGGCACAATAATGGTCAATTTATAATTTGCAGATTTATTCATATTTAAAATTTACATTCATTTCGTCAAAGAATAACACAAAATTAATTAGCTTTGCTTTGCTTTTATCCAACTCACTAAATTTTAGCGAAGATCAGGAGCAATAAAGAAGTTATTTTACAAAATAAAGTACAAAGATATGAAATATAAACGTATTTTATTAAAGCTAAGCGGTGAATCTTTAATGGGCAACCAAAAATACGGAATTGACGTAAAATGTGTTGAAAGTTATGCACGCCAGATCAAAGAAATTGCTGATATGGGCGTACAAATCGGGATCGTGATCGGAGGTGGAAATATTTTCAGGGGATTAAGCGGTTCAAAAAAAGGATTCGACCGGGTAAAAGGAGACAGCATGGGTATGTTAGCTACGGTAATCAATGCGCTGGCACTTAGCTCCGCGTTGGACAACGAAGGTTGTAAAAACCGGGTGTTGACAGCCATTCGTATGGAACCCATCGGAGAGTTTTATGCGAAAAGTAAAGCAGTGGAATACCTCGAACAGGGTTATGTCACCCTGTTCAGCGCCGGTACGGGAAATCCTTATTTTACAACAGACACCGGAAGCAGTCTGCGAGCGATCGAAATCGAAGCCGACGCCATGTTGAAAGGGACCCGTGTAGACGGTATTTATACGGCAGACCCGGAAAAAGATCCGACAGCTGTAAAATTTGACCGGATCACCTATGATGAAATATACAACAAAGGTTTAAAAGTTATGGATTTAACGGCTACGACAATGTGTAAGGAAAATCACCTTCCGATCGTCGTTTTCAATATGGATGTCGAAGGCAACCTGAAAAAACTGATGGATGGGGAAGAAATAGGCACTGTAGTATATGAAGGGTAGGACTTTCCGATTTTTTTCTTTTTGATTACGATTGTTATGCCTACTGAAGGTTATGGATATACTGGATAAAATAAACACACCCGAAGACCTGAAAAAAGTACCGGAGGATGCTCTCATTCAATTATGTAATGAAATCCGCCGGAAGATTATAGACGATTGTGCGGAAAATCCGGGACATTTAGGAGCCAGCCTTGGGGTCGTAGAACTAACAGTCGCTTTACACTACGTTTTGAATACGCCCTACGACAATCTGATCTGGGATGTCGGACATCAGTCTTACGCCCATAAAATCCTTACCGGCAGAAAAGAACAATTCAAAAACAAGCGTCAACTGGGAGGGATCAGCGGATTTCCCAAGATGTCCGAAAGCGAATACGATTCTTTTGGAACAGGGCATTCTTCAACTTCCATTTCCGCGGCTTTAGGAATGGCCATAGCGGCAGATCTCAACGGAGAAGAAGGCCGCCAATCCGTAGCTGTGATCGGAGACGGATCAATGACAGGCGGAATGGCTTTCGAAGCATTGAATAACGCAGGGGTTCACAAAAACAACCTATTGATTATCCTCAATGACAACAATATGGCCATCGACCCGAATGTCGGAGGCTTAAACGACTATCTGCTGGATGTTGCCACGTCCAAAACCTACAATAAACTCAAAAACGACGTATGGCATATACTGGGAAAATTCAACCGGATCAGTCCGGGAATGCGTCGTTTCATACAAAACATCGATAATAGTATAAAGTCCATCCTGTTGAAACAGAGTAATCTGTTTGAAGCCATGGGACTCCGGTATTTCGGTCCGGTAGACGGACACGATGTCAACCATCTGGTAAAAATATTACGGGATCTCCAAAAAATAAAAGGCCCCAAACTCTTACATTGTATCACAGTCAAAGGAAAGGGCTTTCAACAAGCAGAAGCAGACAAAACAACCTGGCACGCTCCCGGAAAATACAACAAACTGACCGGAGAACTGATACATGAGAATCCGCCTTTGACACCTAAATTTCAGGATGTTTTCGGACATACCTTACTGGAACTTGCCCGTAAAAATCCAAAAATCGTAGGAATCACCCCTGCAATGCCTACCGGTTGCTCTCTGAATATCATGATGAAAGAAATGCCGGACCGTTGCTTTGATGTCGGTATAGCGGAACAACATGCCGTGACATTTTCAGCCGGATTGGCAGCGAAGGGCCTGATCCCCTATTGTAACATTTACTCTTCTTTCATGCAAAGAGCTTACGATCAAGTTATTCATGACGTAGCTCTTCAGGGGTTGAATGTTGTCCTCTGTCTGGACCGTAGCGGACTTGTAGGCTCGGACGGAGCTACCCACCACGGCGCATTTGACCTGGCTTATTTCCGTTGTGTACCCGGAATAACGATAGCCGCACCCCGTAACGAACAGGAGTTGCGCAACATGATGTATACGGCCCAATTACCGGACAAAGGTCCTTTTGTTATCCGGTATCCAAGAGGAAACGGCTCCATGCAGCACTGGCAGACTCCCCTGGAAGAAGTGGAAATAGGTAAAGGAAGCTGCCTCATCGAAGGCAATCAAATAGCGGTTATAACCATCGGAACCGCAGCAATTGCAGCAGAAAAAGCCATCGGCAAATGTCCGGAAAACAGCATTGCTTTATACGATATCCGTTTCCTGAAACCATTGGATGAAGAATTGTTACATACGATATTCCGGAAATTTACAAAAGTAATGACTATTGAGGACGGAACCGTTACAGGCGGTCTGGGAAGTGCCGTACTCGAATTTATGGCGGACCATCATTACCATGCACAAGTAAGCAGATTGGGTATACCCGACCAATTCATCGAACACGGCAGTCAACAACAACTTCGTAAACTATGCGGTTATGACGAAGAAAGTATCTATGACAGACTTCAAAAGATGTTAAATTAAAATATCCGACAGACAACACGCACAATGAAAGATGAAATAAGATTACCGGATCAACAAGAGTGCCGCGAAAAATTCAGCCGGACATTTAGAAATCTTTCCCAAGACGAGTTGAACTTACTGTTCAGCGACGAGTTTGTGCAATTTTATAAAAAAGGAAGTATCGTTTACTCGGAAGGAGCCCGGATGAAAGGCTGTTATTTCGTCTATAACGGAATCATCAAAATTTTTCAAACCGGATATGAAGGAAAAGAACAAATCATCAAATTTGAAAAAGAAGGTGATTTTTTCGGCTTCCGCTCAGTCATCCTCAAAGAGAAAGCATGTACTTCCGTTAAAGTTCTTTCAGACGCAATTCTTTATTTTATTCCAGAAAATACACTTTTACAACTCATCAAAACCAATTCCGATTTTGCATACGAACTCATGCAAATCGCTTGTAAAGAACTCGGAGAATCCAACCGTTATATCAAAGATATTGCCCAAAAATCCGTCAAAGAACGGTTGGCGGAAATATTACTCATGATGGCAAACGATTTCGGGATAGAAGAAGACGGAACCCTCAAATTAAATATTTCCCGGGAAGACCTGGGTAATTTTGTCGGGACGGCAACCGAAACCGTCATACGACTTTTATCGGAATATAGAAACGAAGGTTTGGTCGATGCCAAAAAACGAAAAATAAAACTTCTTGATATTCCTAAACTGAAAAATAAGGCCGGCATGTAGTGCGAATAATATTTTATAATTTTAAATAATATTAACTGCGCAATTGTATTTAAAGGGATATTTAATATTTCTATCATTTTTCTTCATTTCACGAATTTTTATTATATCTTGACACCACTTTTAACGTCTAACTATAATAAACCTAACAAAATGCCACAAATTTCAGAAATGGGTAAAGTGATACCCGCTTCACCAATCCGTAAGTTGGTCCCCTATGCCGATCAGGCTAAAAACAAAGGAATCAAAGTATATCACTTGAATATCGGACAACCGGATATCGAAACCCCTCCTATCGCCTTACAAGCCGTAAGAGAAATGAAATTATCCGTTATCGAGTACACGCCTTCCGGAGGCAATCCTTCGCTTAAAGTAAAATTAGCCGGTTATTATCAGCATTTAGGGATCCACATCCATGAAGAAGATATACTGATCACGACCGGCGGATCGGAAGCCATTTTATTTGCTTTTATGAGTACCCTCAATCCCGGAGACGAAATTATCATTCCGGAACCCTTTTACGCAAACTACACGGCTTTTGCCATTATGTGCGGGGTAAAAGTGAAAACAGTGACTTCCACCATAGAAAACGGATTTGCTCTGCCTCCGATCAGTGAAATAGAAAAACAAATAACGCCTAAAACAAAAGGAATCGTTATCATTAACCCCAACAACCCAACTGGTTATTTATATACCCAGGAAGAACTGGAAGAACTGGCGAAGATTGTTAAAAAATATGATTTATATTTGTATTCGGACGAAGTATACCGCCGGTATTGCTACGACGGATTAAAACATTTTTCAGTCATGAACTTAAAAGGGATCGAACAAAATACGATTCTTTTCGATTCCATGTCCAAGCGTTACAGCGAATGCGGTATTCGTGTCGGGGCTATCATTACCCGCAATCATGAAATTTTGTCAATCGCCCTTAAATTCGGAATGGCACGTCTATGTCCTCCCGCACTGGGGCAAATTGCTGCAGAAGCTTCATTAGATACAACCGATGAATATTTCGCAAACGTTTACAATGAGTATATTGAAAGACGAAACTTCATGGTAAACGCATTGAATAAGATACCGGGCGTTATTTGCCCGACTCCCAAAGGCGCATTCTATTCCATTGTACGTCTGCCCGTAGACGATGCAGAAAAATTTGCTCAATGGCTGTTGGAAGACTTCAGCTATAACGGGCAAACGGTTATGCTTGCGCCGGCTGACGGATTTTATCACACTCCGGGTTTAGGAAAAGATGAAGTCAGAATCGCTTATGTTTTAAAAATCAGTGATCTGAAAAAAGCGATGGAAACGCTGGCTGTCGCTTTGAAAGAATATCCGGGCGCAAAAAAAGCATAACGGATTATTTTTCTATCTTTGCAGCAAAATTAAGCTGTCATTTTTAGATAACAAAATATGATAACGGATTTGGAATTTGATACAATCAGACCTTATACAGGTAATGAGATTACAGCTGCTACTGAACGATTAAGTAATTCTGAAGAATTTCTGGCAGTATTCAGTGGATTGACAAAAATCAAGCCGGAAACAATTATTGCATTTCTCCGGAGTATACACACTCCTGAAGAATTTCAAAGCAAATTTTTTGGACCGGCTATTCAAGCCGTTATTAACAATACCTCAGACGGAGTTACAGTTACCGGGCTGGAAAACCTCCAGCCCGATACATCTTACCTGTTTATATCCAATCACCGGGATATCATCCTCGACTCAGCTATTTTAAACCTGATTCTGCGGAATAAGGGCTTAAAATACACACAAGCTGCCATCGGGAGTAATCTATTGGTAAATGAATGGGTTACAGACCTTGTCAAGCTGAATTCCTGCTTTATCATCGAAAGAGATATTCCGGTCAGAGAAATGATCGTCAGCTCTGCCCTGCGTTCCAAATATATCCGGGGTACGATTCTGGAAGGGAAAAATTCCATCTGGATTGCCCAACGGGAAGGACGCACCAAAAACGGCGACGACAAAACCCAGCCGAGCCTGCTGAAAATGTTTAAAATGAGCGGCCCGAAGGATTTTGTAGAAAATTTCAAAGAATTGAGAATCGTTCCGGTTTCCATCTCATACGAATGGGAACCTTGCGACGACTTGAAAACGAACGAATTGTATACTAAAACGGTGAGTGAGTACGTTAAAACACCGGAAGAAGATATGCGCAGTATGCAGACAGGACTCGGGGTTTATAAAGGCAGAATCAATTTTGGTATTGACAAACCGATCACGACAGAACTGGAAACAATAGCCGGTCTTCCTTCAAACGGTGAACGCTTAAACGCACTGGCCCAATTGATAAATACCAAAATCTATAAGAATTTCAAACTGTGGCCGAATAATTACATCGCTTACGATTTACTTCACTCGGTAAATAAGTACACCCGGTTTTATAACGAAAAAGAGAAAGAAAATTTCATCCGGATCATGACTCAAAAAGTCGATCGGATCGAAGGAAACCGCTCTTTGCTCAACAATATTTTTCTGGAAATATATGCCACCCCGGTCAGGAATTGCATGGAAAATACCGGAGAATAACGGCGACGAGCGTTAATTTAAATTATTTTCAAACACATTCGCCACATTTAAACACTTAAAATCATGAAAACAGTACGCTTACTCATCATATTAGCCGCTTTCCTAATTATGATTTCCAGTGCATTTACGCTACTGGCTACAACCGACCGCACTGCGGTATACATCAATATCTTTGCTATGTTAAGTCTGGCTGTAGCAGTAACGATTATGAATTTCAAAAACACCGGAAAGCGTCAGGACAAATAAATTTTCGATACGATGTACAAAGTAAAACGAACGATATATCTCGGTAAAGATTCTGTTGACATTTGGATAGGTCTGGTCAGTAAAACCAAAAACGGAAAAAACGGGAAATATACCGTCTATTTACTGACAGACGATCCCGACAAGCCATTTAACCACGCCGAACCGATTCTCAGCGGTATTCAATCCAAAGATACAGCTATCCGTAAAGCCATCGAATACGCTAAAGACCTGTTCCAAAACATTTTGAAAAATCAAAAAACAAATACACAAGATATTCCCGAAAATCCGGAAATCTGAAAACTTATATTCAAACACAAAATCATAATGGAAAGAAAAGTCAGAGTCAGATTCGCCCCCAGCCCAACCGGGGCTCTCCATTTAGGCGGAGTCAGAACAGCTCTTTTTAACTATCTGTTTGCACGTCATAACGGAGGAGATTTCTTGCTCCGTATAGAAGATACGGATCAAACCCGTTATGTTCCGGGTGCGGAAGAATACATCATAAAATCGTTGGAATGGTGCGGTCTCAAAATTGACGAAGGGGTCAGTGTAGGCGGTGAATACGGTCCGTACCGTCAAAGTGAAAGAAAGGCACTTTACAAACAGTATGCACTTCAGTTAGTCGAGTCCGGAAATGCCTATTATTCTTTCGACACACCGGAGGAACTGGAAGCCTGCCGCAAAGCCTGCGAAACAAAAGGAGAAACCTTTATTTACAACGCCCAGAGCAGAAAAAATCTCCGTAATTCTTTAAACATGGAAACCGGAGAAGTTCAAAAATTACTGGAATCCGGCATGCCTTATGTTATCCGGTTCAAAATGCCGGATCATGAAGAATTGCATTTAAAAGACATCATCCGGGGCGAAGTAAAATTCAATACCTCCCTACTCGATGACAAAGTATTGTTCAAATCGGACGGAATGCCGACTTATCATCTGGCAAACGTCGTCGACGACTATTTAATGAAAATAACCCATGTTATCCGGGGTGAAGAATGGCTTCCTTCCCTTCCCTTGCATGTACTTTTATACCGTAGTTTCGGTTGGGAAAACGTCATGCCGGAATTTGCGCATTTACCGCTGATTCTGAAACCGGTCGGAAACGGAAAACTAAGCAAAAGAGACGGAAATAAAATGGGCTTCCCCGTATTTCCGATGCAATTTACAGACCCGGAAACCGGAGAGATATGGCACGGTTACAAAGAAGACGGTTATTTCCCCGAAGCTTTTATCAACATGTTGGCCCTTCTCGGCTGGAATGACGGAACCGATCAGGAAATTTTCTCTATGGAAGAACTATGTCAGGCTTTTTCTCTGGAAAGAGTTCACAAAGCCGGTTCCCGTTTTGACCCGGAAAAAGCCAAATGGTTCAATCACAAATATCTGATCACCAAATCCGATTCCGAGTTAGCCGGAATTTTAAATGAAATCCTGCAAAACCACGGAATCCAGGCAGAACAGCCCAAAATAGAAAGAATATGCGGACTGATGAAAGAACGGGCCAATTTCGTTACAGACATATACAACGACAGCTTGTTTTTTTTCAAAGCCCCTGAGAGCTACAATGAAAAAGACGCCAAAAAATACTGGAAAGAAGAATCGGTTCCGTTAATGCAGGAATTATACGCCATTCTTGAAAAAATCGACGATTATTCTTTCTCCAATACGGAAAAAATCATTTCGGAATGGATTACCTCCCGGGAACTGGGATTCGGTAAAGTAATGAACCCGTTCCGGGTAGCAATCGTAGGCGCAGCCAAAGGCCCCCATATGTTCGACATTATCGAAGTTATCGGCAAAGAGGAGACTTTAAGACGATTGAAAAAAGCTTTGGAAACCCTATAATCATCAAAAATAATTCAAATTATGGAAATCAACACACCTACAAGCGAAGAGAGACAATATGCCATGTTTATCCATTTGTCTCAATTAGCCGGTATAATTATTCCCGGTTTGGGATGGATATTGCCTCTCGTTCTCTGGTTAACGCGCAAAGACACTTCCGCTTATATCGATGCCAATGGGAAAGTCGTAATGAATTGGATTATTTCCAGTCTGATATATTGCATCGGAGCGGGAATCCTTATTCTGCTTCTGATCGGGATTCCTTTACTATTTGCCATAGGAATCTGTAGCCTTATTTTTATCATACTCGGTGCTATCAAAGCAAACGAAGGCACAACCTGGCAATATCCCTTAAGCATCAGATTTTTTAACTGATATGCAATAAATGTATTTTGCCGCACGGTTGTGCGGCAAAATATTTACATACCTCGTGTAACTTTTCCTTTATTCTCTTCGTCATTTGAGAAAATAACCTGAAATTTTATGAAAAAGATCATTATTTTCTTCGCTCTCGTATTTCCGTTCATTTCTGCGGCTCAGAGTAAAAATTACCGCCTTTACGGACATGTATATACGGTTGATAATTTAACCTATACAGGATATATTACATGGGGAAAAAGCAATATGTACTGGATCGACCTGTTCCGGGCCGACAAACCCAATAATCCTTATACCCATTACTTCAAATCGGAAGAACGATTGATATTCCGCAATAACGGACAGGATTCTCCGATTCCGCCAACACATCTGTTTTCATGTCGGTTCGGAAATATAAAATCCATACAGCCCCTTTCCAATTCAAAAGCCGAACTGGAAATAAAAGACGGTAACACCATCCAATTGAACCGGGGCAACTATAACGACATCGGAACAGCCATCGGAATATACTCTCCGGACAATACCTATGCTACAATCAGGTGGGATAAAATCACAAAAGTTGAATTTTGTTCTCCGGACAACGACAGTATTGCCCCCGAAAAAAATCAACCCATCTGCGGTATTATAAAAACAGACCAGGGCATTTATAAAGGCTTTATAACCTGGGATAAGGATGAAAAAACGGCAGAAGCGACATTAGACGGACAATCGCAGAACGGGTACCGTAACTTACCGTTCGAAGTGATACAAAAGATCACCAAAAACGGTAACGGTTGTAAAGTCGTTCTAAAAAACGGAAAAGAATACGATATGTGGGGTACGAACGATGTAAACACCGCAAACAGAGGCATTATTGTAAATATGCCCAATATCGGACGGGTCACAATTCCGTGGAAAAATTTCGAAATATTCGAAGCTACGGATATTCAGGATATCAATATCCTTTCTTACGAAGACTTCGGGCAACCCCAGCGGATTTACGGAGAAGTAACAACCCGTAAAGGTGAAACCTACAACGGATATATGGCCTATGATTTGGACGAAGCCATGAATTTCGAAATATTAGACGGCAACAACGACAACATCATTTATGAAATACCATTCAAATTTGTCAGCTCTATCGAGCCCAAAAATTACAAATATTCATTCGTCACGTTGACCAAAGGAGGAAGTTTAAGTTTAGGCGACTCTCCCGATGTCAACAACGAAAACAGCGGTATGCTGGTCTTCCCGGACACAGGAATACCCACCTATATTCCCTGGAAAGAGATAAAATTGATTACGTTCAAAGAGAAATAAAAACCGAGGAGAGAGATCAGCTACCGTATCTCTCTCCGATTTCATCGAAAATTCTCCATAATTCTTCTATAGAGTCAGCTTTCAGCATTTCGATCCGCAAGTCCCGGAAATGAGAAAGTCCCTTAAACATAGCCGCCATATGCCGGCGCATATGTAAAATTCCACGTATCTCATCTATCCAGTCGACAGCGAGTAAAATCTGTTCCTTGATAATAGCGATCTGTTCCTGCACAGATAAGTCGGGCAATACTTCCCCGGTTTCAAAATAATGACGAATTTGTTTGAAAATCCAAGGACGGCCTATTGTCGCCCGTCCGATCATCACAGCATCGACACCATACTTATCAAATGCTTCTGCAGCCTTTTGGGGAGTCGTAATATCTCCGTTACCGATAATCGGTATCCGAATACGGGGATTGTTCTTAACCCGCGCTATGGGTTCCCAATTCGCTTCCCCCGTATACATCTGAGCCCGTGTACGCCCGTGTATCGCTAAAGCCCGGATGCCGGCATCCTGCAATCGTTCCGCAATATCTTCGATGATAATATGTTCGCTGTCCCAACCCAAACGGGTTTTTGCTGTCACAGGTATCCGGACAGCCTTTACGATCTTTTCCGCCATTTCGATCATCAACGGAATATCCCGCAATAACCCGGCACCGGCACCCTTCTGGGCCACCCGTTTCACCGGACAACCGAAATTCAGATCGATAAAATCGGGATGTACTTCCTCGACAATCTTTGCCGCTTCCACCATAGAATCGACATAACGTCCGTATATCTGAATCGTCACGGGACGTTCGCTTTCATCTATCGTCAGCTTTTTTATCGTCTTATGAACAGAACGCACCAAAGCATCGGCAGAAACGAATTCAGAATACAGCCAATCTGCACCGAAATTTTTACAGAACTTCCGGAAAGGAGGATTGGTAATATCTTCCATCGGAGCCAGAATCAAAGGCCTGTCACCTATTTCTTTACCTGCAATTTGCATATCATTACCCTAAATTATATCCTGGAATAAAATGTTAAAGCATCATAAAATCAACTATTTCCGGCTCTCTTCACTTTGATGCCAGACGATTATTCCATAAGTTTGCCGCAAAAATAACATTTAAACTCGTATCCAAGCTATGCTGATTATAAAATTAATGCTGCTTCTGGCAACCCTATTGCCACAAAATAACGGCTGGCAACGTATCCAGACCAAGCAACACATCTCGTTTCTTTTTCCCAACAAGGCCCAGCATATAAAGAACACGACCAAAGGAATTCCGTCCGATATCTATCAAACGAAAGACCTTGCCTGCGTATTCGGTGTCGTTTGCTCCGATTTCTCCAACCAACCCGTTGAAATGAACCAAACCAATGCCGTTGCCTTATACGAACAGCTGAGAAACGGTTCGGTAGACATGGAATCTGCCATCTTAAAAAACGAACAAACCATCCCTTATGAAAATATGCTCATCAAGGAAATTGAATATTCAATAATTAAAGATAAATATGAAATGACATATTTCAAACGTTTTATTTTTAGGGATAAAATGGTATATCAAATTACAATAGGAGGAAAAACACGCCTCCTGGATATTTTAAAAAAGGAGCGGGAAATATTTTTTAATTCAATCTACTTTCCGGAAGACAATCCCACACCAAATTAAAAATAAAAGTAACTTTTCGTTATCTTCGTTCGTCACATTAACGAGATGACACGAACAGAATACAACAATAGTGTAGACAATTTCTCAGACGACGTGTACCGCTTTATTTTTAAAGCCTGCCGTAACAAGGAATTAGCCGAAGATATCGTTCAGGACAGCTACCTGACGTTATGGGAACATGTCCGGGATATAACGTACGAAAAAGCAAAAGCGTTTCTGTTTACCACATCCTATCGCAAAATGATCGATATTTTCCGAAGAGAAAAAAAGAACGGGGACATCGAAAACATCTGTACCGGCCAATATACTTATGAAGAAGAAACACCGGATTTACAGCAGATACTGGAAAAAGCCCTGGATCGCCTGTCTCCGGTCCAAAAAACAGTTGTATTGCTGAGAGACTATGAAGATTATTCCTACAAAGAAATAGCAGAAATTACCAATTTGACCGAAAGTCAGGTAAAAGTATACATTTTCAGAGCACGCAATTTTATGAAAGAATTTATCCGTACCCCGGATTTAGTGATATAAAACCATGATTACCCGCAAAAATTACGAAATATATTTCATTGAATACCTCGACGGTACGCTCTCCGAAGCAAAAGCAGCAGAATTAAAAACATTCCTGCTGCTCAATCCGGATTTGAGTGCATTGCTGGAAGACACAGACAAGGCAAAACTGAAAGCCCCGGTTCTGATTTACCGGAAAAAAAACGTATTGAAAAAAACCGAGATACAGGAATGTCCCGATTACTACGCAATTGCAACAGCCGAAACAGTACTGACACCGGAAGAAAACCAACAACTGGGAAAAAGGAAATCCGATCAGAATTTTCAAAAGCTGGTAAATACCTATCGCCAGTTCAAAGTAAAACCGGACAAAAACATTCGCTTTGAGAAAAAGAAAGCCCTTTACCATAAACCGGCATACGGTAAACTCATCATCCGCATCTCGGCTGCCGCAGCCATTGTAATGCTTATGATTTCAATGGGACGTTTCCTGATTCACCCCCGGCCGGATCAGGAAACCGTTCTTCCCATAGCCGGCAACGCAGTGAAAATAGAGCCGGCAGAGATTATCCGGCATACCCCTGCTCCGTTACCGGTAAAAACAATTGTCTTACCGGTCAGGCTCAGGCCAATATCCCCTTCTGTTTATCAGCAAAAAGAAACCGTCAATCCCGTCTCTTTATCGCCTTCCTTACTGACAAGCGTCAATATAAACGAGCTGCAAAATGAAGAGACACAAACTCCGCAGACTCCGGTTTTAGGCTCGTCCGAAATTGTATTGAACGAATCGGCACAGGAATGGAAAGCTTCGTCTACAAATTTCGAAACAAGAAATATAATTACATCCGTAATTTCAACCGGGAGAAACCTGGCCGAAAGGACAAATAAAAACATCTTGCCTTAAAACAAGCTGTAACAAATCGTTTTGCTCATCCGTCATAGGAAAAAGAATTAACATTAGAAATACAAACAATATGAAAACTTTTTTATTACTTCTGATCGTGCTATTTGCTCTTGAAAGTTTTGCAGAACCGGCAAGAGACACCGTTATCATTAAAGATTTATGGCAGAAAAAAGATACCACGAAACTGAAAGAAACGCTACGGGAAAATTTACCGGAAGACAACGAAATGAAATTACTGGAAACCAATTCGTCTTCCCCCAAAAACGTTAAAGTCAGAATCGTCCGTAATAAAAATAACACGGTCACCACCGTATACAGCGAATCGGACGAGGAAATCCGGATCCTGGGAAAAAACAGATTTAAACGTAACAACCGCAGTTACAACCGCTATCATCGCAGTTTTAGCGGTCACTGGTGTGGCTTCAATTTCGGCTTCGTCAATTTCGCCGATGCGGATTATTCAAATTATGCAGCCTCGGAAGATGGATTTATGGACTTGGACTATATGAATTCTTTTGTTATGCAATTCAATGTGTTCCAACAGAGTATCAACTTAGTTCCCCGTAACAATTTCGGTATTGTCGTCGGCTTAGGTTTGGAATACCAACGTCTTCGCTTTGACAATAAAAAATGGACCGTAACCGTAAATGACGACAACATACTGGTTCCCCAGGAAATCAACCCGGAATGGAAAGTAAAAAAGAACTCATTTAAAACCCTCTACCTCACCATACCGTTATTGATGGAAGTGCAATTTCCGGCTTTACACAGGAATAAGATGTACGTATCGGCAGGAGTCATGGGTGGCATAAGACTGCATTCCAAAACCAAGATCGTTTATAACAACAGCAATGGAAATAAGAAAAAAGAAAAAGTATCGGACGACTTCAACCTGTTGCCGGTGAAAGCAGATGTAGTGGCGCGTATCGGATACAGAGGCGTTAATGTATGGGGCAGCTACACCCTGACCAATATGTTTAAAGCCGATAAAGGCCCTAAATTACATCCATACAGCGTTGGCCTGGGAATCACATTCTGATGGATTTGCCAATATAAAAGTCACAGGCCCGATCGTCTCCCGACCTTCGACCTGTGACTTTTAATTTACAATTTAAGAAGCTTATTCAGCATTCATAATATCGGTTTGTTTATCGATAGAAGCCTGGTGAATGGCTTTGAATATTTTCTCCATAAAATCATTGTTCAATCCTTTTTCTTCTCCTTTCCGGAATACTTTTTCCAGAATCTTATCCCAACGTCCGGTCTGCAAAATAGCAATGTTATTTTGTTTTTTATAATGTCCGATCTCTTCTGACACCTTCATACGACGGCCAAGAATCTCGATCAATTCATCGTCCAACTCATCTATACGAGCCCGTAATTCATCTATATTCTCTCTGTAATTCATATTTTCCGAATCCGGATCACGAATAATCAGACTGGAGATAATTTCAGTCAGAGCAGCCGGCGTGACCTGCTGGGCGGCATCACTCAATGCGATCTCAGGACAAATATGAGATTCTACGATCAAACCGTCAAATCCTAAATCCATCGCTTGCTGAGAAACCTCACGGATGTATTCCCTTTTTCCGGAAATATGACTCGGATCACAAATCATCAAAATATCTTTGAAACGACGCTTGATCTCAATGGGTAGCTGCCATTGAGGCATATTCCTATATTTTACTTTATTGTATGTAGAAAATCCCCGGTGAATCACCCCTATCTTTTTCAACCCGGCCATATTCAAGCGCTCCAAGGCACCGATCCACAATTCGACGTCGGGATTGACCGGATTTTTCACCAACACCGGGATATCCGTACCCTTCAATGCATCGGCAATCTCCTGCATAGCAAAAGGATTAGCCGTCGTACGTGCCCCGATCCACAACATATCCACACCAGCTTTCAAAGCTTCGTACACATGTTTTACATTTGCCACTTCCGTCGAAGTTTTCATGCCCAATTCACGTTGTATCCGCCTCATCCACATCAAACCGTCTGCCCCGACTCCTTCAAAACAATTCGGACGGGTCCGGGGCTTCCATATCCCGGCACGTAAAACTTCTATTCCGGCATTTTTTAACGCCTTAGCCGTCTCGAACAATTGTTGTTCACTCTCCGCACTACAAGGTCCGGCAATGATCAACGGTTTTTTCACATCCGAGAAGATACCCCACTCATCTGCCTTGATTAAATCTAATTTAGTTACCATAAATTTTATGTTATTGTGTTTGTTATTTTTACCCCTTAGCGAATAATCCGCTTTATCTTGTTTGCATTGTAAATCAAATTCTTCACGCCTTCCTCATCGTATTCACCGATGTGTTTTTTAAATTCCTGCAATTTCTCAATATAAGTATCCAATACCGTAAGTACGTTCTCTTTATTTTGAGAAAATATCGGCGCCCACATATCCGCATTACTCTTTGCCAACCGGACAGTCGAAGAAAAGCCCCCCGATGCCAGATCGAATATATTTTTCTCATTCTTTTCCTTTTCCAACACCGTCAATGCCAAGGCAAAAGAAGATATATGGGAAATATGGGAAACATAAGCCGTATGTACATCATGGTGAGCAGCTCTCATATAGATGATCCGCATATTCAGACAATCGTACATGCTTTTAATCAACTCAACAGCCCTGAAGTCGGAGTCCTCTGCATTACAAATAATACCGGCTCTGCCGTCGAAAAGACCGGGAAGCGCCGCCCAAGGCCCGGAATACTCCGTTCCTGCCATCGGATGGGCCGCCACAAAATTTTTCCGGTTGGGATGATAATGAATGATCTCGTTGATCTTTTCTTTCGTCGAACACACATCCGTCACCACCTGCCTATCCACTTTATCCAGTATCCGGGGAATTAAACGAATGGCAGCACTTACCGGAGTGGCCACAACAATAATATCACTTCCTGAAATACATTCCTCCAAAGAAACAATTTCATCTACCAAACCGATCTCCAAAGCAGCAGTCGCGTGCAAATGATCGTTCTCTACACCGACAATCCGGTCTGCAAATTTTCGTTTTTTCAAGTCAATCGCCATCGACCCTCCGATCAATCCGATTCCAATAATACCTACCTGCATTTTTCTTTTATTTTATAACCGTCAACACCAGGAACCATGGCACAAACCACCAATTCCCAAACTTTTCTTTATCCGTCCGGCCGCTTCTCTTAAAACCGGTTGCTTCGCACAAAGCGATATCCGGATATAACGATCTCCATTACTTCCGAAAATAAATCCGGGAGTAATAAATACCCGGGCCCTTTTCAAAATAAAATCGCTCAATTCCTCTCCGTTTTTCCAGGTATCGCTGACTTTTCCCCACAAAAACATTCCCCCACTGCTTTTATCATAGCTGACCTCCAGCATATCAAAAATATCACCGGCCAGTTTTTTCCGCTCCTGATATTCCTTATTCAACGTAATATACCAACTTGCCGGTTGGGCCAATGCTTTTACTGCAGCCAACTGCAAAGGCTTAAACATACCGGAATCCATATTGCTTTTTACCTTCAATACATTCGCAATCACATCCGCAGCACCGGCAATCATACCGATACGCCAGCCGGCCATATTATGAGCTTTACTCAACGAATTCAATTCGATACAACATTCTTTAGCCCGGTCAACACTCAAAATACTCAAATGTTCCTCATTCAGAATAAAACTGTAAGGATTGTCATTGCAAATCAAAATACGATGCTTCAATCCGAAATCCACCAATTTCCGGTAAAGTTGCAGGTTTGCACGGGCACCGGTCGGCATATTCGGATAATTGACCCACATCATTTTCACTCCGGAAAGATCGCTTTTCTCCAAAGCATCAAAATCAGGCATCCATCCGTTTTCCTCTTTCAAATCAAACGGAATGACTTCCGCTTCAGTCAGTAATGTAGCCGAAGAATATGTCGGATAGCCCGGATCAGGAACCAACACCTTATCTCCTTTATTTAAAAATGCCAAAGAAAGTAATAATATCCCTTCCTTAGAACCCGTAAGCGGCTGAATCTCATGATCCGCATCCAATTCCACCTGATAATACTTCCGGTACCAGTCAGCAAAAGCCATCCGCATATCCCGAAGCCCTTTATAGCTTTGATAGGCATGATTATCCGGATTCTGAGCACCATGAACAAGCGCATCAACGACATCCGCAGCCGGAGCCATATCCGGAGAGCCTATACCCAGATTAATTACTTTTTCCCCCTGACGATTCATTTCGTCAATTTCCTGAAGCTTACGCGAAAAATAGTATTCATTTACACTATTAGTTCTATTTGCTGGCTGAATAATCATATGGATTTATTTTTAATTTTTATACGTATCGGACATCAACAACAACTCTTATATTCGCCCATAATCTTTACATCTTCTACCAAGGGATTTACAGCATTCATTGCTTCCCGGTAATGTGCATAATCGTCGAATTTGAGATCGACATAAAAGAAATACTGCCACTCTTTTCCCGGAATAGGCAAAGACTGTATTTTAGTCAGATTCAGATCATAAAAGGCAAAAATGGAAAGAATCTGAGACAAACGCCCTTTTTTGTGGGGGATTGTAAAACAAATGGACGATTTATTGATATCATTTTCAACAACTTCAATACGATCATCCACAATCAGGAAACGAGTGAAATTTTGCTTGTGGGTTTCGATACTTTCCTGCAACACTTCCAGTCCGAATAATTCCGCTGCCAAAACAGAAGCTATCGCTCCCGTATGCATCCGGCCTTCCCGGGCGATATCCGCAGCACTCTTAGCCGTATCTTCGGATTCTATCAGGCGGATATGCGGAAATTGCTTAAAAAACTCCCGGGTTTGGGCTATGGCCATATAATGCGAATGTACTTCCCGGATATCTTCTATCCGCTGTCCGGGCAATGCCATCAGATTCTGCTGAATCCGGAGAAACACCTCCCCCTTGATTTGCTTTCCGTATTTATGCAGCAAAGCATAATTAGGCAAAAGTCCGCCGGCAACCGTATTTTCGATGGCCATAACAGCCCCCTCAGCCTCCTTTCTTTCCAACCCCACGAACAAATCTTCAAAATTCAGACATTCCAATACATCTATATCATCTCCGTAATACAAGCGGGCTGCCTGCTCGTGAAAACATCCGTGTACCCCCTGGATAGCAATTTTCTTTTTCATTCTTAAGTAATTATTCAAAATTAATTGTACATTTCAAGACTTTAAGTATCTGTATACAAATAGTCAACGAAAATATTAAATTAAGTCAACGGACTTATTTATTGTTTTATGCGTGTTCCAAATAAAAACCCCCGGAGTTCTGCCGGGGGTCATATAAATTTTATTCCATGAGTTGAAGACAAATATATACGCCTACCGGCTACTCTTGATACAATAAAAGTAGAAATAATAATACCGGTTGCTAAATCGAAAAAAATTCATCTCAAAACTGAATTAAAAAAGCCCTGAATCATCAGGGCTCCGTTATATTTTATTCAAAAAAAAATCCATACCAAAGCCCTTTACCTTCTGCTAAAAAAGTAATAATAAAAATAATATGCAAAAGAAAAAGACTTCATACTTCTCTGTTCATTACAGGCACAAATATACAAACAAATCTTTTCCCTCCCAGATTTCTCCCTATTATTTTTACAAATAATATAATTTCAAACAAAATAAACAGTCTTCGTTGAAAATAAAACATCACTTAAACCACATTTGACTGAAATAAGTACCTTGATTTCCACCTCCGACAGAACCATCTGTAGTAAAATAACTTTTATACATAGCATTACTCCAATTTCTATTAATGGTAACCGTTACATCCCCCCAGTTTCCACTTCCCTTACTACCACAAGGTAAACCTGTAATACAAGCATTGTTGTAATTCATAAAATAATAGGCATCGCAACAACTCTCCGAGGTCCCCTGGACACTAGTTATTTTCTGATAAGTACTTACGGATGCCAAAGCGACAAAGCGAGCGTAGTCAGTTACCCGGTTTTTATAATGACGGGCATTATGTCCCGGGAATCCGTGCCACCCGGCAGAAATCTGATCAAACCGGGTCCACCCCCCGTTTGCCATATCACAATAAGCAACATAGGGCTGAATTCCACCGAAGCCATCCGGATCTATCAAATAATTTCCATTCGTCCGCATGCCGGAATCATAATAATCTTTGCAAGAACGACATAAATATTTAGCCCGTTTCATATAGACTCTATCCGGAAACTCCTCGCAAATCAAACTCGCCGTAAAATGACATTCTACCAGATCATTCTCGGCTACAATGTCCTTAAACGTAATCTTTCCTGTCTTCTCATCAATTGCTATTCTCTCACATTCGTCCTCGACTAAATGCCACTCCTGCGGATCATCTCCGGTCCAACGATGAGCCAATACATAAGCATTTTCCATAAACATGTAACTTTCCGAAATACCCTCAAAAGGATCTATTGTTTGCGGAAGTGCTAAAATTTCAAGTCGTCTCGACCAATTACATTGTTTATTTTGAGATTCAACCGACAAATCGACATAATAAATTCCATTGGGCCAATTATCTCCGACTTTTAAATCAGAAGTCACAACTTTATAGCTGCTATGAAAATCATCTTCCTCATTGGGCATCTTCGTACTGTCCGTATCGATAATTTTCCATTTGAAATAAGAAGGTAATGGCGTAGTTGCCACAAAACCTTTAATTTCCTGACAGGGGATCAAAGTATCCTGTAAACGATTCATTTTAAAACCATGTCCTACGACCAACGCGACAACACCACTCTCTCCGCTACCTGTCGGAGTTGCCAAGCAACGCTTATACCGGTATTCCATTGCGGTTCCAAAAGGTACATTTAAAGTCAGCCCGACCAAGGTCAGATCTTTATGAGATTCACCCTTTATCCGCTCCCAGGTTTTACCGTAATCCTTGCTGCAATACCAACTGTAAAGATTATTAAAACGGGTCTCACTAACACTACCTGTTATAGTATATTCTGTCGCACTACAAACCGTATCACGAATAATCACACTCCCGGAAGAAAGACCATTTTCAAGAGTTAAAGAAGAAGATTCCGCTTCCGGCAATCTACCTAATCCCAGTCGAATCCCAACAGTCGGCTTCCGATCCGTCAATGAAGAAAAGTATCCGATAGCATTACGTCGATCAGAAACAGCAAGTTCTTCTATTCCGGCATAACTACCTCCCCTTACACCGAAAGCCATAGAATCCTGTGGCCAATAATACAAAGGGACATCTGTATTTCCATCAATATCCAAACCGCCATCACCTTGTTTTCGTCCATCCAACTGACGTCCGTATATGTCACAGTTATAATAAATTTCAGCAAGATTACCGCTCAAATCCTCTACTCCCCAATAACTGATTCCACACTCTGTACGATCTCTGGTATTCCGTAAAAATGAACCGGAACGGACAGGGCCTTCTATCAAATTTTCAGCATTTACATTGCCGCTATTTAAGTATTCAGAGACTTTACCCGCATTTTTCAATCCTGTTCCCCCCGTGATATTTGTTCCTCCTGTTGCAATTTCGCCTGCCTTAGGGACGTAAGGATAAGGAGCACGAGCCATTTTTTCGTATTCCAATTCACTCAGCGGACGTAACCCACACCAATCTGCATAGGCAAGCATATCCGCAGGAGTAAGAAAGTTACAAGCGATTGTTTGTCCGTCGTCATCGCTATTAGGTAAATTTAACGGATTGAGATCACAGGCAAAAACATACGGATCGTCAGATTTTTCTCTTTGTTTATATAAAATAATGCCGTTACGACAGGAAGGTCGAGTACGATCGGTTCCGAAAATATAATCTCCCTCTTTCAAAGCGTCTAAAACTCCCCCAATCGTCCGTGCATACTGGGAAGAACAGTCCAACTTATTCAAAAAAGATACATATTGTTCTTGTGTCAACTCATATTTCATAACAAAAAAACCCCGATATCCATTTGGATAATTTTCTGGAAGATTATGCTCCGTTTCATCGATTAACACCGGCCCCGGATCATCTAAAACCATTTCCGACATTGCGACATTATTTATCCGGATCATATTGTCAACAACCGCACTTTCAGCCTCAGGTATCCGAATTCTATAATACCGGTAAGCAGCAGGTTCTTCGATCTTAATAGCTCCTGCAATGGGATAAGATTGGGAAGCTGTACCCCAAAATGCCGACCCGCCACTCCAAAGCTCTGTCCAAGTCAGAGCATCAGAAGAAGCTTCCAAATACCATATTCCATCAGGAACCGCTCGTCCTTTATCCAACAACCGATACTCCCCGGATACACCGAAATAACAAATTTTACGGGCTGTTTTAAAATCGACCTGCCATACTGCCGGTGCGACTCCAGACCAAGCGATTTTATCCGGTTGCAGTGCGATATTCTTACGGTCAGCAGCATTCACCGCCAAATTAGAATTTGACGATGCAGTATAAGTAAAACCACTATTACTCCCGATAATATCATCTTCAGCAGGAATTCCACCCAAAGTAGTAGAATTAAACGTATTTACAGAATATCTATCCCCCAAATAGAATGGAGCAGTAGGTATATACACCATCTCAATTCCTTCAAAAGCAAAAAAAATCTGTCGAGAATGGAACATCTCCTCCGTCAATAATTTCTCCGAATTTCCATTCAGTTTCCAGCGTAAACGCAATTTCACATTTGTATCACCTTGCCCCTCTTTATTCCGGTATACAAAAAAACCGACAGAGCGGATATCTGCATCATACCCCTCATTTTCAATCACAACACTATTTTCTTCTAAATAAATGCTATTCCACTTTCCTTCATCTTTCAATTTAAATTTACCAAAAACATATACGGCATCATAATTAAAAACATTACACCACGAATTCTCCCACAACAAATTCAACTCAACGGTCGCTGTAACCCCATCAACAGAAAGGATAACGGCATCACTCTTAACTCTTAAATTACTGGCGAATAATACAGACGGATATATAATAACAATACTAAATAACAGGATTACTTTTTTCATAATTACCACTACAATAATACAAAGAGCAAAAGTAAGTTATATTTGACCATTTTCATTGTACGTCTTCATATAATTCATATCGAATCTTTTTTCAGTTATGTCATTTTCACGGTTCTCTCCTTTTTATTTTCTAACTTTGTCCGGTAATCCAAAAATATAAATTTCATGCCTGACAAAAATGTACTTTTTCTTTTAGATGCTTACGCATTGATATACAGATCCTATTACGCCTTTATCAACAATCCACGGATTACGACAAGCGGCATAAATACTTCAGCGACTTTCGGTTTTTGTAATTTCTTATTGGAATTGCTTGAACAAGAAAAGCCGACACATATTGCTGTTGTTTTCGATCCGGAAGGTCCGACATTTCGCCATGAAATGTATCCGCAGTATAAGGCCCAACGCCCAAAAATGCCGGAAGATCTGAAAAAATCAATTCCTTATATCAAAAATATCATCAAAGGATTAGGGATCAAATGCGTCGAAGTTCCGGGTTTTGAAGCTGACGATGTCATCGGTACTCTGGCTTGCAAAGGAGAAAAAGAAGGATATACAGTGTATATGATCACCCCGGATAAAGACTATGCACAATTAGTCAGTGAAAAAATATTCATGTATAAGCCCGGCCGTTCAGGCAATAAATCGGAAGTATGGGGGATCCCGGAGGTATTGGATCATTTCGGAATAGAAAAAGTATGTCAGGTTGTCGATATTCTGGGCTTAATGGGAGATACAGCCGACAATGTTCCGGGATGTTCGGGCATCGGTCCCAAAAGCGCGGCTTCTTTGGTCTATAAATACGGCGATATAGACGGTATTTATGCGCATATCGACGAATTGAAAGGCAAGCAGAGGGAGAATCTCCTCAATTGCCAACCGACAGTACATTTGTCCAGAACCCTTGTTACAATCAATTCCGAGGTTCCTACCGACTATTCTGCCAGCGATCTGGAGAAAGAACATATCGACACTCAAATTCTGGAACCGATATTCAAAGAACTGGAATTGTTCTCTCTTTCGCGACGACTTTTTGCGACAGAAATGGCTGAAGACGAAGCAACGGAAAAACTGACGGACGTAGAGACAGAATACCGAAACCGGACAGCGGATATAGACGAATTATTAAGCGAATTGCAACAAGCCCCGGAATTTGTATTTCATGCCGTTTTCCAAACAGGCAACATATACACTTCCTATCCGGCATGGCTTTGTTTTTCGACAAAAACACATTGTGTAAATTTCATCAAATTACCGGTCAATTTCTCTGAAACCGAAAAAATCCTGAAAAAATTCTGCCCATTACTGGAAGACAACAGCAAAATTTTAATATCCCCGGATGTAAAAGACGACATAATCTGGCTGAAGCGGGCAGGCATAACACTGAAAAACCAGATATTCGACATAAAAATCGCTCATTACGTCCTGCATCCCGACATGTCACACGATCTGGCACGTATAGCCTTACAATACCTGAACTATACATTGACGGAAGCAAAGCCCGAAAACCAACAGCTCAGCCTGTTTTTCGAAGACGAAGCCAAAGAAGACCGGAATTTTGCTGAAAAAGCGGACGTATTATTCCAGTTAAAAGAAAAACTGAATACGGCATTAATGGAAACGGGACTCATCCGTCTGTTTAATGAAATCGAAATGCCGCTGGTGTCTGTATTGGCGGACATGGAATTTGAAGGGGTAAGCATCGATACGCAAGCTTTACAGGAAATATCGACCGACTTAAAACAACGGATCGATATTGTCGAAAAAGAAATATACGACCTGGCAGGACATCCTTTTAACATCAGCTCGCCCAAACAACTGGGCGAAGTACTTTTCGACGAAATGAACGTCGACGGAGGTAATAAAAAAACCAAAACCGGTCAATACAGCACTTCCGAACAGGTGCTTGCCAAATTGGAAAACGAACATCCGATCGTTTCCAAAATACTCGATTACAGAGGCCTGAAGAAACTTTTAACGACCTATGCCGAAGCCTTACCGACATACATTGATCCCGGAACCGGCAAAATACATACTCATTTCAATCAGGCAGAAGCTGCAACAGGCAGGCTAAGCAGTTTAAACCCCAATCTGCAAAACATTCCGATACGTACCGAAGAAGGACGTAAAATCCGGAAAGCCTTCGTCACCGGAAATCCAGACTATCTATTTTTTTCTGCCGACTATTCCCAAGTCGAATTACGCCTGATGGCACATCTTAGCCAGACGCAGGAACTGATAGATGCCTTCCGGCACAACGAAGACGTTCACACGGCCACGGCCGCAAAAATCTTCCACGTTCCGGTAAACGAAGTCACACCCGAAATGAGAAGAAGAGCTAAAACGGCTAATTTCGGCATTATTTACGGGATTTCTGCCTGGGGACTCGCCGAACGTTTGCACATCAGCCGAAAAGAAGGGAAAGAATTAATCGACGGCTATTTCGAACTTTATCCGGGAGTCAAAAAATACATGGAAGAATCGGTAGAAAAAGCACGTAAAAAAGAATACGTCGAAACAATCATGGGCAGAAGACGGTATTTACGGGACATCAACTCGAGAAATGCCGTCATCCGGGGTATGGCCGAACGCAATGCCGTAAACGCACCGATACAGGGTTCTGCGGCAGACATTATTAAACTCGCCATGATCCATATTCAAGCCCAATTACAAAAAAGAGGGATGAAATCCAAAATGATTCTTCAGGTACACGACGAATTGAACTTCAAATGTCACAAAGACGAACAGGAAGCCTTGAAAAACCTGGTCAGGGAATGTATGGAAAACGTAGTGCAACTCTCCGTTCCCCTGACCGTCAGTTGCGGATTCGGGAACAACTGGTACGAAGCCCACTAAAAGAAAAGGGAAATGTCAAGTAGACATTTCCCTTTTCTTCTACCGGATAAGCATCACACTGCCTTCCGTTTTACCTCCGTCATTATTCCAGACGGAACCGTCAATAAAGGTTGCACTCACCTTCCAGGTGTAATTTCCCTTCGGGACAGGAGCACCGTTAAAGGTTCCGTCCCAGTATTCGGCCGGATGGCCGTTTTCCACTTTATCGGAACTCCATACACATCCACCCCAGGCATCGTATATCTGAATCTTATAGGTATGCAATCCGACACCCTTAGGCTGAAAACGGGCTATTCCCCTGTAATCTCCGCCTTCTCCCATATTGTCGTCGGGCATCCCCGGTGCAAATGCCGTCGGAATAAACAATCCTTTTACGGCCGATACGGAAATCCGATCCGAAACACTATCCACGCAACCATATTGAGTAATCCCTTTCAACACCACCTCATACACCCCGTTATTCCGGAAACGATGATACGGGGATTCCTGTGTCACAACAGCCGAATTATCTCCGAAATCCCAGATATAACGCAATGAATCGCCCCATGTTTTCGGGAAAACATCCGATAAATTCGTAAACCGGACCCCTCCGTTATCTATTTCAGGCAATTCCGTATTTCCGGGAATATCTCCCGGCACAGAATTATCCTTATCCCAGGAAAAATCAACAGTCGGCAAAGGATAAACCGTTACGGTCTCCGTTTTTTCAGATACACAACCTTCCGCATTATTAGCTACAATCCTTATCGTATATACACCCTCACCTTCATAAAGATAGTCAAAACTGCTTTCTGTCATGATATTTCCATCTCCCATATCCCATCTTGCGCCTTCTCCGTACAAAGACGTACTTTCAAAATGTACCGGAGTTGCATCACAGATTTCATGAGGCGTAACACTGAAATCGGCTTTTACCAGACGGGAAGATACGACATCTTTGACAAAGACATCCGGACAACGGGTCGCATTGTTATAAGCCGTCAATTTTATCTGTATTTTCCCGAATTCAGGAGCAGGTGTCAATATTTCCGGCTGAAACAATCTTGAAAACAAAGTGCCGTTATAGGACCACTCGAAAGAATTCTTTTCCGGTTCCGGGGTACGGTTATCCAAACCAATTTGAATCACACCGTCATCCGTACAGAACAACGTATCGGATACAATAAATCCGGCAACCGGCGTTTCCAATGTCATTACCGATACAGAATCCGAACCCACACATCCCGCGCCGGAAGTAACCTTCAGCAATACCTTATATTCTCCCGGCAATTCAAACACAACCCCATCCACATCATTACTTGCAGCGGTGACTCCGTTACGGAAATCCCAATATACCTGTTCGGCAGGATCGTTTGTTTCTTCTCCCTGAAACACCCGGATAAAACGAACCGTATCCGGGGCACATCCCCGGGCAGCCGGTTCCACACGAATTCCAGCCCCAGGCGTTTTATGGATCACGACAGAACTTACTTTTTCTACCGGACAATATCCTTCCGATAAAGCATTCGCTTTTAATGTCACCCGATACGAGCCGGCATTTTTAAACACATGAACAACGGAATCCTTGTTCGTAATAATCGGACTACCATCCCCAAAATCCCAACGGAATCCTGAAAAATGCTCCCGCCACTCCGGTTTTACACTCAATGCAGTCTCCCTGTCGGAACACAATACATCTCCGGGAATGCTGAAATCCAGTTTATCATTTCCCAAAACCGTAATTACCTGGGATATTGAATCCGAATTACATTTATCTTTTACCGTTAACGTTATTTTATATTCTCCCGGCTTTGCAAACCGATGCTCCACCAGCGAATCCGAAATAGAATTCGATTGATAAGCCACACCCGGCTCCAACGTCCACAAAGCCTCATACCGGGCATTTCCAAACCCGAACGAACGGTTCAAGAATCCCCAATTTTGTCCGAAACATTTAGCATAGGCCGGATCATCACTGATTCCTATCCGGGCTTTAACCTGTAAAGGATATACTTTCAAATCGGTATATGCCGTGTCTTCCTGACAGGCATTCCCGACAATCAACCGGATCGGATAAGTCAATACCACCGTCGAATCATTGGTAAAACGATGTCCGATAATTTCAGGATTCCCTTCCTCTATATTCTGCCATTCATCCGAATCCCCCCAATTGATCTTTGCATAAGTCCAAACCCCTTCCGTCGTATTTTCAACATAACGAACAATCTGACGGCAATCTTCCGTTTCGGGCACAATATTCAAGCCGGCTTTCAGCAAAGCCCCCACAACCACATTTTCCCTCCTGGAGCGAACGCATCCGTTAGCATAATGAGAAGTCAGCATCACCGGATAAATACCGGCTTTTTCATAACGATGGGTAAGCATTGCTCCGCTTTCCGGCAAAGAACCGTCAGCAAAATCCCAGACATAATTTCCGGCAGGCACATCCGTTGAAAATACCAATTCCATACCGGGACACCGCGGTTCGGAAACCGTAAATAATCCCGGCACCGGAGCCGGACGGATTTGAACAACAACCTCCTCCGTCCTGGTGATATGACAGCCATACTTAGCACCGGCAACAATCTGCAAACGCACCTCTCCGTTTCCCTCTCCGGGAAGATAATACTCATCTGTCAACCGGCCATCCCCCGAAACGACATGCCAGGAAACCACTTCACTATCGGTACCCACAGCTATCTGTTCCAGTCTCACAGAATCTCCCTGACATACAAAAGGCACAGACTCCAAAATATCAATTTCCGGAACCTCTCTGAAAGAAATGTTTACAGAATCACCGGTAGGCTCGTCCGCACAAACACCGGGGGCATATACTTCTGCAACAATACCAAAGTCATTCCGGCTTACATCGGCAGCCGTCAAAGTATAAACGATACTTTCAGTCTCTTTATCCGTCGTCAGAAAAGGAGTTGCAGTTCCGAAAATTTTCCAGTCGATACGATCGATATTTTCCCGCATTTTCAAAAAAGCAACAGGAATCGTTATTTCCATGCCGGCTTCAGGACATAACACCTGATCTGCCAAAGCGATTTCAGGCAAAACTGTCCTGGTAAATGCTCTGGTCAACACTTCTTCAGGACATCCCTCGGAAGCTTTTACCGTAAGGGTTACACTACCGGAAACAAAATCTTCTTTCCCCTGAATACGAGGCATAAGATTACCGTCTACAATCGAAATATCTGCACCGACAGCGCTCCATTCCAAACCGGAATAATCGACCAAATTCAATGTATGCCGGTCGATATCGGTCCAACGTTCTCCGCAAAGTCCGGGAATTGCAAATTCACCGGTAATCATTTGTCTTTGCTTATACAACACAACCGTATCTTTTACCTGCCAATCCATATACCGGCAAGCGCCTAAATCCACGGAAACAAGGACAGTATCCGACTCTCCCGCATTTTTATTGAAATGATAAATCTGAGACGGCAATAAATTCCGGTCGTTAAAATACAAATGCCCCGTCATGTATTCCGGTCGTTGCAAACGAACTCCCCAATGGTCAATAATATTTTCAACCTGCACTTCTGCCGGGCATAATGTATCCTGTTTCCGCTCTATCGAAAGGCCCGGGTTATGATAGGTCTTGAAATAATCGGAAACCAGACTCTCTTTTCTGAAATCGGCACCGGCAACCGTACCGTCGTAAAAAGTACAAGTTTTACGGGTAACGATTTTCAAGCGATGATCGCCTCCGTTACCGGAAACATAATAATAAGATGAATCCCCGTTAAAACTACCGTCAACACCTTCTTTTTCCCATTCAAAAACGGTATAGCGATCGGCGACTTCATAATTGAACATTGAGGTCGTTTCAACCGAATCTCCCGCACAAAGATTCATCATCGTTCTGGCATGAGGCTGTACGTTTACCAGATCGATCATCTCTATATTTCCCGAATATGCATCCGGACAACCGGGTAAACCGATCATCTTAATTCTGGTCTTTACCTGAAAATTACGTCCGAAATCCAAATCCCACATACCGAAATTGAGGATGGAATCCCTTTCGACAAAAGCATCGTTACTCAATCCGGTTTTTTCAATGACCAACCGCTGATAATTATCACAGGTAAAGAAATCCGGAGCGATCCGGTTGACATTGATCTGACGCTCCTTTGCAATTAAAGTATCTCTATTGAGCGCCCATGTCAAAGCCGCATTTATCTTCAGATAAACCGTATCTTTCAACATACCGTCGGCATAATCCAGTTCAATTTTTACCGTATCTCCGCTCCCGACTCTTTTCCCCGGTTCCGGCGTATAAACCACACCAAATCCCCGGTCCGGCTCGATACGTCCCCAGCCCTCCCCGGTATTCAACAACTTCCATTTCAGATTCGTCTCCTCGATAAAATAGCCGTATGCTTTCCCCCATAAAGGGCAGGGAGAATCGTCACAAACAGCCCATTTTCCCCCGTATATTTTCGGTAAAGAACTATAAACAATCAGAGAGTCTCTCAATATCTCACCTCCGCAATAAGAGGAACTGACTTGAGCTTCCAGATAAAATACCAAAGAATCTGCCTTCAGGTCCTCTCCGGACAAAACAAAACTGTTTCCGTCAAAATGCCCTGTCAAATCAGCCCGTTTACTCCATACAAAAGTAGCCTCATCCACATATTTCGAATCGATATAACCATCCATTCGGGTAAAATCATACCTACCGGGAGCAGTATCATCCAGGGTATCTGTTTTCATAATACGCAAATAGGGCTTCTGTAATATAAGCTTACGGGAAAGTTCCAGTACACAGCTATTCTCCACATCCGTTTCCGAATGATAAGCCCGATACGTCATTTTTAAGGAATCCGGGAAATCCGTCGTCACCACCAACTGATAATCGCTCGGAATATCTTTTTTATCCAGAAGGAAGGAAGACGCATCCGCATTCGCCGAGCCGACCTTTAAATCCACTTTCACCCCGGGTTCTGCCGGAAAAGTCATAGCAAGCGGATCCCACACAGGATAGTTTCCCGTACCGATCACACAAAATGTATCCCGCTCTTTTAAAACGGAGAAAACAGGTTCCGCCTTCGGAATAAAAATCAACGAATCTCTTATATAACACCCTTTCGACAGACTCAACTTCACATACAACGTATCGTTCATTCCGGGAGTAAAAGTCAGGGCAGACGGTAAAGCCGACGCTTTCTGCCAATCCGGATCCGACTGCCGCCATTGCCATTCGGCCCAACGATAACCGGTAGCGGCCTCACTGAACAAATCTGACACCGTTACTTCCGTCTGACGATCACAATAGCGAAGACTATCGGCAAATTTAAAGCCATCGGGAGACAAGCCGATATAGACAGTATCTATCAATATCTGCATGCAACCGTCGGGAGACAGGCCGTGCCGAAGTATAATCTTTTCTTCCGCAATACCCACAAAATCCCAGCGACGGGTCCATGACAAATGCTCCTGTGTTTCTTCTACAGGCCGGTCTATTGGTCTGAAATCCTGATTCAACCTCGTATAAATCGTCTCGATATAATAAGACTCCGGAATGGTTCCGGCTAATTTATATTCATAATCTGTTCCGGAACAAAGCGTATCGTTATCCTCCAGTCCGTTGCGCAACAACCGGACATCCGGCTTGATAAACGTATAAAAACCGAGAGACTGACTATCGCTCCAACCACAATAATTCCGGGCTTTTACTTCGATATAATTGAGATTTTCCGTCACACTGTCAAAACGGTAAATCTGTAAATCGCCCTCCCGAAAAATCATCGTATCCAAAGGCCCGAGTCCTTTCTTAAACACAAAAGCAATAGAATCGACCGACAAATTATTGGAATCGATAGCTGCCTGAAAATCCTGTAAAACATAACTGAACGTATCACAACGGGATGCACGTCCTCCGCGGAACACAATATCGTAAGAACTGATCAGACTATCGACCAGGGCACCTCCGGCCAAAGTCGGGATACCTCCCTGACAAACCGTAAATACGTCCTGTGAAGTCCCGCACACGTTATGCTCCCGGGTAAATTTGATTTCAAAAACCCCGGCTTCTCTGATCTTCAGATTCACTTTAGACGAATCACAAGCTTCCGGATAGCTCACCTCAGCGTCTGCTTTAAACATCTGTTGCGAAACCAGTTCATAACCCACCGGTTCGGACACATCGTCTGTCCCGGACCGGGTAACTTCAATCTTATATTCCGGCCATCTTTCAAATTTTATTCGCCGGGCGGGGTCCGACAAAGTAATTACCGGATTGTCTTTTATACAAAGCTGATCCGTTACACAGGCCAAAGGCAGGTCCAGCCCATTTTCATACACTTCGATCGGTCGTTTTTGCATACTTTCAAATACAGAATCCGTTTCTAAAGTATCCCGGCCGCAAAAATTCTCCGCAATAATTTTTATTTTATAATATCCCGGAGCATTAAAAATCAATCTTGCAGAATCGACGACCGTCTTATCGTGGGTGACCGGAATCTCTTCCCACACCGGATTTACCGGTTCTTCCGCCCTGTAAAAGGTAAACTTCATCTGCGCCCCGACCATATAAGAAGGAAAGCCCTGCCAGTCCATATACATGTTATTGTATATCTTATCACATACAAACGCCTCGTTTCCCGTACAAATCCTTATCGGCTCCTCGGCCTCGTAATCGTAATTAAAAATTTCCGACAATTTGGGTTTGTCGTATATATACAAAGGGGTAAAATCTGTATTGTTAAACAAGAAATAAGCGGAAAACTGATCCGAACAAACCATGCGGAACCCCACCGATAAATCATACTGCCCTACAGGCTTTCTCATAATCAGCATCCAGACATCGGGCATATTCGTCGTATCGGCAACAAACAGGGTATCTTTTCTAGCTGCAGCCGCACTTACCAATTCGGAAGAAATATTGCAAGTCAGTGTATACTTTGTATGCGGAGGATTTGCCTCCGTACCTTTCAGCTTTATCCAAAACGTATCCTGCTCATACTCCATACAACGATTCTTCGGCTCCCTGTTCAATACCTCAACCTCACATTTCTGTAAATCCTGATTAAATTCTTTCTGGTAAAAAGTAAGCGGAGGATAGGCCAATGAAGAAGTCAACGTCACTTTCAAATCGAAAATTCCGGCACGACCATACGTATGCTCCACTTGCAGATCGTCCCCGGTAAAAACAAGTATTCCGGAAGAAGTAGCGTCTCCCCAATCTATCTCCAACTGGTCGTACCCCAACGGCATATCTGCCTGTAAAAATTTAAACACTAACTCATGCTGTGTCGTAACCCCTTCCCAATAATGGTAATTGACGAACCAAACGGTGTCGTCTTTCTCACTCCACCGGGCCTGCCATTGCTGATAACCGATCGTATCCGTCCATACTTCTTCAGCCACACGTTGCCCCCAGGCAAAATTCAAGCATACAAACACACAGAGCACACAGAAAAGTCCCCTTTTCATTATTACATTTTTATACATACATATACCTTACCCAATATAAAGTAGGGTAAAAGTACATATTATTCTAAAAAAATATTAAATATTGCTGTTTTTTTTCTATCATTGCAGCAATTTAGGTTGTATGGCATGAAAGGGACCTGGGAAAACAAAATAATATGCTTCTGTATTTTCTTTTTTGGGTCAGGATTTTCTCTCCTGGCACAAGATTATAATTTCTCCCAATTTTGGGAAAACCGGACATATTACAATCCGGCTTATGTCGGATTGCATGAAGGGGAATTAAACAGCTTGCTGACTTACCGGAAACTTTGGCCGAAATTTGACGGGAACTTTTCTACCGTTTTCTTTTCCGCCGATCTGAAAACATACAACAACTATGGTTTCGGTCTGACATTTATTTCCGGGGATGAAGGCGGAGGATTTATAAAATCGACATCGGCAGGACTTTCATACTCCTGGAGAGGCTATTTCAACAAAGAAAAAAATATCTTTTTCCAATTGGGAATTCGCGGAAGTTATAACCATGAAAAACTGAATTTCAACAAATACATCTTTTCCGGACAGTTACACGAAATATATGGAAATATATTTCCTCAACCGGATTTACAAGGCATAGAAAAAAAGCAAAATTACTGGGATTTCAGTACAGGAGCCCTGGTTTGTATCCCCTGGCAACGCCACTACCAGGAATTCATGACCAATTACATCGGATTTTCCGTAAGCCACTTCACCCGCCCAAAAGACAATTTCATTGAAGACGATTATAAACTCCCCATAAAAGTCAGTTTCCAATGGAACGGATTCCTTCGTACTTCCTTACGCAGCCTCGATAAAAAAAGCTATTTGTATCTTTGTCCGGGATTAATATTCGAAAATCAGGGCGATAAGTTGTTATCTTCCTCTTCTTTCAATAATTTTGTCGTCGGAAGTGACCTGACAACCGACCCGTTATTTGCGGGAATATGGTATAGTTCCCAATTGTTAAACAACTCGGATGAAAACTATAAAGCTCTGATTTTCAAATTCGGAGTAAAATTGAATTCCGAAAAGAAGAACTTTCAATATCGTTTGGCCTACACCTACGATATGTCCTTGGGAAACCTGACAAAGAATACGGAAGGGTCACATGAAATCAGTATAAATGTCGTATACAGGTTTAATGCGAAATACAGATACAACATATATTCATTCTGACCCTGCATTTGCAGAGGCAAATCCCTGTCAGATCATTCAGGAAAAAAAAGACTCGGTAGAATATATCCCTCTGAAATCTTATAATCCCATCATCCCGTTAAACAATACCCGCCACACAACGGGATGTTTGATTTATACCATTCTGTTTCTGATCGTTTTCGCTTTTTTGCGAATCCGCGGAAAAGGGTTGCTTTCCTTACTATTTCAGGTCATATTGAAAAAAAAGAAATACGAAATCATTCTGAATGACGGCATTATACCTAATTTGGTTTATTATATACTGGCATTGGTATTGTCTTTTTCAGCAATAGCAATCGGAGTCACATACATCATAAATCAGGAAGTCGATTTCGAGTATGCCTTCTATATTTTCGGCATACTGCTTTTTTACCACATCGGCATACTCTGCATCGTACGATTTATTTCCTGGACATTCAATGCACATTATGCAGGAGAAGAAGTCATTGTCAATTTATGGGTGTATCACATATGGGCGGGTTTTTTGATCTCGCCGTTCATTATTGCACTCTTTTTCGTCAAAATTTTTGCTATCCCCTTATTATTAAAAATCATTACAATCTGTTTAGCATTGTTTTATCTTGTTAAATTTATCCGGTGGGTCGAAATATTATTTGTCTACAGGGTTTCAATTTTCTATATGATTTTGTACCTTTGTGCCCTTGAAGTTATACCTGTGCTTATCCTGTATAAGTTATTGGCGTATTAACACAAGTGAGTATTAATATTTAAAACTTACAGCTTTGAAGATCAAAAAAGTACTCGTTTCACAACCTAAACCGACCACTGAAAAATCTCCTTATTTTGATTTAGCAGAAAAATACAACCTGAAACTGGAATTCAGGCCTTTTATAAAAATCGAAGGAGTAACAGCTAAAGAGTTCAGACAGGAAAAAATCAATATTCTGGACCATACAGCCATTATATTCACAAGCCGGACCGCAATCGATCACTTTTTCAGAATTTGCGGAGAATTACGTATCACGGTTCCAGATACGATGAAATACTTTTGTATATCAGAAGCCACAGCATTTTATTTACAAAAATACATTGTTTACCGGAAACGGAAAATCTTCTACGGGGATAAAAAAGTAGATGATATGACCAAAATTCTGTTGAAACACAAGACAGAAAATTTCCTGGTCCCTCTCTCTGATATTCATAAAGAAAATATTCCGGGACTTCTCGATCAGTTGCACCTGAAATACACAAAAGCAATTTTATACAAAACGGTCGCAAGTGATTTAAGTGATATTAAAGATCTCAAAGAATACGACATTGTTGCATTCTACACTCCGGCCGGAATTAATTCTTTGTTTCAAAATTTTCCGGATTTCGTGCAGGATACGACGATTATTGCAGCATTCGGCCCGGCAACGGCAGAAGCTGTTGAAGCAGCAGGCTTGCGTCTCGATATTCAGGCCCCTACCATCAAATGCCCTTCTATGACAATGGCAATAGAAGAGTTCATCAAGAAATACAACAAGGAAAACAAAATAAAATAAAGGAAGCCGGATAAACCCGGCCTCCTTTTATTTCTATGAATACATTCTGCAAATCTGAACGTTTATGCAATAAAATTCTGTTTGAAGAATTATTGACTTCAGATTTCAGTTTTGTAAGTTATCCTTTCCGGGTAATCGCTAAAAAATCCTCTCAACCGGGAGAAATTCCGGCACGCATAGCCATCAGTATCAGTAAAAAGAAATTCAAACGGGCTGTCAAAAGAAACCGGCTGAAACGACTGACCCGGGAGGCCTATCGTCTGCATAAAACCTCCGCTTTCGAAAACCGGCTTTTTCCTACGCTGGATATTCTTTTTATTTACCTGGACCATACGGAATGGAAATATACAAAAATTGAAAAAGCGATCCGGAATTCATTGCAAAAAATCACACAGCATTTCGACAATGCTTCCTGCCATGAATGAAATTTATAAATATATCAGGCATTTTGTCATATATTTATTGTTGATACCCATTCGTTTCTATCAACATTGCATTTCTCCGCTAAAACCACCGACCTGCCGCTACACCCCTACCTGCTCCCAATATGCCATTGAAGCTTTACGCAAACACGGTCCGATAAAAGGCTTATGGCTGGCGTTGAAAAGAATACTTTCGTGTCATCCGTGGGGAGGAAGCGGTTATGACCCTGTCCCCTGACAGAAAAATAAAAAACTTCTTTAAAACATCTAATTCAGAGGATTCATAACGCGATTATTTTCTATTTTCCGGTGAAAACTGTATCTTCGCTTGATTAACTGAACATACATTAATCCACAACGGATTGTCAATCTGTAAATATGCATTAATATAAAAATAATGAAAACGAGAAAATTTCTAATTGTAACTTTCGGACTTATCTTGCTATCGCTGGGAATCATTTCCTTAAAAAGCGATGACCGGAACTTTGAAATTAGCAAACAATTGAATATTTACGCAACCCTTTTCAGGGACGTCAATATGTTCTACGTCGATGAAACCAATCCCGGAGACCTGGTAACGGAAAGTATAAACTCGATGCTTAAATCTCTGGATCCGTATACGGTATATTATCCCGAATCCCAAATGGAGGATGTCAAATTGATGACGACGGGAGAATATGCAGGTATCGGTTCCATCATCAGCCAGAAAGGAGAAAACGTCATTATCCGGGAACCGTATAAAAATTCTCCGGCGGATAAGGCAGGACTCCTTCCGGGAGATATCATTCTCGCCATCGACGGAAATTCCATAAAAGGAAAAACGACGGCCGATGTCAGTGAGATACTGAAAGGACAACCGGGTAAAGAAATTGTTATAAAAATCCGCAGGGAAGGAGACGCAAAACCGTTAGAGAAAAAGGCAATACGCGAAAAAATACAGCTTCCGAGTGTACCGTACTACGGTATGACCGATCACAAAATCGGTTATATTTACCTGAACAGTTTCACGGACAAAGCCGCTGCGGACGTTCGCAAAGCCATTATCGAACTGAAAAACCAAGGTGCCGAATCCTTGATTTTCGATTTGAGAGGCAATAGCGGAGGTTTATTGGATCAAGCCGTTGAAATCTGCAATTTTTTCCTCCCGAAAGATTCCAAAATCGTAGATACCCGAGGCAAAGTCAAACAATGGGACAAAGAATATATCGCGACCAAAAATCCCATTGTACCGGATATGCCGCTGGTTGTTCTGATCGACAGAGGTTCGGCATCTGCTGCAGAAATCGTATCAGGGGCACTGCAAGATTATGACAGAGCCGTTCTCGTGGGCGAACGCTCTTTCGGTAAAGGACTCGTACAAACAGTGAGAGATCTGGCTTATAATACAAAAGTAAAAATAACGACGGCCAAATATTATATTCCGAGCGGCAGATGTATCCAGGCACTGGATTATTCCCACCGTAATCCGGACGGCAGTGTCGGAAAAGTTCCCGATTCCCTTATCACAGAATATGCCACAAAAGCAGGACGTAAGGTATATGACGGAGGTGGAATAACACCGGATGTAAAAATCGAGCCCAAAGAATTTGCCCGGATTACACAGGAGTTAGTACTCCGGGACATTTGTTTTGATTTTGTAAATTCTTATGCCATCAAAAATCCGGCTATAGCTCCTATCCAAAACTTTGTAATTACGGATGACATTTACAACCAGTTTATCAATTACCTGAAAGAGAAAAATTTCTCATACGAAACAGAATCCCAACAAATATTGGAAAAACTGATCAAAACGGCTAAAGCGGAGAAATTCTACGATATGGCGAAATCCCAACTGGACAGCTTGCAACAGGATTTTACGCATTCCATTGACAGAGACATGCAGATTTTCAAAGATGAAATAACTTCTTTCCTGGCGGAACAATTCATGCAAAGATATTATTACATGGAAGGTGTTATCGAGTACAAAGTATCGCGTGACCCGGAAGTCAAGAAAGCAATTGAAATCCTTACCGACAGCGAAAATTATAAAAAAATCCTATCCAATAGGTAATCAGTTAAATCAAATGCGGAGAACATCGGTTTCTCCGCATTTTTTTTAATAAATAACAAACACCTTCGCTCCCCCCGAAAAATATATCAATAGCCATACTTGCAGAAAAAACATAAGAATCACGGTCGAATCGTCTTTTTCATTTCTTCATCGAATATTTTTTCAAATTCCTCATATTTAAAGTTTAGCCGTAATTTACGATCATCTGCGATATTGTCTTTCAAAGCTTTTAAAACCTCCATACGGTTCAATTCTATCGCTACATGAATTTGATAGCGTTCTCCCGGTCCTCTGATTATTTTTTCACAAATCACATCCATTTTATTCAATATCCGATGAACAACTTCATAACTCAGAGCCCAAAAACGTCCTTCATCCTCTTGCCGCACACCGATTTCATAGGAAGAGAAATAACGAGCGGAAACAGCTTTTACTATAGCCTGAATATCAGCAGCCAATATAACACGGGCAGATGTAATTGTTTTCTGACGGACAATTTCTTCATCTCCCCCTAATGCCAACGCAGATACACGAAAATAATCGGAATCGGATACATATTCGGGACCGGAACAAGGTCCGGTAACCTCACTCCCGTCCGTTGCGAGAGTCGGTTTCACCGTCTGCTTTTGACTATTACAACCAAAAATCAAAAGGACAAAGACTCCGAATAAATAACACCTATGTTTCATAACTTACTATTTTTTAATCGATATTAAATAATTCTCTATTCCCGACACCGTTCCATACCTTGAGCGGTATCAGAAATATTTTCAACCGGAAAAAACTGTATTTACCTGATATTTACAAATTGAATAGGATATGATAAATTATATAAAATATTTCACGGCGATTTTATATACCAAATAAATCGTTCATTTCATTTTGATATCCTGATTCTGATTTGCAACAAATTTATATATAATTTTACATATATAACTTGTTCATACACTAAACTTTACTGATTTTTTTGATTTGAATGTTTTTTAATTCTTACAACTAATGAAATGGAACGATTAATTTATATTTCAACATACTAAATATCAACATATTAATCATACAAACATCCATATTTAAATTCCATAATCAATTGTAAGTAATCAAATACCTGCAACCATGGCATAACAGAATTTACCATGAAAATAGAAATGAAAATCTCTGATCCGAATTGGGGCCTACAATCAACAGAACTTCTGTAACAATGCTGAATTATATAGTACTTTCAATTGCAAATTTCCAATTGAAATCTACCTGAAAAAACTTATAAATGAATAAATTCAATTAATATTTGCTTTTATGCAAATGAATGTTGAAATTCGTAAATTCAGAGTAATTTAATCCTTCAACATATGAAAAGATTTGTTCTTCTATTTGTTCTATGCAGTAGTATACAGCTAATTGCACAAGAATACCACCCCGAAGAAGCCTATTACGGCAGTGCATTCTGGGAACCGGATTCCTTGGGTAATCACCGGATTATCGTACGGATAAATGAAAAAACGGATATCGCACGGGCAGTTCTCCCTTGGAGAAGAAGAGATTCGGAACCGGAGAAAAAAGGCATGATCATTGTGGATGCAAATACAGGCAAAAAAATCGATAACTTTTACAGGGAAAATATCAATTCCGAATGCGGTACGATTTTATTCCAACCGCAGACTGTTCCCGGAGAATATTACATTTACTACATGCCTTACCACTCTTCCGGGGGACCTTATCCCCGGGTAAATTATCCCCGGGAAATAAACCGGGCGGCATCAGCCTGGGTTGCTAAGGCACAAAAAGCCATCGAAAGCAAACAGGCTATCCCGGAAACAAAACTGATACAGTTTCAATCCCGAGGGACATTCAACAGTTTTTATCCCATGGAAATTGTCGCTACTGAAGCAGAAAAAGAAAAACTGCTTCAAAACTATCCGGATAAAAATTACCTGATATTTCCGGAAGACCGGCAACATCCGATAAAAATGTACAAACAGATACCTTTCCGCTGGACAATACAAGGAGCCCGGGAATCATTCTGGGCAGAAGCCGATCAAAACGAATACTTCGTTTTTCAATTGGGCATATGGGCCTTGCATAAAAATATGGAAAACGTAAAGGTCGAATTTACTTCTTTACAAGGCAATGGCAACAATATCCCCGCATCTGCGTTTACTTGCTTTAATACCTCCGGAACGGATTGGTTACAAAGACCTATGGACATCAGTTACCGGATACCGGAAAATGAAGTGCGTCCGCTGTGGATCGGGTTACAAATACCTACAGGTATAAAACCCGGAGTCTACAAGGGAAAAATTACCGTTTCAGCAGTTGGGACCGAATCACAATCCGTAAATATCAATATCTGGATTTCAGACCGTATTTTAACCGACCACGGCGACAGCGATATCAACCGTTTATCGCGTCTGCGCTGGTTGAATTCGGAACTGGCCTGCAATAACGATATCGTGCGCCCTTTTATTCCTTTATCCGTCAACGAGCGCACCATACGTTGCTTAGGACGTTCCGTAAAATTAAACGAATACGGCCTTCCGGAGGCAATATCCAGCTACTACACGGAAGAAATGACGGCAATCGGTTCGAAAGCGACACCTATACTTCAAGCCCCTTTTCGTTTTATCTTGGAACAAAACCGTAAAATCATTCCGTGGCAAAACAAATCATTCCGTTTCGTTCAAAAAGAACAAGGGAAAACAAGCTGGGAATCTCTCAATAAGGCCGGAAATATCGGGATAAAATGCGAGGCGAATATGGAATTCGATGGATTCATGGAATATAAAATAACCCTCAAAGCCGAAGAAACGACCGCATTGAACGATATCCGGCTTGAAATTCCGATGAATGCTCAAATTGCAGAATACTGGCTCGGCATGGGACATATCGGATCAGTCGTTCCCAACCGGTACGAATGGAAATGGGATGTCCGGAAAAACCAGGAAGGTTTCTGGATCGGGACAACGAATGCAGGATTACATTGTGTATTCCGGGATGAAAATTACATCCGCCCATTAAATACGAATTTTTACCATTCCAAACCGCTGATTATTCCGGAATGTTGGAATAATCGAGGAAAAGGCGGTATTAAATTTGTACGTAAAGGAAAAGAAATGCTGATCCAGACCTATAGCGGCAACCGCACTTTAAAAAAGGGAGAAGAAATAACGTTTATCTTCCTGACTTCCGTAACCCCGTTTAAACCGATCGACACGGAAAAACAATGGCATGACCGGTATTTACATAGTTACGAGCCGATCAGTCGTGTTGTAAACGAAGGCGCTAATACGATCAATATCCATCACGGGACAGCCATCAATCCTCACATCAATTATCCGTTTTTCCGCCCGGACTATATGAAAGCATATATAGACGAAGCACACGGGAAAGGATGTAAAGTGAAAATATATTACACCGTACGGGAATTAACAAACCGGGCGCCGGAAATCTGGGCCCTGCGCTCATTAGGCCATGAAATATTCTCTGCAGGTCCGGGCAACGGCTATTCCTGGTTACAGGAACATTTGGAAGAGGACTATATCGCTGCCTGGTTTGTCGAGAAATACAAAGACGCAGCCATTGTTAACTCGGGTGTATCCCGCTGGCATAATTTCTATGTAGAAGGCTTAAACTGGCTCGTTAAAAACGTAGGAATAGACGGCTTGTATATCGATGACCTGGCTTTCGACCGGACCACGATGAAACGCATCCGCAAAATTCTGGATGCCGGTTGTCCTGAACCCCGTATCGATTTACATTCTGCAAACCAATTCAATGAAAAAGACGGCTATATCAACAGTGCCTGCTTATACATGGAACATATGCCCTACCTCGACCGCCTGTGGCTGGGTGAATACTTCGACTATAACGCCGGACCGGACTACTGGCTTACTGAAGTCTCCGGTATACCTTTCGGAATGATGGGTGAAATGCTACAGGACTGCGGAAATCCGTGGAGAGGAATGATATACGGCATGACGTCCCGCCTCCATTGGGAAGGATGCGAGATTGCCCGGCACATCTGGAAAGCATGGGATAATTTCGGCATAAAAGGAAGCCGCATGGTGGGTTATTGGGTTTCTTCAAATCCGGTAAAAACAAATAAAAAAGATATTTTAGCAACCACATACATAAAAGACGGGAAAGCCATGATCGCAATTGCAAGCTGGGCAAAGAAAGACTGTGAAGTAAAACTGGATATCGACTGGAAAAAATTAGGTCTGAATGCCCAAACGGCAAAACTGTATGCCCCTGAAATTCCCCAATTTCAGCCGGCAGCCGATTTTGATCCGAACAAACCGATACAGATTCCCGAAGGCAAAGGCTATTTACTGATACTTGAAACAAATAACAACAAATAAAACCGATATGTATTACCTATCCATTCTCATTCTCACATTGTTCTTCTTTTCCGGATTACACGGACAAGATTGGAAACCTTATGACAATCAAAGTAAGAAACAAAAAAACCTGGAAAAGTACGACTACATTTATTTGCTGGACAGCACCGGTGTAAATGTTACGGAAAACGGTTCAGGCTCGTTTGCCATCCGGCAAGTCATTAAAATTCAAACACCGGCAGGAGCTCTGAAAAACCGGATCATACGCTATGACTACGATCCCCTCACCGCTTATGCAGAATTTAAAAGCGTAAAGATATACAAGCCCGATGGACGGGTCATCGAACTGGATCCGGCAAAATCATATGATTATGCGGCTCCGGCAAGGGCTATTTATTGGGGAGCCAGACAAATTATGATTGAACCGGGACGTTTGGATTGCGGAGATATCATCGATTATGAAATATCCAAAAAAGGTTTCACTTACGCTCTTTTAGCTGCAAATGACGACGAAGAACGATTTATTCCGCCAATGCGCGGACAATTTTACGACATCGTTCCTTTCTGGAGCAATCAACCGGCAATACACAAAGTCTATAGAGTAAGTATTCCCCAGGAAAAGGAAATGCAATACGAATTTTACCAGGGGAAATGCACTTCTTCCGCCAGAATCGAAGGAGACCGTAAAATTTTCACCTTCGTTTCCGACAACATACTGCCTTTCCCTAAAGAGCCCAACATGCTGGACCTTTACGACGTCGCTCCGAAATTAATGATGTCAACAACAGCCGATTGGAAAGCCAAATCGCGATGGTTCTATAAAGTCAATGAAGACTACGGGAGTTTCGAAGCTACCCCGGAAGCACAAGCAAAAGTAAATACATTGATTAAAAATTGCCGTTCTGAAATGGAAAAAATTGCAGTTCTGACCCATTGGGTCGCCGATAATATGCGTTATTCGGGTATTTCTATGGGCAAAGGGGAAGGCTATACATTACACAATACACAAATGAATTTCACTGACCGCTGCGGCGTATGTAAAGACAAAGCCGCATTGCTCATTTCCATGCTGCGCATGGCCGGATTTGAAGCTTATCCGGCCATGACAATGGCAGGCTCCCGGGTAGAATCCATCCCGGCAGACCATTTCAACCACAGTGTAGCCGTAGTAAAACTTTCAAACGGGACATATATGCCGCTGGACCCCACATGGGTACCATTTTTAAGAGAATTATGGTCCAGTGCGGAACAACAGCAAAATTACCTGCCCGGTTTGCCGGAAGGCTCCGATTTACTGATTACGCCGGTGTCCGATCCCGAAAACCATTATTTCAAATTAAATATTACGTCAAATCTGGACAGTAAAGGGACTCTGACCGGAGAATTTACAGTGGAAGCCGAGGGACAATCCGACGGAAGTATACGCCGGATATTTACCGGAAGATTTATGAGCGAATGGAAAAACTACCTCGAAAAAGAATTGCTGAATGTTTCTCCCCGTGCCTCCTTACTGAGTGTGGATTACGGCAAAGACCCCCAAAATTATACGGCTGCCCCGATCAAAATCAAAATGAAATTTTCAATTCCCAACTATGCAATAACCGGAAAAGACATTCTGATATTCAAACCTATGGCTCTGAATAATTTATACAACAGTGTACGTTCTTACTTGCGTATCAATACCCAATTGGAAGAACGCAAATACGGTTTTAAAGATGCCTGCTCCCGGCAAATCCTACTGAATGAAAAAATAAACCTGCCGGAAGGATACAGAATGATTCAAAATAAAAAAGAAGACCATTTCACAAGTCCCGCAGCCGATTTTTCAGGCTATTTAAAACAGGAAAATAATTCTATCTTATTAAATAACAACCTGAAACTCAAGAAAAGAGTTTATGAAGCAGAAGATTGGGACGGTTTCAGAACAGCTGTCAATACGCATAAATCATACGGAAAAGAGTTGATTTTAGAAAAAATAAAATAAGTATATAGATTATACTTAAAATAAATGGATTACAATTAATAATATAATGTGATGAAAAAAATAAAATATACTATATTACTGATTATTTGTATTCTTTCCATATCCACAGTCAGCAAAGCACTTCCGGAAGCTGAATTTACAAAATTGTTGAAGGAATATACATATAAACCCGACGGAAGCCTTGAATTACATTACAGTAAAATATTGAAAATCAATTCTCATATTGCATTCAATAATTTATATGGAGAGACATTCGTCGTATACAATCCGGCTTTTCAGGAATTGAAAATCAACGAATCCTATACGAAACAAGCCGGAGGAAACATTGTAAAAACACCTCAAAATGCATTTAATGAAGTACTTCCCCGTGCCGCAAGCGGAGCTCCATACTATAATCATTTGAAAGAGATGGTTATAACCCATACAGGACTTGAAATAGGAGCGACTATTTATTTGGATTATACGCTATTCAGCAAACCGGTATCCTATAACTGTATTGATATAGATGAAATCTTACAGGAAGCATGTCCGATAAAAGAATATACCGTCATTCTCAATATTCCCGCCGATCAGGAATTAAACTACACTTTGTGCAATCTATCGGCAAAACCGAAAATAACAACCCAAAACGGTATCAAGCAATATCGCTGGACATTCAAAAATATTCCCGCTGCATCTCAGGAAGCTTTTCAACCGGTCAACCGGGAAAATAAACCGAGATTTATCGCCTCCGGAAATAAATCCTGTAAAGAAGCCCTGGAGATATTAAAGAGTAAAATCCAACCGGTATTATCTCCCGAAAACACGGCCTTTGCCCAAAAATTGGCTGAAAAAGCAGAAAATGAAAGAGAAAAAGTATTTTGCATTCAAAACTATATGGTCAATCAGGTAAATACAATTGACCTGTCGTTGGAAAACACAGCCTATACTTTACGTACTCCGGATGAAGTACTCCAAACTTCCTACGGTACAAAAGCAGAGAAAACGGCATTATTTGCAGCCCTGCTGAAAGCCAACGGGCTCACACCCGAGCCGGTAGTCGTTTATCCCGGGAATTTGAAAAACAAGTCCAAAGGAATCAATACCATACAAGAACTTAAAATAAAAGTCAATGCCGACAAACATCCTCTATTCCTTTCTGCTATGTATCAACCGGCAGAATCATTGGAATTAAGAGGTGGTAAAGACGAAATCTGGCTATTGTCGGATTCCGGTATACGGCCCTTGACGGTAATACAAAGCGAAGGGCAAATCCGCTGTCAGGCAGATATCATTTTAAAACCCACAGAAACGACTGCTAAAGGTATTATAGACATCCAGGGCGGTCTCCTGCCTATGGCATCAAAAAACAGCCTGGAAAAGCGTATAAAAGCTTTTTCAGAGCCATTCGGTCAAACAACGGAATCACAAATCAGTTCCGAATCGGCGGTCAACTATCGTTTGAGCTTTAAAGCCAACTCACCTTTGGTATCTCAGGACGGATACATCGTATACAATCTACCGGAAACGGAACAAGGCATAAAAAGTTGGGAAATGTCCCGGCTCAACACCGACAGAAAATCGACATTGGAAATTCCATACCTAATCACAGAAACTTATGATTATCTCCTTTCTATTGAACCCGGGATCGAATTTAAAAGCAATCCTGTAGAAATCAAAAAACAAAACAAAATTGGATCTGTAAATATCCGAATCCGTCAAATCAATAACACAATTCAGGTTCATAAAGAAATCCAACTGTCCAAAAATACAATCACTCCGGCAGAATATGCAGATTTCAGAGCATTATTGACAGAATGGCAAAATCCGCTGGGACAAAAATTAATCTTTAAGAAAAACGATATAAATAAATAAATAAATCGGATAAAATACGGCATGGAATTCAGATTCCATGCCTAATCAATACCCCACAGATCTTGCGGATATCTGAATTCCAAAAGGCTGTAGGGTATTGATTTTTATAATTAAAGAAAAACATCATATATAATATCTTATCCATCTGTAATATAATTCGTTTCATTCAAAATGCTGAAAATTGCCCGATCTTTTAAATTAAAAAATTGATTTACAAACAGTTATACCATTCATCCTATCTTATAAAATACAATACTTATATTTGAATTCAAGATTTTTCCCACACTCCGCAAAAGCCCTTTATCAGCCTCACAAACCGAACGCCTGTATTACAGGTTGAACCCATCGAATGAAAAATTTAAGTAGCAAGATACCTTACCACCATTGAAAAGAAGAATACAGAGCCTTTCCCGGCTGAAATTTGAAGGAATAATAAATACTGTTTCATACTTAAAAGAACGATTAAAATCCCTTTAAAAACGGCTCCATACAGAATATTAAAAACCGAAATCCAACAGTATCGGTCAACTTATCAGGGAAGTATCGGGATGGAAATAAACATATACCATTTCAGCTTTTTTTATGCCGACCACAGTAGCCAATTCTGCAATAGAGGCTTTCTTTATGTTCTCTACGGATTTAAAATGCCGGACCAACTGTTCCTCGCTTTTGCCACCGATTCCTTTAATAGAATTTAATTCACTCTTAGTCAGCGGTTTCTCTCTTAATTGACGATGAAAAGTAATGCCGAAACGATGAGCTTCATCCCGGATATGCATCAATGTCTTCAAAGCGACTGAATTTTTAGCCAGCAAATAAGGATCTTTATCTCCCGGATAATAAACCTCCTCCATCCTTTTGGCCAAACCGATGACCGGAACCTTACCGTACAAATCCAGTTTTTTCAAGCTATTTACAGCCGAATGCAACTGTCCTTTCCCTCCGTCGATAACAATCAGATCCGGTAACTCGCGGCCTTCATCCAACACACGTTTATAACGTCTGAAAATAATTTCTTCCATAGAAGCAAAATCGTCCGGTCCCTCAACTGTTTTCACGTGGAACTTACGATATTCCCTTTTAGCCGGTTTCCCGTCTATAAAAACCACACAGGAAGCCACTGGATTGGTCCCTTGTGTATTCGAATTATCGAAACATTCCATCCGGTGAGGAATTGCCGGCAATTTCAATTCAGTTTTAATCGTTTTCAAAATGTTGAATTTTGAATCTTCCTTCACAACTGCCCGTTGGCGATCTTTGTCCAGCTTAAAATAAGCCACATTTCGTTCCGAAAGCTCCAAAAGTTGTTTCTTATCTCCTATTTTAGGTATAATATATTGTAAACCAGACAATTGAACATCCGGAAGAAAAGGAACAATGATTTCTTTAGATTCACTGCGCATCAATTGACGGATCTCATAGATAGCAAAAGAAAACAAAGCCTCTTTATCCTCGTCCATCTTCTTCTCCAATGCTATAGTATGAACCTGATTGATGGCCCCATGCACAATCCGTAAATAATTTATATAAGCATAGCGCTCGTCTTCCAAATAAGAAAAAACATCGATATTATTCAGAGATGTACTGACAATCGTTGATTTAGACTGATAATTACGCAAAGCTTCTACAGACTCTTTCATAAACTGGGCCTTCTCAAACTGCATGTCAGTGGCATACTTTTTCATACGGCCCGTCATAAATTCGATCACCTGGGAAACATTTCCTTTTAAGATATTCCGGATATTGACAATAAATTCGTTATACTCTTCTTCCGAAACATTACCGACACAAGGCCCCAGGCAATTTCCGATATGATACTCCAAGCAAACCCGGAATTTACCGGCAGCAATAGTTGCAGGAGACAATTGCAAATTACAATTGCGCAGTTTATACAATGAATTGATCAGAGACATCAGCATATGAGCAAAGCGACCAGAAGTATAAGGTCCGAAATATTCAGATCCGTCCCTCACCAAACGCCTGGTAATAAATACCCGCGGGAAATACTCTTTTTTTATACAAATCCAGGGATAAGTCTTATCATCTTTGAGTAAAATATTATAGCGGGGCTTGTATTTTTTAATCAGATTGTTTTCAAGTAATAAAGCATCCTGCTCCGTATCAACGACAATATAACGTAAATCATTGATTTTACGAACCAATAATAACGTCTTATTAGATTGATTTGTTTTATTAAGATAAGATAATACTCTGTTCTTTAAATTTTTAGCCTTACCTATATAAATGATATTACCCGAAGCATCAAAATATTGATAAACTCCGGGTTGTACCGGTAATTTACTGATCTTTTCCCGTAAAGCGTCATCATACAAAGCCATACCTTGTCCAATTAATCATTTATATGAATTGCCGTTATAGCGTTAATCGGCTATAAAATCAAACTTATTAAAATCGAACAAACCCTTTTCTCCGATCTTCAATTCAGGAATTACCAAAAGAGACATAAAAGCAAGGGTCATAAACGGAGATTTTAAGATACAACCTGATCTTTTCAATTCTTCATTTAAAAAATTATAACGTTCTGCGACATGCTCCGCAGGTTGATCCGTCATTATTCCGGCTATCGGCAAAGACAATACATGTATGCCGTTTTGATTCTTCACAGCTAAACCACCTTTCAATCCGATAACCCGATTGATCACCTCTGCCAAATCCGCATCAGTTACTCCTACGGCCAAGAGATTATGAGAATCATGAGCGATTGTTGTTGCAAACGCTCCTTCTTTCAATCCGAATCCGCGAATAAATGCAATCTGAGGTTTTCGATTTGCATAACGATTCAAATAAACAATTTTCAATATATCCTGAGAAAGATCTGATTCCAGGTTATTGAGCGGAACCGAAGGAAGATTATATTCGTACTTTGCCGTTACAATTTCATTTTCCTTAATTTGTATGACAGGTATATGCTCCATAGTCACCGGCTTTTGCAAATCCGTAAATGAAATCAAATCGTGTTGAAAACAATTCAACCCCTCATAATTCAACCGATTTTGATTCGACAGATCGGGAAAAACAGTCAAATTATACTTTTCGATACCATCAATATAAGTAGACAATATACGGAATGACTCCAAATTTTCGACTATTACGAAATCTGCATCATCGCCTTTTCGAAGCATACCGACAGGTAAATGATAATGTTCTATCGCATTTATTGAAGCAATTTTCAAAACATCAAACAAATCATACCCCAAACGAATAGATTCTTTCACCAACCTATCGATTTCACCATTACGCAGAATATCGTCCGGATGAGCATCATCCACACAGAACATCAAACGATCGGGATACATTTGAATCAATGAATGCAGATTTTGAAAATTTTGAGCAGCACTTCCTTCCCGAATGATAATTTTCATTCCTGAAGCAATTTTTTCCAATGCCTCCTCCAAACTCACACACTCATGATCCGTCGAAATACCGGCTTCAGCATAGGCTTTCAATTCATACTTACTTAAACCAGGCGCATGTCCGTCAACCGGCAATTTCCGGTTCCGGGCAATTTCTAATTTCCGTATCACCTCCGCATCCTTTTGCAATACCCCAGGAACATTCATCATCTCTGACAAAGCCACAAACTGATCATGCGCAGACAAAGCCAATATATCGTCAGAGGTTAATTCACTCCCGGCAGAATCAAATGGAGTTGCCGGTACACAGGAAGGAATTCCGAAAAATATTTTAATCTCAGCTTTCGTTGCATTTTCCAACATAAACCGCACACCGGCTATTCCCATCACATTGGCAATTTCATGCGGATCGTTTACGACAGCTACGGTTCCTCTCCGAATAACCATCTTTGAAAATTCGACAGGGATCAGCATAGAGCTTTCAATATGCACATGAGCATCGACAAAACCGGGAAGAATGAAACAATCATATTTCTTATTCGTAGGCAGAATTTCTGAAATTTTTCCATCGGGAGAAATTAAAATTTCTCCCGGATAAATCCGCCGTTCAAAAACATCTACAATATTTCCTTCTACTTTCTTCATAATACATCAAAGAAAAAAAATGTTTCACGTGGAACATTCAAAAAAGGTGCGACTACCTGCCCATCAAAATTAACAATACATTGATATCAGCCGGAGAAACACCGCTGATCCGGGAAGCTTGCCCAATGGTACGAGGCTGAATCTTCGATAACTTTTGCCGGGCCTCAATTGACAAATTTGTCAGTTCATCGTAATTAAATTTTCCTGCAATAACCAAATTTTCCAAACGAGCCAATTTATCAGCAATCATTTTCTCTCTTTCAATATAACCGGAATATTTAATCAAAATTTCCGCCGCTTCCAAAATTTCATCCCGGATAGAATGCTCGGATACAAATTCTTTCAAAGGACTAAAATGATTCAATAAATCAAAAAGAGAAACCTGAGGACGACCAAGTACATCCGTCAATTTAACACTTTGCCGCAAAGAAGCCGATCCGATCGAAACCAAATAATCATTGATCACATCCGGTTTAACACTAGAATTTCGAATAAAATCAATCAAAATATCTCTTTTATTCAATTTATCAATAAAAATATTATATCTATCTTGATTAACTAATCCTAGGGCATAACCTTTAGGCGTCAAACGGACATCGGCATCATCCTGACGCAACAAAATACGATACTCAGCCCGGGAAGTAAACATCCGGTATGGCTCATCCACTCCTTTAGTCACCAAATCATCAATCAAAACACCGATATAGGCTTCGTCACGCTGGAGAACAAACTCCTGGTCCGAATGCAAAGACAAATGTGCATTAATACCGGCCATCAATCCCTGAGCTGCCGCTTCTTCATATCCTGTCGTTCCGTTTATCTGACCGGCAAAATAAAGTCCTGCCATTCGTTTCGTCTCCAAAGTATGATAAAGCTGAAGCGGCGGAAAATAATCATATTCGATAGCATAACCGGGACGATAAATCCTCACATGCTCAAAACCTTCTACCAGACGAAGCCCTTTCAATTGCACATCCCAGGGTAAAGAAGAGGAAAAACCGTTCAAATAAAATTCAGTCGTCGTTTCCCCCTCCGGCTCCAAAAAAAGATGATGACTGTTGCGGTCCGAAAAAGTATTTAATTTAGTCTCTATACTCGGACAATAACGCGGTCCGATACTCTGAATGGTTCCATTGAATAAAGGACTGTCTTCAAAACCTTCCCGAAGGGCATGATGAACACATTCGTTCGTATAAGCCATGTAACAAGACCTTTGAACCAAAGTATTCACATAATCAAAATTCAAATAAGAAAAACGGTGGAAATCGTTATCTCCGCTTTGTTCAGTCAATTTTGAAAAATCAACACTCCGGCCATCGATCCGGACAGGAGTCCCTGTTTTCATACGCCCCGTCTCAAATCCCAATTCCTTTAACTGGGCTGTAAGCCCATAAGAAGAAGGTTCCCCAATTCTTCCACCGGGAAAACTCACATTTCCGACATGCATCAAACCATTTAAAAACGTCCCGTTTGTCAAAATAACCCGCTCTGCCCTAAAATCGACCCCCAAAGCAGTCTTCACGCCTATAACCCTGTTTTCCTGCGTCAACAAACCTATTACATCATCCTGCCATAAATCAAGATTATCCGTATTCTCCACAATAGAACGCCAGGTAGCCGAAAATTTCATCCGGTCACATTGAGCACGCGGACTCCACATTGCCGGTCCTTTCGACCGGTTTAATATCCGAAACTGAATAGAACTTCGATCCGTAACTATAGCCGTCATTCCGCCCAATGCATCTATTTCCCTGACTATCTGACCTTTAGCTATGCCACCAATGGCAGGGTTACAGGACATTTGAGCTATCTTATTCATATCCAATGTAATAAGTAGTGTCTTCGATCCCAGATGTGCAGCGGCACAAGCCGCTTCACATCCTGCATGACCCGCCCCTACGACAATAACATCATAATCGGGTAACAAATTTGCCATTTTAAAGCGTTTTAAGAAGTTCTAAGCAAATATTTTCATTCAGACGCATAATTTTACTATCTGCATCTGTTTTATCTTTATAGCCTATTAAATGAAGCACAGAGTGACAAATCACCCGATGAAACTCATTTTCAAATCCGGATTGAAACTGAAGAGAATTAGAATAAACAGTATCGAGGCTAATAAAAACATCCCCGGAAAGAAGGTCTCCCTCACAATAATCAAAAGTAATTACATCCGTGTAATAATCGTGGGATAAATAGTTACGATTAACATCCAGGATATAATCATCAGAACAAAAAATAAAAGACAATGCACCTATCTTTTTCGAATAATAAACAGCTATTGAATCAAGCCATTTATTAATCAGAGCTTCTGAAAAAAAAACAGGATATTCTACACCCTCTTTAAAAAACAAAACCTCCCTCATCAGAATAAGGATTACAAATTGAAAACCAAAGTCACTTTCGAACCGTCGTTTTCAAATACGAGTTCGTCAGTCAGGGTTTTCATCAAATAAAGTCCCCGTCCGGCATCTTTTGTCAGATTATCGGGCAAAGTAGGATCAGGAATATGCGTATAATCAAAACCTTCACCTTCATCAGCCACAGAGACATAAAATTTCTCCGGATCCATCCAGGCTTCAAGAGTCACCAGTTTGTCCGCCGACAGTTTATTTCCGGATAAAATAGCATTATTCACTGCTTCAATCACAGACAAACTAATCTTTCCAAAAAGTTCAGGCTGCAAATTGAAAGTTTCCGTAAAACTTTCAATAAAATTCTCAACTTTGATAATATTTCCGATTTCAGACGGAATAGATAATTCTGCTTTATTCATCACCAAGCTTGATATAATAATTATTGTACAAACTCTTAAAATAAGGATTCAATTTCATATCCGATTTATTTAGATCAGTTTTCACCATACGAATACGACGTTCTGCCGATTTAAAATACGCTTCCGGTCGTTTATATTTCATTTCTGTAGCCGTCACTGACTTTCTTTTCTCTTCATATTCTTCCCTTTCCTTAGAAGCTTTTTCAGAAAGAAGTAATTTATTATAAACCTGATTATTTCTATACATCAAATTATCCGAAATCGAATAATTAGACAAATCCCGGATATTATCATCCAGAAGTTGATTGATTTCGTTCAATAATTGCCTTTCAGCCGGAGAAAGAGTAGCAGCTTGTGACATAAAATCATTCAGACTTTTTCTAAAAAGTTCATTTTCCCGAATCATATTACTGACACCTTGCTGTAAAGGTTTACCTTTTTCCCCGTTTTTCATTTGAGAAATCAAATTTTCCAATTGTTTTTTCAAACCACTCTGAATTTTTTTCATCCCTTCATACCCCTCTTTTCCACTTCCCTGACCTTCCCCGTTTCCTTTCTTCCCCTTCTGATCAGAACCCTTACCGGAACCTTTACCCTCTGATTGACTCTTTTGCAAAGCATCACTCAACGCCAAAGCCATATCATTCAAATAGCTGATAATATACTGCTGTTCTCTGGACAACTCGCTACGCTTATTATTTTGAATATAACCAGGCAACAAACCGAATCTAATTTCTATATCGTAAAATTTATCACTCAATACCGAAGCTAACATCAAATTACTTTTCGCCAAAAGAGACAAACTGTCTTTGACAATCTTATATTCCATTTTTTTCAAATCCTGCAACCGACCTAATTCATTATAACGCGCGCTTTGAGCAGGAGTTTCCGAGAACTGTTTTAACAACTCTTCCTGAGATAACGAAATTACTAAAATATTTTGAATAATCAATTCAATATCATTCTCAGGAATTGACATTTTCGTAAAATTTTGTTGCCGTTGCTCTTCCAACTCTTTGGAAATTTCCCCGGATTTTTCCTTTATATCTTCAGATGTCTTTGAATTGTCTTTCTTATTCGAAATATTATCTTTTTGTTTATCAATCATTTGTGACAATTCACTAAAATCATCACTCATTTTTTTCAAATCAAAAGGTTTTGATAACTGCTGATTATCATTCAACATTCGATCATAATTATTCCTGATATTTTCTAACTTATTTTTTAATTCATTATTTATTTTATTCAAGGAATCCCTACTCAAATCGTTCGATTTCAACGCTTCCTCCAAATTTTTCTGAGACTGTTTAAAGCCATCGAATTGTTGGGAAAGCATGTGATGCTGTTCTTCTACCTGATAACGTTTCAATAATTCAATATTCCGATCCAACTCTTCACTCATTTGATCAAAACTAAGCTTCATCTTTTCATCCAAATCCTGAAACTTATCTTTGGAAAATTCATCGGATAACCTGGAAAATTCATCCATCAGTTTTTTCATCTCGTCATCCATAATTTTATCCAAAAGCTCCTGAATCTTTTCCTGCTTAGATATCAGAATACTGTCCTGACTGGTAAAACTATTATTAAGAGCCGATTTCTTCAAATGGTCTTCCTGAACTTTGTGCAGAAGTTTGTCAAGTTTTTCTTTTTTCTCAACAATATCTTTCGCTAATTGTTGTTTCTCCCAATTATCAACGGAATTATCCAGCATTTTTTTCTGAAGATCCTTAACTCCCGAAACAATGTCTTTTGCCAATTTCTCAGCTTCATTCAAAGAATTGTTTACCTGAGCATTTACTTCTGCATTATAATCAAATATCGCATTCAAATCCGGAATCAGGTATTCTTTTAAATCCGAACGGGTACTCTTGGGACCGGAAATACAATCATTATCAAAAACCTCAAAAAAGTAATCAATTTTTGTCTTATCCATACCCGCAAACTCCGCAAAATCAAATTCAAAATAAAACTCCTGCGTATTCGTATTCTTTAAAATATTGACAGGTACAACCGTATTTGTTTTTCCATTCATTGAATAATTGAAACGCAAAGCTGAAAAACCGTAATCATCGGTAATGATACCATAATAATAAAAAACGGAATTCTTTAATGAGTCCTGCACAACAAATAATTGAATACCCGGATACAGATCGGGTATACAGGTCACGTTAAAAGTAATTAATTTTTTTCGGCTAAAATAACGATTGGAACCGTATAACACATACTCGGCAGAACTTCTGATGTCCTTTGAAAAAACAACATTCGAATTATTTTTCAACTTTAAAGGCATCAATTGTCCCCCTGTTTGTCCTATAAAAAGAGAGTCGACAGAAGACAAATGGACATCAAATTTCAAGACAGAACCGAAAAGAACCCTGAAATCTGCAATATTTTTCAATAATTCCGGCTTAAGTCCTGTATAAGCCGGAGAAATCAGATTAACCTGATAATCCGTTATCTCCGGAGAAGGCAATACATTGATCTGAAAAGAACGACTTTCAACACCCGATGTTTTAAAAGAAAAACGTATATCGTTATTCACGACATCAAAATCGTAAACAAACACGGAATCCTTCCTATTCATGTAAAATTCACCCCCGCCAAAACAAACGAATACATTATCATCCGGCAAATATTCGTTTTTTACCAGCAACCGCAATTGAAACGGTTTCCCATATTCCACATTTAAAGATTCATTCAATAAATGAAAATCGATATTCATTCCGGGAACCGATACTTCCTGATAATTTGAGAAATCCGCGTAAATACGCAAAAAAAATTTATGACTACCAAACAATACAAAAATCAGAAACAAAGTACTCACGATAAACCGGAAACATTTTTTCCGAAAAGGTACGAAAACAACAGACCTTTCCGCAATAAGCGATTCATATTTCTGTACAAAAGCAGCTTTCTTCAAATCCGGGTCTCCGGGTACTGCATCAAAACGAAAAGCCAAATGGAATAGAGTAATAAAAATATCCCGCGGTACTTTTACCTCCCGCAAAAATTTTTTTAACAGAAACGACCTCTTAAAATTCCGGGAAATAAAAAACAAAACTACCGGATAGATAAAACAATAAAAAATACCTATAAATACCCCTGTCCAAAAGAGATAATAGAGAAATGATTTAAAACCGACAGTCAAAAAGGAGCAACGGAATAGAACCCAATACAATAATAAATAGACCAGAATATAGACTAAAAAAATAACAACACCTTTCAACAGATTAAAACCTAACAATTCTAATCCGAAACGATTTAAAAGACGTTTTAAGTTATTTCTTAAACCTTCATATCTATTAATCATCTTCCTTCTCTACACTACCGCAAATATAATAAAGTCTCTAACAATTACTCATAAAAAAGAATATCTTATCGGGCCAACCATATTTCAGGATTTTGTTTATCGGGATCTTGTTTAGTTTTAATAATCCATAACTGAAAATTTAAAATACTCCCTTTTTCAGTATCATAAGCTACTTTTCCGATCGTTTGCTTAGTCGATACTTTTTGTCCCTTTTTTACAACAATATTCACCAAATTAGCATATACCGTAAGAAAATTTCCGTGCCGGACAATTACAGTGTTGTTAAATCCCGGAATCAGTATAATTTCTGAAACCACTCCATTAAAAACAGCCCTTACATCAGCATCCCTCAAAGTTGTTATATTGATACCGTTGTTCGGCATTTTAATCTGTTTATATACAGGATCCGAATTGATTCCGAACTTTTCTGAAATGATTCCCTGATTTACCGGCCAAGGCAATTTACCCTTATTTTTAGCAAAATCATCCGATATCAGTTTTTCTTCCGGAGTCATTTTATAACTACCCGAAGAACCACCGGACTTTTTAGCTTGTTCAGCAATAAGCTTATTTAATTCCCGGGTCAATCGCTCTCTTTTCTTCTGCTCATTCCGTAATTTTCCCGTAATCTCTTTCTCCTTTTTCCGAAAATCCCCGATTATTTGATTTTCATTTTGCTGCTGCTGTGAAAGGTCTTTATTTTTAGCATTGATATCATCCAAAGCTGCATTTTTCTGAAGTATATATTTCTTTAATCTATCATTCCGGATATAAAGTGAATCATTGATCCTCGAAATTTGAGACAGTTGCCGCCGGGAATAATTTTGAATCTGCTCAAAATATTTATAACGGTTATATGCCTGATTAAAATCGGAAGAAGAAAAAATAAACATCAAACGATCTGTCTTATTTCTTTTTTTCCACAAACCGTAAATCAATTTACCATATAAATCCAGCATAGATTCCCTGTCGGCAATCAACTCTGAAATTCTTTTTTCATTACTCTGAATCTGACCTTCAAAATAACGGACTTCCTGATTTAAAGAATTAATTATGCGCTTACTCTGCACTATTTTCTGTTGAATAAGATTCAGTCTTTCCAAAGAAAACGATTTACTGTTCTGTGTTTCCTTCAACAATTTATTCAAATAAGAAATCTGCTTTTCACTTTGTTCTTTTTCCTTTTTAATCTGATTGATAGATTGAGCAGTAAGCGATCCGCATAAAAACAGAAATAAAATCAATAATATGCCATTATATAGAAATTTCATAAGCATAAATTTACTACTCTGTGGAACTGATTAATTGTTTATATTTCGCAGGCACCCGAAAAGTAGGTGTTACATTTACATCAAATTCCAAACGGGAAAGTTTCAACACAACTTTTATTCTATTCTCATCGAAATTTGAACTAAAAATCATTTTTTCCGGAAAAATTTTTCCGTTAATATCTTTAAAATCACTGTATACAGCAGTTATACCCATATCTTCTTCCAAATCTTCCAAAGTCAATTTATACGGACGAAAATACTCCGGATCGATATGTATTTTTTGCAATACCAATGCAAAATCCTTGTTCTTTCTTTTCTTTTTAAAAAATTTCTTGATCTTTCGGTTTATCGCTCTTTTCTGGATATTCGAAAGCACATAATCATTATCTGTCCGTTCAAATTTAAACTTATCATTCCTGGATTCACTACTGCTACAATCCTCTAAATTGAAATATACATTAGTCAATATCTTCTGAATGCACGAAAAACTGATACTTATACCAAATCTATCATAAAAGAATCCGTAATCTGTCAACAGATATTTCTTGTTGTAAGAATCTAAAAATTTTACACTGTCAGGCGTCAGGTATATTCTGGCTACTTCAATTCCTAAAGGAGCAGTTACAGACATCCATATAAAACTGTCCCTTCGAATCCTCAGCATACCTTTGAGACTGTTTTCTTTCCCGTTTATATCGACTGAAAGTTCTACTTTTTTAGAATATAATGTATTATAATTTAATTCACTATTCTCTATATTTTTAAACAGTTTAACTTCACCAATATTACTGGTTTCCTTATAAATAACTGCTTTTTTCATCGGACTGCAAGAAAACAGCAAACATGAAAACAACAGAAAGAAAAAAAATCTGTTCATTTGATACCCACTTTCAACGTTCCAAAGAAATTAAAATTTATGTTCTCCGGAAATTTTAGCCGGAAGATCACTGCTTGTCTCGTCTCCTGCTTCCATAGCCTTCTTCCACATCTCCACAGCTTTCTCCTTATCTCCGTTCATATACAATATATCACCGTAATGCTCATATAATACACCGGAAACCTCTTTTGAATATTGCATAGCTAACTTCATATAATACAAAGCTTGAGAATAATCTTTCCGCATATACAAAACCCAGGCATAAGTATCGAGATAAGTTCCGTTCTCAGACTCCAAAGTAACAGCCTGGGAACTCATTCTTTCGGCTTTACTCAGATTCTCACCCAAAAGTGAAAGATAATAAGCGTAATTATTCAAAACCATCGCATCGTTCGGATTAATATTCAATACGTTGTCAAACATACGGAACGCCTCCTGAACACTGTCCAGATTATAATAACAATCTCCGAGATACGAATAAAACTGAGCCTTTAAATGTATATTTTCATCAGTAAGCTTTAATCCGTCTTTAAAGAAATCAACGGCATCCTTATAATTCTTCTCCATCATTAAAGAAATACCCGCTAAAACATAAGGCAAAGGTTGCTCCGGAAAATATTTAATAGCTTCAACACTTTTTGTATACATACAGGCCGTATCCGTCATTTCATTGCACAACAGCAATAATTCCTGCCAGATAGCGAAATTATTTTTATCCTGAGAAAGAATATATTCCAACTCACCTCTCGCTTCATTCAATTTATTTTCTTTTTTCAGAAAATCAGAATGCAAAGCCCGGATCGAAAGATCGTCCCTGTACTTATTAACTAATAAATCCACATAAGCATTCAATTGACTGTCAGAAACTTTAATTGTATCACCACTTAAAACCAATTTCAAAATATACTGTACCTTAAAAGAATTATCAAGTTCATCACTCAACAATGCCTTCCTTACATGTTTATCAGCATTTTCCAATTGATTTTTATCCCTGTAATAATCAGAAAGATATAAATGGACGAAACCGTTATCCGGATCTGCAGCCAACAACTTATTCAATATTTGCAATCCTTTCTTATCCTGGTTATAATTAAAATAAAGCTCGGCCAGCAAACTCAAATATTCATTTTTCTCCGGATATTTCCGAATCAATTTCAAAAGTTCATTAGAAGCTCCTTTTAAATTATTAAGTTTTGTATAAAGCTTTATTTTTTCTATCGTAACAGGCTCCGTTATGCCATTCTGTTTTTCATAGCGGTCGTATACATCTATTGCCTGTTGCCATTTCTCGACAGAAGTGTACAAATTCGCTTCTATCAAATAAAACTCTTCCTTATCCGGATATTTTGCTATGATATCGGCATATACATTACAAGCTTCTTCAATCATAGCTTTTTTCTGCAATACATTAGCCAATAATAATTTATACCATAAATTTCCCGGATTACCGGCTACAGCTTCACGGGCCAATTGCAAAGCACCGTTATAATCTTCCGTCAATACAAGAATATTGGCTATTTCATACTTAACAACAGGACTTTCCGGATATATTTTCAAACAATTATCATACCATCCCAAAGCCGTTTGTAAATCACCCGTAATTTTAGACCGGATACCTTCCATAAAGGAATAATCAAATTCCAGTTTTGATTTTTCATCCAAACTCTCATAACCGTCCACTTTCTTTTTATCGTCAGCAAAAACACTGATATTCAAAAGAAAAATAAGAAAAAAAACAAATCCTATCTTCATATTCCTTTATTCAGTTAATCTGTTAGATTTAATTTTTACCGGTATGCCCGAATCCGCCGGATCCTCTTTCTGTCGCATTCAATTCGTTTACTTCAATCAATTCAGCCTGCTCAACCTTATTGATCACCATCTGGCATATCCGTTCTCCATCCTTAATACTGATTACATTATTCGACAGATTTACGACAATAACTCCTATTTCTCCCCGATAATCTGCATCTATCGTACCCGGACTATTCAATAACCCCAATCCTTCATTTAAAGCCAAACCGCTGCGCGGACGTATCTGAGCTTCATATCCTTTCGGTAATTCTATATACAAACCCGTAGGTATCAGTTTTCTTTCCAACGGTTGCAAAACAATTGTGTCTTCAATATTTGCTCTAAGATCCATACCCGCTGAAAAACGAGTTTTGTATTCAGGCAGCGGATGCTTCGATTTGTTTACGATACTTATTTGCATTTTTCCAACTTTAAATCAACTTTATTTGCATTTATTTATTGAAGAGCAAAGATACTACTTTTTGCGAAACATCTTATAAATAAAATCTTTACTAAATATAAACTTCATTTCCCGATATAAAAATAACAGTATAAAAATAAATAACAAAGGCATTCTGGCTATACAGGTAAGCCAGGCATTTTCAAACCTGATATATTTTCCGATAAAATAAAAGACTAATGCCACCGAATAATAAAAAGCAATTTTTTTCAAATCATAACTGATCTTATAAAACTTCTTTCCCCAGATTAAAGATAAAATACACATCACCAGAAAACAACAGAAAACGGCATATGCCGATCCCATATACCCGATTCGGGGCAATAGTATAAAATTCATAGAAACAGTAATAATACAGCCTATTACAGACATATAAGCACCGTACATTGTTTTATCCGTCAGTTTATACCATAACGAAAGCGAATAATACATTCCCTGAAATAAATTAGCCATCAACACCCAGGGAACAATAATAATACCTGAATAATATTCCGGAGTACGCACAAAATATTTGATAATATCTATCCAATACATAATCCCTAAAAATATAATCAGCCCGAATCCTGTAAAATATAAAAATACGTCCTGATAGACCTTTTTGGAATCTTCGTGTTTGGAATAACTGAAAAAGAAAGGTTCGAAAGCATATTTAAACCCTTGGGTAAAAATATACATAATCAAAGCCAGTTTATAGTTAGCACCGTATATTCCGGTCATCGCCATAGCTTCCTGCGAACTCATCACCTGCCCGAGTACTTTAGGCATCCAGGATTGTGCCCCTTGCAAATTGATCATGCCGGCCAGACTGACAATAAAAATAGGAAATGAATACTTCATAATGTCTTTCAGTAATCCCCAGGAAAAATAAAACCGGAATTTAGACATATAAGGAACCAGCATCAGAAACGTCACTACAGAAGCTATCAAATAGGCAATAAAAATATAGATAATCCCCCCTGCCGGATCATAGAACGGTATGTGAATTCCGTTTTTTTCCAGATAAGGACACACTACAAGAAAAAATAAATTGAGAACAATATTCACCCCGACATTGACCAATTTAACGACACCGAAACGTATCGGTCTGCCTTGAAGTCGCAACAAAGCGAAAGGTATGGAACTAATAGCGTCTATACCAATAGTCAGTATCAGCAAAGTAAGGTAATTCTTATGATCCGGTATCTCTAAAAAATCAGCAATGCCGGGAAGAAAAGAAAAAGCAACGATAAAAAACAGGAGAGTCGTACCTGTCAGTGAAAACATCAAAGTAGAAAATACTTTATTGCTGTTATCTTTTGTACTGAATCGGAAAAATCCTGTTTCAGTACCGTAAGTAAGTATTACCATTAACAAAGCAATGTACGACATTAAATTGGTTACTATACCGTATTCACTGGCAGGAAAAATCCCTGCATACAAAGGAACCAGTAACCAATTGACAAAACGTCCCAGAATCGTTGTGAAACCATAAATAATGGTATCACCGGCCAGTTTTTTTAAAGGATTCATAATTCGCTGTATTTTCCCATATTGGTGGCAAAGGTAACGAATGGACGTTTTAAACGAACATATTATTATTATTATATTTCTATTTTTTAAAAATTATTATGAATATGAATATAGGATGTTAGTATATGGAAAAACTCTTGATTAAAATTGTTGTTTATTTCGTTATTAAAAATCAGATATACGGTTATAAACAATAGAATAAAATTGAATCTATTGAAAATTAAATAGATAGAGTAGTTATTAACAAATGTTAGTATCGAAAACAGATAGAAAAAAATAGTTATTTATTTTAAAAAATATGTTGGTAATTTGTATAAAGATTTTCGGTTAAATCTGTTTTCTATTTTTTGAAATTTCCGGAAAAAACATAATGAATTTCAAAATCCGAATTATCAAATTTTTTTTTCATTTTCAGTTCATTTTTTACTAACATTCAATCGACAGTTCGTAACAACTTTTTAACAGGCGGTAATGTACTTCCGATTTGTTTTTTAGCCGGGATAAATTATGGAATATACTTTTTGTAACTATACTTTGTACTGGTTATCAGTTATTTGATTGAATTGTATATTTTGATGGATACATTACGTTATTTTAAGATATTGAAAAAAGAAAAGCTACCGCCTTTTGAACGGTAGCCTTATTTTTTTGAGATGTTTTTATCAGATCAACTGATTAGTGGTTGTATCTGGAAATACAAGAGTAGGTTTGTGTTGTTTTGCTTCTTCGAAATCCATAGAAGCATAAGAAATAATGATAACGATGTCTCCGACTGCACATTTTCTGGCTGCCGGACCGTTAAGGCAAACTACTCCTGAATTTCTTTCTCCTTTGATAACGTAAGTTTCTATTCTTTCTCCGTTATTCACATTGACGATTTGTACTTTTTCGTTTTCAATGATGTTCGCGGCTTCCATCAAAGCCACATCAATCGTAACACTGCCTACATATTGCAGGTTTGCTTCGGTTACTGTTACTTTGTGAATTTTTGATTTTACAACTTCAATGAACATATCGGTTATTTTAGATTGTAAATTTTAAGTTCAAGATCAGAGTATAATATTGTCAATCAAACGAATTTTTCCGGCATAAACCGCTACACACACAACTTTCGTTCCCTTTTCATTCCAATTTTCAATAACTTTAAGTGTAGTATCATCGACGATTTCAACATATTCGGTTTCCAGATAGGGATTGTTGTTGATTTCTTCTGTGATCCATTTTTTCAGATCGGCTACACTCATTTCGGTGACTAAGTTACGTGCTTTTTTTAAGGTAGCATATATATGAGGAGCATTTTTTTTATGTTCTTCCTTCAGTAAGGCATTTCGGGAACTGAGTGCTAAACCGCTTTCTTCACGGACAATGGGACAGGGAATGATTTCGATGTTGTATTTCAATTGATTTACCATATTTTTAATGATAGCAACCTGTTGAAAATCTTTCATTCCGAAAAATGCTTTGTGCGGTTGAACGATATCGAATAAACGGCTTACTACCTGACCTACACCATTGAAATGTCCCGGTCTTTTAGCTCCTTCCATAACAGTTTCCAGATAACCGAAATCAAATTTTCGGGTATCTTTTTCCGGATAAATTTCTTCTACGGAAGGCATAAATACAAGATCGCACCCGGCTGTTTTCAATAATTCAGCATCTTTTTCCGGAGTACGTGGGTAACGTTTTAAATCTTCTGGATCATTGAATTGAGTCGGGTTGACAAAAACACTTGTCACGGCTATATCACAACTGTTTTTACATGCTTTTACGAGAGAAAAATGTCCGTTGTGCAAAGCACCCATAGTGGGTACAAAACCAACACATTTACCTTCTTTTTTATAGCCTTCAATGAGGCTAAACAGTTCATTTTTAGTATAAATAACTTTCATGATACTTGTTTAAAATCCGGGGTGCAAGTTTACAAACTATTTTCGAGATAAGAGCACAAATAATTTATAAAGTTTGTTTTATTCGGATTTTGAAACGTATTTATGCCGGTTGATTATATTGTTTTTTGAATTGCAGTTATTTGTATAACGATCGCATGTCCGGATGAACGGAGGTGAGTACTTCTACCAGCTGGCTCCGGCTGACACCTTCTCTCATAACGATAACAATAGTATCTTCTCCGGCAATTGTACCTAATATTTCAAAATAATTTTCGCTGTCAATCAATACAGTAACGGCATTGGCATAACCCGGTAATGTTTTTATAACGGCGATATTACCGGAAAAGTCAATACCTAAAATAGCATCCGTAATAATGGAAGATATTTTCTCTTCCCGTTGTTCATTTACACTTTCAGGTACTATATATATATATCCTTTTTCTTTATGAGGTATTTTAGCAACCTTCATGAATTTAAGATCCCGTGAGAGAGTACTTTGGGTAGCTTCTACACCTAATTCTTTTAAGCGGAATAACAACTCCTCCTGGGAAGAGATCAGTTCAGATTCAATTAATTTCCGGATAGTCAAAAGTCTTTTGGTCTTGTTTCTCATAATGAAGCTTATTTTAGTGGAACAAAAATAATAAACCCCTTCGATATATAATAGTGAATGCTTTATATTTTTAAAACGTCTTAAATGCATAAATATCAAAAAATATTACATATTCATTCCTTGCAAAAGCAAAAAACAATAGCTACCTTTGTCCCAATTTGGACATAAGGTATTTAATGAATATGCAAAATCTGAAAAAAGCACAACTGGTTCTGGAAGACGGAACCATTTTTGAAGGGACCTCTTTCGGATACGAACAGTCAGTATCGGGAGAGGTCGTTTTTTATACGGCAATGACGGGATATCCCGAAAGTTTGACTGACCCGTCCTACAAGGGACAGATTTTAGTACCCACTTATCCGATGATTGGTAATTACGGAGTACCTGTCGATACCAAGCAAGATGATTTGCCGGCTTTTTTTGAATCGGATAAAATTCACTGTACGGCGTTAATTATTTCCGATTATTCATTTGAATACAGTCATTGGAATTCTCAAAAAAGTCTCGGGCAATGGTTAAAAGATCAGAAGGTACCGGGACTTTTTGGTATAGATACCCGGGCTTTGACGAAAAAATTACGCGAACACGGAGCTATGTTGGGCAAAATCGTTTTTGCCGGACAGGATGTCGATTTTTACGATCCCAATAAAGAAAATATAGTAGCACAGGTATCTACCTCTGAAGTGAAAGAATATGGAAATGGGAAATACGAGGTGGTATTGGTAGATTGTGGAGTGAAGTATAATATCATCCGTTGTCTTTTAAAACGGGGAGTAAAGGTGAAACGGGTGCCCTGGGATTATGATTTTACCAGTGAAGAATGCGACGGTATTTTCCTGTCAAACGGTCCCGGTGATCCGGCCCAATGTGAAAAAACGATTGAAAATATTCGGAAAGTCCTTGATAAGAACATACCTATTATGGGTATTTGTTTGGGAAATCAATTGATGGCCAGAGCTGCGGGGGCAGAAACCTACAAATTGAAATACGGTCATCGCAGTCATAACCAGCCGGTTGTCGAGCCGGGTAAAAATCGTTGTTACATTACTTCTCAAAATCATGGCTTTGCTATTGACGATAAAACTTTGCCTGTCGATTGGGAACCGCTTTTTGTGAATGTAAATGACGGAACGAATGAAGGTATACGTCATAAAAACAAACCGTTTTTTTCCGCCCAATTCCATCCGGAAGCATCCAGCGGACCGGTAGATACCGAATACCTGTTCGACGAGTTTATTAAAAATATAGAAGTGAGTAAAAATCGGTAAGATTATAGGTGAAAAATAAGGTAGAAAGTTAGAATTTATAATCTGTAATTTGCATTTGAAAATGAAGGAAATAAATAAAATATTATTACTGGGATCCGGAGCATTGAAAATCGGGGAAGCCGGAGAATTTGATTATTCCGGTTCTCAGGCATTGAAAGCCATCCGGGAAGAAGGAAAATACAGTGTGCTGATTAATCCGAATATTGCGACAGTACAAACTTCAGAAGGAGTTGCCGATAAAATTTATTATTTGCCGGTTACTCCGGAATTCGTAGAAAAAGTAATTGAAAAGGAAAGACCAGACGGTATACTTCTTTCTTTTGGAGGACAGACGGCTTTGAATTGCGGGGTGGCTCTGTATAAAAGCGGGGTATTGGAGAAATACGGAGTAGAAGTATTGGGTACGCCGATTCAGGCGATTATTGATACCGAAGACCGGGAAATCTTTGCCGGAAAATTACACGAGATCGATGTAAAAACACCCCGCAGTATTGCTGCCAATAATATGGACGAAGCCTTAAAAGCTGCTGAAGTATTGGGATTCCCTTTGATTATCAGGGCTGCATATACTTTGGGAGGTCTTGGTTCCGGTTTTTGTTCGGATATAGAGGAATTGAAAAAATTGGCCGGAAGTGCTTTTTCATATTCTCCTCAGGTGTTAGTGGAAGAATCTCTGAAAGGTTGGAAAGAGATTGAATATGAAGTAGTGCGTGACCAGTATGATAATTGTATTACGGTATGTAATATGGAAAACTTCGATCCGTTGGGTATACATACGGGAGAAAGTATTGTAGTAGCGCCTTCACAGACATTGAGCAACAGCGAATATCATAAATTGCGGGAAATAGCTATTAAAATTATCCGTCATATCGGTATTGTAGGTGAATGTAATGTACAATATACATTGGACCCGAACTCAGAAGATTACCGTGTGATCGAAGTAAACGCCCGTCTGTCCCGTTCCAGTGCATTGGCATCTAAGGCTACAGGATATCCTTTGGCCTTTGTAGCGGCTAAATTGGCTATGGGATACGGTTTACATGAAATCAAGAATTCCGTTACCAAAGTTACGACGGCTTGTTTTGAGCCGGCATTGGATTATATCGTTTGTAAAATTCCCCGCTGGGATTTGAACAAATTCGAAGGGGTGTCTAAATTGATCGGCTCTTCCATGAAAAGTGTAGGAGAAATCATGGCTATCGGACGTACTTTTGAAGAAGTAATTCAGAAAGGACTTCGTATGGTCGGTCAGGGAATGCACGGTTTTGTTGGAAATAAAAAAGAAGTAAAAGATATCGACGAAGAGTTGATGAATCCGACGGATAACCGGATTTTTGCTATAGCAGCAGCTTTCGATAAGGGATATTCTGTAGATAAGATCCACAATATGACTAAAATCGACAAATGGTTTTTGGTGCGTTTGGAAAATATCCACAGGATGAAAGAAGAGCTGAGTAAATATACGACAGTGCGGGGAGTGATGCCTGCTACCTTGAAGAAAGCGAAACAGATGGGATTTTCCGATTTTCAGATCGGCCGCCTGACAATAAAGGACGATGCTCTTACCGCACATCAGAAAATGTTGAAGGTAAGGGAATACCGTAAAGAATTGGAAATTACACCCTGTATTAAACAGATTGATACATTGGCGGGAGAATATCCGGCGAAAACCAATTACCTGTACGCTACTTATAACGGAGCAGAAACGGATATAACCTACGAGCATGACGGAAAATCGGTTATTGTACTGGGTTCCGGCGCTTATCGGATCGGGAGTAGTGTGGAATTCGACTGGTGTTGTGTAAGTGCTGTCAATGCAATTAAAAAAGCCGGCTATCGTTCGGTAATGATTAATTATAATCCCGAAACGGTAAGTACGGACTATGATACCTGTGACCGTCTTTATTTTGACGAGCTTTCTTTCGAGCGGGTAATGGATATTGTGGATTTGGAAGAGCCGAAAGGGGTCATTGTGTCTACCGGCGGACAAATACCGAACAATTTGGCTATGCGTTTGTATGGGCAGCATGTCAATATCCTGGGTACTTCGGCTTTGTCTATTGACAGGGCGGAAGATCGTCAGAAATTTTCCACCATGTGCGACCAACTGGGAATCGATCAGCCGAGATGGCGGGAATTGACCAGTATTGAAGACATATATAAATTTATAGATGAAGTGGGATTTCCTTTGTTGATACGTCCTTCTTACGTTCTTTCCGGTGCTGCTATGAATGTGGTTTCAAATCGGGAAGAATTGTTACATTTTCTGGAATTGGCAGCAGAAGTATCGAAAGACCATCCGGTAGTTGTAACCGAGTTTGTACAACAGGCTAAAGAAGTGGAAATCGATGCTGTTGCGCAGGATGGAGTTGTAAAGGCCTACGCAATCAGTGAGCATGTCGAATTTGCAGGAGTGCATTCTGGAGATGCGACCATTGTCTTTCCGGCTCAAAAATTGTATATCGAAACCATTCGCCGGATCAAGAAAATAGCCCGGTCGATTGCGAAAGAATTGAATATTTCGGGTCCTTTCAATATGCAGTTTCTGGCAAAAGACAACGATATCAAAGTGATTGAATGCAATCTGCGGGCTTCCCGGAGTTTCCCCTTCGTATCCAAAGTATTGAAGTACAATTTTGTGGAGATGGCTACCCGGATAATGCTGGGAGAACAGGTAGAAGAATTGCATAAATCGGTATTTGATTTGGATTATGTCGGAGTGAAAGCCTCTCAATTCTCGTTTGCCCGGTTATTGAAGGCGGACCCTGTATTGGGAGTTGATATGTCTTCTACCGGAGAAGTGGGTTGTATAGGTGAAAACTACTATGAGGCGATCTTGAAAAGTATGTTGTCTGTAGGGCACCGGATTCCCGAAAAAAACATTTTGATTTCATCCGGCCCGGCCCGTTCGAAAGTAGAACTGCTTGAATCGACCAAAATGTTGATAAATAAAGGTTATAATATTTTTGCTACTGCGGGTACAGCTAAATTTCTGGCGGAAAACGGAATTGACGTTACAATATTGTATTGGCCGGATGAAGCAAAAGAACCTAATATTATGGATTACCTGAAAAATAAGAAAATCGATATGGTAATCAATATTCCGAAAAACCTGACCAAACGGGAATTGGACAACGGATATAAGATTCGCCGGGCTGCTGTCGATTACAATATTCCGTTACTGACGAATGCCCGTTTAGCAAGTGCTTTTATTTATGCGATTTGTAAAGTAGATCGTAAGGATATAGCAATTAAAAGCTGGGATGAGTACAGATAGGATGAGTATTTTGTAGATTGACGTAAAAAAGAACAATCGTCAATCACAATCAATATTGAATTGTGAACAGAGAATATGGGGGCAGATTGCTCCCATATTTTTTAACCTTGTTAAACTCTTCTTTTCTTCTTTTTTTAATTTATTTTTCTTCTATTTTTATCACGTGTTAATGATGTGAACGAATAGTTGAGTGTGTATGCGATATGATAGACGTGTGGGAATATTGTGCGTGTGTGTGTGGTGTATATGGTGTGGGATTTGTAAGGGAGAATTGCCGGATGGCTTGGTTTTGATAACCGGACAGGATGAGTCTGAACGGGTTTGTCATAGGATATTACAGGATGACGAGTCTTTAAAAACTTTATTCGATCCGGAGGAACGTAGTTTTTACGTCAATGAGCCTTTACAAATCCGGTTGGTAAAAAAACGGGAGCTTTTGCTGCGTTTTTATTCTCCCCGTAGTGTCCGGAATGTGATATTATGGGCAAGGCTATCCTCCTCCGGAGAGCAGTTTAAATTGGCGGAATTTTCTTATATTCCGGCTTTTGCCGAATATCGGATTCCTTTGTCTTTTCTAAAAAACCGGTGTAAATATCATACACGTTCGGGTAGGGAAATCCCGCTTGAAAAAAAAGATTTTGATAAAGAGACATTTAAGTTGGAAATTGAAAGTTCAGATGCCTATTACCGGCAATTGACAGCGACGGATTGCCGGTGGAAAATTTCTTTTGGAGATTATACCGGTGAGCATTGGAGACCTTTGCAACCTGCACATGCGCGGGAAGCTGTAGCCGTGGCTCTTAATATGGCTTATCTTTTTTCTACGAATGAATTTAGGCAAATGCTGAAGACTTGTCAGGGTAAATTCTTTAAAGATAACCAAGGGACGGAAATAGACATAAAAGAATTATACAATCGTATTTTTAACTTGCCGGCATTGGTATACGGACGTGTTTCTGGCGTAAACGGATTGGGTGGAGGAACTATTTTCGGATTGGCGGAGTGGTGTTATTTGGAGCATTATGCGGATGCAGGATGTATCACACACACACTGTTTCATGAATTCGCCCACTGTCTCGGATATACACATGAGGGAAACATGACCTATGAAAATAATTTGGGACGAGGATGGGTGAGTTTCTGTGGTGAACTTTACCGTAAGTTAGGCATGGAAAAGAAATTACCCGTATATTCCTGCCGTTTTTTGGATACGCGAAACAGTGGTATTGCCATAAAGCGATAAAATTTAAATAGACGGATAAATCAATTGATTATTGAATGGGTTTAAAATTTGGAATTTGGAATCGTTGGTATAACTTTAGGGCTGTTTAGTCGTAAAACTTTAAAAATTTTAATTATTGTACTATGCCTTTTTTGAGATTTCATTCCACTGATGCAGGAAAATTGTCGGAAATAAGTCGGAAAATGACCGATTTGATTCAGGAAACTTTACAATGTCCCCGGGAACATATTGTATTGGAAGTAATACATTCTGAAATAGTTTGTGATGGAGCAATAAATTGTGGAGATTGGCCTTTTGTCGAAATCTCGTATTTTCAAAGAAGCCGGGATTTACAGGATAAAGTGGCTCAAATCGTGTCTTCCTGTTTGCAGGAAATCGGATATACCGATTCGGATGTGTATTTTCTTTATCTGGATCCGCGGAATTATTATGAGAACGGTCGGTCGATGTGATCGATTTATTAAAATAAAAAATGTCCGTAAAGACGGACGTAAAAAATGAAAATCGGACTTTTTTAGATAATACTTTACGCTGTTATAAAATTCGGATAAAACTTATGACAGAGTAGGGGGTTGTCTAAAAGGTATTCTCGATGTATTCGTATCCCTATCGGAGAGTGAAATTAAATATCCGATTCTATAGGGGATGTTTTTACTTTCTCGGTAGCCTTATTTTCTTTTCTTTTTTGCCCTTTATCATATCTCTTTTTACTTTTTAATCCTTTTCGATTTTTCCGGCTTTTAAATTGATTATCTTTGTGGTTTGGAAATCAATACGAATAGGGATGTTTAAAAAGTATAAGAAATTATTCGTCATTTTTTGGTGTGTGTTTTTAACCGGATTACTGTTGGCAGTTCTGTTTTTCTGGTTGATAGCCGAAGGTAAACTTGGTTTTATGCCCACTTTTGAAGAATTGGAGAATCCTAATAATAAATTCGCTTCCGAAGTTTATTTTGAGGATGGTCCGATGATCAGCCGTTATTTTCAGGGGAGTGAAAACAGGCGTTATACGGAATATAAGGATATACCGGAATCGGTAAAAGATGCTTTGGTTGCTACGGAGGATGTTCGTTTTTACGACCACAGTGGAATCGATGTCATCGGGCTTTTCCGTGTAGCTAAAGGATTGCTGACGGGAAGTTCTTCTTCCGGTGGAGGAAGTACGATTACGCAGCAGTTGGCTAAAATGCTTTTTCCGCGTGATCCGGACCAGAATTTTATGGAACTGGCTGTTCGGAAATTCCGGGAATGGGTAATTGCTGTACGTTTGGAAAGGAGTTATACAAAGGAGGAAATCATGACGATGTATCTCAATAAATTTGATTTTCTGAATTTAGCGGTAGGTGTAAATTCTGCGGCAGAGGTATATTTTCAGAAACCTTTGGATTCTTTGAGGATAGAAGAAGCGGCAATGTTGGTGGGTATGGCGAAAAATCCGGCATTATTTAACCCTGTACGTCGTCCTGAAAAAACCTTGGGACGTAGAAATGTGGTTTTGGGACAGATGCAGAAATATGGAAAAATTACAAAAGCACAATACGATTCCTTGAAAATGCTTCCTTTAGGTTTGTGCTTTAAAAAAGAAGATCACAAAGAGGGATATGCGACTTATTTCCGTGAATATCTTCGGATTTATATGACAGCAGGTAAGCCGGAAAAAAGTAATTACCGTTGGAATCCGGAGCAATATTACCAGGATTCTTTGGCTTGGGAGCGCAATCCGTTGTATGGATGGTGTAAAAAAAACTTAAAATTGGATGGTACACAATATGATATCTATTCTGACGGATTAAAAATTTATACGACATTGAATTCCCGGATGCAGCGGTATGCAGAGGAAGCCGTTGTAGAACATTTGGGAAATGATCTGCAACCTTTATTCAGCCGGGAGAAAATCGAAAAACAAAATCCTCCTTTTTCCAATGATTTGACAGCGGAAGAAGTGCGGGATATCCTTGACCGTTCGATTAAACGTACGGAACGTTACCGGATATTGAAAAATGCCGGAGTTGCTTTTGAAGAAGTACGTAAAATTTTCAATAAACCGGTTGAAATGCAGATTTTTACCTGGAAAGGAATACGGGATACGGTCATGTCTCCTTTGGATTCGATTAAACATTATAAATCGTTTTTCAGGGCAGGATTTATGGTTATGGAACCTCAAACGGGGAATATCCGGGCCTATGTCGGAGGTCCCGACTATCGTTATTTTATGTACGATATGGTCAGTGTCGGTAAACGCCAGGTAGGTTCTACCATTAAACCGATTCTTTATACTCTGGCTATGCAGGAAGGATTGGGGCCTTGCGATAAAGTTCCCAATATTCCGCAGACGTTTATTTTGCCTGACGGAACACCTTGGACAGCCAGGGGAGGAGGTAAGCGGCCCGGAGAGATGGTTACTCTTCGTTGGGGATTGGCGAATTCGGAGAATAATATTTCCGGTTGGGTATTGAAACAGTTTACACCTTTAGCGGTTGCTCAAATGGCCCATAAGATGGGAATCCACAGCTTTATTGATCCGGTGCCTTCTGTATTTTTAGGTACGGCTGAAATTTCAGTAAAGGAAATGACGGCAGCTTATTCTATTTTTGCAAATAAAGGAGTGTATAACACCCCGATGATGGTGTCCCGGATTGAAGATAAATACGGCAATGTATTGGCCGAATTCAGACCGGAATCCCGGGAAGTAATTACGGCCCAAACGGCCTATCTGATGTGTAATCTGCTGGAAGGGGTTGTAAATAGCGGAACCGGAATCCGGTTGCGTTACAGATATGGTTTTACGAATCCGATGGGAGGAAAAACGGGAACGACACAGCAACATTCGGATGGTTGGTTTATGGCAGTAACTCCTGGTTTGGTCGGGGGAGTATGGGTTGGAGCAGAAGACCGGTCTATTCATTTTCAGAATATAACGAATGGGCAGGGAGCTAGTATGGCTTTGCCCATATGGGCTAAATTTTTGGGAAAAGTAATCAAGGATCCGAAATTGAAATTTGATACCCTGCCTTTCGAGAAACCCGCAGGAGTAAGTAAAAATTTGGATTGTCAGGATGACGCAGACGATCAGGCAACGGAGGTAGAATCGGATTATCAGGAAGATAACGAGGAGTTCTATTAGTAGGAAAAGACAAAGCATTATGAAATCGAAAACAGTATATGTTTGCCAGAATTGCGGTGCGAAAGAATCAAAATGGGTCGGGCGCTGTCCGATGTGTGGCGAATGGAATAGCTTCGAGGAAGAAGTCGAGATAAAAGTTGCGAAAGGCAAAGCAAATGCTGTGATGGGACAGCCGATGTCCAAAGCCCTCCGGTTGTCGGAAATAAAAGTAAATGCCGATACTCGTATCGATACCGGTGACAGCGAATTAAACCGGGTGTTGGGTGGTGGTTTGGTGCCGGGTTCCATGATATTGCTGGGAGGAGAGCCAGGCATCGGGAAATCGACTTTGGTATTGCAGTTTGCACTTCACAATAAATGCGGTAAAGTGTTATATGTATCCGGGGAGGAGAGTATTGCCCAGATCAAAATGAGGGCGCAACGCTTGGGTGCGGAAAATGACGATTGCCTGTTTTTGTCCGGTAATTCCCTGGAGATGGTCCTCGAACATTCCCGTACGATACAGCCGGATTTATTGATTATCGATTCCATACAGACCCTGGCGACAGAGACTGTAGATTCTATTCCGGGAAGTCTTTCGCAGATCCGGGAATGTACGAACACTTTGTTGCGTTATTCCAAAGAAAATACGATTTCTACGATTTTAATCGGTCATATTACAAAAGACGGCCAACTGGCCGGGCCGAAAATATTGGAGCATATGGTCGATACGGTATTGCATTTCGAAGGCGATCAGCAATATATGTATCGTATATTGCGTTCGATGAAAAACCGTTTCGGTTCGACTTCGGAAATCGGTATTTACGAAATGTTACAATCCGGTTTACGGCAAGTATCCAATCCTTCGGAATTGTTATTATCCAATCATGGTCAGGATTTGAGTGGAATAGCCGTTTCTGCTACAGTAGAAGGGGTAAGGCCGATTCTGTTGGAAGTACAGGCATTGGTTTCCACTGCTGCTTATGGTGTCCCGCAGCGTTCCGCTACGGGATTCGATTCAAGACGGTTGAATATGTTATTGGCTGTATTGGAAAAAAGGGTCGGTTTCCGTCTGGCTGCGAAGGATGTCTTTTTGAATATTGCAGGAGGTATTCGGGTAAGCGATCCGGCTCTTGATCTGGCTGTGGTTATGGCTGTATTGTCTTCGAACATCGATGGAGCTTTGCCTCATGATACGGTTTTTGCCGGAGAAGTCGGATTATCGGGTGAGATCCGGGCGGTCAGTCGTATCGAACAACGTATTTCGGAAGCGGAAAAGCTGGGATTCCGCCAGATTTTTGTACCCTTGGGAAATAAAAAAGGCTCAACAAAAGTTCCACAACATCTGGAAGTGAAATTTGTCTCTAAAATTTCTGACATTTGCCGGGCGTTGTTTGGTTGAGAGTGATAGCACCCGGGGACGGGGGTAAAGTGCTATGATTTTGTGTTTTACATTTTTTTTCATAAATTTGGTATATGTCTAATACATTTGAACATGTCCAGGCAGGCGCGTCAACGGTCGATTACGGATATATATCATGTTATTCAACGTGGTATAGACCGAATGGTGATTTTCCGGGATGATGATGACCGTCAGATGTTTTTAAATCTTTTGCGGTTACAGGTCTGTGAATCTTTTAAAATCTATTGTTATTGCCTGATGGACAATCATATCCATCTCTTGGTAAAAAGTGACCGTCTTAGTTTTCATATCCATCATATAGCCTCGATTTATGCAATGTGGTTTAATCATAAATATAATCGTAGAGGTTATCTTTTTCAGGATCGTTTTAAAAGTGAAGTAATAGAAGATGAAGGATATTTGCTGAGATGTTTCCGGTATATTCTGAGGAATCCTGTAAAAGCAGGTATATGTGAGAAGATTGAAATTTACGGGTGGAGTAGTTACCATTTGTGTTTTGGTGGAGATGGTTCTTTTGTTGTTGTGGATTTTCTACCTTGCTTTTTTGAAACGAAGAAAGATTTTCAGACTTATTTGCAAGGAGAGGATTTCGAGGAATTTATAGATGTTGATCAGGATAATCGACTGACTGATAGTGAAGTGATTGAATTGTTAAAGCAACAATTGGGCGGTAAGAGTTTAGAAAAATTTTCTTCTGAAGAACAAAAACGGATTTTGAAGACAATGAAACAAAGTCCCGGAGTGAAAAACAGGCAACTTGCCAGGATAACTGGGGTCGGTTTCAATATAATCAGGCGTTTATGAGATCATTATTGTAATTGTAGCACTTTACCCTCGTCCCTGAGTTTTCTTTAGCTTTTCGTTCATTTCTATTATTTTGCGGTACACTCCTGTTTTATATTTGTAGAGTGTAAAGCCGGACAGCATCGGATAAAAACAGAAAAATGCTCCCATAAGGCTGAAAGCAGTTGCTGCATCGTAATCCCTTACTGTATAAAATCGCGAATAAGCATAATATGCAATTCCTCCGCATAACAGAAGACCTGCCAAAAGCACAAAAACGCTTCCGCTTGTAGAAAATTTTTCAACGATGGCACTGCCCGCGGAATAATTGGCAGCAAAAAGTCCCAAGATAAATACCACCGCAAAAGTAATGATTGAACTTATTTCGCCATACTTAGAATATTCTATCGTAAATAATACGCCTGCAGCTGCAGTAACTACCATTGCCCCTATACACAAGATTCCCAACCGTCTTTGTCGTTTTAACATGGAAATAATTTCCGGTTTCAATTCTGTCATGTTCTTTTTTATTTTCTTACGTTCTTATTAAACAATTATTTTCTTTTCTGTTGTATCTGCCTGATAGCACTTTAGCCCCGTCCCTGGGTGCTATGGAAGTTTAAAGCTAATTGGCAAAACATATCTTGTTGCAACTTTTTTTCCTTTATTTTCGCCCGGAATCCAATTAGGCATTAATCCTACTATTCGTTCCGCTTCTTTTGCCAAGACTAAAGACGCAGAAGAACATTTATTAAAGCGGCAACGTACTACACCGAATATATCAGAAATTTCTCCCGTTGGGGATACAATAAATTGTACCATTACATTCCCTTCTTCTTTATATTTTATTGACTCGGCAGGATATTGCATATTATCCGAGATAAATTTTTGCATCGCACTTATTCCGCCGGGGAATTGAGGCATCTTGTCTGCAATAGTAAGAACTTCGCCTTGGTACTGTTCTTTCTGTCGTGGAGGCAAAGGATATAATTTAAGTTTGCCATTTTCCGACTTATAAGTACCACCGAGTAAATAAGTAGTCCGTACTATTTCTCCGTTGGCACGTTTACCGGGGCTCCATTTGGTCATGGTTTTTGCTACACGCAGTACTTCAGCATCCAAAGCTGGGTAACTTCCGGCATATAGGCTAAAATTATTCAGAGAGCCATCTTTTTCTACTATAAAATGTACGATAACACTATTATCACTTCTGTTTAATGTTGTTTCTGCCGGAAAACGCACATTATCATTGATATATTGCCATACGTCACCTGCTAAATATTCTGGCAAGGTTCCGCCTTCTCTGACAATATGAACATCTTTAGCCAGTTCTTCCTCTTTCTGCTTAAGATTCTTATTGGTTTCTGTTGCATTTAATGCAGTGACTATAAATAAGAAACTAAATAAGATAATCGATTTTTTCATAACTGTATATTTTAATAAAGCGTCACAGAATAACAGCTAAATACTTAAATTGAGTAAATATACGATATTTTTTTAGTAAAAAGCAAGTATTATATTAACCTAAATTTTATTCAGAAAAAAAATACGTTAAAAGCAGAAAAAGGATGACTGGGATAGCACTTTAGCCCCGTCCCTGAGTGCTAGGAAAATAGGAACAAAAAGAAAACCACTTACGAAAGTAAGTGGTTTCATTTCCGTGACCTCGGTGGGACTCGAACCCACGGCCCATTGATTAAGAGTCAATTGCTCTACCAGCTGAGCTACGAAGTCATCTTTGATTTGCATGACGGGCAATGCCCATTTTGCGGGTGCAAATATGCAATAATATTTTTAATTCTGCAAGAATAGCCGGATTAATCTTCTTTGATGTTGTGATAAACGTTTGTTACATCATCGTCTTCATCCAGTTTATCCAGAATTTTATCAACTTCGGCTCTTTGTTCCGGCGTTAATTCTTTGGTATCGGTCGGGATACGGGTAAATTCTCCGCTGACGATGTCGTATTTGTTTTCTTCCAGGTATTTCTGAATATTACCATAGGCTTCAAAAGAACCGTACAAATTGATAATACCGTCTTCGTCTTCAAAGATTTCGTCAACTCCGTAATCGATCATTTCCAGTTCGAATTCTTCCGGATCGAAGTTTTCGGGTTTATTGATTTTGAAAACACTTTTCCGGTCGAACATGAAATCGAGTGAGCCTGTTGTTCCCAAAGAACCGCCGAATTTCGTAAAAGCGTGACGTACATTGGCTACCGTCCGGGTATTGTTATCTGTAGCTGCTTCGACGAGGATGGCGATGCCGTGAGGCGCATATCCTTCATAAGTAATTTCCTTGTAGTCGGAAGTATCTTTGGAGATCGCCCGTTTGATGGCCCGTTCCACATTTTCCTTCGGCATGTTTTCAGCTTTCGCATTCTGGATCAGGATACGAAGGCGGGTGTTGTTAGCTGGATCCGGTCCACCGGCTTTAACTGCAATATCGATTTCTTTTCCGATTCTGGTGAAAACGCGGGCCATATTGCCCCATCTTTTCAATTTCCGTGCTTTGCGGTATTCAAACGCTCTTCCCATATATTGTATTCTTTATTAAAGTTAAAGGATTGAGGCGCAAAGTTATATATTTTAATGGAAAATTGAAATCTGAAACCTGAAAATGGACGATATTTTAATTTCCCAGTGTATAAGTGTATGGATATTTTTTGAGGTTTAAAGTTATTGTATATTCTCCTTCCTGCGGTACGACGATCTGATTGCCGTTATCCATGAGTTGATTACCGAAGTAAGTTCCCAATATCCGGTTGCCGGCTCCCGTTTCTTTAAAGACGAACTCACCGGACGTCAGGTGTGCGTTTGTTTTCAGGGTCCGGTCAGACTCGTTATAGGTCAGGGGGATTGCCGTATTTGAGGTGGCGCTTCCTGAAATGCTCCAACTGACAGGCGTTACCGAATAAGTTAATTTGTTGATGTCAGCAATCACTTTGTATAGGCCGGCTGTGCTGTTATTAACTGAGATGTCTCCGCCGTTTTTTTGTAGTTTACCGGCTCCGCCGCTTCCCCATTGCAACGGATTCCAGTCCGGCTGTCCTGTGATTTTAAAGTTTGTGTTCGGGGTAAAATAAAGGTAGCCTTCATATACATCGTCTGCTTTCGGAGAAGTGAGTATTGTTGCCGAGTCACCGGGATTCCACCCCTGGTAACTACCCGGGGCGAAAAGAATGGGATAGGTTACTTCAACATTGTAGGCCGTTATTGTCACCTGGACGGCTTTAGAGCGTAGTGTCTGTAAATTTTCATTGACCATGGCATTTACACGTAGTTCGATCTCTCCCGGAGTTTCCGGTACCAATCCTGCAATCAGGATGCTGTTGTTCAGGGTCGCATAGTCTACTTTGACCTGTTTTTCCTGGGTTTCCGCGATTTTAACGGCCGATTCGAAATAAGTACCTGCTTTGGCTACCTGAACGGTGTAGAGGGTGGCGGCAGGGAAACCGAATTCGGCAGTTGTCCAGGCTACAGTCAGAGAATCGTTGGCTGTAGCTTCGGTAAGGATAAAATCGTTTCCGTTTTCCGGCGTTTTGACTTCCGGATTGATAAAGTCTCCGGCATAGTACTTTTTATTTTCAGTTTCACAGCCGGTTAATATGAATGACAGGCTTGTAAAAACGATCCAACATATCTGTTTCATAGGTATTTCAATTTTTCAGTTTCAGTTTTAATATCCGGGATTCTGTTTCAGGTTCGGATTTGCTCCTAAATCGGAAGACGGTATCGGGAATAAATTGTAATTGGAGTTTGTGCTTCTGCCTCCTATGACACCGCCTTTCCAGGGCCAGGTATAGTTTGTCTCACTGAAGCGTTTGAAGCGGATTAAGTCTGTCCGGCGATGTCCTTCCCAATATAGTTCGCGGGCCCGCTCTTCCAGGATAAAGTCGAGGGTGAGCTGGGAAGCGGAAATCTGTCCGGAATTATCGCCATAAGCGCGGTAGCGTAAATCGTTGATATAACCTAAAGCCGTATTCAGGTCGCCTCCCGTTCCGCCCCGTAAAATGGCTTCGGCATACATCAGATAAATATCTGCAATCCGGTACATCGGAAAGTCGGTATCTACGAAACTCAGATTGGAGCCGGTGCCGCCGGTCGATTTCATATTTGAGAATTTCGTGACGATTACTCCTTGTTTAAAGTCGCTTTGTTGATTGACTTCAATGCTGGTTTGGCCTTTCGTGAAAAATTGGGCCCTTCGGTCACCCGGATCGAATTTAGCCATGAATTCAGCCGTCGTTCGGTTGCCTGCCCATCCGGAGTTAACACCGTAATTCTGCGGGACGATACTGTCTCCCCCTATGGCTGCAAAAATGAGAAAGGTGGTTCCTCCGTAGGTTTGGGTATGTTGTCCGTCAAAAGCAATCGGGAAGATAATACCTTTGGCCGTGTGGTTATCGGCCATAAACAGATGCTGATAATTGTCGTCCGGTTGGTAATGCGGGATAATTTTATTACAGTAGGTTATAGCGTCCGTATAGCGGGGTGTTCCGGTATAAACTTCTGCATTCAGGTATAATTTGGCCAGGATTGTCCAGGCGAGAGCCTGATCGGCACGACCGTATTCGTTGGTATGCGGGTCTTTCAACTGAGGAATGATTTCGATCAGGTCGTTTTCAAGCCAGGTAAAAAGGTCTTTACGTGAAATCTGCTGTGGATTGAAAGTGCCGACTCCGTCTTTTTCTTCGACAAAAGGTACATTGCCGTAGAGGTCTAAAGCCTGATAATAAGCCAGGTCTCTAATCAGGCGGGCTTCTGCCCGGTAATAGCCGATTTGGGTGCGTAAATCGCCGGTAACTCCGCGGTTGTCCAGCTTACTGTCAGTCGTTGCTCTTAAGTATTCGTTAGCAATGGATATCTGATAAAATATCCGGTCGTAGGTGATGGTGATATAATCGTTTGCGGCCGACCAGCTTTGATTGTGGAGGTCGGGGAGTCCGGCATTATTCCAGGCACAGATGGCTTCGTCGGTAGTTAATTCCTGCATATTCCAGAGTTGCCGGAGATAATTGGAGGAGCCTTCGTCATTGGTCGCTAAGTCCGGGTTTCCGTCCGGCCCGACTTGTCCGCTGAGTGCAAATACGGCATATATTTTGGCCAGTACCTGTTTGTAAGCAGCGGGATCTTTGTAGGCATCGTCTGCGGTCGTGATATTTTTATCGATGGGTTTTGTGTTCAAATCATCGATACAGGCTGTCATTCCCAGGGCTAAAAGTAGCCAGAGGCTGTATAACCGGATTTTCGGATAGTGGAAGTATGTTTTCATAATTTTGATGTTACGTGTTACAATGATTAGAATCCGAGGTTTACACCGAAAACAAAGTTCCGGGGACGGGGGTAGAAATTGTTATCGATACCGTTGAATATTTCCGGATCCAGACCTTTGTATTTTGTGATGGTGAATACATTCTGTACGATGGCATACAAACGCAGGTCGATACGGTTGTGCCAAAGTTTCTTGAAATTATACCCCAGTGTAATATTGTCCAGTTTCATGAAAGAAGCGTTCTGGACATAATAGTCCGAGAAATATTGCGGGTTTCTGAAATTGGTTTTGGAGACGTCCGAGGGGATGTTACTATAGAAACCGGTATTGTCGTACATCCGGGAATAGATGGCTCCGTTGGATTGTATGTTGTTATAAACATAGTTTCCGAAGCTAAAACGGCCGGCGATGTTCAAATCCCAGTTTTTGTAAGTCAGGTAAGAGGAGAAACCTGCTAGCCATTTGGGAGCCGGGCCTTTGTAGCGATACAGGTCCGATTGGTTGATAATGCCGTCTTTGTTCAGGTCGGCATATACACCTTCAATCGGTTTTCCTGCTTTATCGTATACTTGCCGGTATACGTAAAATGCATTGGATTCGTGTCCTTCACTGTGTATTTGTATTGTACTGCCGGTACCTCCAGAGATACCTCCGGTAAGGACTCCCATGTAATTTGGATCTTTGTTCCGGATCAGTTTGATGATTTTATTTTTGTTGTAGGATAAATTGACATTGAATTCCCAATGCCATTTGTCGTTGTCGACCGGGACGGTGTTCAGGACAAATTCGAAACCCTGGTTGGACAAGTCTCCTACATTCGTTACGATTTTATTGGTCAGGTTCGAGCCGGCTGCGATCGGAATTTCGTTTAACAGGTCTTTGGTTTTACGATAGTAATAGTCGATAGAACCGTTGATCCGGTTATTGAAAAAACCGTAATCCAAAGCGACGTTCCAGGTTGTCGTTTCTTCCCATTTGATGTTGGCATCGTAACCGTTAGGCCGGAGTGTGTATATAAAGTCGTTCCCGAACTGATACTGGGCTTTATCGTTACTTATGGTATAGTTGGCCAGATAAGGGTAGTCATTTCCGATGATGTCCTGTTGTCCGGTGACACCGTAACCAAGCCGCAGTTTTAAAGAGGATAGTTTTTCAAAGCTTTTCATAAAGTCTTCCTGGTCGATACGCCAGGCCAGGGCGAGGGACGGGAAAGTTCCCCAACGTTGTTTTTTGGAAAAACGGGATGAACCGTCTCCCCGGATGGTAAATGTAAGCAGGTATTTGTCCATAAAGGTGTAATTCAAACGACCGAAGAAAGAAAGCAGGTAGTTTTCTGAAGCACTTTCGATGTCTTCTTTGACATAGGTACCGGAGGTATTGGTGGCATAAGAAGAACTGCTCTTTTTAAAGTGTTGCCAGGAATAACCGCCGATGACATCGATGACACTGTATATGTTGTCGATCTGTTTGTTGTAGTTCAGGTAAAATTCCAGCAATTCGTTGTATTTTTTTTCACCGAATTTTTTATGATATCCGCTTCCGTACTTTTCATCGTAAGTCCAGGCTGCATTTTCAGGTTCTATGACTTTTCCGTCGCTTTTTGAGTAGTCATAGGCCAGGTTTAAGTTGGCCCGTAAGTCCGGGAAAAAATGTAACCGGTAATCGAATTGGATATTACCGATGAAACGTTTCACATCGGCTTTATCACGGTGTTGTTCCAAATGGGCGACGGGGTTTATTGTAGCAATCTTATTGGGATCGCCGGTTGCCGATTGTGTCCAGGTAAAATACCCGCCGTAACGTTCGTTGCCGTCTCTGACGGGCCGGGTGGGATCGAATAGTACGGCTTCACCTATAGAACTGGTATTACCGAAATTATTTTTAATATACATTCCTTTGGCCTGAAGGTTGATTTTCAGGTAGTCGTCAAAAAAGGAAGGATTGAGATTCAGTGCTCCGGTGTATCGTTGCAGGCTGCTCGTTTTTAAGATTCCCTGTTGATCTGTAAAACCGAAGGAGATCCGGAAGGGGGTATCAAATTTATAACCGGAAAAATCGATTGTATGGTCATTGCTGACGGCTGTCCGGTAGATTTCATCCTGCCAGTCTGTATTTGCATTCCCCATGTTGTCGATAATACTGGTGTTACCGGCAAATTGTTTCCGGATGGTTTCGCGGTATTCGTTGGCATTGAGGACGTCGACTTTGCCTTCCCGCCAGCCGATACTAAGCTGGCCGGAATAATTGACCCGGAAAGGTTGTCCTTTTTTTCCCTTTTTGGTGGTAATCAGGATAACGCCGTTGGATGCTCTGGCTCCGTAAATGGCTGTAGAGGAGGCGTCTTTTAAAACGGTAAATGTTTCGATATCGGCCGGGTTGATGCTATTCAGCGGATTACGCATACCGGATATGCCGGAATTGTCCAGGGGAACACCGTCGACAACGATCAGGGGGTCGTTACTGGCTTTCATTGAAGAGCCTCCCCGGATACGAATGGTTGCACCTTCTCCCGGTGCTCCGCCTCCGGTTGTGATCTGTACACCCGGGGTTTTCCCGATCAGTAAATCCTGGGGTGAAGACATGACTCCGGGGTTAAAATCATTGGCTCCGATAGAGATAACCGAACCGGTAGCGTCATTTTTTCTTACTTGTCCGTATCCGATGACAACAACTTCCTGAAGTTGCTGTGTATCTTCCTCTAAGGCTACGTTTAACGTATTTTGGCCGGTTATGTTAAAACTTTTAGTTTTGTAGCCGACGAAAGAAAATTCAACCACATCTCCACGATTTACTTTTAGCGAGTAGTCACCGTCGACATTCGTTGCCGTTCCGGTAAATGTACCTTTGATGATAACACTCACTCCCGGCAAAGGTTCTCCGTTGGCAGCGTCGGTTACTTTTCCCGTTAGGTTTATTTCCTGTGCCCAGCTATTTAGGGAAAAAAGCAGAAAGCATAACAAAATAGGAAAAGAAGTTAAGCTTAGTTTGTTTCGTTTCATAATTGTACGATTTAGCGTAAAGGTTCTCTTAAAAGTATGGAAACATACTTTTTATCTTTTGACTTTACGCGGTATACGAATACAATTAAGGACGATGTTTACTTTTTTTGGCTAAAAGATGTAAATTCGGTCAATGCCATCCCTTGTCCTGAAGAATTTGTGCCTGTTGTTTTGAAACGCCGGGATTCATAGAAAAATAGAGAGTTGCGTAATCTGTGGCTTTTTTTTCAGGAAGACTTTCGATGAGGCGGTCTAAAACGGAGGTAGGAAGAAAATTATGACTGATGTTCAGATTGTTAATGGAGTGGCAATCACTTAAGTCTAATTCATACAAATGACAGTGGGAGCAATATAAACGTTGTAAAGAATGTGCGTTTTTTAAAACCAGTACACTTAGCGAATTGTGAGACAGGTTTAGGTAGTTCAGATGATTGTGCAATGGAAGCTCGAATTCGGTCAGGTTATTGGAGTTACAATGTAATTCTTCAAGACGGGGGCAGTTACTGAGATTCAACTCTGTCAGTTCGTTGCCTTCACAATGTAAATATTCTAAAGAAGGGCAATTGGATAGAAGCAGGTTGACCACCCGTTGATTGGTTAAAGAGAGAAAGCTGATTTTGCTGCCGAATATCTTGATTCGGTGTACTTCTTCCGTTCTATAAGCATGTTGCAGGTTAAAATAGATATTTTGGGGATCGTATGAGAGGCATTTACCATCTCCCCAATCTATGAAGAGCTTTTCTGCGTATAAAGTCATTTGAAAGGGGACAGAAGGAGCGCTGATAAATTCGAGAATGATAAATTCGCTGGATATCTGGGCATTCATTACAATCAGTTTTAAAAAAAGTGTAGGGCTGAAGATTTTGTTTGACAGGAGGCACCGCCAAGCACCCAAAGGACAAACAATAAATACAACAGCCTACACTTATGCGCAGACGTCACACTTATTCCTGTCCTTTTTGAAAAATTGGCGGTTTTCCTGTCAAGAATAATATTAACGATCAATATCTTAAATTTTAGCTAAATCTGACACTTCGTTAAAAATCAGCTACAAACATACTAAAAAATAAGATATAAAAATCGAATGTGACCTTCTTTTTACGCAAGAGGTAGGCTGTCGATGGGATATTTTTTATTTTATTTTCGTGATAGTGTTATTTCTATTTTGTATTATCTTATTCTCCCGTTCACATCCAATAATTTATATTATGTAATAAAAATTTGATATACAAACCAAAGGGGCATTAAAGTCCTTGGAGTCCAGATATCGGATTTTAAATTCACAGTTTTCATATTTATATTGTAAAATGCTGTAGGCATCGGACTGTCTTATTTAAATCAGGCTAAGATTGTAATGCTCTCCCGATTGAAAATTTAAATTATTCAGCCCTTTTAAATTACGAACTGTAAAGCTATTCGATAATATTTGTTTGTATGCTAATTTAGGTAAAATAAAGAAGAAAAGAAACAGAAATCGATTTCTGATTGGGATTCGTTTGGATGCAACTTAATAAAAATGCAGCCGTTTAACGTGAAAACAGAATTCAGAATATATGCAGGTAACCCTAAAAGAGTTGGCCGAAAGATTGAAACTTGCTCCTTCAACTGTATCCAGGGCTTTAAAAGGGCATCCTGATATCAGTGAGGAGACACAATTACGTGTGCGTAGATTAGCCGAGGAGTTACATTATGCACCTAATGTCATGGCAACGAATCTTCGTTGTCAGAAATCGAATTTCATTGCCGTTGTAGTTCCGGAGATCCGTCGTGATTTTTATGCTGCTTTTGTAAACGGAGCAGAAAAAATTTTCCGGGAAAACGGTTATTTTCCGGTCCTGTTTCAAAGTTGTGAAGATTTCCGGCAAGAGGAAGCGATATGTCGCAGTATCGGCGTTTCCCGGATGGGAGGGGTATTAGTATCAGTGGCGCAGACGACACATTTTTTTCAACATTTTTATAGTTTGCAGGAACAGGGGATTCCGCTTTTGTTTTTCGATCGTATAGCAGGGGAATTGGATACTGATAGAGTGATTACGGACGATTTTATGGGGGCTTATGAAGTTGTACGGCATTTGATCGTTCAGGGATACCGTAAAATAGTCCATTATGCAGGAGTACAGCATTTGCAGGTAGCACAAAAAAGGCGGTTGGGATATTTACAGGCTTTGCAGGATTTTCATATCCCTGTGGAAGAGGATATGATTGTATATTGCAATACGGCGGCTGATGTCAGCTTATATACTCCGCAATTGATGCAGAGTTTGGCTCCGGATGCTCTGTTCGCAGTGGATGATGATATGGCCGTAGAGGTATTGTCGGTATTGAAAGAAATGGGATATCGTATTCCGGATGACCTTGCCGTGTGTGGATTTTCGGGCGATAATATCACGAAGGTGACAGAACCCGGCTTGACTTCGGTAGACCGGCATGCTGAAGACATGGGAGAAATTTCGGCCCGTTTATTGCTGGAAAGGATACAAATGCCCCACAAGTTCCCTACGGTGACGAAAATGATAAAACCTGCTTTAGTGGTCAGAAAAAGTACCGAGCGACCTGTGAGGCCTTTGGAGTAATACCGGTTTTGTAGTTTTACAAAGTTTGTATTATCTTTAATGTTTCCGTAAACAATAAAAATAGATAATTATGCCGAGATGTGTGATTTTGCTAGCATGGATTTTTTTAGTTTATGCCTGTCGTGAAGATATACGTTTGCCTGAGCACCCGGCGATTTACGATTTAGCGACACCGATCCGTTTAAGTGGCGATACGACCCGGGTATATCTTACTGATTACTTTTTGGAACCGGCGAAAATAAAGAAGATAACTTCTTCTGAAGATCTGAAGCCGGTATGGAAAAAAGGGAGAAATGAAATTCTGTTGTTGCCTGAAATATCGGCGAAACCTATGGGAAATATCCGGGTTAAGACTGAAGGGTATACGTACGACATACCCGTACTGAAATCTATGGGGAATGATCATACGGGGAAAGCTCCTGTAATTTTCACGGATAGGATAAAAGGGGATACGGTCTGTCTGTTGAACCGGAATCCGGTGGAGGAATGGGCGGTGTATGTAGAGAATCAAAAATTGAAGAAAAGCTGTCTTTTTCCGGACAGTAATGGCATACGGATTGTCATTCCTCCGGTGACAAAGGAATTCGGGCGAATAGAATTGAGGGTTTGGGCCTTGAACGAATCCGGAGTCTCTAACGATATTTTTATTCCTTTGGAAAAGGGGAAAGTGATTATGGACGCCGGTTTGTTGAATCGGTTCGATAAACGGGCTTCGACTCTTTATTTTTTGATGATCGATCGTTTTAAAGATTCATTACCCGGTAATAATCATCCGTTGAATACCAAAGAAGTGTTGCCTATTGCCGATTATATGGGAGGAGACATTGCCGGTGTGGCCCAAAAACTGAAAGAAGGGTATTTTGATTCGTTGGGTATCAATACAATATGGCTGTCGCCGATCACTCAAAATCCCGAAGGTGCGTATGGTTTGTGGAAGAATCCGAAGACTAAATTCTCGGGTTATCACGGATATTGGCCGGTATCTTCTTCTCGTATAGACTATCGTTATGGAACACCGGAAGAGTTGAAAGAACTTATTACAGAAGCACATAAACGGAATATAAATGTGATTTTGGATTATGTTGCCAATCACGTACATGAGGAACATCCGTTGTATCAGCAGCATAAAGATTGGGCGACAAATTTACACCTTCCGGACGGTAGCCTGAATACGGAACGTTGGGATGACCATCGTCTGACAACCTGGTTCGATACGTTTTTGCCCACATTGGACCTGGAGAGGGCAGAGGTGTATGAACCGATGACGGATTCGGCTTTGTATTGGATAAAAGAATACGATCTGGACGGTTTCCGTCACGATGCGACAAAGCATATTCCGGAGGTATTTTGGCGGACACTGACTTATAAACTCAAGAAAAATATTGTATTTCCGCGAAATATAACCGTTTATCAGGTTGGGGAAACGTATGGCAGCCGGGAGCTGATAGCTTCCTATATAGGTTCCGGGTTACTGGACGGACAATTTGATTTCAATGTGTATGATGATGCTGTGGCTGTTTTTGCACGGCCGGAGATCGGGTTTCAGCGTTTGAACCGTTCTCTGGAAGAGAGTTTCCATTGTTATGGAGTACATAATCTGATGTCTTATATTTCCGGTAATCAGGATAGGGCTCGCTTTATTTCATATGCTGCCGGAGATATCCGTTTTACAGAAGACAACAAAGTTGCCGGATGGACCCGTAAGATTGGGGAACGGAAACCGTCGGATGAGAAGGCTTATGATAAATTGATACAATTGATCGCTTTCAATGCGACAATACCGGGGATACCTGTTATTTATTACGGGGATGAAATCGGTATGACAGGCGGGAACGATCCGGATAATCGCCGGATGATGCGCTTTGATGGATTGAGTGAAGAGGAACAGAGGGTGAAGGAGAAGACGGCAAAACTGAATAAGTTCAGACGCAATAGTATGGCATTGATGTATGGAGATTTTGTGCCTTTACGGGTGGAAGATAAAGTATATGCTTACCTGCGTTCTTATTTTGGGGAGGATGTCGTTGTGATTTTCAATAAGCATGAAGAAGAGATAACTTTGAAGCTTGATCTGCCCCAGCGGGATCGGAGAGGTACATTTAAGTCCATGTTCGGCAGTCGTTTCAGTTATGATAATTCGAAATTAATCGTCGATGTTCCGGGAAATGGGGTGGAGGTATTTTACAACGAAATAAGAAGTTTGTGATTTAGGATAAAAAACTCCCTGAAAATAAAGCTTCAGGGAGTTTTTGAAAGTCAGACGGTATTACATTTCGATAATAATGCTTGAGTAAGCTGGCATATAAATCAGGTATTCATTGTCACTGATTTTTTTCAGGCCTGTGCCTTTGGTATCGGCTATCGGCTGTTTGATGGCTTTTTTCAAAGTATAAGTCTTCAAGGTATTGGAGACATTGTGGATTACCAGTAATTTTTCTCCTTCGGCTTCCCGATAGAATACCATAAAATTCTTGTCGTTGTCTTCTGCGTCGTTAAATGCTTCGGTTAGTGTCATTTTTCCGGTTGCTAAAGCAGGATAGGCATTACGCAATTTTATGAAATAACGGTAGATGTTGTAAATGGAGTTCACTTTTTCGGCTTGTCCGGCTACTGTTCCGACGGTTGCTTCGGTGGAATAAACGGATGTACGCCAGGTTGTGCGGTAATTATCCTGTGCCCGCACGTCCCATAGCATCGGATCGCGTACGTTTTCGTCGCCGTTGGTTTTCATACCTAACATACCGATTTCTTCACCATAGTAGATATAGGGACTTCCTACCGATGTCATAAGAATGGCTGCTGCCATTTTGGCCCTTTCCAGACTCAGATTGCCGCTGCCACCCAATACTGAACGGGCACGGTCCTCGTCGTGATTGGAGAGTTTCGTCGCATCGATAAAATCGCTCCGGTAAGCGGCATATTCATCCTGGTAGCTGATCATGTCTTTGGGGAACCATTTGGCGTGGCTGTTCTGGATGGCATACATCATCCGGTACCAACTGCTGAAATCAAATAGGGCCGGAAGTCCTTCGTAATAAGGAGCTACCGTATTATGTTCGGCCAAAGCTTCCCCGACCATATAAAGATCGGCTTTGGTTTTGGCCAGTTCCGTATAGAATTTTTTCAGGAATGTGGGATTTTCATCTGAGTTTTCATCCTGGTAGATGTGTTTTACGGCATCCAGCCGGAAACCGTCAACTCCTTTACTCAGCCAAAAACGGCCCGCATCGCAAATGGCTTTAAAAGCCGGTGAATTTTCACATTCGTTTACTGCTCCGTAATTAATTTCAGGCATCCAGTCGGAAAACATACCCATGTATTTGTATTCGGTGGTACCGGTAGCTACGGAATGCCATTGTCCGGCATTGTAAGTTTTCGTCATTGGAATACGGCCGGCAGCAATGTCTGCCTGCGGATCTTTGGAAAAGAGGAAATAATCCCGGTAAGGACTGTTTTCGTTGCTGCATGCGTCGGTAAACCAGGGATGAGTTTTGGATGTGTGGTTGATGACAAAGTCCAGGATCACTTTAATGCCGAGACTGTGTGCTTTATTTACTAATTCTTCGAAATCGGCCATCGTACCGTATTCCGGTTTGATGGAAGAGTAGTCGTCCACATCATAGCCGTGGTAGGAAGGACTCGGATTAATCGGGGTCAGCCAGATGCCGGCAACTCCGAGTTCATTCAGATAATCCATTTTAGCTGTAATTCCTTTGAGATCACCGATTCCATCGCCGTCACTATCGGCAAAAGAGCGGACAAATATTTCATAGAAAATTCCGGCCCGTTTTATTCCGTCCCATGTTTTGGATTGGTATTGGGAGATGGATGTCATCTGGTCCGGGTCGACAGGTTCGAAAGGACGGGCTTCGAATTGCATTTGTCCCAATAGCCATTGCCGGCTGTTTTGTTGCAGATATACTTTTTGCAGGTCGTAGACTGAGGGGGTTGTAAAGCTGATGTTGTAATCGGTAAATTTAAAGTTCGTAGCAGGAATGTAAGCACCTGTATCTGCGGCCGAACGGAAAGCTATAACGCTGGATTCAGTAAAGCCGTAACCTCCGATAGAAATTGTCTGTCCCGGTTTATAAATGGCCGTAGCCGACGGCATCGATAAATTGACAATCGGCATTTCGTCCGGGTCAGGGGGCGGAGTTCCGTTATCGTCGTCGCTGCAAGCACCGAGTAAGCAGACAAAAGCCCAGAGTAGACAGAATATTTTGTGTTTTAGTATCATGTTGTATTTCGTATTAAATGTATAAATAATCGATGAGGATAGGACGTAATTTTTCTATGCGATAGAAAGGATCTCCTGCCAGCGTATGGATATTATGCAGGAGATCCTTCTTATTTCGGGAACGGTATATCCGGATGATTATTTCTTTGTAATGGTCAATTTATAAGGCTTGGTAAGGATATTCAGTACAAGGTCGTAGTTCCCTGCTTCGGCTACCGTCATATTGCTTCCGTTATCCGTTGTCAGGTCTGCCGGATCACCGCCCAGACTCAGATCCCATCCACCGTTGAAGCGTATTTTGAATCCGTCGCCTCCGGCAGGCAAGGCGAGCGCGTTCAATACCCAGGTCCCGTCGGTTTCATTGTACGTGAAAGCTTCATCACCTGCCCAGTCATTGAAGGCACCTATCAAACCGACCTGTGTAACCGGAGTAAGCGTGAACGTCTGTTCGGCCAGATTTACCTTGACATAATAGTAGGCTGAAGGGACAGAGATATTGGAGGTTCCGCCGGTTTCTCCGCTATTGGTGGACGAATCGAAACTACCTCCGAAATCGTTGTTATTCCAGTCCTGATCAGGATTGAATTTGAATTCGCAGTTTTCTTTTCCTTCCTTATCCTTTAACATCAGGAAGCCTTCATAAATACCTTCTCCATTGCCTTTCAGACCGGGTGCTGTTGAGGGCGACCAGCCCTGATGAGAACCGACTATATACAGATAATCGGAGAAAGCGGTGTTGATTAATTTTATCTGATAAGGATATACTCCCGTATTCACAATAATCTTGTATTCGCCCTCGGTATTGGCAAATGTGAAATTGCCGCCGTTCTCGAATTGACCGTTATCGCCGATGGAATAGGTCCAGTTGTTGTTCATGCGGAATTTGTATTCACCGCCAATCAAATTTGTTGTCAATGACCAGCTATTGGCTGCGGGATCGTATGTCATTTCCGTATCGCTATCCCAGCCGGCCGGAGTGGCAGAACCGATAATACCGACTCTTTCGATTTTTAATGCTGTGAAAGTTTTGGTTTTATAGTTTACCCGGATACGGTAGATTCCGCTTGGCAATACCAGATTTCCGGCTGATAGATCGGTATTAAGGGCATAATCGGTAATCACTAAATTTCCGTCAGCATCTGTAGTCGGAGTAATATCGCCGGATTTACCGAGGTTGGTGCCATCCCAGTCCGGCTGACTGGCAAATTTGAATTCTGTGTCAGCACCGTCGGCTGTTGTCAGGTTGACAAAACATTCGTAAATACCTTTCACATCAGTCATCGGCATTGATGGGGCAGAAGCCGGGGTCCATCCCTGATGAGAACCGACAACGTACAGTTTTTCCGGATAGCTTACGGAATAGGTCGTTACCAGAATATTGACACTGGCCGATTCCAGGCCTTCGGGAATTTCAGCAGAATAAGCTTTGATATAGAGGGTAATTTTGCTTTGTTGTCCTTCCGGAGCACCCGCTTTTACGATAAGCTCGTTAAAAGCTTCCTGTGTCATGGAAAAAGCGGTTTCCGTTGTCCGTACAAGTTCGACAGCTTCGTCGGGGATTGCCCGGCTACCTGGTCCTGCGGGAGCATTGAAATAAGCAAATACGGCATATTCAATTTCTGCTCCGACTTCCAGGCTGGCGGGTTCCCATGCAAAAGACAGGTTCTGGTCCCAGGTTGCGGAACTCAGTTCAAATTTCTGACCTTCTTCCAGGCCGGTAAATTCCGGTTCGATCAGGTCGCCCTGGCTTTGGATATTTACGGTTATTGTATTGGAATTGACAGAAGTATTGTCGTAATATGCTTTTACGAAGAAGGTCATTTCAAACAGTTGGTTTGCCGGAGCACCCGCACTTAATACCGTTTCATTGAAAACTTCTTTAGCAATGGTCAATGAAAGACCGGAAGCAGAACCGAAGCTGACTTCGGCTCCCTCTTCTCCGTATTTACCGAAAAGTTCATAATTCACCGTTGTTTTGTATCCCGGTCGAAGTGCATTCCAGGCAAAAGTTACGTTTTCTACTTTGGAAGAAGGAGTGACCAGAATCATTCCGTGGGTTTTCAATACCGGAGCGACGACCGAAGTCTGACGGAATTCTTCCGGATCTTCGGAGCAGGCAACTGCCAGCAGGCTGACGGCTATGAGAGCCAGAATATATTTGAAGTATTTCATAATTCTTTCGTTTTTAGGAGAGGGAACTTTTTTGAAAATTGTTCCCTCTCGTGTTCTATATTACTGTTTTTCGTAACTCAGACAATATTTGTAAGTCTCATAGTTATAGAAGAATTTCACAAGATAAGTTCCGGCTTCTTCAATGACAATATTACCGCCGCCTTCTGTCAGATCGTTGATATCGCCTCCGAAATTGTAATCCCAATTGCCGTTGAAACGTATTTTGAATTCTCCGTTAGCCTCTACCGTGATCGTAGCCGAATAGATTTTACTAGCCCAATCGTATGTCATCGGCAGATCTTCGGCCCAGTCGTTGAAGCTACCCATCAATCCTACTGTTTCCATCTTCGTAAGTTCAGCTTTCATATTGACCAGGTCTAATTTTGCCTTATAGAATCCGGAAGCAGTTGTCAGGTTGCCTGCACCTCCGTCATTATCGATTGCATCCAAAGAACCTCCGTAGTTTGTACCGTTCCAGTCGGGCTGAGAAGTAAATTTGAATTCTGCGTCAGAGCCGTCTTCTGTATTCAGGTCGAGATAGCCGATATAAACATCTGTTTCCGCCGATTCGAAAATCATTTGAGCAGCATCCGGAGCCCAGCCTTGGTGTGAGCCGGGAACATACAAGCCTTTGGCTTTTACGACAGCCTGGGCTGTTGTTACCTTGGATGTTATATTTTCTGCCGAGCGTACGACAGTGTAGTCGGTGCCTATCGTAGCGGTAACATAAAATCCGACGGTAACCGTAGCATATTCGGCGATGCCCAATCCGCCTTCTTCTACGGCAGTACAGAATTTCACATTCAGTACATCCTTGGTCGTAGCATAAGAAGTTTCGTTGATTCCGGAGAATAGCAGGATGTCATGTTCTCCGTTTTCATCGGTGTAAACGGCATGGATACCGTAGTCGATCATTGCCTGGTAGCCGAAATCAGCCGCGCTCCAGGTAAAAGTCACTTCTTCTTCCTTGTTACTGTCTTTGATCGAGATATCGCCCAGGGGATTCAAAACCGGGATGCGAATATCTTCTCCGTCAACAGCGTTCGTTTTATCCAGTTCATCGCAACTTGCGAAGCCTAGTGCTATCACCAAAAGGGATAAAATATATCTGGTAAATTTCATATTATTTGGGTTTTAAAATGATTAATATCCCGGATTTTGTACCAATTTTGTGTTCGCAGCCAGTTCTGAAGACGGGATTGCGAATATTTTCTTATAATCGGGGAATGTTTGTCCGTCATAGCTTCCGCCTTTGTATCTCCATACAAAAGATCCGGATGTAAATTTGTTCCAACGGATCAGGTCGGTACGACGATGACCTTCCCACATCAGTTCACGGGCCCGTTCTGCTATCAGGTAATCCTGATTGAAATTATCGATTGTGCCTAAACCGGCGCGTTGACGCAAGTCGTTCAAATAACCTACGGCTGTAGCATCGTTTCCACTTCCCATATTCAGTACGGCTTCTGCATAGATCAAATAGATTTCACCCAAGCGGATACAAGGGAAATCGATATTGGAGTAAGCACATTGCTGGGCTTCGGATTCATATTCAGCGCCTGTTTTGTCGTGCGGAATATTGTTGTATTTGAATAACGACCAGCCACTGTTAAAATCGTCGATATTTTCCATCGTTTCTTTCCGGCCTTTGATATAAAATAACTGACCGCGCTTATCGCTACATTTGTATGTGCCGTTTTCATAATCCGGATCGGATACGTTGAAATAATCGCGTGCATATTCGTACGGTACGCGGATACCTCCCCAGCCGTTGTTGATACCCAGTAAGGTCGTATATTTATCTGTTGCGGCAATAGAGGCAAAAGCCAGGTAGGAAGTACCTCCGTAAGATTGTGTTTTGAAAGCTTCGTAGTCGATGGTGAACATCAATTCCTGCCGGGCTTCCGGGTTCTGTCCGTTATCTCCCCGGAACAGGTCTGCATAGTTGGGGCAAAGATCGTATCCCAGGGCAAACACTTCTTCACAGGCTTTTTTGGCATCGGTCCAACGGGCTGTTCCTGTGTATACTTCAGCGTTCAGGTAAAGGCGTGCCAGTAATCCCCATACAGCCCCGATGTCTGCTCTCGGATAATTGGAACGGGCTGCCGGCATTTTGGCTTCGGCTTTTGTCAGATCGAGCAATTCGGATTCGATGTATTCAAAAACTTCTTTCCGGGGTTTTTGTGCGGGCGAATAAGCCCCGAACGGACTATCTTCCGTTACAAAAGGTACATCCCCGAAAATATCCATAGCCATCCAGTATAGATAAGCTCTTAGAAAACGGGCTTCAGAGCGGTAGCTATGGATTTTTTCCACATCGGCGCCTCCGATACCTCTGTCGGACAAACGACTGTCGGTACTTTGGCGTAAAAATTCATTTACATAGGTAATGCCGTGTAAGCTACGGGCGTATACGGCGTAAGTGGCAGCATTGTCGGCATCACTCCAGTTGTTGTTATTGATGTCGTTTACCCAACTGTCGTTTGCCCAGGCACATTTACAGCCGTCACTGGATATTTCCTGTAAAGTCCAGAAAGCCCGGATCACTTCCGAAGCTCCGCCGTCTTCTACAGCCAAATCTTCCGTGTTGGCAAAGTTGTAATAGATTTTAGACAGTCCGGACAAATAACTTTCCGGAGTAGAGTAGGCATCTTCCGATGTAAAGTCGGATTCGTTCAACGGCAACGTGTCCAGATCACCGATACAGGAATTCAGGGACAGGCAAGCTGCGGCGAACAATAATGAAATATATCTTTTTTTCATATCAATATTCTCCTTTTAGATTAGAAATTAACATTCAGACGCAATGAATAGGTTCTCGGACGCGGCCAAATATTGTTATCGATACCGCCTACACCTGTGCCTTCCGGATCCATACCGCTGTAGTCGGTAATCACAAATACATTTTGTACGGAAGCTGCGACCCGGATATTGAAGCCTTCCCGTTTGGCGATGTTCCGGAACGTATAACCCAGATTCACGTCATCCAGACGGAAGAAACTGGCATTTTCCAGGAACATATCCGAATACCATTGTTCGGTTACGTTGGCCTGTGTAAAACCGGTTTTCTTTACCGTAGTTGCATAATTGGAAAGCGTATTCGAAGCAAAGTCTATATTTGCCGTCGAGTTGGAAGAATAAAAGTCATTGAACATCCAGTTACCGACAGAACCGTGTCCGTTAAAGCCGAAATCCCAGTTTTTATAGGAGAGTTTCAGGTTTATACCATAGAAGAAATCCGGATTCGGTGATTTATTTGTCATATAACGGTCAGCAGAAGTGATCACACCGTCACCGTCACGGTCGACAAGAGCGTTCTGTATGGCATGTCCTCTGCTGTCATAAGCTTGCTGATACAGGTAGAATGTATAAGGAGCCGAACCTACCATGTGACGTTGCAGATAACCGCCGGTTCCCTTGCTGATACTTCCGATACCTACGTAGTAATTCGGATCGTTGCTACCGGTCAGTTTTGTAAATTCGATTTTTTGGAAAGTACCGTTCAAACCGACACTCAAATTCCAATCTTTCGTTTGTACCGGGATAAAATTCAACGCGATTTCCACACCTTTATTTTCCATATTACCCACATTGGTCAATACCGTATTGGAGAAGTTGGAGCCCATAGGTACGGTTACCGTATTCAACAGGTCGGATGTTTTCCGTTTGTACAGGTCGACACTGGCTGTAATACGATTGTTAAAAAAGCCCAGGTCTAAACCGGCGTTCCAGGTTTCTGTCGTTTCCCATTTGATATTCGGATCGTAGGCCTGCGGGGTCAATTTGTAAATATATCCGGCATTTCCCATGTTATACATATGGTACTGGTCAGTAGATAAAGAATAACGGGCCAGATAAGGATAGTCTCCGGAATTGATTTCCTGTTGTCCGGTTTTACCCCAGCCGACACGTAGTTTAGCTGAAGAAATCGGATCTATGTTTTTGATGAAATCTTCTTCGCTCAAATTCCAGGCTATGGCTGCCGACGGGAACAAACCCCAACGGTTGTCTTCAGAGAAGCGGGAAGAGGCGTCGTCACGTAAAGTGAATGTAAACAGATATTTTCCCATCAATGAATAATTTAGACGTCCGAAGAACGAAATCAGATAATGTTCCGTCCGATTGAACGGATAGTTATAATCGTCTCCTTTTTGTTCGTGCGTTTCGTTGAAATAACTTACCGAATGATCGGAAGAATAAAAATGCTGCCAGGAATAACCGGCCATCAGATCGACACGGTGTACTCCGAATTCTTTATTGAAATTCAGGTAGAATTCCAACAATTGATTCCGGCGGAAATTGGTGTATTTGCTGTACTGTCCGATACCCAGGTTTTCCGAATCCTTCCAGGCTTGCATAGAACCGGGGCGTGCCCCTTTCTTACCGTCGGTAGAGGTAATGTCCATTCCGATATTTAAATTTGCCCTTAACGCTTCGAAACCGTGAACTTTATAATCCAGTTGGGCATTTCCGATAAAACGATGTACCGTATTGGTATTGCTGTAGTCATACAATTGTGAAAGCGGACTGACTGTGGCTAAAGCATTCGGAGAAATGACCGGATCGATGCTGTTCATCCAGTTCCAGTAACCATTTGTCAGGTTTTTGTTGATACTTCCGTCTTCGTTGTAAAAATAAGCCGGTTGTGTCGGATTGAAGAATGCTGCTGCATTTACGGCACCGCCGTCAGCAAAACGGTTTTTAATGACCACCCCTTTGGCATTCAGATTAAGAGTCAAATGTTCGTCGAGTAATTTGGGCGAAACACTGATATCAAATGTTCCGCGTTCGTATTTGGATGTCTCTAAAGTTCCTTCTTCATTGGTATAACCGATAGAAGCCCGGTAAGGTAATATGTTATTCACATTACCATAGGCACTGATATTGTGGTCGTGTGCAAAAGCATTACGGAAAATTAAGTCCTGCCAGTCCGTTTTTGCTGTTCCGAGTAAATTGGTAATTTTATCTCCGTTTGTCGTTCCTGCCGGATATATTCCGGTTATAAATTCCCGGAATTCATCGGCTCCCATTACCGGCACGGTTTCACTATTGGTAACAATGCTAAAACTACCGTTGTAGCTTAAGTTGATCTTATTTCCTTTTCCTTTTTTTGTAGTGATAATGATCACACCGTTGGATGCTCTTGAACCGTAAATTGCTGTTGCTGACGCATCCTTTAATACAGTAAATGATTCGATATCGTTCGGGTTGATGGTAGACAATGCATTGGCCATTCCCGGTGCTGCATCGTTGGATACGGGGACACCGTCGATAACAATAAGCGGATCGTTGGAAGCTGTCAAAGAAGCTGCACCACGGATACGGATAGTTGCTCCCGAACCGGGGCCTCCGTCGCCGGGGATGATCTGAACGCCCGTTACTTTCCCTTGTAACATTTGTTGCGGAGAAGTTACCGCAGCCCGGTTTAATTCATCGGCTTTAATCGCTACGACCGAACCGGTAGCATCATTCTTTTTTACAGTACCGTAGCCGATGACAACGACTTCGTCCAATTGTTCTACATCTTCTTGTAATACAATGTTTAAGGTCGTTTGGTCGGCAATTGTAATCGTTTGTGTCTTGTAGCCGATAAAAGAAAATTCCAGAATATTACCTGTCTGGACTTTTAGGTTGTAATTACCTTCAAAATCCGTTGCCGTACCGGTGGAAGTCCCTTTGATTATAATACTTACACCCGGTATAGGCTCACCTTGCTTGTCAGTGACTCTACCGGTCAATACTCTTTGTTGGGCAAACGCACTAACGGATAGCAGCATGCACAAAACAAAGAGTAAGTTTCTCATTGTGTTTCCGTACTTCATAATGATAGAATTGTTTTTTTACATTAATTTTAAAGTTTGGCTTGATTTTTCAGATCGCTTTCGGGCATATTCAAATTTTAGTATTCTTATTATAAATTTTCCTGCTTAAAAAATGAACGTTTATATTGGATAATCTAATTTTCTGTCATCTTCCAAAAAGTTGAAAAATTCAAATTTTCAGGCACTTTTTGTTTATTTTAACAACTCAAATGTAGACCTTTTGAATATTTTATATATTGGAAACGTTTGTTTTTTTGGTAAAAAATTGCCGAAACCGTTATCGCAAACGTTTGAATTTTTAACATTTCAGCTTTAACGTTTGCATTTATTCATTTTTTGAGTAATAAATGACGTTTTTAGTTTAAAACAGTCTCTGAATTTAATTTTCACACACGTATTATTTGCCATTTATTGTATTGTAAATCAATACAATATACAATTATCCCGAATTTATTCTTTTAGTCCGGCTTTTCCGGAAATGCCAATATAAACGTTCGTTTTTATTGGGTAGGAACCGGAAAGAAAAAATAAAGGAACGGAAGGGATTTTAATCCCTCTGTTCCTCACTTAATAAAACGAACATTAAATATAATAATATGAATTAAAGTACGCAAACGTTAAAAAGAAAAACGATTTTCTAAGCCCAGATCTATTAAAAATCAATTCAACAATTATGAAGTACGTAAATATGAAAGTAAAATTACTTTTTGTTTTGTGCATGCTGCTATCCGTTAGTGCGTTTGCCCAACAAAGAGTATTGACCGGTAAAGTTACGGACACCAAAGGAGAGACCTTGCCCGGTGTCAGTATTTTGATTAAAGGGACTTCCACCGGTACGGCAACGGATTTTGAAGGAAACTTTTCTTTAAATGTCGAAAACGGTAACGTTTTAGAATTTTCTTTTGTGGGGTATAAATCTCAGGCTGTAACAATCACGGATCAGAAAACCTTACATGTCGTGATGCAGGAAGATGTGGAACAATTGGACGAAGTCGTTGTCATCGGTTATGGAACTCAGAATAAGCGGGAAGTGACCGGATCTGTTTCTAAAATCGGAGGGGATGAGGTGTTGAAAATACCGACTTCTTCATTCGATGCTACTTTACAAGGCCGTGCTTCCGGTGTGCAGGTCGTTCAGACTTCCGGTATGGCCGGAGCCGGTGCAGCTATTCGTGTACGTGGTATCGCTTCCATTACTGCCGGAGGTGATCCGTTGTATGTGATCGATGGTATGCCTATCCAGCAGAATTCCGGAGAGCGTATCGGAGCATCGAATACCAATCCGCTGGCCACTATCAACCCGAATGATATTGAGAGTATCGATATTTTGAAAGATGCTTCTGCAACAGCTATTTACGGTTCCCGCGGTGCAAATGGGGTCGTATTGATCACGACGAAAAGAGGTAAAAAGGGGAAACCTGTATTTAATGTAAATTACCGGACCAGTTTATCTACGATTACAAAGAAGCTGGATATGCTGAATACCAGAGAGTATCTGGGTTTGTTGCTGGAGGGTTATGAAAACGATGCCATTTACGGTGGTCAGGAGTATAACGGACGTCCTTCTTTGTTGGGAGGTCTGAGCTGGGAACAGGCGATGCAAAACGATACCGATTGGCAAGACGCTCTTTTGCGGACAGGATGGTCCAATTTTGTGGATTTTTCCGTTCAGCAGGGAAATGATAGATTAAAAACTTATTTCGGCCTTTCGGCAAGTAATGAAAACTCATTTATTAAAGAAAATAGCTTCAAACGCCTGAGTTCCCGTTTGAATCTGGATTATAACGTAACCAAAAAATTTACGACAGGTATCAATGCGTCTTATACGTATACGGATGAAACGTATGTACCGGTGGGTTGGGACGGAGGTATAGGAACTGCCTGGTCCAAAGCTTTACCCTATTTCCCGATATACAACGAGGATGGAACTTATTTTAAATTCCCCGACGGAACGAACCCGGTGGCGGAAATCCATAACCGTCAGTCAAAAACCCGTACATCCAGAGTGATGGGTAGCCTTTATCTGAATTATGAGATATTGGAAGGCTTGTCTATACGTGCCGAAGGAAATATCGATTTTTCCGAACGTAACAGATATGCTTTGACGACATCCGTGTTGACGACAACGCCTTCTTCAAATAAGAATTACGACCGGAACATGAATTGGAATGCTAAAGCTTTGGCCAATTACAGTTTTGATTTGGGCGAAGCTCATCGTTTTAAGGTAATGGTCGGTACTGAATTTATGAAATCCGAAACCGATTACAGGTATCACAATGTGACATTCGAACCGGGTAAGGAAGACTGGTTGTATAAAGATCCGACTTTACCGACAGAGAGTTCGGCAAATAAAAAGGGAACGAGTCCTACTCAGGCCTATTCGTTCGTGTCTTTCTTCGGCCGTTTGAATTATACGCTTCTGGATCGTTACCTGTTAACAGCCACTTATCGTCGGGACGGTTCTTCCCGTTTCGGTGCCAACAATAAGTTCGGTGATTTTCCGGCAGCTTCGGTAGGTTGGATTATCAGTGAGGAAAATTTTATGAATCCGGTGAAAGACGTATTGAGTTTGTTAAAGTTGAAAGTGGGTTATGGTATGACCGGTAATGCCGAGATTCCGAACTATGCACAATGGGGTACGACGAGTATCGATCCGAATCAGATGTATTACATTGTGAATAACGATAAACTGAATCCGGGTAATTTTAATCTGTGGTACATCAGCGGACTGGCGAATCCGGATTTGAAATGGGAAAAAACAAATACATTCGATGTAGGGTTGGAGTTCGGTTTCTTAAACAACCGGATTACCGGAGAGATCGGTTATTACAACAAACAATCCAAGGATTTGTTCCTGAATGTCCGGACGTCCACGTCTTCGGGTTGGGGAAGTATATTGAAAAATCTGGGAAAAGTAGAAAATAAAGGTTTCGAATTCAATATCAAATCCCGGAATATTATAAAGAAAGATTTTACATGGACGACAGATTTCAACATTGCACACAATGTCAATAAAGTAAAGGATATTGGAAATGCCGGTCCGGATGCTTTGGCCGGAAACGGGGATACCCGTGTTATGGTCGGCAAGCCTATCGGAGTCAACTATTTGGTGAAGACTTTGGGTATCGATCCGGCAGACGGAATGCCGATGTATCAGATGTTGGATGAAAGCGGCAAGGCTATCGGAGTAACCAAAGAATATAATGCCGACCGCGACCGTCAGGCTGTAGGACACCCTTATCCGGATTATATCGGTGGATTGGATAACAATTTCACGTATAAAAACTGGGATTTCGGATTCTTGTTTACCTTCCAGATCGGCGGTAATATTTACGATGATGCCGAAAAATTCCAGATGAACAATCTCGGTGCCTGGAATCTGAAGACAAAAGCTTTGGATCGTTGGCAGAAACCGGGTGACCGCACCGATGTGAACCGGGCGACAATCAAAGGATCGATAGAGGCTTCCCGGAATACGACGGAATATTTGTACGATGCTTCTTTCCTGCGCCTGAAATCCGTTTCTTTGGGTTACAATCTTCCGCAGTCTTTGGTTAAACGGATGCATTTGCAGAATGTACGTCTTTCTTTTTCCGGAACGAACCTGTTCTGTTGGACAAAATATAAAGGCTTGGATCCTGAAATTTTCCGGGATATGGAAAATCAACAGCAGAGAAACCTCAGTATGAACGTCACTTATCTGACGGTTCCGCAAGCCCGCAATTTTACGTTTAACCTGAGTATAACGTTCTAATACTGAAAATGATGAAATTTACAAAACTATTTATAATAGCATTGGGAGCCAGCATGTCGTTTACGGCTTGTGACAACATGGGGTTTCTGGAAATCAAACCGGATAATTTGGTTTTAACCAAAGATACGGTGACTTCACCGGAACATCTTCAGAAATTTATGGTGGATGCTTATAGCTCTGTCCGGTCCACCGGTTTTATGGGGGGAGAGATGTTTGTGGCTCAGGATGTATTGGCCGGAGACGGAGCAACGCTGAAAGGAGAGTTCAACTGGTCACAGATTTTGAGTTATAGTATGAACTTGTTTAATGAAGTCGGACGTCATGCTTGGGATGAAACATATAGTTGTATTAATAAAGCCAATTTTGCGGCATTCAGCAGTACGGCCGATGGTATATTGGCAAAAGCCGATCCGGCAGTAAAGACACAATTGGAAGCCGATGCTTGTTTTATTCGGGGATTGGGATTTTTCCATCTGGTACGGATTTTCGGATTACCTTATGACGAAACGACAAAAGATGTGGATCAGATGGGTATTCCCTTACGGAAAAGAGGTACGGCCAGCATGAACGATGCTTTTGTGACCGTTCAGCGTTCCAGTGTCGGGGTTACTTACGAACAGATTGTCTCGGACCTGAAGTTTGCTGCGGCTAATTTACCGGCAAACCGGACCTGGGATTGCGGTTTCGCTACCCGTGATATCGCTAATGCCGTATTGGCCAAGGTGTATTTCTTTATGGGGAATATGGAGGAGGCTGAAAAAGCGGCAGCTCTGGTCATCGATAAATATGATTTGGATACCGATCCTACGGCTAAGTTTGCCCGGGCTTCCAAAGGTACGGCTACGCAGGAAGTTATATTTATGATTCCGAGTACGGGGAAAAGCAATGACTCTTGGGGAGCGATCAAAGGTATGTATCGTACCGACGATCCAGCCAAAGGAGATGCTCAATGGATGGCTTCCAACGATTTGTTCGAGCAGTTTGCCGCCGATGATAAGCGTGGGGAGATATTTTATATGACAAAAGACGGAATACATTATACGACGAAGTTCGATTATGATAATATGGATTGTATTATCATGGGCGAGAATGAATTATTGCTGATTTATGCTGAGGCTGCCGCTAAGATTAATTTGTCGAAAGCTATTGCTTCTTTGCAGAAAATTGAGCAACGGGCATACGGTAGCGTGAAGACGTCTAATCAGGCTTCTGCCGCTACGGTGATTGCCAATGCGCAAAAGGAAAGAAGACTGGAACTGGCCTTGCAGGGAGAGCGTTTGCATGAAATGAAACGCTTGCATATGAAAGTGAAGAGTTACGATTGGAATTCCAACCGTTTGTTATTCCAGATTCCGGATTCAGAGCAGAACGGTAACCCCGACATTAAGTTGAATTGATAAATTCCGAAAGACATGAAAAAACTCAATTATATATTGATGGTATTGTTTGCAGGCTTGGTATTTACGGCTTGCGATGATGACGATTACAGTTTGGGTGCTCCTTCCGATAAGACTAAAGCTCTTATCGGTACCTGGAATGTAAAATCCGTAACACTGACCGATGAGGCCGGTACGAAGAAAGAAATGGATATTACGCCTTATTTTAATTTCGATAGTTATAAAGTAACATTCAATGAGGATAAAAGTTTTTCTATCGAAAGCAGCAGTATGACGCCCAATTTTGTCGGTCTTTTATCCGGCACCTGGAGTTATGATGATGCAGAGGCTCCTTTGTTGATTAATCTGACCGAAGGAACTGTCAGCTCACAGTTTACATTGGCGGCACCTCCCAGAGAAGGGACGAATTTGAGAATAAAGTTTATCCGTAAATCCGAGGATAAAGCCATTGTCAGTTATCGTTATGAGCTGACTAAAAATTGACCATTAAAGATTAATGACCTATGAAAAAATATAGTTTGATTCTGATCATGCTGGCTTTTGCAGTTGGTGCATGGGCACAGAAACCACGGGTTACCACATTCCCGGCAGCATTTACCCTTACGGAAGACGTAACTTTGACGATCGATGTAACGGGAACGGCATTGGAGGGTATGAGCGAAGACCTTTATTTGTGGGCCTGGAGTAATAACGGCGATAACCTGAATAACGGTTCCTGGGATAATTCAGGAGCTAAGAACCGGCTTACCAAAGTCGGGGATAATGTGTATACCCTCACATTTAAATGTAGTGAAGTATATGCGAATCCGGTTACCCAGATACAGGGATTGGTGAAAACTCAATCGGGTAGTGCTAAAACCGATGATTCCGATCCGATTTTGTTGTATGATTTCAGCCAGATGGATGGACTGACCGGGGCTGTATATCCGAATCTTTTCGGTGTAAACACGCCGATTTCCATTATGGTAAATTTGAACAATTGTGGAAATATTACGGATAAGGAAAATGGTCCGGTACATATGCACGGAGCTTTGAACGAGTGGGAATTATACCAGATCGATTTCAATTATGACCTCAACAGGACGGCTTTGAAGCCGGTAGAGGGGCATCCGGGTTTATGGAAATTGGATCTGATTCCGGGAGAGTATTTTTCGAAAGAAAACGCTCCTGTGCCGGAAGATTTGAAAGTGACCGGAATCTGGGCTGTATTCAATAACGGGACCTGGGATCAGAAAGCCGATGACAATGGTTCGGACTTCCATTTTGTTTCTGCCGTTCCGGTGGAAAAGGTACAACCGGCGGAGTTTTTCCTGAGTAAATTTACTGCGGAAGATGTGCTTCCGGTTATTATAAAGACATCTGCTTTTGAGGCTGGGAGCGAAGGAACAGAAGCCGATCCTTTATACAACTATAATGATGAAGCGATGAGTTGCGCTGTGACTTTAACGACGGATAACGGTAAAGAAACCTTGAATATCGCTGCCGTGAAAACGGCCGATTATACTTATCGGTTGGTGCTGTTGCCTGCCCGTCAATTCCAGGGTGGTCGTTCGGCTACTGCGATTGAGATTTCGTTCTCTGCCGGAGTATTGAAGTCGGAAACCGTTTTAAAAGGCTCGTTTGTCAAATAATTTAAAGAAACGAATATGAAGAAGATATTATTTTTTCTGGCGTTGGTTGTCTCCGTAAGCTTTCTGACAGCTTGTGACGATGATAACGAATACCTGTTGGGAGATCCGGAAAGTATTACGCCTAAAATTGAAGTTCCGGCCGGTTCTATGCTGATTCAGACGGAGCAAGGAGCAGAAATCGAAATTAAAGCGGATTTGGCCAATCCGTCCGGGTTGGAATCGGTTCATATAGCCTGTACTGCTTTGGGTATGGATGATCTGATTGTTATAGACGGTAAAACATATGCTTTGGCAAAGAAATACACGGTTCCTGCCAATGTGCAGAAAGGAATGTATTTTGTTACGGTTACATTGAATAGTGCGAATAAATTGACGGTTAGCAGTGACATTAAGGTGATGGTCGGAATGAAAGACACTGAAAAGCCGGCACTCCTGTTACATACAGACCTGACCGCGACTTATCCTGCAGAATTCGATTTTGAGGCGACATTGAGTGATAATATCGGCTTGGCGAAAGTAGAATTGATTTGTGAGGCTGAGACATCGGTAAATTATACCGAAGAATTATCCGGAGTCAGCCGGTTCGATTTTGTCCGTAAAATTCAGTTGCCATACAGCTTTCCCTCAAAGCAGGTGGTATTGCAATTGCGATTGACCGATTTGGCGGGTTTGGTAACGGAAGAAAGTTTTACTGTAAAAGTCAATGTTTATCCAAATACCTTATATATTGTCGGAGATGCTTCGGATGCCGGTTGGACGACAAAAGACGGCATTGCTTTAACAAAAGTTTCCGACGGTGTATTTGCCGGAATTGTGAAGTTAAAGGCAACCGGCGGTTGGAAATTTATAGCTAATAACGGTGTGGATACCTGGAATCCGGCTTGGGGAATCGGAGATGCTTCGGATGCTACCGGTGGGCAATTGAACGGTGACGGCGGTGCCGGTAATATTCCGGCTCCGGCAGAAGAAGGTTTCTATACGGTGACAGCCGATTTTACGACGATGACTTATAAGGTTGAAAAATTGGAAGCGCTGGAGAAAATCGGAAATCTTTATCTCGTTGGAAATATGAACGGCTGGGATAATACCGATAAAGGTTTTATGGCTTACCGGGACGACAATGAGTTGACAAACGGGGTTTATACCTATACCGGTTTCTTTAAAAAGCAGGATGGAGGAGAAGGTTGTTATTTTAAGTTCTGCCCGGAAGAATATCTCGGTTCATGGGATCATATGTACTATGCCGGAGCTGACGGAGAGTTGAAGAACGGTAACGGAGACCCCGCATTTTTTGTACCGGTTGAAGGATATTATACCGTTACGATCGATTTACTGAATATGACATGGACGCTTGAGGCTTTGGCTGAAACACCGACCGAGTATACCAAAATCGGTCTGATGGGCGCTTATAACAATTGGGATGTGGCTCGGGAGGCTTTTATGACTCAAAGTGCTTATGATAAGCATATGTGGACGACCGAATTGGAATTGCCTGCCGGAGAAATTAAATTCCGTGCCGATAGTAATTGGGATATTGCCTGGGGGAATGGTCCGGTGCCTTACGGTAAAGGAGATATGACACCTGCAACTCCGAATATTAATATTCCGGAAGCCGGAACTTATCAAATCCGTTTTAACGATATAACAGGCCATTACGTTTTCTTGAAGAAATAAGCTTATAAAACAATGAAACTGAAGCCGGAAGTTTATGGACATTAAAGTATTTCAGGTTCACAAACTTTCCGGCTTCTGCCTTTGGCACATCTAAATTGTAGATTTTAGATTGTAAATTTTAAATTGTCTGGCAGACTGATTTGTTGTCAGATTCATTGGGTCTGCAATCGCAATTTGCAGGTAAATGTATTTTATTCCGTATGTCGTTGTTTCTGGGACAAAGTATCAAATGTAAATTGAAGCCGATCTTTACCTGGACGATAAGAATGAAATAGAAAATATAATTTAATGAGTCGGTGGACTTAAATTTGGAATGAATATGAAATATCTAGTTTTATTCGGATGGGTGCTCGCTTTATTTTTTGCTTGCAGCGATGATAAAGAAAATGATCCGATTGTTCCCCCCGGACCGGATGAGCCGGAAACTCCCGATACATCTATACCGGCCGGATTACGGGACGGGATCAATCAGTTGTCCGATGATTCGCTGGCGTTTGTTTTGTTTGCACCGAAAAAAAGTCAGGTATATCTGATCGGAGATTTTAACGATTGGAGTATATCCAATGCCTATAAGATGCAAAAAGACGGGGATCGTTTCTGGCTTAAAATCGGAGGACTGCAAAAGGGAAAAGAATATATATGTCAATATCTGATCGATGGATCTATCCGGGTTGCCGATCCTTATGCCGATAAGATTTCCGATCCTTGGAATGATGCCTCTATTCCCGCATCGGCGTATCCGGACCTGATTGCTTATCCTTCAGGAAAAACCACCGAGATTGCCATGGTGGTATCGACGGGCCGGACGGAATATCCCTGGAGTGTGGCTAATTTCCGTATCGACGATGTGAAGGATATGGTTATCTATGAAATTTTACTGCGTGATTTTACTTCTGCCGGGACAATCAAAGCTGCCCGTGAAAAAATACCGTATCTGAAAGAGCTCGGTGTAAATGCGGTTGAATTGATGCCTTTTAATGAATTTGAAGGGAACGATAGCTGGGGATATAATCCTTCTTTCTATTTTGCCCCGGATAAGGCTTATGGAACGGCAGACGATTATAAGGCGTTTATCGACGAATGCCACCGGAATGGGATAGCTGTTATTATGGATATGGTACTGAATCATAGCTATGGACAGAGTCCGCTGGTACGAATGTATCAGGATGGGGTAGCCAGACCTTCTGCCGATAACCCGTGGTATAATCAGAAATCTAATTTTGCCAATCCCGATGCACAATGGGGGGCCGATTTTAACCATGAAAGCCAATATACGAAGAAATTAGTGGACAGTATATGTGCGCATTGGATGAAATACTATAAAATCGACGGTTTCCGATTCGACTTTACGAAAGGTTTTTCCAATACTCCGTATCCGGCCAGTGGAAATGATTCGTGGGGAAATCCCTATGATGCCGCCCGTATTAGAAATCTGAAACGGATTTACGATGAGATAAAACGGCGGAATCCGGATGCCTTGATGATTTGCGAACATTTGTCGGATAACGATGAAGAAAAAGAATTGGCTGATTACGGTTTGCTGCTGTGGGGAAATATCAATTACAACTTCAATGAAGCCACAATGGGATTTCATGAGTTTGAAAACGGCAGACGTAAGTCGGATATCCATTGGGCTTCCTATAAAGAAAGGGGATGGAGTAAGCCTAATCTGATTGCCTATATGGAGAGCCATGATGAGGAACGGATTATGTATAAGAATCTGACGTATGGGAATGTTGCGGGCAATTATAATGTAAAGCAACTGAATACAAGCCTGGAACGTGTAGGGGCTGCAGCTGTGATGTTGATGAGTTTTCCCGGGCCGAAGATGATCTGGCAATTCGGAGAGCTTGGTTACGATTATCAGTTGAACGACGACCGGTTGGCCAAAAAGCCGGTGCGCTGGGATTATTATAATGTACCTGAACGAAAAGCATTGTATGACGTTTTTGCGGCAATGAACCGACTGCGGCATTCTTATCCGGCTTTTTCGACTTCCGATTATACGATCAGTGTCGGGGAACCTGTCAAGCAAATTTTGTTGAAATCATCCGGAGGTGATGCCTGTGTAATTGCGAATTTCGATGTCGTACCGGTCAATGCTAACATAAACTTTAGTAAAACGGGGACCTGGAAGGAGTATTTTACCAATCATACGTTTACCGTGACGGCGGCATCGATGTCAATGGAACTACAACCGGGAGAATATAGAGTGTACCTGAATGATTGACACCGGAAAATTCAATGTGCCGGCCTTTAAAACAAAGGTCGGCACATTTGTTTTATATTTTTATGAGGTGACGGGGGAAAATATCGGTTTAATATTTTACATTTGTAAACAAGTATATTTGTCTTTCCGCATAAACGTATATTATGGCAACACAAGTCACCATAAAAGATATCGCAAAGATATTGGGCATATCTGTTTCAACTGTATCCAGGGCGTTGAAAGATCATCCCGATATCAGTGTGGATACAAAACGTGAAGTACAGGCATTGGCAAAAAAACTGAATTATTCTCCCAATGTGATCGCATTGAGTTTACGGAATAAAAAGACATTTCTGATCGGCGTTATTATTCCTGAAATTATTCATCATTTCTTTTCATGTGTGATTAGTGGTATTGAGCAGGTCGCCAATCAGCACGGTTATAATATCGTTATTTTTCAGAGTAATGAACAGTATGAGCGGGAAAAGTCGATTTGTCAGTCGATTATCAATTCCCGGATAGACGGGGTATTGATATCAATGGCCAAGACAACACAGCGGGTGGATCATTTTAAAGAGTTGCAGCAGGCCGGTATACCTCTGGTGTTTTTCGACCGTATTTGTGGGGATATCGATACGGATCGGGTCGTGGTTGACGATTTTAACGGAGCGTATGCCGCCGTTCAGCATTTAATATCCGTCGGTTGCCATCGCATCGCTCATTTATCAGCGCCTCAAACGATGCAGATCGCTCAAAAGAGGCAAATGGGATATATACAGGCTTTAAAAGATGCTCGTCTACCGATAGACGAAAGCCTGATTATTCAATGCGATAATCAGGCCGATGCGATGATTATCGGCGAACAATTGATGAAACGGACAGATAGGCCGGACGGCATATTTGCCGTGAATGACCTTACGGCAGCCGGCGCAATGTATGCCATTAAACATATGGGATACCGTGTTCCCGAAGATGTTGCCATTTGCGGGTTTACCGATGGTTTGGTCTCTACGCTGACCGATCCGACATTGACGACGGTGGAGCAACATGGGGATAGAATGGGAGAAATTGCAACCGATTTGTTACTGCGGCGTATCAATTCCGAAGACGAACTGATCCCTACAACGACGAAAGTCATTAAAACCAATCTTATTGCCCGGGGCTCGACCCGGAGGTAAAACCGACGGGAATTTTAAATTCAGTTTTCCTGTAGATTTAATTGTTCGGGATTTGTAATTCTGTTTCAGTTTGATTCATTTTTATTTTGGCTTAAAATTTTCTATAGAGACTGGTGACGTTGTGGCTCCGGCCGATCGAAAATATCCTCCGTCATTTGCCTTTAAACGTTTGTTTTTTCTTTATATTGTTTAGAATAAATCTAAATTAAGAAGAATTATGCATTTTTTCGTACCGTTTTCCGCAACCGATTGAAATGCCGGAAGAGGCTTTGTTTTCTTAGGATCGTTGCGGCTTTTCACGATTTTAAACGTTTGCGGAGAAGAAGAATAGTCGTATATTTGAATCGGCTTAGAATTTCAGATTTCTTTTCAACGCATACGGAGACTCTCCGTATAAGTGGGTGTATCACCCTGGGTTATCCTTATGGATTTTTGGTAATGGTTCCGGATGGAACGTAATAAATTGAATTATGGCAGAAAGTAAAATTTTAAAGAGTAAACCCCGTTTAGGCTTTTGGACTTTATGGAACATCAGTTTCGGTTTTTTCGGAGTCCAGATCGCCTATGCTTTGCAAAGTGCTAATGTCAGCCGCATTTTTGCAACTTTGGGGGCTGACCCTCATACATTAAGCTATTTTTGGATATTGCCTCCTTTGGCCGGAATCATTGTGCAGCCGATTGTGGGGTCTATGAGCGACCGGACCTGGACCCGATTCGGACGTCGGATTCCCTATCTGTTCGTCGGTTCTTTAGTTGCTGTCATCGTAATGTGTCTGATGCCGAATGCCGGCAGTTTTACGCATTATATGAATGCAATGCTGTTCGGCGTCATTTCGTTGATGTTGCTGGATACGTCAGTCAATATGGCGATGCAGCCTTATAAAATGTTAGTGGGTGATATGGTGAACGAGGAACAAAAAGGATTGGCGTATTCGATTCAGAGTTTTTTGTGTAATGCCGGTAGTCTGGTTGGATATCTTTTCCCGTTTTTATTTGCTATGTGGGGCATACAAAATACGGCGGCCCCGGGAATTGTTCCCGATACGGTGATTTACTCGTTTTACATCGGGGCGGTTATTTTAATCCTTTGCGGGATTTATACCGTGGTTAAAGTAAAGGAAATGCCTCCGAAACAATTTGAGGAATTCCACGGTATTACGGCAGAAGAAAAGAAGGAAAAAAGCGATTTTATTTCTTTATTGCTCCATGCTCCGAAAGTGTTCTGGACAGTCGGTCTGGTACAATTTTTTTCCTGGGCGGCATTTATGTACATGTGGACCTATACAAACGGTGCGATTGCCCACAATGTATGGGGTACGGGCGATACATCGTCTGCGGGTTATCAGGAAGCCGGTAACTGGGTGGGCGTTTTATTTGCCGTACAGGCGATCGGTTCTGTATGCTGGGCGTTGTTGTTGCCTATGTTCAAATCGCGCAAAGTGGGTTATTCGTTGAGTTTAGTATTGGGAGGTGTCGGTTTTATCTCTACATTTTTTATTCATGACCAATATCTGCTTTTTGTTTCGTATGTTTTGATCGGATTTGCCTGGGCGGCAATGCTGGCAATGCCTTTTACGATTTTGACTAATTCCGTTTCCGGGAAAAATATGGGGGCTTATCTGGGACTTTTCAACGGGACGATTTGTATACCGCAGATCGTGGCTGCACTGGTCGGTGGTTCGTTATTACGCCTGATCGGTGGGAATCAGGCCGGCATGCTGGTGTTGGCCGGTATTTTCCTGATTGTCGGAGCGTTTTGCGTATTTATTATTAAAGAAACTTATTCACATCACAATGAAGGATAAAAAGAAAGGATATGAAAGGATGTATATTTGATTTAGATGGGGTGATTGTAGATACGGCAAAATACCATTACCTGGCTTGGAAAAAAATAGCGGATGAATTTGGTTTTGTTTTTACGGAAAAAGATAACGAGCGTTTGAAAGGGGTCAGCCGGATGGCATCGTTGGATATATTATTGAGTATCGGAGGAGTACATTTAAGTGAGGGGGAGAAGCTGCAGGTTGCAGACAAAAAGAATGAAATATATCTCGGATATATTTTGAAAATGACTCCGGACGAAGTTTTGCCGGGAGTTCTTACTTTTCTGAAAACCTTACGCGATCAGGGTATAAAAATTTCCTTGGGTTCGGCCAGTAAGAATGCAAAGACGATTTTGCACCAGGTCGGCATTGAAAATTTGTTCGATGCCGTTGCCGACGGGACGAATGTAAGTAAAGCAAAACCAGACCCGGAAGTTTTTTTGAAAGGCGCGGAGCTATTGAATCTTTCTCCTGCGGATTGCGTAGTCTTTGAAGATGCCCGGGCCGGTATTGAGGCAGCTCACCGGGCCGGCATGAAATGTGTCGGGATCGGAGACTCTGTAACACTCCGGGAAGCTGATATCGTTGTCGGAGGATTCCTTGATTTAAGTATAGAAAAAGGAAAACTGAAAATAATAAACAATGGAGAAATATTGAACTTTTGATTTTAGATTAAAACTGTATTGTCATGAATAAATATTTGAAAGCAGATGAATGGTGTATCATTGAAGAAGGATTTGATCCGAAGAATCATCGTTCATCAGAGAGTATTTTCAGCCTTGGTAACGGAAGAATGGGACAACGGGCGAATTTTGAGGAAAAATATTCCGGTAATACTTTACAGGGGACCTATATCGGGGGCGTGTATTATACGGATAAAACCCGTGTCGGCTGGTGGAAAAACGGTTATCCGGAGTATTTTGCGAAGGTATTGAATGCACCGTATTGGATACACAATTTCAAAAGCGCAGTTTCAAGTGATACTTTGCTGTCACAAAAACTGCGCTTTCCGTCATAATACACTTCACTATAAGACGGGATGAAAAAGGGCCGCCGCCCGGATATACGGCTCAGGGAGTCCCCTTATAGCGCTTCAGATACTCTCCGGCCGTGTCCCGGCTCAGAGAGAACATCCGCACCAGTTTATCCAATATCTGTCCCTCTGTTTTCCCTTCCTTCCGCCTTAGCATCCTGATACTGATACATCCGTTCTTCCCATTCCTGCATATATCTCACTCCAATCTCTTCACTGACTTTAACCTGGCTGACCCGCCGGTGCAGTTCCTTAATCCTCGGACTGCTGCTTCCGGCCGCCTCTGTTTCAGAGGTGTGTTCTATGTAATGAAGCAGCTCTATCAGCTCCCCGCTTACTCCCTCCGGCACAGTTCCATGGTCCCGCGGTCCTCCATAACACATGCAAATAAAAAACGGTCCAGCAGGGTCAGCTCTGCCAGCGGCTTCATGACAGGCCCGCCAGGGTCTTTCTTTTTCTTCATCCAATTCTCCTTTTATTATACAAAAGCTTTGCCTCCGTTGCAAGAATATACACGAATCACCTATCCTGAATCACATATCCATAGAACCACCGCCTGACATTTTAAAAACATTCAACCACACAACCCAGGGATACAGGGGAGAAACTCCCTTACGAATATCTCGGACAGAACGCCCGCAAGATTTATATATGTAAAATAGCACTTACCGCCGGTCAAGTCAATGGCATGCGTATAAATTACTCGGGCATAAATAACATTAATAATATAAAAATGCTGCCCGAAATGAATCCATATGATAATGAATCCATCCCGGACAGCAGCACAAAGCCATGCCTGCTTCAGCCAATTTCACGCCATTTACACTTTTCTTCCCGGCCTATTTCCGGCCCAGGCTCATTCCGGCCTTCAGCATCCTGAATGTACGGTCCGCGGCACTGATATACAGCTCTTCAGCCCGCTTAAGGGCCTCCTCGATATCCATGGCGCCATTTATCGTGGTTATAATACTGTCAATGCCGTAATCAAATATCGTCTCAGCCTTGTCGCCCATACCTCCCACAATCGCTGCCACCGGGATGCCTCTCTCCCTGCAGCGCTTTCCGATTCCGCTGGGCACCTTTCCAAAAGCAGACTGCCAGTCCATTCTTCCCTCTCCGGTAATTACCAGGTCCACCCCCTCCAGGAGGCTGTCAAAATGAACCAAATCCAGCACCGTGTCAATACCTGATTTAAGATTGGCCTTCAGGAACACGCAGAATGCCGCCCCTAATCCACCGGCAGCTCCTGCTCCGGGAATCTTATCCACATCCACGCCCAGCTTTTCCTTCAACAGGGCCGCATAACGAATCATTCCGCCCTCTAACACATCCAGAATTTCCGGTGTGCCGCCCTTCTGCTTTCCAAATGTATAGGTCGCTCCATCCGGTCCTGTAAGGGGATTGGTCACATCGCACATGACAGTGAACCGGGACTGTGACACCGCAGGGTGAATCCGGCTCACGTCAATATCAGCCACCCTGGTTAAATCCCGGCCTCTGCCCTCCAGCTCATTTCCCTGGTCATCCAGAAATCTTACACCCAGAGCACGCATGGCCCCCATACCTCCGTCATTGGTAGCGCTGCCTCCAATGGCTATTGAAATCTTCCGGTATCCCCGGTCCAGGGCATCCTTTATCAATTCTCCTGTGCCATAGGTGGTGGTGTTCAGGGGATTGCGCCTGTCTGCAGGCACCATGGGAAGCCCGGAAGCAGCTGCCATCTCAATGATGGCGGAGTCCCCTTCAAATTCCCCGTAAAAAGACTGTGCCTCCTCCATCAGAGGTCCATGGACCGTCAGTCTGCGGTATGTGCCGTTCAGCGCCGAAATCACCGCGTCAATGGTTCCCTCCCCGCCGTCAGCCACAGGCACGCCAGCTGTCTCACAGCCAGGAAATGTCTGCTCCGCTGCCGCCTCCAGAAGCTGTGTGATGCGCTCTGACGACAGGGTCCCCTTAAATGAATCTGATGCAAATAAAAATTTCATGGTTCCGCCTCCCAAATGTGATTGAATTTCTTAAGTCTATTGTACTGTTTCCAGGCCCCTGCGTCAATGTTCCACAAAACACATATTCCGCACATTATTTATTCCTCAGCACAACAAACTTCACGGCAGGACGCGGCCCGTTCTGCTGCCCGCACATCCGCCTAATCCTGCATCATTTCCTTCACATCCCGGAAAAACACCATAGCCATGTAAAACACTGCCGACTGGCTCAGTACACGCACGTCATATCCCGTCAGCTCCTCCAGCTTCCTGAGCTTATAGGTCAATGTATTTTTATGGATGTGCATGGCATCCGAGGCAGCCTTCAGAGAACCTTCCGCACTGAAATATGCCTCCAGCAATCCCATCCACTGACAAAGCTCCTCATAACCGCAGTTCTTAAAGACCTTGCGCAGGTACTCCGCCTTCACGCTTTCAGCCACATCCTCCGTAAACAGCTCCAGGGTAACGCTGTCATACGTCATGACGTCCCGTTTGGACATGCTGGCCGAGCGCCATGCCTTGTTGGCCTGTCCATATGCCACATGGATGTCCCTGGCCCTGCCGCCGATTCCCATGACCAGCCCTATGCCGAATTTCTTTTTCACGCAGGAGCGGATGCGGCCGGCCAGCTGTTCCATATGGCGGTCGGACGCACCCTGAACCAGAAAAATCTGCCGGCCGGCATTACGAAACACCAGACATCCCGCGCCTGCTAAAGAAGCAGCTTCCCCTTCTGCCTGTTCCAGCAGTTTCTGGCCCGAAGCAGTGGATGCATATTCCTGGAAGTTCCTGACGCCGGACACCATGACCCTTCTGGGAACCGAAATGTCGATTCCCAGCGCAAAGCCTCTCTCCTCCAGTATTCTGGGCTGAAGGAGTCCGCTTCCAAGGACCCAGTCCTCCAGAAACCGGTTCAGCACCCGCTGTCCCATACGGCGTTCATCCTGTTCCGCATTTTCGCGAATCAGTATTTCCACCATCTTCTTCACAATCTGGCCATAGCCAGCCACATCTTCATACCGTCCCGTAATACCGATTACGCCGGCAATACTTCCAGCCTGGTACACAGGCAGGTTCAGCCCCGGGCGTGAGGTAAGCGTCGCTTCCTCATCCCTCACATACAGCTCATCCAGATGCTCCCTGATGATTTTCCTGGCCCCCTCATGCAGCGTACCGATACGCTCCGGGTCCGTACTGGCTATGACATAGCCTTCCGGGTCCATCATATTGATATGCTGGCCCACAATGGCCCCCACTTCCTCCACAATGGCCTGGGCTCCCTGCCGCGAAAGCCTCAGCGCCTGACCTGTCAGTTCCATCCATTCCACCTGCCTCTATTCAGCCTGCGCCTCTATCCTGCCCGCACCTCTACCCTGCCTGCGCCGCAGCCGGCTATATGCCAAAAGGGGGCTGAGGCGCCGGGGACACCCCCAGAGCCGCAGCTCCCCCATATTCATTCCTGTTCCCTCTTGCTTCTGTTTATTACATTTTCCCGGATTTACTGATAAATGGGGTATCTCTCACAGAGCTTTGTCACTTCGCTCCTGATATAATCCGCTTTATTCTCAAAATCCGTGGCAGCCAGCCAAATGCACCGGGCAATCTTGGGCATATCCTCTTCCTTAAGGCCCCTGGTGGTAATGGCCGGTGTCCCGATGCGCACGCCTGAAGTGACAAAGGGGCTTCTGGGGTCATTGGGAACCGTGTTCTTGTTCAGGGTGATATAAACCTCATCACAGCGGTTCTGCAGTTCCTTGCCCGACACCTCCATGCCGCGCAGGTCAACCAGCATCAGATGGTTGTCCGTGCCGTCTGTAAGGAGCTTGAATCCCTCATTTTTAAGGGCCTGGGCAAGAGCCTTTGCATTGGCTGCCACCTGGTGCTGGTATGCCTTGAATTCAGGCTTTAATGCCTCTCCGAAGCACACTGCCTTTCCCGCAATCACATGCTCCAG